>Ga0222749_10001162_pt1 | contig 13785 bp, 10 predicted proteins | sample IncBWH2Mmetat_FD_197234 | JGI IMG/M metagenome (GOLD analysis project Ga0222749, IMG submission 197234) | Metatranscriptome of lab incubated forest soil microbial communities from Barre Woods Harvard Forest LTER site, Petersham... | ecosystem: Environmental > Terrestrial > Soil > Temperate... | reverse complement strand
CCGCCCACGGCAAAGTGCTGACTTTGTGGGTCAATGGGGCCACCACTTGCCAGTTTCCAGATTGCGGCCTGGCCAAAGGCCGCGTTGGCCTGGAGGCAGAAGGTTACCGGATCGAGTTCCGGAACCTGAAAATCAAGTTGGTCGACTGAATCGGATTTTACCTCAATCCGCTTTGGTCAGTTCTCCCCGTTTGTAGCTCTCGAGGGTTTTTTCGAGCTGACCTTTAATATTGCCGTCGGCCAGACTGACAGCCTTTTCCTGCAAGGAAACGGCCTCCTCCTTTTTGCCCTGCATGAACTTGACGCGGGCGACGGTATCCAAAATACCCGGCTCCTTGCCGTTGGAGGCTTCGTTGGCACGATTGGCACAGAGCTCGGCCACTTTCAGATCGCGCTCTTTGATGTCGGTGCCGGTGGCGATTTTCCAGGCTAATTCATTTTGCAGCATCTGATTGTCCTTATTGGCGTCGCTGATTTTGTTGACGAGTTTATAAGCGGCCGGGTAATCCTCTTTGCCGAAGAGAATACTAAGCCGGACCATATCCAGATTGTCGCGCTGGTCTTCCGGCACCAATTCGGTCACTTCCTGGAGCCTGGCCTCGGCTTGGTCCCACTGCTTTGCCTGGATAGCCCTGTTCAGGCTCGGCCAAGCGGCCTGCAGTTTGGCCTGGTTCTTCTGCTCGATATCGTAGGAAGCAGCCGCTTTATGGGTGTCAAAAGTGCCGGCCAACACGTCATCGATGGTTTTCTCCTTGAGTTCCATGGGATGTCCGATCCAGGCAATGTTGCCTTTTTTGTCCACGAGGAACGCGCTGGGGATCCCGTTGCGGCCGGCCGCGGCCATCCACGTTTCGGCCATTTTGCCGCTCTCGTTGCCGGTTTTGTCATCCAGAGCGACGCGATAGGTCATCTTGTCTCCCATCTGTTTCAGGAACGGAGCCACCAGGCTCTCGTCACGTTCCCAGCAATTCTGCCCGATGACGACGAGGCCCTTGTCCTTGTACTTCTGGTAAGTCGCGTTGAGATGTGGAATGGAGGCCCGGCAGGGTCCGCACCAGGTGGCCCAGAACTCGACAATGTAGGCTTTGCCCTTTTCGAATTCTTTGACCGGTTCACCCTGGACCCATTTGCCGGTCTGGAGCTTGGGGGCGGGGTCGCCCACCTTGAGAGTTAGATCGGCGGCTAACGCAAGAGCCGGGCCCGCAACCAGCGCGAGCAGCGCTGCCGTTCGTTTGAGTAGCCTTGTATTCATGCAACCTTTGGATTGGATTTCTTGTTATAAATGCTGCCGGGATTTCGCCCGGCGCGGCGCTCCACCCCGCAGGCCGACACAGGACCGCTATCAAGTGGACCGCCAAGCTTGTTAACCGGGATTAGCATACACCAGCTGGGCAAGAAAGTCGCGATGAACCTGTCTCCCTACCTCGGCGCCTCAGCGCATCGCTGCGTCAACTTCCTGTTCACTGTGCACCCGATTTCCGGCCGAATCGATAAGTGTTGGCGTAATCAGGACGGCAAACCGGCGCTCTGGCGAGTCCGGATTTTCGGCCAGGTTGCCCTTCTCGTCGGCGGGATTGGCCAGCAACACAGTATAACCGTCTGGCACCACGGGGCGGGCGGTGATTTGCCTAAGACGGATACGCGGGACAGCGGAGGCTGGTTCATGTTCTTGGCGCTTGCGGGAGGAGCCAGGAGCAGGGCCGGATTCATCGCCTTCGAGAAGCTCCGTGAGGCTTGCAATAGTTGTCAGAGCAATTTTCCAATCGTTGCCTTTTTGGGTCGGAACCAGATCAATCGCCGGACCGAGGCGGATTTGGGCTGGGATCTGATTGGTCACAATGGTACTCAGATCGACGCAATCAACTCGGGTTTGCCGGCCGCTCAGTGTGGTTACCGACGCGGCGTTTAGGAGGGAGCCGGGGTCGGATTCGATAGCCTTCAACACTACCGCGGTCTGAGAGGGGGTGAGAATCTTTGAGAAGTTGGTGCCATCCATATTCAAAAAGTTCAAGCTTCGCCCCAAACCGGCAAGGGTGGCCGCGGACGTTTTGAGGAACTTGACTCTGATGTTGATTTGAGGTCGTTCAACATCGAGTTCGTTTATAGCTTTCTCAACGGCATCAAGTTCCCTGATCGTCGCGCGGACAAGGAGCGTGCCCTGTAGACTGTCGAGAAAAATCATTCGCGGGGGCTGAAAATCCACGCCTCTGCCCAAAAAGAAATTAAGCAGTGCCTTTTGCTTCGCTTCCTGTGTATCGAGATTTGCGTTGCCCCGGGCCGCCGATAGTCCCCTAAGAAATGTCTGCGAATCGACTTTAATAACACGGGTGTAAAGGTTCTTAGATTCGTCTACCGCCGGCGAGAACACGACAGTGTTATCCTGGATGGAATACTTGACGGGCGGAATAGCGACTCGCACGATGGCGTCGAGAACGTCGTCAAGCCGCACGTCTGTGAGTGCGGGAAGAATCGTGATCAGAACATTGCTAATGTCCTCCGATTTAGTCCAATTTCCCGCGTGTCCTGAAGTGGCCTGAGCCCTTTGATAAAGAATGACATCTCGGCCGTTCGTAAAGGAATCTCGATTCTTGAGCTGCTCATTAAGCGAACGCACCACTTCCGCCAGGGTCAAATGATCGAAAGAAATCTGGTTTAATCTGATGCCTTCCAGCTCAGCAGCGAGGGTTTGGCGGCCGGTGGCCACGTAGGTCAAGTTGCTGCCGAACCGCCATAGGTGGTTGGTCGGCGGTCGAGCGGCTTTTGCCCGCGCCTCACTGATGAGGTTCAGGTAATAATAAGCGGCCGAGCATTTTGGATCCTCAACGAGGGCTTGTCGAAGTTTGGCTTCAGCGTTGTCCAATTTGCCTAACTCGAACGCCAGGCGGCCTTCCTGCACCAGGTTGTCCACAGTTGTCTTTTGCTCTGTTTGGTCATTATGAGGTGCTTCCGCTGCGGGACTTCGCACCGGCTCAGATCCTTCTTCTTTCAACAGGACAATCTCCGATTTGCCGGGGCTGGTTCCTAAAGAGACAAGCCAAAACATCGCGCCCCCAGCCGGTATCGAAACCTCTGCGGCTTGCGCGGAATTCGTGTTATCTGCGATCGCCAATTGCATCTGACACAAGGTGGAAGCCTGTTCTGCCCAGGGCACCAACGTAAAATCAAGCGGTACCCAATCAGGTCGCGTTGGCACATACGTGCATTCGGCGCCCGTGACGACGGTGGTTCCATCCGCGCGAGTTCGGGTCAGATAGTTTACCATGTTATTGGTGACTCCACCGATCAGGTAGTGGAAGTGCCCGCCGCTGAGCTGCGCGAAGTTGAGCATTTCTCCTCGCGGGAAAGCCTCGGCACCAGCCTGGCCGAGCTTCCTTTCCACCTCGGCAAGCTCGTTTGAAGCCACCAGAAACGGGACCTGAGCCCCGGCAGCGGCGGGAAGAAAGAGCTCGAGACTGGCCGAGTCCACGATCAGGAATCGCGCGGCCAGAGAAACCTTTGCATAGCCCGAAAAGCGGGGATCGGGCCAGGCATCGACGTTCGCTTGCGCCGCGAGCGCCGAATCCACGGGCTTGGGTGGCGCCTGGCCCATGGGCACGGCCACGGCTCCGAAGGCCAGTATGCTCAAAGAGGAGACGAGCGTGAGCCCGGGTTTTGGCGGGCTGGGGAGATTGACGAGTCTCCGGATGCGCCGGCAAAGCGCGTTTTTGGTTTCGAGGATTCCCAGCAACGCCAGACTGGAGAGTGGTCTGCGCAAGGCGAGTTTGGCGACCTCAAGTAACGTTTGAGGGTAACTCCCGGCGTCGGCCTGCAACACACACATTACGGAATCGTCGACGGCTTCCTCTCTGAGGAGGCGGATGCGGGAATTGGCCAACCAGAGCAACGGATGCCACCAATAAACGATTTGAAGCAGCGCTTGCGCGCAATTGATCCACACGTCCCCCCGCCGCAGGTGGATTAATTCGTGCAGCAACACCGTCCGCAGTTGAGTGCGAGACAGGCGAGCGGGCAATGACTGAGGCAGCAAAATGACCGGGCGAAAGAGCCCAAAGACTGCCGGGGAACTGGTCCCAGGGCTGAGCTTCAGGCGGACCAAGCGCTTATATTGCAGAGACTCACAAACCTGGCTGAGCAGTTCCTCCAATTCCGGCGGAACCGGGACGGCTTGGCGCGCGGTCAGGGCCACTTGCCGCCAGCGAGCCAGCATCCAGGCGAATAGGCCGAGACTCAAGGCTCCGGATGACAGCAGGAGCCAGGCTTGAGACGAGAGTACGGCGCGCGCAGGTGCCTGGAAGAAAGGCGGCGCCTCAACGGAGTGCTGTGAGGAAACCGACGGAGCATCTGTGACGAGAGCAATCGCCGGTGGCTGCACGTTGGGTTGCGGGCCCGAAGGCCGCAGCCACCAGGCCAGGCCCGTGGGAAAGGCGAGCGACGGAGGAAGCATCAGTTTCACCAGCAGCACCATCCAAATGCGTAGCGCACGGCGGGACGGAGTCGGCGGCTCAGCGAGAAATCGAGCAAGAACAGCAGGCCGATGAGCAGGCTGGATTGCCAAAAGATTGGCCACACAATGGATCGCAGGAACGCAGGCGAAGCCAGGGAGAGATTCTGCTCGATAGCATTCATACCTTATTTTTTTGGTTCTTTCCTTTTCGCCTTGATGATGGCTTCCAGGCTGGAGAGATCCGCCGCGGAAAGATTTCCGGTGTCCAACAGGCATTGTACCATTGGCGTGAGAGCCCCGTTGAAGGCGTTCTTGAGGGTGTAGAGCAATTCTCCCTGTTGGGCCTGTTCCCGGGTGATCGCGGATCGGAACCAGGTGACCTTGCCGGCTTTTTTCGCGGTGAGCAGGCCCTTGGAGGTCATTCGGTCCATGATTGTTCGGACCGTGGAATACGACCAGCGGGTGCGGGCATGCAGTTTTTCCTGAATGGAGGGGGCGGTGCAGGGCTCATTGTCCCACACGGATTTAATGATGATCCATTCGGCCGCGGTAAGCTCGGCGGATGACTTTCCCATAGGCAATGGGCAGAGCATACTTTACAGATGTAGAGCTCGTCAAGCGGAGAATTTACAGTTGTAGAGATTCACCGCAGCAGGCTCTGGTACCGAGGTGGGGCGAGGCTGCCAAGGAACATAGAGCATTCCTTAACTCAATTCACCAATGAAGTTGGTGGGAGTGTCTCCTGCCGGGCCCTGACCATGCGGGTGGCATGGCAAGAATCCCAGTTGCCGGTCATTAAGAGCTCGGATTTTGCGCTTGCGACCAAAGCCGCGCCGCCTGACGCCAACGGCGTCATTCATATCAGCCTAGGGCGGAGCCCTAGGAAATCGTGTTCCGATAAGTCTTGCAGGCCAACGGCCTGCCTCATTGACAAGGCTGGATGAGCCGAAACGGGCGCTAAGGAGCCGCGCCGTTGGCGCTCAAAATGTTTTCTTTGGCGAAATACCTGGGGTTTCGCCCCAGGCTGGTATGAAGGACGCCGTTGGCGTCCGGAGTAAAAAGAGATCAGGGCTCGGCGGGAGCCCCACCTGGATAACCTTCCGGGAGCACTCTCGGCTATTGTTTCGGGTAGGCCGGCCACACCCAGTCACCTTGCTCGGAGTCCGGGGCTTTCGTTCGCGGGTCCAGTGCGGTCTTGCCGCCGTCGTCTTTTTCATTCCAGCCGACGGAGTACAGAACAAAGCGGCCGTCCGTCGTGCGGCGATATTTCATGGGCTCGCCAGAAATGACATCAAGAGGAGGGCTGGGCATGCCCTGGGAACCAAGCTCATCCAGGGCTGCCGGGAATTGTCCGTTAGCGAGGCGGTAGTTTTCCAGGGCACAAGCTACAATGGCCTGGCTCACCCGGGTTTGAGCGAACGCCGCCCCGCTGCAGAGATATCGCGCCGAATTCAGGACCAGGTCGGCCAAAAGTCGGTGGTGCCATAAGGGGAGAGCGCTGTGACTGGCGTTAGCCAGTTTTTGCGGACGAACGCGTCCTGCCTCCAGATCGAAGGCCGGCAAAACGTATTCATCGAAACGACGTTGATACTCGGCTTGTTCCAAATACATCCAGCCGGCGGGCATGTTCCGAATTAGGAAGCCTCGAACTTTATCGGCCAGAGAAGGGCCAAAGCTCCAGCCTTTGACGATTTCCGGCTGCTTATGGACCAATTCAAAAACGCCGTTACCATTCACGCGGTTGAGCTGGACCTGTGCTTGGATATCGCGAAGTGTTATGCGCTGCAGGCGTGTTTGGAAATCGCTCAGCTGGCTTTTGGACCACTGGTGATCCGCGAGCCCTTCCCAAATGATCTGACTGGCATTATCCAGCAAGGCATTGCGCGTGAAAAAGGAACTTTGGAACGGCTCAGCCCGAAGCGTGGAAGCCAAATCCAAAATCAACGCGACGTCCTCAGCCGCGGGCGCGGGCCTTTGCAAAGCGAGTTCAGCGGAACCGCGCCAGGCCAGGACCCGGCTGACTCGTTCCAGCACGGGCAAGTGCGGCTGAGCCACTCCCCAGGAGTTCTCCTCCGCATAGTTGAGGTTAAATCGCGCTTGGGGCCGAGCGCTGGAAGTCTGCAATTCATCAAGGACCGGTCGAAACTGTTCCAGTGCTTGAAGCAATTCAACCGCCGTTTCTCGTCGGTCGTCGGCATTCTGCACTGCTGAGGGGGTCGCGCTTTTCGTGTCTGGCCGCCTGGACTTGCGAACCTGACGGAGGACGTCGGCCAGGTTGATCCTGTTTCCCAGGCTCATGGCGGGGACGAGTTCAGTTGAGCGCCGGGCTGCGGCGTAGGGTTCCTCGGTTTGCGCAAAGCCGGCCACCAAATTGTAAGCGTTGAGATCCCGAGGCGTGTAAGTTCCGGGCACGAAATCGAACAGCGGGGTGAAAAACGGAGTCGTCGCGAAGTTTTCATCGTCGGCGACCTTGGGGGGCGCGAGCGCGTGCCAGTCCAGTAGAATGCCTTTGCTAACCAGCCGCGCGCGGCAACGTTCCCAAACCTTCAACCCACGGTGATTTTCCTCGGTGTAAAACAGGACCAGCAAAATCGGCGCGAGCGCGGCGACAATGAGCACCCGCCGAAGCAGACGCGAACGGCCGAAAGCTCGCATAGCCGCAGTGGTCACGGTTTCGCGAGTTACGGCTGAGGGTCCCATGCAAAGTGAGGGCGGGCGCGATCAAGGGAGCGCGGGCAGAGCGTCCTGGAGACGCCTTAGATCCTGGAGGTCCTGGTCATTGGCGGCGGCCTGAGCGTGCGTTTGAATATCATTCGGATAACGCCACTTCCATCGTTCGCAGTGGCCATCGGCAAATGAAAGGTTGGCGCCCTGGCTGTGGCGATGGGACGGGCCGTTCTGCCAGAAATCGGCCGGCTCACGGTAGAGCAGGAAGACACCATCATCGATGACCGCCTGGGTCTCGTCGAGGAAGACAAAAACCTTGGAAGGGCTCGGGAGCAGCTCGGAGTAGCGAACGACGTTGCCCGGCAGGTAACCGCCGTAAATCCGGACGTCCAGGCCGCCGTTCAAGTAGGCATCCATGGAGTAGCTGCGCTCGCGGGGCGTGCTGGCGCCGTAAACCGTCGAGCGGTCGGCCGGGCAGCGATAGACCAGGAGGTTGGGGGTATAGGAATAAATGGAGCCTTGCTGAATCAGGATTGGATCGGCGCTGGCCTGGGCGTTGCCGGTCACCCAGGAATTGGTCGTGCTGACACAGCCCAAGAGCCCCGAGCCGGTCATTTTGTTTTCGGGCATCGTATTGTTGTGCTCGCCCAGGTACATGGTCCAAGCCAACTGCAGTTGGCGGAGGTTGTTCAGACAGGCAACCTGTCGGCCTTTGGACTGCGCGTTGGAGAGAGAAGGCAGGAGCAGGCCCGCCAGGATGGCAATGACGGCCATGACCACCAGGAGTTCGATCAGGCTAAACGCGCGGATGCGGCTTGCGGGCAAACGATTTTGAATCCGGCTCATAAGCGTAGCGTACCTTCCAGACGAATAGACACCGTTGGCAGCGTTTCTGTATATCGCTGATTCCGGGACCAATGTCATCCAAACTACCGCTGAACTATCGACTCGTTTGGGCAGGCTGTCCGTCGGCTGCGCGGGCGGGGGGGGTAGCAGGCTTGGCGGCAGTGTTGTTAGTGGCGAGAGTTGGTGGCCTTGGCGCACGGGCGCGCGGTTTGGAGGGAGAGCTTCCATCCAGGGCATCGGAGACATCCATCGCTCCGTTGACTTCACCCATGGGGCCAAGCCCGCCGCCAGCCGGGGCAGCACCGGTTCCGGTTGTTGTGGAAGCGCCCAGATCCTGAACCTGGCCTAGAAGACCCGGCAAATAGTGGTATGCCGCGAGTCCCACCACGATCAGCAATATAGCGATCGTGGCATACTTTAGCGGCAGGTTCGCCGTTTTTGGCGGGCGCGGCGGCGGTCTCCGCTGGGGGCTGGGACCGGTCGCGGTCGAGCGAGCGACGGAAGTTGCGCCGGTGGCGAGTTTGGGGCGGCCGGGAGCTGCAGGCTGAGACATTGGGGGTCTTGGATCGGGAGCAGCGGCCACAGGAGCAGGCGCGAGGTGCGGTACCGTGAGAAGATTCTGACAGGTGGGACACTGGATTTGCTGGCCGGACCATAGCTCATCACAGGAGATATGCTGTCCACACTGTGCGCAGGAGAATTTCAGATCTGCCATAATTGGCTGTCCGGCCTGAGCCAGGCGGGTAGACTATCCCGCCTGGCTGGGGTGGCAATACTTATTCCGATTTCTTTTGGGCCTCTTGCGGCACGTCGAGCTTGGTGGAGCCGACATCCTTAATCTCAATCGTAGTGGTGCGGTCCACATCGCGGTCGTTTCCGTTGAAACTGATCGAACCTTTTACTTTGCTCTGGTATTTCGCGAGCATGCCGTCCTTGATCCAGAATTTCACAGAGCCTTTGGCGCCACTGATTTCGGGACCGTTGCCACCCCCGCGGCCTCCAAACATGAGCAGCGATTTCGCGCCGTCTTCCGTCAACTCGCCGCCCACCACCTCGCCGTCCTGTTTAAGTTCTTTGACCTTGCCGGCCAACTCTTCGGCCTGAGCGGCCGGGGCCTTGAAGTTTTGAATGCGCCGGGCCATGAAGGTGCCCGGGCCGCGATCTCCTTCGCTCGCTTCCGCCAGCGAACGCCAGCCATTCTCGCCTTTGATAGCGCCTTTATCTCCCTTTTTGACCGCCTCGATGGTATTGTCGCGCATCGTCATGGACAGCCAGGTGTAGCCGCCTTTCTGGGTCTTTCCTTCCGAGGGGCCGGCTCCAAAGCCGCCGCCACCCGCATTTTCGATCGTCTGCTTCCAACTGTAGTTGTCAGCCTGCCCCAGTTTCTTGGCCGCATTCGTCACAGCTTCCTTGGGATCCTCGGCCAGGAGGGAACCCGCTAACAACGCTAGCGTGCCTATCAGTAGATTTCGTTTCATAGGTAATTTGCCTCGTTCAACGGAGGCGATTTGGTTTCATTAAGGTTGCAACGCGTAACCAGTCATAGACTAAAGACGTCCAAACCCGGCCGCGGGTTACCATTTCGGGCAGAATCAGCTTTGATCAAGTCGCCAGATGGCAGGCGACAAAACGATCTTCGCTGAGCAGTCGCAACGCGGGAATTTCAGTCTTGCACCGCGTTTCGGCGATGGGGCAACGCGGATGAAAGGGGCAACCAGACGGAGGATCGATGGGCGAAGGGACATCGCCGGAAAGGATAATACGCTTGCGTCTCGACGCGGGATCAAGCGTCGGCACAGCGGAAATGAGGGCTTGCGTATAAGGATGCGTCGGGCGACTGCAGACTGCTTTCGCCTCGCCCAATTCCATGACTTTCCCCAAATACATCACCAGGATACGCCGGCTGATGTGTTCGACGACGGCCAGGTCGTGGGCGATGAAAATATAGGCTAAAGTGTACTCTCTTTGGAGATCCTGAAGCAGGTTAACGATCTGAGCCTGGACAGAAACATCCAGCGCGCTGACAGGCTCATCGCACACAATCAACTTGGGTTCGACCGCCAGCGCGCGGGCGATGCCGATGCGCTGACGCTGTCCGCCGCTGAATTCGTGAGGAAAGCGGGAGGCATGCGCAGTGTCCAGCCCCACATCGTGTAGCAAAGCCGCCACCCGCTCGCGCCTTGCCTGCCGGGTAGGAGCGAGTTGGTGAATATCCAGCGCCTCTCCAACGATGTCCTCAACGGTCATGCGCGGGTCGAGTGAGGCATAAGGGTCCTGGAAAATCATCTGGAACTTTCGCCGCAGGGCACGGAGTCTCGCCTCGCTAAGTTGAGTGATATCCTGACTTTCAAAAACGATTCGACCGGCCGTGGGCTCCACCAATCGAAGCACTGCGCGGCCCAAAGTGGTCTTGCCACAACCGCTTTCCCCTACTACGCCCAAAGTTTCGCCCGGCGAAATTTCAAAACTGACGTCGTCCACCGCCCGGACCCATGCGCTAGCCGAACGGAACACTCCCCGGTTAACGGCGAAGTGAACGCGCAGATTCTGTACTTGGAGCAGGGGCGGCGAGATCATTCAAGAGAGAGCCTTCGTCCGATTTTTCGCATGTATTGGGACCTTGAACCCCGCGCAGGGTAGAGTGGCGCAGACCAGAGGTGTGCGCTACCTCCGTACGGTTCAAGGAGAAGTTTTTGCATACGCAGAAGGCTTGTCGACGGTGGCGCGAGGGGATTTGGCGAACGGACAGCGTGCCCAGCGGCCGGGCAAAGTCTCGATGAGGTCCACCGCAGTTTGGGCACACACGGGTTGAGCCACGGGACACCGAGGGTGAAACCGGCAACCACTTGGAACGCTGCCAAGCCGTGGGACGGCTCCAGGAATGGATTTGAGCCTGGCGGAACCGGCGCCGATTTGAGGCACCGACTCGATTAAGGCCTGGGTATACGGGTGGAGAGGATTGCGCAGGATATCCTTGGCCGGCCCGCTCTCGACGATCTGCCCTGCGTACATCACGGCGGCGCGATCGGCCAGATCGCCCACGATGCCGAGATTATGAGTAATCATCAGCATCGCCATGCCAAACTGTCCCTTGAGCCCATGCAGTAATTCGATGATTTGGGCTTGAATGGTGACATCCAGCGCGGTGGTCGGTTCATCTGCGACCAGCAGCTTCGGATGGGATGCCAATGCCATGGCGATCATGACGCGCTGCTGCATTCCGCCAGACAGTTCGTGCGGGTAACTGCGCAGGCGTGCTTCGGGAGCGGGAATCCCAACTGTGGCGAGCAGCCGAATGACCTCGGCGTCGGTCGCGACGTCAGGGCGATGAAGTTTCAGGGCTTCTTTGATTTGTGCGCCGACTCGGAACACGGGATTCAGTGATGCGCCCGGCTCCTGGAACACGTAGCTGACGACACCCCCGCGAATCCCGCGGAGTTCCGCGGCGGTCATCTTTAGCGTGTCCCGCCCTTGGAGAAGGATTTGGCCGCCGATATAGCGAGCGGGAGGACTGGGTAAGAGCTGTGCGATGGAGAGAGCGGTGATGCTTTTGCCGCAACCACTCTCGCCCACAAGGCAGAGCGTTTCTCCGGCATTCAGCACAAGAGAAATTCCATCGAGGGCACGGAGCGACTGCTGGCCTTGCCGGAATTCGAGCTGAAGGTTCTTGATTTCGAGCAAAGGCATGAGGTGCGCTCAGTCTTGAGAATCCTTGCCGGATCAGTCCCTGGCTTTGGCGCGACGCTTGAACTTTGCGAAGCGGGGCTTGCGGGCGGGGACTTGTCGTTGCAGCCAGTAAGTGACATGCGGCAAGTGGGTCTGCGCGATATCCTTCGGAGTAGTATTCTTAAAATCCAGTCCCGGCGCCAGGTCCAAGCCGGCTTTGCGAAACACCCATTGAACGAAAGCCGAACAATACATGGACCTTTCGCGGGCGAGTAGGTTCTCGCGGCCTCGCAAGGTGCTGTGGCGGAGAGCCAGGAGAGTGCCCAGCAGTTCGCGCAAGGAGTACCGTGCACGATCGGCCGCCAGACCGACCGCTTCGCGCAGCAAATCACCGACCTGGATGGTGTTCAAATTGAAGTCCAGCACCGCGAGGCTTTCATACAGGTGTTCGTCGAAGTATTTGGAAATCCGGTTCTCCTGAACTCCGAACTGGAAATGCTTCCGATGGATTTGGAGATCCGATTCGATAACCCAATGATGGCCATCGGCTCGCTGCCCTTGGAAGAGAAAAGCATGAGACCAGGAGCCCCATTGTCCATCCCGATCCAGGCGCCGCTGAGCGCGGCAGATGGCCTTGTCGATCAGCGTAGCGCCGTTGCAAAGACCGATGCGGCCGGCTTGAGCATAGCGCTCCAGGAACTCCTGATTGGATAGCCCGTTCACAACCACGGTCTGGTTCGAGATTGGCTCGGCTGGCATGGCTCGGCTCGTAGTCAGTGTAAACCGCCGGCTGGTCGGGCTGATCGCTCGCTGGTCCGTCGGGTTTCCAGTTATGCTACGGGCAGCGGAGTGAGTTGCAAGGCAAGACCTTCCCGGGTAGGGAGCGCGCTGCGCTGTCCGCGCCGCGTTCAGCGGCGCTCGCGTTGGCGTGATTCGCACGGGCTGCCCGCGTTTCGTTCCGCCCGCTGAACGCGGCCGGGGACGTCGCAGCGCGATGTCCCTACCACGGACTTGTGCTCGGCACATTTAATCCTACCCTACGATCGCCCAGGCTTGAAAGATGGACCCGGAGCCTCCTACCCTGAAGCGACGTGAATGTCGCGCTCCAATGTACCAGCTCAAACTTACAATCTCCGCGCTGCTGTTCTATTGCGCGCCCTTTGCGCTAATGGCCCAGGCAGAAAAGATTCAATCGGAACAATGGTTGGCCAAAGCGGAAGCGGCGCCGCCGTTTGTTGCGCCCCAAACGCAGGGGGAGTGGGCGCTCCAGCGCCAAGCAATCCGCGACACCCTCTGGCAGTTGCTGGGCAAACTGCCCCCGCGGCCAAAGGTGCCCGCAGTCGCAACCATTTCGCGGGAGGACCGCGGAGAGTTTGTGGTCGAGAAGTTTTCGTTTGATAACGGCGCCGGATCGACCGTCCCCGGCTACTTGCTGATTCCAAAGAATCGCTCAGGCAAGGCGCCTGGGATTTTGTTCTGCCATTGGCACGGCGGTGAATACGAGATTGGCAAAGAGGAATTGTTCCAGGCGCGGCACACTCCTGAAGCGCCGGGACCGGCCTTGGCAAAGCGAGGCTTTGTTGTGCTAGGGATTGATGCCTATTGCTTCGGGGAACGCAACGGCCAGGGACCCGGTGGGCCGGACGAGAAGGGGTCAGGGGGCGAGATGAGCGCCAGCAAATTCAATCTGTGGGTTGGACGCACACTTTGGGGGATGATCTTGCGCGATGATCTGATGGCGCTGGATTACCTGGCTTCGCGACCCGAGGTCGATGCCGAACGGCTGGGCGTCACCGGGATCAGCATGGGGGCAACGCGGACCTGGTGGCTTATGGCCTTGGACGAACGCCTCAAGACCGGTGTCGCCGTGGCCTGCCTGACACGTTACCAAAACCTGATCCGGCACCAGGAATTGAAAGCGCACGGCATCTACTATTTCGTGCCTGGCCTGCTCAATCATTTCGACACCGAGGCCATTGTCGCCCTCATCGCGCCGCGCCCGGTGCTGTTTCAAACCGGGGACCAGGACGGCGGCTCCCCGGTCGATGGCGTTCGTGCGATTGAGTCAGCCGTGCGCCCGGTGTATCGGCTCTATGGCAAGGAACAAAGCTTTCAGAGCATCATCTATCCGGGCCTGGGGCACGTGTACACGCAGGAAATGTG
>Ga0222749_10001161_pt1 | contig 13794 bp, 9 predicted proteins | sample IncBWH2Mmetat_FD_197234 | JGI IMG/M metagenome (GOLD analysis project Ga0222749, IMG submission 197234) | Metatranscriptome of lab incubated forest soil microbial communities from Barre Woods Harvard Forest LTER site, Petersham... | ecosystem: Environmental > Terrestrial > Soil > Temperate... | reverse complement strand
GGAGGAACTGGGCGAATCGCTGGCTTCGGTGCAGAAGTTTGATGTGCCGCTGGAACAAGCCACTACGGCTTCACTCGATGCCTTAAAAGCGCATAGTCTGGGCAGAAAGGCCGACCACGAGCAAGGCGCCGCTGCAGCCCTGGCTTACGACATTCGTGCCATTGAGATCGATCCGAATTTTGCGATGGGATATTTGACAATGGGTGGCGACTACGAAGATCTCGGCCAGAGAGGACGGGCCAGCGAATACTACAGTAAGGCATTCCATTTGCGTGAACATGCCAGCCAGCGGGAAAAGTTGAGGATTACGGCAGTCTACTACGACACAGTCACCGGTGAACTTTACAAAGCCGCTGAGACCTATCAAGAGGAGATTGACAGCTACCCGCGCGAATCAATGGCGTACTTCAGTTTGGCCTATGTGTACTCATTGCTTGGGCAGTATGAGAAGGCCGTGGAAATCGTAAAGCAAGGCATGCGCACTATTCCACCGGATCGTGTGGAGTCGCTGGGTGGTGGAACGTTATTCACCAGCGCCCTTGCTCTGCAACGCTTCGACGAAGCACAGCAGGCGATTGACGAATTGCAGTTGCGAAGAGTGGATGATGAAAGAATTCGCCTAGTGCGTTACATCCTCTGCATTCTCGGAACAGACTCCGCGTCCATGGCGGAACAGCAGGAGTGGTTCATGGGCAAACCCAATTTCGAGAATCTGGTATTGGCACTCGCGTCTGACACCCAGGCTTATGCCGGTCATCTATCTCGGTCGCGGGAACTGACCGAGCAGGCCGTGGACTCCGCCCTCCGCTCCGACAGCAAAGAGACTGGGGCAAAATGGCTGGCGATCGCAGCCCAACGGGAAGCCGCCTACGGCTATGCGGCTCAGGCCCGGCAGAAAGCAGCAAAGGCGTTGAGTCTTGCTCCGGAAGATCAGGGCGTGGAGAGCGGGGCTGCACTGGCTTTTGCGCTGGTAGGTGATACAGCACGAGCCCAATTCCTGGCAAAAGATTTGGGGAGACGCTACCCGCTGGACACGCAAGTGCAGTCGCTCTGGCTGCCGACGATTCAGGGGCAATTGGCGCTGGATGGAAAGGACCCAACTCAGGCACTCAAGGGACTTCAAGTAGCTTCAACCATCGAGTTTGGTGGCATCCCGTCCGTGATCAATAACTCCTGCCTCTATCATGTGTACGTACGTGGAGAGGCATACCTGGCAGCGGGACAGGGTAGTGCTGCTGCCGCCGAGTTCCGGAAGATTCTCGACCACAAAGGCATCGTCTGGAATTGCTGGACGGGAGCGATGTCGCGTCTGGGCGCGGCTCGGGCGAATGCTTTGCAGGCGAGAACTTCGCAGGGCGCGGATGCCGATGCCGCCCGAGTCCGTGCACTCGCCGCCTACAAAGATTTTCTCACCCTCTGGAAAGGCGCCGACCCCGACATCCCCATCTTGAAGGAAGCGAAAGCGGAGTACGCGAAGCTGGAATAGCCGGAGACTTCCTTGCTGGTCGCTACTACCGCTTTGGCACAATTGACGGTCTGCCATTGCGCTGTGGTTCTTGGCGGTCACCGCACATTACGCGAAGCGGATGGTGTTCACTCGAAACGGTCCTCCGCTGCCTAGGTCGATACGGGACTCCCTCATCCGGGTAGTTGTTGAAAAATCGCGATAGCACTCATTGACGTGCTGTCTGCAACCCAGACTGCACCGCGGAGGGAGAGGGATTCGAACCCCTGGTATGGTTTCCGGTACAGCGGTCTTCAAGTACACAGGAGGGTTCTGAACCGTTGTGAAAATTTTCTACCCTAGTCCTCTTTTTCAACAGGTTGCAAGTCGCTCGATTTGATCCGTTCTGCTTGCAAATGATTGGTCTTGATCGGGCAACCATTACAATTTCATTACAGTCTGAGTCAGCTGTGGAGTGCCATCACCCGACTAATTCGCGCCGGCCTTAATCGTTGGCTCGTTAGTTTCCGTACGGAAACTCCCGACTACCGCTACCCACTACAAGTTTTCGTATTCCGCCTTGGCTTGCTTGAAGATAACGATGTCCGGATCAGCGTCTTTATTCGATTGTCTGCGGCTTAGTTAGAGGTGGAAGTTCTTTGAGCGGTGGGTAGTCTTCCACCGTCTCGTGCTGGGGCCTGGCTAATAGCGAAGCCACTAGACCGCAGCCGGCCGCAAACGACAACCACAGTCCCGGAACTGCTCGATTGCCGGTGACGTGAATTAGGTATGTGCTGATCGCGGGTGTAAATCCACCGAAGATCGCGGTGGCCAGACTATAAGCAAGGGCGAAACCCGAAGTCCGCACACCCACGGGCATGATCTCCGTAAGGAAAACGACCATAGCGCCGTTGTAGCTGCCGTAGATGAAAGATAGCCAGAGTTCTACCGTCAGCAGTCGGGAGAACGAAGGCTCGCGAACCAGCCATAGCATCGCCGGATAGGCGGTGACCAACATCAGTATTGTGCAAACGACTAGCAAGGGCCGACGCCCCACCCTGTCGGACAGCCATCCCATAATAGGAAGCCAAAAGAGATTCGAGGCACCCACACACAGCGTGACGATAAGACTTTCCATGCTCGCCAAATGAAGCACTGAGTTGCCGAAAGTGGGCGTGTAAGCTGTGATCATATAGAAAGACACTGTCGTCATCGTCGCCATCATGGTTCCGATGAGCACAATCTTCCAACTGGCGGTGAGTGAGCGGAGAATTTCCGAGATGCTCGGCCTATGCTTGCGCGCGATAAACTCATCCGTTTCCTGGAGAGATCGTCTGAGCCTAAAGAGGAACGGAAGGATCACACAACCGAGAAGCAAAGGGATACGCCATCCCCACTGCAGCATTTTCTGTGGCGGCAACTTAATGCTCAACACCACTCCAACCAATGCGGCGAACATAACTGCGACCTGCTGGCTTGCGGATTGCCAACTGACATAGAAGCCCTTATGTCCTGGCGTTGCAATCTCCGATAAATAGACCGAGACGCCGCCCAATTCCATTCCTGCCGAAAAACCCTGAAGCAGGCGCCCAATGAGGACCAACAATGGCGCCAACAGACCGATCGTCGCGTATCCCGGCACGCACGCTATGGAAACGATCCCGACTGACATCAGCCCCAACGTCAGAATGAGGCCGGCGCGGCGTCCATTGCGATCGGTGTATGCCCCGAGCACAATCGCTCCGAGGGGCCGCATAAGAAAACCTGCCCCAAAGGTCATTAGTGACAACATCAACGACACGAATGGGTTGCCGTTGGGGAAGAACGCATTGCCGATGGCCGAGGCGTAGTAGCCAAAGACCATGAAGTCGTACATCTCCAGAAAATTTCCACTGGAGACGCGCACCACAGACCAGATCTTTGATTTCTGATCAGTCGTGACCATAGGAGTCGTCGAGGGGAGCGAAGTACGGGTCGACCGTGAAAGACAAGATACTCAAGCCAATGATCAGCCTGATAACAAACATCCGCATTGCTGTAGAACGAGCGCTAGAACCCGTTGCCGACTTCAAAGATAGACTCCGCAAATCGCTGGATCGCCAGGCCTGCGATCTCATCCATCAGTCTTTCACTTCGAAGATGAGCACCTTGGCTTCGGCATTGGTCTCCCCGGGCGAGACCGCAACGAACAGCCGGTTGAGTTCAGGCACGAGCAATGCTGTCTTGGCTCCAGGCGCGCTGGGGACTTTTGCAAGGAGGGCATAGTGGTCGGCGTCCTGCTGGGAAAACACCGAGATGTACCCCTCTCCCCCTGGCACATATATCCGGCGATTCTTGTGGTCATATACGACGTCATCTGCGCGGGCCGCCGCTGGTTGATTCGTGACAATCGATCCGTTTTCAGAGTTCATGACAACCAGCATCGGCGGCTTGCGACATACGATGATGAGTCTCTTGCCTGACTCATCGAAGGCGATGGGAGAGTTCTCGCTCCCTACCCCCACTTTCCATCGAGCATTGACCTTCATCGCCTGCCGATCGATCACCGCGACTTCATTCTTATCCGTGACGTTGATAAATAGGCGAGATCCGTGATGTTCCAAGACCATCGCTTCGACGTGATTGCTTTCGATACGAATATCGGAGATGGGCCTGTCGGTGGCTAGATCCACTTTCGACAAGAAGGAATGATCCAAGGGAACGTCCTTGCCTCCCGTAACGACAAACAGATGCCTGGCTTCGTGATCGTAGCCGATAGAGTCAGCTCCCTCGACGAGCTTGATCCTGTCGACCGGTTGATAGTCACTGCCCTTCAGAATCTTGACGGTCCCATCGGCACCGTCGGTGACATAGAGCCGATCTTTTTCGGGAAGGTACAAAATACTGTGGGGGGTGCCGAAGCCCGTCAGGCTGCGAACTCTCTGATTGTTGTCGAGATCGATGACTTCCACGGTTTTGTGATCTTCACCAGCGAGAAACAGCCGCTTCCCCTTCACGTCAATTGCGAAGTGATCGAAATCGCCGGTAACCCCGGGCAGCGCGACAGTTTGCACAAGTATGAGAGGCAGAGAAGGGGTGTTTGTTTTCCCAGCCGTCTGCCCTTGTGCGAGGAGGCCGGTGCTACAGATGATTCCCACCGTGACTGCGACTAACTTGTCCAGCAGCCTACACATGTTGCTGCTCCTTATGGTAGATATCGGGGTTAACAATTGGGACCTAAAGGCTGCGAGCCCGGATGTCTTCACCAAATCAGCTTCAGGCCAAATTGAATCTGCCGTGAGGTTGTTACCGTCGAATCCAGCTGGCCAGCCCCGGCAACTGTGTCGAGCTGAGTTGGATCCACCGAACTTTGGGTGAACACGGCCAAGTGATTCAAAGGGGGAGCAAAATTCGGGTGATTGAAGATATTAAAAATCTCGGCGCGAAATTGGACTCTGAATGTCTCCGAGATTCCGCTGACGGGGACGTTCTTGAACAAGGAGAAGTCGAAGTTCTTCAAAGCGGGACCAGTCAATGCGTTACGGCCGAGATTACCGCGCCGGTTGGTGCAGGTAATTTGTCCAGGAGGGGGAGGAACAAAGGGCTGTTGTATAAGGAGGGTCTGCTGCGAACAAATGTTGGAGAAAGACACGGGAGCCGCCGGGATCGTGAGGCAATTTGTCTTTATGTAGCCATTCACATTGCCGGGGTTCACGAGTGAGTTACATCCAGCACCTCTCACCCGATCGGGAAAGTCCCATGTATCGGTGCTTAATAATCCCAGCGGATCGCTGTTCGGGTCAATGGTCGCAGTAAACGGAATCCCGCTGCTCAACTGAACAACTCCGCCCAATTGCCAGCCCCCGAGGAACCAACCTGCCGGCCCCTGCAATTTGTTATCTCCCGGCAGGGTCCAGGTGTAGCTCAACACGAAGTTGTGAACGATGTTGAAGTCCGAAGGCCCCCGGCGGAGCGCTGGGTTGAAGTACGGAAGACTGGAAATGGAATTGAGAAATGTATCTCCTCCTACAGTTGCTGACCCGGTATCGATGCTCTTCCCCCAGGTGTAGGACGCTTGCGCCTGCAATGAGGATGTGCGGGCGGTTAGTTTCGTTTGCAAGGCGTTGTAATGCGCGTCCCCACTCCACATAACCGAGCTGATTTGCCCGGCGTTTTGGTTCATAAGTGGCTGCGCTAATGCGCCATTGCCCCCGTAGATCGGCCCAAGCATGTTGAGCGGAGTCAAGGGAAGCGAAGTATTTATGTCGTCAGCCCGGAAAGCCTGGTGCACAGCCCGCGAGCCCACATAAGCCACCATCCCGCTCAAGCTTTTCGCAAATTCCCGCTGGACATTGAGGTTCCACTGCATGGTGTAGTTCCGTTTGGGATGAGGATCCAGGAACGCCTGCCGCCGGGTCGTAGGAACCTGGAGTTGACTGAACAGTTGATCCGGGAAGCTGCTCTGACTGGGGCCTGAAATAGTTCTCAAGTCGAAAAATGGAGCCGAGAGAGGAACCAGCAGCGAGTACAAGTACGGAAGCGGAAGTACATCGAACATGCCGAAGCCGCCGCGCACGGAAGTCCTACCGGTTTTGAGTGGGTCCCAAGCGAACCCTACGCGAGGTTCGAGGTTGTGGAAGGTTGGATTCGAGAAGAAAGGCCCAGTGCCCGCGCAACCCGTCACGAGCACTCCGCAGATTGGCTGTTTAGCCGTCGGAGTCGGCAGACTCGAAAGGTGGCCATGGGTTTCCGTCGGCACGGTGGCCATCTCGTATCGCAAGCCGGCATTCACCGTCAGGTTTGGCCTGAGACGTATGTCGTCCTGAACGTAGCCGGCGTATATGTGCTGGCGGACCTGGCGCTCGGTGATTCCTCCGGGAAATGCTGCGTCGAACTTCCCCGGTGTGTTGCTAAGGAAGTTGGCAAGGCTGGAGAAGACAACCACGCCATTAGCGTCCGAACTGGCCAGGATGTTGTCCTGGATGTATTCCGAGGCGAAGCCAAATTTCAGGAAATGGATTCCCCTCGTGAGAAAGGCGTCATCGTAAATCTGAAATGAGTTCCAGTGAAAGCGGTAGTTCGGGCTTGCGCCAAGACCACCTTGGAAACTGGCGATGCCGCCTCCAATATTAACCCCGGGGGCAGGGCGGCCCGGGACGGCACTGTAGGTGGCACTGTTGTCCTTCGCTGTCGCATTGATGGCGGATGCATTCTGGCCGGCGAAGGCCGCGACCCGGTTGAAGCCGAAACGCAGCGAGTTGATTAGCGTCGGCGCGAAGGTGTGGGTGTGTTCCGCGGTCACGATCTGCCGTTTTGTGCTGTTGCCCGTCAGGATCACATTCAAAGGATCGGGCTGAGTCTCAGTGGCGTTGTCGTAGACGTAGGTACCGACCAAACTATCAACGCCCGTCAGTTTGTGGTCACCCCTAACCGTAAAGTAATTCTCGTTGATAACCTGGTTCACCACGGAAGTGACATTTCCTGAATCGGGGCAGCCGGGCGGAACACAATGATCGTCCAGTACCGGGAAGAAACTTCTGAAGGGGAGGACTTTTGCGTTCACCGGACCATCAACCAGTCCATTCCATGCGTTGTTCGTCGGAACGGTGATGGGAGTGCTGATGCCGGTAGCTTGCCGGTCTCCTTCGTAATCTCCGAAAATGAAAGTCTTGTCCTTGATTAAGGGGCCACCGGCTGATGTGCCGAATTGATTGCGTTTGAACGGCGGTTTGGCCGGAAGGCCGGGACCTTGCGATACATCGAAGTAGTTTCTGGCGTCCAGAACGCTGTTCCTAAGGAACTCATACACCGTGCCATGGAAGGAATCAGTTCCCGACTTGGTCACGGCGTTAATCACTCCGCCTGAGGTCCGTCCATACTCGGCGGAATAGTTACTGGTCAGAACGGAGAACTCTTCTACCGCGTCCACACCGAGGTTCGAGCCTAGAACGCTACCCGGAGCGCCGTTGGAATAGTCGTTGATGCTGACTCCATCCAGGCGATAGTTGTTCTGCGCTGGACGCCCTCCTGAGATTGTCAGTTGGGAGCCGAAGCCGCGGTTACCACGGTCAGGGCCGGTCGACAGGCCCACCTGAGTGTGGATAGCCGCAACCCCAGTTTCCAGCGTAGCTAACTGGGTCCAGTCTCGCCCATTCAAAGGTAGCTCCCGGACCGTTGTCTGGTTGACCACGTTGCTGATCGTGGACGACGCCAAGTCGATCGACGGTGGCGCGTCGTGGACAACCACCGACTGCGTGACAACTCCAGGCTTCAGCGTGAAATCTACTCGCTGCTGTGCCCCTACGTTTAGGGTTACGTTTGCCACTACCGTGGTCGCAAAGCCTCCGGCGGAACAACTGACCTCGTAATTTCCAGGTACCAGGTTTGGAGCGGTGTACAGGCCCTGATCATTATCCTCGACCGCCGTAATGACACCGGTGGCCAAGTTCTTAATCGAGACTCTGGCTTCCGTGACGACTTTCCCAGAAGTGTCCGCCACCACCCCCTGAATCGTTCCTCCGGCGACCTGCCCGTAGGTGGGGAAGGCCGAAACGACCAATGCGATGCTGAGTATTAGGAGCCGAACTTCACCAAAAACCAAACAGGAGTTTGGCCGCCGAATGGACGGTACGCCGTGCCCCCAAGCGTCGATTCGTTGGCGAACGAAATACTCGCCAGCCGTGGCCAACGAGGGGCCAATCATTGACTGCGGAGATACCTTTTGCTCACCTTCAGGGGCAGCCATGCGGTGTCCTCCAAAGCATTCATTTGTTGCGTTGAGGTGACTGCCAAATCGCTTGCAGGACAATCATAAGCAATGTGACTATCACCAAACTATCTGCTGAACTGTTCAGCTTATGGATTTTCACGCAACCTTCGTCCATCCGAGCTTCGCTTGATGATCTAAGAGCTTGACATTTTTCGGTTGCGGCAATCTGCTCGAATCTATCTCCCCAGCGCAATACCCGGTGCATCCAATCGACAACATTTCTAGCTCCTTAAGCTAGTTATTGAAAACAATGCGGTTAGTTTCCGATCTCCCATTTTGACCCGGTACAGTCGTGGAGCTATACTCCACCCGACGTTTGCCGCAACATGGGATCTCCTGCTGAATTAGCGAGAATCGTTCATTTTGGGGTGTTCGAGGTCGACCTCAAGGCCTCCGAGCTTCGCAAGCAAGGGCTTCGTCTTAAGCTCCCGGAACAACCTTTCCAAGTTTTGGCCATGCTCCTCGAGAAGCCTGGCGAGATCATCACCCGGGATGAGCTTCGTAACCGCCTCTGGCAAACTGATACTTTCGTCGACTTCGATCACGGGCTTAATAACGCGGTAATGCGTTTGCGGGAAGTTTTGGGCGATTCCTCGGAGAACCCACGGTTTGTGGAAACGATCCCGCGACGAGGCTATCGCTTCATAGCACACGTCGAAGACTCCTTCCTCGTCATGCCGTCCCACGGGGTTCACGAGTCGGAAAATCAACTAGCGCGATCGGCGGGGGCGGCCGAGGCCCCAACGCGGAGCGGGTTGGCTTCGACCGGAAGCAATCGAGTCAAGAGTCGCCGGATGGCGATCCTGACTCTGGCTCTGCTAGCCACAGCTGCAGCGGTCGCCGCCATCGCCATCCACTATTCCGGAAGGGGCAAAACAATCCAATCCGGTCTCAAGCAGAATACTTCTCTCGTAGTTCTTCCTCTTGAAAACCTTTCAGGGGACAAAGACCAGGATTATTTCGCCGACGGAATGACCGACGAACTCATTGCCAACTTGGCGAAAATTCGCTCGTTGCGCGTTATTTCCCGTTCTACGGCCATGGCCTACAAGACCACGCGCAAGCCGCTGTCAGAAATCGCCCGCGAGCTCCATGTGGATGCGGTTGTAGAGGGAACAGTCTTGCGGGAGGGTAGTCGGATAAGAATCACCGCTGAGCTTGTCCAGGTCTCCACTGATCACCATTTGTGGGCGGAGACATACGAAAGCCAGATTGGGGACGTCCTCGCGCTGCAAAATCGCGTTTCCTCTGCCATCGTCAACGAGATTCGCATCAACCTGACGCCGGAAGACCGTGCACGTCTTGCGAAGAATCCTGCGATCGCCCCAGAAGCCTACGAGAATTATTTGAAGGGCCGTTTCTATTGGAACAAGAGATCCGATGAAAATCTCATGAAGGCCATCAGGTACTTCGAGCAGGCTACGCATCAGGATCCTGGCTATGCGCTTGCCTACGCCGGGCTCTCCGACTGTTATGCCATTATCGGCGCCACAATCTTCGGAACGATGCCTGTCGATGAAGCTGCCCCGAAGGCTCGGGACGCAGCCCGGCGCGCCTTAGATATCGACCCAGACCTGGCGGAGGCTGAAACCTCACTCGCCACGTTGAAGTTCAACTACGACTGGGACTGGTCTGGAGCCGAAGAAGGATTTCAACGTGCCATTCAATTCAACCCTAGCTACGCCACTGCGTACCAGCGGTATTCTCTCTACCTAATGGCGATGGGGCGTTTTCGGGACGGCTTCGAACAAATCAACAAGGCGCGCGAACTGGACCCGCTTTCGATCAGCATTAACTTTAGCTTGGGATGGCGTTTGTATATGGCTCGGCAATACGACCGTGCTATCGAGCAGCTTCGTAATACGCTCGAAATGGATCCCTCCTACGAGCTTCCTCATTTGGTTGTCGGCCAGGCCTACGAGCAAAAGGGAGCGTTTGCCCTTGCTATTCCCGAATTGCGTAAGGCGGTCGATCTGTCGCATGGAACACCGCTGATGATCTCAGCCCTGGCTCAAGCCTACGCTCGTGAAGGCAATAAGGAGGAAGCGGAAAAGCTGCTCACAGACTTGGTTCGCCAATCAAAGAAACAATACGTTTCCCCTTATTACTTTGCAGTTGTGTATGTAGGGCTTGGTGAGAACGAAAAGGCAATGGAGTGGCTTGAGAAAGCTTTTGCAGACCGCTCCAATGGTCTAGTATTCATGAAGGTGGAACCGGAACTCGACAATCTTCGTTCCAATCCGCGATTTCTGGCCTTGCAGAAACGGGTCAAGCTGCCGGAGTGATTCTGCTCTGAACCAAGAATGGGTATCGATGAATCCGTTGCCCAGTCTGGACTCAATTACATCCCGATCTTCCCTAAAGCCTTGGAGGCCTCAAGGTTTCAAGGTTGATGTTCTTTTCGTGGAACCCGAAATCCGTGCTCACTGCAGTAGTTTGGAAGAATTAGGAAACTACCCATTCCTAACGCCATGAGTGGAAGTCACGATGTCCAGTCTTTGCGAGGCTTCCACGGGAGCGATTCTGGCAGGTTTTCTAACACCGCAGTCGTAGAGGTACGGTGGACACCTCAGTGAGAATCACAGGGCAAAACAGGGGCAACCAGGATTCCAGCTAGCTCTTCTTAAGAACAGTGCATTACTCTTTGCGCCGCGCATTGTCTTTAAATTCTGTTGATGGTTGCACTCATAACCCAACAATCTATGCTTAAGCTGTCGGTTCCCCTTAGGCCTGCAGCCATCACGAAGCCATAGCAATCGTCGTTGTGTGCGGAGAAAATACCGACGAATCGCGACAGGGCGGTGCCCAACCGCCATTCGGTAACCACCACCGGTAACCACCCTCTAATTCTCAGCATTACTCACTCGTGATCGTGAGCCCACGTAAGCTCCCTGGAACCAGGGCCAGAGAGGTCCCGTGATACCTGTTGAGTAGTCCTGCTAAGTGACAGACCTTGTGTGGGAGCGACTCTTAATCAGTAGGTTGAAGGTTCGATTCCTACCGCGCTCACCATCTAACCTAATTAACAAGCAAATCCTTACCTCACAAGCACAAGACACGGGGGCAGAGTGTGCCGGTGGTGATCGGCTTGACCGGCGCCTGACTGCGGGCGCGCGGCGTCGTTGTCCGTCGCCAAGTCCGCGACGCCGCCGATGAGCGTGAATTGTCAGACTCCGGCGCATCGCGCCAAGTACGCGCAACAGCACAAGCGGTAGACTGTTCTTTGGGATTATTCGAGCTAAACACATGCTGCCCCGTCCTCCTGGTCCTAGGCCACACTTCCTGATTGGCAATATGCCGTTGGCCAGTCGTGACCCTCTGGCCGTGTTCACTCGTTGGGCCGGAGAATTCGGCGACGTCTTCTACTACCGCGCAGGATGGATCCAGGTTTATTTCTTGAACCATCCCGACCTGATCGAATTCGTTCTGGTTCGCAATCACCAGAATTTCCGGAAGGACCGGGTGATCAGAAACAGCCGCTGGTTTTTTGGTGATGGGCTGCTTACGAGCGAGGGTGAGCATTGGAAGAGGCAGCGAAGGCTCAGCCAGCCCGCGTTTCATCGCGACAGAATCGCTTTCTATGCGAGCGTCATGACGAATTATACGCAGCGGATGCTGTCGCTTTGGCAGGACGGCACAGTGATCGACGCACATCAGGAGATGATGAGATTGACTCTGCGCATTGTTGTGCGCGCTTTATTCGGTGTGGAGGCCGACAAGACGGAGGAGATCTCTCGATCCTTGAATATCATGATGCGAAACAGCACCGGTGCCCGACTGCTGCTTCCGCCGTTCTTCCGTCAACTGCCTTTGCCCCGGATGTTCGAGCTCCGCCGTGCTGTAACCAAATTGAATGACACCGTCTACAGAATCATCGATCTGCGTCGGAGGAATGAAGGAGACTCTGGAGACTTGCTTTCTGTGTTAATGGAAGCACGGGATGAAGACGGCAGCCGCATGGATGACAAGCAACTTCGGGATGAGGTTATGACCTTTCTTCTCGCTGGCCACGAAACAACTGCCCTGGCGCTTTCGTGGGCGTGGCACCTGCTCAGCCAAGATTCACAGGTTGAGCACAAACTGCATCAGGAGTTAGACCGTGTACTCGGAGGGCGCATACCAACTGTTTCTGATGTGTCGTCCTTAACGTATACCGAAGCAGTAATCAAGGAATCTATGCGGCTCTATCCACCGGCGTGGAGTGTTGCCCGTACGGTGATCAAAGACTTCGAGCTCGGTGGATACCGCATTCCCGCGGGTGCGAACGTTGTGATGAGCCAATGGATTATGCAACGTGATCCCAGGTTCTTCTCGGATCCGGAAAAGTTTGATCCAGACCGGTGGAGCAATGAAAACATACAGAAACTGCCAAAGTTCGCATATTTCCCCTTCGGCGGTGGTCCAAGACAATGCATCGGAGCATCGTTCGCGATGATGGAAGCTGTAGTCCTACTCGCGACTATCGCAGGACGGTTTCGGTTGAGCAAAGTGGAAGGACAACCGATCGTTCCTGTGCCGAGCTTCACCCTGCGACCAAAGGAAGGCATTTACGTGGAATTGAGGAAAAGACCCTATGGCACGACTAAATGCCTTCACCCCATTGGCTAACTAAGGAGCAGTGGACGGGATAGAACGTGATTCGGAGTGTCGCGTGCCGCGCAAATTACAACCGATTTCGAACGCGATCCAGGCGAAACTGGAAGTGGCCAGGGTTGCGCGCCTTGCAACACTGGATGCGGAGCATGGACCGCATATCGTGCCAGTCTGTTTTGTGTACGATGGCAAGGTCTTTTACTCGGCAGTAGACCGGAAACCGAAGCGTGTTGCACTAGAAAGGCTCGCGCGACTGCGGCACATCACGACATCGCCACAAATTGCACTGATTATCGACGAGTACCACGAAGACTGGGGACAACTCTGGTACATCTTGGTGCGTGGGAAGGCGAAGCTGATTCCGAGGTCAGCACACCAGGAACGTGCCCAGGCCATCCTTCAGCTCCGGGCGAAATATCCGCAGTATGCGGAAGCAATGCTTCCCGATGACGCACCCGTCATCCGGATCACTCCCGAGCGCATCAGTTCCTGGGGCAGGATTTAATGGCTGGCGAATTCTTTTCGCCCACGGATTGGAGCGCCCGGTTCAGGTTCCTACACTAACTTGCGAAACCGTTCCATCAGTGCAAGCCACTCTTCCAGCGACTGCGCCAGGAAAGTTGGATCAAAGAAGAGTTCATGCGCTCCAATCCGCTTGCATCCGGCAATGTCTTCTTCGATCTGCTCGATTGTGCCGGTAAAAATCATTCGCTTGTCGCCCAGCGGTTTGTCGGTAATCTCCAGATTGGCGCGCACCACCATGACCAGGGACGACGGGTCACGGCCCGCCTCCTTCGCCATTTGCTTCACAGCAGCGAACATTTGTGCCATGCCGTCCACAGGAATCGCCACCGGATTCCATCCATCGGCCACTGTCGCCAAGCGCTTCATTGCGGCCGGGGCAAAAGCCGCCAGATAGATTGGAGGGTGGGGCTTCTGTACCGGCTTCCGGTTTATATAGGACTTTGGAATTTGGTAGAACTTCCCGTGAAATTCGACCGGGTTGGTG
>Ga0222749_10001160_pt1 | contig 13805 bp, 9 predicted proteins | sample IncBWH2Mmetat_FD_197234 | JGI IMG/M metagenome (GOLD analysis project Ga0222749, IMG submission 197234) | Metatranscriptome of lab incubated forest soil microbial communities from Barre Woods Harvard Forest LTER site, Petersham... | ecosystem: Environmental > Terrestrial > Soil > Temperate... | reverse complement strand
GATTGGAGCTATTTTCACCGCGTGACATCAACGAATCCGATGCCATGACCGAACTTTGCCTTCGGATCAATCGTCGATTGATTGATGTGTGCTGCGGCGTCCACTCTTGCCCTGCCTTCATTGCCTGTTACCACGAGCAGTTTGGAACGCTGTGCTACACCAATGCCGGACACACCCCCGGCCTTCTCCGCGACGCTTCTGGAATCGCTGAATTGTCTCCCACGGGACTCCCCCTCGGACTCTTCTCCCACGCAACCTGCGAGGCCCCTACGGTAGGCATGGCCAAACAAGCTTCTCTGCTCCTCGTATCTCGCGGAGTAATCGACTGTGAAGGCCACGGCAATGGTCATTCTGGCGGTTTCGGCCTCGAAAGGGTTAAGAATGTCTTCCAGTCCGTCGCGGCACATGCTGCCCGACCCCTGTGCGACTCGGTCCAGGAAGCTGTCGCCGAGTATTCAGGAAAAGGTCCCGTCTGCGACGACCGTACTGCCCTGGCTTTAATCCGCACCGCATGATCGATCCGGCCAACTTACTTGACTGTGTTCGCGTCATAGTTAGGGGTTGGCCTGCGCCTGGCGAAGAAGTTACCCGGGAGCGTGATGGCCACGATGGGATGACCCGGCCAATATCCGCCCAAAAGATGTAAAATACCGGCATCGGCCCAGGCCCACCTTTCTACCCGCAAGCTCAGCAGGCGTGGCGGCCCGGATACTCTATGAAAAAACTTCCACTGACCCTAATTGCTTTGACTTGCATGCCCGCCTTCGCGGCTGGCCAAGTCGTCGAAGAAATCGTCGCTCGGGTTAACAATCAGATCATCACCAAGTCTGAGTTCGCGCGCAGCAAAGATCAGCTCCGCGATGAAGTTAAGCAGCAGGACGCCAATAACGCCGACAAAGTCTATGCCGACCGTGAAAAGGACGTGCTTCGGGATCTCATCGACCAACAGCTCCTGCTCGAAAAAGGCAAGGACCTGGGCATCAGCGCCGACACCGACCTGATCAAGCAACTCGATCAGATGCGCAAGGATATGAAGCTTGACTCTATGGAAGCGTTGGAGAAGGAAGCCGAAAAGCAGGGAATCTCCTGGGAAGATTTCAAGCAGACGCAGAAAAACCAGATCATCACCCGAAAAGTGATCGGCGAAGAAGTCGGAGGCCATCTCGCGATCAGCAAAGAAGAAGAGCAGAAATTCTACGACGACCATAAAGACGAGATGCAACACGCCGAGTTCATCCGATTGAGCGAAATTCTGATCACTCCGAAGGCGATAACTCCAGCGCCAGATCCCAATGCTACCAACTCGGGATCGTCCGCCCAAACGCCGCTGGACGAAACAGCCAAGCAAGCGGCCGATGCTGACGCTCTCAGTGCGGCCGAGACCAAAGGAAAGGACCTCCTCAAGCAACTCCGGGACGGCGCCGCTTTCGAAGACATCGCGAAGAAGTATTCCGACGGGCCCTCTGCCGCCGACGGCGGCGCGCTCGGTACTTTCGAACGTGGCAAACTTGCGAAAGAACTCGAGGATCGGACTTTCGCCATGAAAGCAGGCGAGATTACCGATGTCATTCGAGTCAAGCAGGGCTATGCCATTCTTAAGGTCGATGATCATCAGATGGCGGGCGTACCGGCGATGAAAGACGTTCTACCCCGTATTCAAGACGCACTCTATTACCAGAAGCTGCAGCCTGCGCTTCGCGCCTACCTCACCAAGCTCAGAGAAGAGGCGTACATCAAGATCGCACAAGGTTACGTTGACAGTGGTAGAAGCGCGAATCAGACCGAGCCCGTGGAAACCGCGACTGCCAAAGAGGCCGACGCGAAGAAACTCAACAAGAAAAAGAAGAAGCTCGGCATCCTCTAGGACAGCGCATCCAAACCCTCTGTGCCGATCCCATCGCTTGGGACGATGTGCGTCAGCGGGGTCTCGCACACTTGCCGTGTGTTCTCGCTGCTAAACGATTCGGGGCGAGATGTCATATACTCAGACATCTGATGAAGGACTTCTACATTTGCGATTGCGCCCGCCACGAAAATAAGATCGTCACTTCAACTTTTGTCGTTGTCGCCAAGCAGATCAAGCCCAAGAAAACCGGGGAGCCTTACCTCGCACTCACGCTCGGCGATCGCACCGGTCAAGTTGAAGCCAAAATGTGGGACAACGTAGAAGAAGTCCTTGAGGCGTTCGAACAGGATGACTTCCTGAAGGTCAAAGGCCTCATCAATAAGTACAAACAACGTTTCCAGCTCACAATTCATAAGCTTCGAAAACTGGGTGATTCGGAGATCGAGTTTGCCGATTATCTTCCAAAAACGACGAAAGACATTGATGAGCTATGGAGAACTCTCTCCGACTTCGTCTCCGGATTTCAGAACCAACATTTGAAGACTCTGGTTCAAGCTTTCATGGCCGATCCGGAAATCGCGGCAGCTTATCGCAATGCTCCTGCCGCGAAAACTCTGCACCATGCCTACATCGGAGGCCTGCTCGATCATGTCGTCTCGCTCTTCCGCTCCTGCGATCTGATCTCCAGGAACTATCCCCAGATCAACCGCGATCTCCTGCTCACAGGGGCATTTCTGCACGACATCGGTAAAATCCACGAGCTGACTTATAACCGGTCATTCTCCTACACAACCAAGGGCCAACTTCTGGGCCACATGATCATTGAGCTTGAAATGCTGCAAGCCAAACTTTCCCACTTCCCCCGTTTTCCGGAAGAACTGAAGACGCTGGTCGAGCACCTCATCATCAGCCACCACGGACAGTACGACTTCGGCTCGCCCAAACTTCCAATGTTTCCCGAAGCGCTCATGCTGCACTATCTCGATGATCTCGATTCGAAAATGGAGGCCATGCGCGCCCACTTCGAACGCGAGTCTAGCCTTGATGGACCCTGGACCAGTTATAACGCCTCGCTGGGCCGCCCCCTCCTCAATACCGAAAAGTTCCTTGCTCCGAAGAAACCCGCGACGGCCGAAGAGCCGGCAAACGAACCGGTGAGCGACCACCATGAATCTCAGGCCGCGTCAGCCGAACAAACTCCTACCTTGCCCGGCATGGTCTCTCAGCGCTAAAGTACTCAACCGCACGACTCAAGAGTCGGGGACGTTAAGCCTGTCCGCCGTCCGGCTCATGTAGTGACAGCCGCCTCGGCTGTCCCGCGCAGGCGAAGCCGAGCGGTCACGAGCAATGTCGCCGCGCCCCACTTCTCCGCGCACTTCTGCGCCAGAAATGGGAGCTGTGAATTTGATTGGAGGTCAACTCATGCCGAAAACGAAGCCCCCGAAAAAATCCCCCAAGCAGCAGTCAAATCCCGAAGGCTGTACCGTGGGCCTTCCACAGGTCCCCCCGCTCTACGGACTGAAATCTCCACACAAATTCCTGCCCTTTACTCACGCCCAGAAGCGGCTCACTAAATCCCGCAATTACTGGATCTGTACAACCCGGCGCGATGGCCGTCCGCACTCCATTCCGGTGTGGGGATTCTGGATCGACGGCAGCCTTTACTTCGGAACCGCGCGCGCTACCCGCAAGGCTCGCAACCTCGCGCATAATCCAGCCATCTCCATTCACCTGGAATCCGGGGACGATGTTGTCATCCTTGAAGGAACAGCGGTGGAAGTTGATCTCACCGACAAGCCAATCCTGAAGAAGCTAGACGCTGCCTCCCGTGCCAAATACAAGATGCCGCTGATGGTCATTCCTGAGAGTGTTTTCTATTGCGTTCGTCCCCGCTTCGTCCTGGCCTGGACAGAGAGTGATTTCCCGAACAATGCCACCCGTTGGCAATTCATCTAGCTCAGGTAGAAAGGCCTGCCTCGCGTTTCCGCTAGCTATGCTCATGTGGCGACGGCCGCCTCGGCTGGCCCGCGAAGGCGAAGCCGAGCAGCCTAGAGCAGTGTCGCCGAAGCGGCCCATTCAGTTTCTGCTCGAATTCCGCGCCTTAGCCAGATGAACCTTCGATTCCCGTTCCAAACTCCTCCTGGTTGTTACGAGCTGCCGATTTCCTTTACGATTGCCGAAAACCTTGGAGGCGTCTTATGCGTTCATTCGTTCTATTCCTCTCGCTTTGTCTGTTCATTGCACTCAATCTGACAGCCTGCAACAAGCCTGCAAGCGACAGCTCCAGCGACACCACTACCAACGATACGCAAACTTCCGACTCGAACGAAAAGTCATCCACCAAGGACGCTCGCGAACACAAAGAGCACGAGCGCAAAGAGGCGAAGAAACAACCACTCGTGGTGCCGTCCGGAACCGGCATCACCATCAGTCTCGGGTCTTCGATCGGCTCCAAGCTCAGCAAGCAGGGTGACACCTTCACCGGCAGCGTCGCGAAAGACGTAACCGTCGGCAGCGCAGTCGCGATTCCGCAGGGCGCAGCCGTTACCGGTACCGTTGCAGACGCCAAGCCGCTGGGCAAGTTTAAAGGCGGAGCTGTTCTGCAGGTCAGCATTGATTCCATACGCATCAACGGCGCTGACGTCCCGGTTCAGGCCGCCGCTCGCAGCTTCTCTGAAAAAGGCAAGGGTAAGCGCACCGCTGTACTTACCGGTGGAGGCGCCGCTCTTGGCGGGATTATCGGTGCCCTCGCCGGGGGTGGCAAGGGTGCTGCGATCGGCGCCGCAGCCGGCGCAGGCGCGGGCGCGGGTGGCTCAGCATTCACCGGAAACAAGGAAATCGTACTGCCTGCGGAGTCCGACCTGACCTTCGAGCTCTCGCAACCCCTCGAAGTGCGCCAATAGTCTGCCAAAAAACCACCATGCTTCGCGGTGCGAACATGGTGGGGAAGTTTTCTCAGTGCTGGAGTGTTGACGGGACACAGGTATTAAGCCTTTCTCGTCGCGGTCTGAAATAATAGTGACCATGCTCGACTTCGGCCGCTTCGAGATCGTCACCTTCGATTGCTATGGAACCCTCATCAACTGGGAGGCCGGAATTCTGCCGACGCTCCGCCGCATCTTTTCAGCGCATTCCAAACACATCGACGATGCTGCAATCCTCAAGCTTTACGGGGACTTCGAACTGCGTGCAGAGCAGCCGCCTTTCCAGCCCTACCGTGAGGTTCTGGGCTCCGTCGTTCGCCATTTCAGCGATGAACTGGGATTCGCTCCCACCGACGAGGAAGTCCGATCACTCGCCGACTCTCTTCCGACTTGGAAGCCATGGCCGGATACCGTCATCGCTTTGCGACAACTGAAAACGCGGTTCCGACTCGCCATCCTTTCCAATGTCGACGACGATTTGTTCACGAGCACCCGACCTCAACTCGAAGTCACTTTCGATGAAGTCGTCACCGCGCAGCAAGCGCAGGCTTACAAGCCCTCGCTCAAACTCTTTGAGCTGGCCCTCAGTCGCATTAACGCGCCAGCCCATCGCGTCCTGCATGTAGGCCAGAGCCTCTATCACGACGTCATTCCAGCGCAGGCTCTCGGCCTGGCGACAGTCTGGGTAAACCGCCCGTCCTCACGCCCAGGTGTCGGAGCCGTCAAATCTGCTAACGGTAGACCTGATATGACGGTCACCAGCCTCGCAGAACTCGCCTCCGCAGTCGGCCTGTAGAATCCTCCGACAAACAATGGTTCACCCGGCGAGGAAGAAGCGTGACCTCCCGAGGGTAGCGCATTCGAACTGCGCATCACGAACTGTTCAGACGTCTGATCCGCGTGCTGGCCAGTCGTTTAAAGCCGCACGCTTCGACCATCCCCACGCTAACGACCTGCGAACTCCGTACGGTCCATGATCTGCACTGTCGAATACCGTTGTGAGATCCAAGGTTAATCGTTCCTTAATCAACGCAACGTCGCCATCGACAGGTGGAACGCCTCAGCCGAGCACGTAATGGATCGCGCCCGTCTGAGGACTCGTGCGAGAGCGGGATCGCGGGATCGCAAGGTAATGAATCTTCCTTTCAAAGCGACCTTCGACGCTCTCATGCTCTGGAGTTTGCGGGTGACAAATAAAGTCCATTGCAGGCAGGGCCGATGGACGAAGTATGTGGGAGATGTGGAGCGAACCTGCCCTTGAAAGACGACCATCCACCGAAAACGGGGCGGCGATTTGTTTGTCCCAACACAGTGACTGCGTTCGCGGGGTGTGAGAGGCAATGCGTAAGCATTGAAATTTCGAATGAACGATGATGCCGCAATTATTAGAGAATTCTTAGTCGAAAGTTACGAAAACCTTGATCGCCTGGATCAGGATCTGGTTGTGCTCGAAAAGGACCCGGCGAATCGCGATACCCTGGCCAGCATTTTTCGAACGATCCACACCATTAAAGGTACCTCCGGCTTCCTTGCATTTAATCAGCTCGAAGCAGTGACCCACGCCGGAGAGAGTCTGCTGTCGCGCCTGCGGGATGGCCTGCTGCCCCTGACCGCCGAAATCACCACCGCATTGCTGGCGATGGTCGACGCGGTCCGCGAGATGCTGAAGAGCATCGACGCTGCGGGCAAGGAGGGTGAGCGCAACGATCAGGAGCTGATCTCGAAATTGGCTCGCCTGCTCGAGCCGTCGGCCGTCAGTGCTGCATCGGAAGTGACGCCCTCAAAGATCGAGCCGGAGGCGAACTCGTTAGAACAGCCGGCTCTGAATCTTGGCGAGATTCTCATCAAGCGCGGCGTCGCCAAGGCCAGCGAGGTAACTGCCGCTGTCGAGCACCAAAAAGCCGGTGACCCTCGACATGTCGGCGAGATCCTGGTCGAAAGGGGGGCCGTCAAACCGCAGGACATTGTCGAGGCCCTGAACGCCCAGCAGCAAGCCCGAGGGCAAAGCGCCAGCAACAGTACGATCCGCGTCGATGTCGGCCAACTGGACCGGCTCATGAACCGCGTGGGCGAACTGGTCCTGCTGCGCAACCAGATCGTGCAGTACACCAACTCCACCGAAGACAGCGAACTGCTCGCCACCAGTCAGCGGCTGAACCTGCTCACCACCGAACTGCAAGAGGGCGTGATGAAGACGCGCATGCAGCCGATCGGCAATATCTGGAGCAAGTTCCCGCGCACCGTGCGCGACGTAGCCCTCGGTTGTGGCAAGCAGGTGCGCATCGAGATGGAAGGCAAGGAGACCGAACTCGACAAGACCATCATCGAAGCGATTAAGGATCCACTCACCCACCTGGTGCGCAATGCGGTGGATCACGGCATTGAGCCGCCGGAACTGCGACGCAAGATAGGAAAGACTCCGGACGGGCTGCTTCCTGCGGGCATTCCACGAGGGCGGGCAGGTCAACATTGAGGTCACCGATGACGGCGCCGGGCTGGACTGCGAAAAGCTGCGCAACAAGGCCATCCAGAAAGCGCTGATCACCGCTGACCAGGCCGCCCGGATGACCGAACGCGAGATCACAAATCTCATTTTCCTTCCCGGCTTCTCCACGGCAGACAAAGTCACGAACGTCTCCGCTTGCGGAGTAGGAATGGATGTGGTCAAGACCAACATTGAGAAGATCGGCGGTACCGTGGACGTTCAATCCAAACCGGGGAAGGGTTCCACGGTGCGCATGAAAATCCCCCTTACCCTGGCCATCATCCCCGCGCTGATCGTAACCAGCGCCGGCGACCGTTACGCCATCCCGCAGGTCAGCTTACTAGAGCTGGTTCGCCTGGAAGGCGAGCAGGCGCGCAAGGGATTGGAAGTCGTCAACGGCGCACCCGTGTACCGTCTGCGGGGCAAATTATTGCCGTTGGTTTACTTGAAGCGGGAACTGAAAGCGGACTCTCAGGCGCAGATAGCCGGGTCCCCCAAGGCTGAATCCCAGACTGTCAACATCGTCGTACTGCGGGCAGATGACCGAGCCTTAGGCCTGATCGTCGACGAGATTAATGACACCGAAGAAATCGTCGTTAAGCCTCTGCGCAAGCAACTAAAGAGCGTCAACATCTATGCCGGCGCCACCATCATGGGGACGGGAAGGTTGCGCTAATCCTCGACGTGCTCGGCCTAGCGCAGCGCGCCAACGTGCTTTGCGACGCGAGGGATCGGGAAACCGCAGAGAGACAAGCAGGAAACGAATTGATTGCTGCGACGGGCACGAATCAACGCAAGCCTATGCTGTTGTTCCAGTACGGAGAAACCGGAAGGATCGCCATTGATCTCGCCTTGGTCGCCCGTCTGGAGGAATGCCCTCATCACGCCATCGAGGTCGCGGGTGACCAAGAGGCCGTTCAGTATCGAGGATAGATCATGCGGCTCGTCCGGGTTACCCATGTGCCTCGAGAGTAAGCGCCCTTGCGGGGTCGCTCCTCGCCTGCGCCATCAGTTCAATAGGGTCGTGCGACGAACGTAATCTGCCATACGACGGGAAATACGGCGATCCTTGATCGAGTTGTTGCACTCTGATCCGGACTTGACCCGAACTTAATGCTGACCGAAGCTGCCTCCGAGTTATCGACGACCCGAAGCCAGGTAGTTAGGCTCGTCTGCAATAGCCAGTCTCAGAAGTCTTCCTCTTACCTTTCCCCTCAACGTTTCGACTCATGACATTCGCATGCCCGACAAGCGTAGATGAACAGCTCTAACGGGCGGCAACATGGAGAATTTATCGTGAAGTTTATCCTCCGCTTCTTTGTGTGCGCGATCCTGACAGCATCACTCTCATTTGGCCAGGCCCCACCGCTTGCTGTGCCATTCATCGACCAAGTATCTCCCGCAAGCTTGGTGCCAGGATCGACGACCCTCACTTTTACCGGAGCAAACTTCAATCAAAATGCCATCGTCACGCTGGTTGGGCCGGGCGTGGGCTCGGTACAGTCGGCGTCCACGACCGTGAATTCTTCCGGGACACAAATAGTGGCTTCTTTTTCTCCATCCCCGGTTACTTCGACCGAAGGTACATTGGGCGTTACGGTGACGAATCCGTCGGGCGAGATTTCGAACATCGCCTATCTGCCGGTGACTTCTCCTACCCCGACACTGAGTGTGCACAGCAATTCTAGTTTTCCGTTGAGTGCCACACCGACAGCCGTTGTCACGGGCGACTTCAATGGTGACGGAAGCATAGATTTTGCGGTTACCAATCAGTCTTCGGGCAGCGTCTTGATTCTGCTCGGGAACACAAATGGAACCTTGTATTCAGGGAACAGTTACCCGGTGGGGAGAGGCCCCGCCGGGATCGCATCGGGCGACTTTAATGGTGACGGAAAGCTCGACTTGGTGGTCGCAAATGGACAAGATCAGACGCTCACCATCCTGCTAGGCAATGGAGACGGTACCTTCACGGTAAGTCCCTCTACTCCGACCACCGGTGCTTATCCCGCATCCATCGCGGTCGCTGACTTCAACGGTGACGGTAAGCTCGATCTCGCAGTCGTAAATATGTGCGGCAGCAACCCCTTGATGTGCTCTCCGGCAGCAGCACCCCAGGGGCCCTTTGTGCTCACGATTTTGTTGGGCAATGGGGATGGGACCTTTACACCCACGCCGACCTCTCCCACGGTAGGAAATCAACCTTCCTATATGACGGCGGGTGACTTCAACAGCGATGGCCTGATCGATCTTGCAGTGAGCAACATGGGCGACGGCACCGTCACCATTCTCATGGGCAATGGAGACGGCACGTTCACCCCAACGACGAATCCGCCGACCACAGGCACGGAACCGCAGGGGCTAGTCGCCGCCGACTTCAATGGGGACGGTGCACTTGACCTCGCGGTTGTCAACCAAATCGACGGGACCGTTTCAATCCTGTTGAACCAAAACTGTGCGACCGTCACGCCTTTAAATTGCACCTTCGCGACCTCTAAGCCTCCGACGCGGGTGGGCAACAGCCCGTTGGCGATTGGGACTGCGGACCTCAACGGAGACGGATTTCTGGATCTCGTGATCACCAACTCGGCGGACAATACGATAAGCGTGTTACTGGGTAGTGGATCAGGCGGTTTCACCGCAGTGGTGCCGCAGAATCCTCAGAATTTCGCAACGCCGCCGCGTCCGATTTCGCTGGCTCTCGCGGACGTCAACCACGATGGCAGAGTCGACGTGGTGGCTTTCGGAGGCGGATATTCCGTAATGTTACAGTCCACGGTCGCTGCCGTCGGGCTGACGGCGAGCAATCCACCAGTGATCCCCTTCGGTCAGCAGATCTATCTCACAGCTACAGTTTCGCGACCGGCGACATTTCCTTTCCTACCGACCGGGACAGTCTCTTTCATGGATGGCGCGACCTCGCTGGCCACGGTTTCCGTTGATAGTTCCGGCCATGCCGTGTATCAGACGTCCACGCTAAGTACGGGCACACACCAGATCACTGCAGTCTACAGCGGCGACTACTACTACGGGGCGAACACCTCGGCTCCGCTGACGCAGACCGTTCTGCAAACGCAGTCGTACACGGTTTTGACTTCGAGCGCCAATCCATCGGGTACAGGGCAGGGGCTCGCTTTCGTAGCGACGCTTCAGCTTCCCTCTTATTTAACCGCGACGGGCACTGTTGCATTTCAGGACCTCAGTACAAACACGAGCTTGGGGACAGCAACCGTCTCCAACAACAGCGCCCAGATTGTGGTGTCGAATCTCTCGAACGGGACGCACTCCATTCTAGCCACTTACAGCGGCGATGTAAATTTCGCCAGCAGCACTTCGCGGCTCAGTCAAACCGTAAGTCAGGCAACAACCACGCTATCCCTTGGTTCGAACCTCAGTACTTCTTCTTACAGCCAGGCCGTCACTGTGACCGCCACCGTGCAACCGTCTTATGCCGGGGGATCGGCGACCGGCACGGTGTCTTTTTACGACAATGGGACGTTTTGGCAAACAGCTCCGGTGTTGAACAACGTGGCCCAGATCTCGGTAACGGGATTTGCTGTTGGTTCGCATTCGCTGACTGCTACCTATTGGGGCGATACGAACTTTACGGGCAGTTCTGCGTCCGCCATTTCACTGGTCGTGACCCAGGCAGCCACCACCGTTAGTCTGGTCTCGAATGCCAATCCATCAGTCTATGGTCAGCCCGTGACGTACACCGCCACCGTAGGCCTGTCCTTCAACGGTTCCACCCCGAGCGGCGCGATCACGTTCTATGACGGCGCGACAGTCCTGTGGAGCGGATTTCTCTCCAGAGGATCGGCGCAGGCCTCTATCAGTAATGCGACGCCCGGAAGCCACTCCATCACCGCACAGTATGGCGGCACGGCGAACTATACAGCGAGCACATCGCCGGTACTGACTCAGACCGTCAACCAGGCGCCGACCACGCTTACAGTCTCCTCGAACGCAAATCCGTCATCGTATGGCCAGTCGGTGACCCTCTACGCGACGCTTCAAACGAGTTACAACCTCTTGTCGAATGGGGGTACGGTTACCTTCACCGACAACGGCACGCAATTAGGCACTGCCACGATCCAGGGATCGGCCACAGTGAGCATCACGACCACCACCCTCGGGGTGGGTGTGCGCACCATCACCGCTAAATACAGCGGCGACTCGAATCTCTTGGCCAGCACCGGGACTTTCGCTCAAACTGTCAATCCAGCTGCAACCACGACAACGATTTCTTCCACTTCTTACACTCCGGCGTTCGGACAGTCCATTACCCTTACTGCGAATGTCAGGCCAACCCTCGGCAACACACCGACGGGCACAATCACTTTCATGGACCGCACCACGACTTTGGGAACGGTCCCGCTGGCAAACAACACAGCATCGTTCTCCATTTCGACTCTGAGCGCTGGCACTCACTACATCAGCGCGCAATACAGTGGCGACGCCGATTCGGCCGCAAGCACTTCGGGACAGACCTTGGTGACGGTGAGTCCCCCTGCAACCACGACCGTGCTCGCTTCGAGCGTGAACCCGTCTTCCTATAATCAGCCCGTGATTCTTACGGCCACACTGCAATTGACGTCCAGCGGCACCCCGACGGGGACCGTGATTTTCTATGATGGTTCGTCTCAGATCGGAAGCAGCACTATCGCCAACAACAGCGCACAGCTCACGATCTCCGGCTTCCAGTTGGGAACCCATTCCATCACCGCCACGTATAGCGGTGACGCCAATTTTTCGGGCAGCACGTCCACCGCGGTCAGCCAGGTCGTGAATGCTGCACCTACGACTACGACCGTAACTTCTTTGGATAATCCCGGCACAGTGGGCTTCAATGTTCGGTTCCTGGTTGGAACCACCGCCGCCTTCGGAGGGGGACCGGCCGGCAGCGTCACGCTCTACGATGGCGCAACCGTAGTTGGAGTCGGAAACCTCCCAGGGACCGTGAATAACAATTCCGTGGAAATCGTTGTCTCGGGGTTGGCGGCCGGGTCGCATTCCATGACCGCCAAGTACTCGGGATCCGTGTACTACGCCGCAGGCACTTCATCGCTTGTGACACAGGTGATGAACTTGCCCGCGACCAGCACCTATTTGAATCCGTTGACCAACCCAGTGGCTTTTGGCCAGGCTCTTACCCTTGTTGCATCCGTACAGCCCCCAGGCAGCGGCTCGGCAACAGGAACGATAGCCTTCCTTGACGGTGCAACCGCGCTCGGCACGGCAACGGTCGCCAACAACGCCGTGCGGCTTTCTGTTTCGTCCCTGAGCGTGGGTTCACACACGCTGACGGCTAAATACAGTGGAGATTCCAATTTTGCGGCCAGCACTTCAACCCCTGTCACGGAAACGGTCAATCAGGCCGCAACTACCACTACGGTGTCTTCCAGCGCCACTCCATCTGCGTATAACCAGTCGGTGACGTTTTCGGCCAGCGTTGCGCCCGCTTACGGAGTCAACGCTACGGGGACTGTCACTTTTCTAGATGGCGCCACTTCATTAGGCACGGCAAGCGTTTCGAATAACTCAGCTCAGATCACCGTCTCCACGCTGTCCGTCGGTACTCATTCCGTCACCGCGAAATACAGCGGCGACTCGAACTTCACTGGGAGCACTTCTGCTGTCTTGTCGCAAACCGTCAATCCGGCCACCACAACCACGACCCTTGTCACGAATCTCAATCCGTCTACCTATGGTCAGTCTGTCTCGTTCTCTGCGACAGTTCAACCGCCGACGGGAACGACTGCGACGGGAACGGTGACATTCCTGGACGGCTCGACTTCCCTCGGCAGTGCGACCTCGTCAGGAAACTCGGCTCAGCTCAACATTGCCAGCTTGGGCGCAGGCACTCACTCGATCACTGCCGTCTACAGCGGCGATTCGAATATGGCTGCTAGTACATCGGCCGCAGTCACTCAGCAAGTGAATCGCGCGTCCACCACCGCAACGGCCAGTTCCAGTGTGAATCCATCTGCCTTCGGTCAACCCGTGATGTTGACAGCCACAGTTCAGCCACCAACCGGGACCTCTGCGACCGGAACGGTGACATTCCTGGACGGCTCAACTTCCCTCGGCAGTGCGACCTTGTCAGGAAACTCGACTCAGCTCAGCATTGCCAGCTTGGGTACAGGCACTCACTCGATCACTGCCGTCTACAGCGGCGATACAAATATGGCTGGCAGTACATCGGCCGCAGTCGCTCAGCAAGTCAACCAAGCGTCGACCGCCACCACTCTCAGTTCCGGCGTGAATCCATCCGTCTTTGGTCAGACGATTACCTTTACTGCAACCGTTCAGCCGCCCGCGGGCACCACCGCGACCGGAACGGTGACATTCCTGGACGGCTCGACTTCCCTCGGTAGCGCGACCTTGGCAGGAAACTCCGCGCAGCTCAGCGTTGGTGCGTTGGGCACGGGCGCTCACTCGATCACTGCCGTTTATGGCGGCGATATAAATATGGCTGGCAGTACATCGGCCGCAGTGGCACAGCAAGTCAACCAAGCGTCGACCGCCACCACTCTCAGTTCCGGCGTGAATC
>Ga0222749_10001157_pt1 | contig 13875 bp, 10 predicted proteins | sample IncBWH2Mmetat_FD_197234 | JGI IMG/M metagenome (GOLD analysis project Ga0222749, IMG submission 197234) | Metatranscriptome of lab incubated forest soil microbial communities from Barre Woods Harvard Forest LTER site, Petersham... | ecosystem: Environmental > Terrestrial > Soil > Temperate... | reverse complement strand
GCCCGCACCGGCCGTGGCCGCCACCCGCGCCGACTGGTACACTGCTGCCGGAGCCGGGTTGGTCACCTTGCTCGTGTTGATCGTGTTGGCGTGGTCAATCGTCGCGCCGCCCGTGAAGTCCTCATCGGCCACGAATGGGCTCACCGCCGGCCCGCCTCCATTGATGCAGAGGATGGTGCACGATCCGGTGATGGGGTTAGTTGTTGCGCTCGCCTGGTTCGACGCCGCGGAGGAACCGACGGCGTCCACGCCTTCAGTCAAATAGAAGTACGTGGTGGATGCCGCGAGGCCGGTATCCGAGAACGATGTGGCAGTCAGGCCGCTCGCGATCTGATTGCTGCTTGAAGGCGTGAAACCGCTCGTCGTGCTGCGGAACACGCTGTACGTGATCGAGCAGCCCGTGCCGGCGCTGCTGGCCGTCCAGATTAGATTGATCGAGCTCGACGATACGGGCGTCGCGCCCAATCCGCTCGGAGCCGTCGGCGCCGCAGTGCAAGTGGATGGTTGCGTGGTGGCGCTCGCCTGGTTGGAGGGCGTGGATGAGCCGCCGGAGTCCACAGCCTCAGCCAGATAGAAGTACGTGGTCGATGCCGCGAGACCCGTATCCGAAAACGTCGTGCCGCTCACGCCGCAGGCGATCTGGTTGCTGCCAGAGGGCGTGAATCCGGACGTGGTGCTGCGGAAGATGCAGTAGGTGACTCCGCTCGTCGTGCTCGCCGTCCAACTCAGATTGATTCCCGAACTCGAAACCGCGGTCGCCGTCAAATTAGTGGGCGGATTCGGCGGCGTCCCGCTCGTGCCATAGACAACGATCGTGGAGGAGCTTGTCGCCACGTAAACTTTGCCATTCGCCACCGTGATGAACTGATATTTAGCCCCTACATTTCCTCCTAGTGCATCGCCGGAGCTCATGTTGCTGTTCCAGTAGTCCGGCGCTGACACATCCGCCGGGTTCATGGCGTGCAACTCAGTGCCCCCGGCAGCCCAGAGGATGCCGTTCGCGCCGTTGTTGGATGAGATGGTGAGTGTTCCGCCGCCGGTGAAGGAGGAAGCCTTGAAGACGCCCGCCGGGGAGAACTGGCCGGTTGAGGTGTTATAGGAGAATTGATCTATGGCTTTGCCCGATGACCAAACGTAGGCGAATATCCCGTTGCCCGAATCCCAAGAAATCGGGTTGAAGCCTACAGCGGAGCCAAATCCGCTGAATCTCTGGATGGGGCCGCTCACCTGGAAGTGGCCCAGGTTCGTGGTATTCACCAGGAACATGGCGCCGAACTTCGTGGGTCCCAGGAAAATATCCGTGGTTCCCGGAATCAGGGTCATGCCTCCGCCATTCAAATCAGAGTCGCCATTGCTGAGACTCGCTTCGTCGGAAGGCGCAAACCAGTCCGCGACAGTCAAGCCGGGGGGAACCAGCCGCAGAACGCTCATGCTGTAGTTATTGCCGCCCGTATTCGCACTAAATGACCCGTTGGCCGTAGCAGTATAAATGTTTGAAGCGTCCGCGATCAGCCCACTGCCGCCTTGCCAGATTCCGCCCTGATTCCCGGAGGGAGTGTCGCAGAAAGCGCCGCTCAGCGTGAAACCCGATCCCGCAGTGTATTTATAGCCAATCACCCAGCCATGATACGTACCGGTGTCTAGCGCATGCGAAAATCCCGCATAAATGACTCCGTTAAACAGCAGCAGAGCTGGCCGGGCATTCTGCTGTCCCGAATTGTTGAACGAAACCCCGCCGGCGGAGGCCGCAATCGTAACGGGGCTGCCGGCCAGCTCGGTCCCTGTAATCGGATCGATCGCGTGAAGTTTGGAGACCGAACCCACATAGGTCATCACATAGATGGCACCGTCTGTCCCCACGGTGGGGTCAATTACTGGAGTGGCGCTGGTGTTTCCTACATTGGAGCCGAGGCCAAGTTGCCACAGTTTCGTCCCTGTGTCGGCGTTGAAACCCCAGAGGCTGGCCGTTCCCGTTGGGCCTGCGTCGAGCCCCGTTTTGACAAGAAGAATATTGGTAGGTTGTCCTGGGATGTTGAGCCCCCCCAGGATCAGCGGCATGCCAGGAACTCTGTTATCGAGAGTGATTGTGAAGAGTTTACCGAACGTCGTTGGTGTCGCCGTGAGGAGGGCTGGCGTCAGAATCGTCTCATTGTTATTGGACCCGCTGCGCCCGTTGTTATAGTTCTGCGTCAAGACGCTCACTTGGCCATGGGCCGGCGCCGTTAAGGAGCCTACCGCTACGAGTACCGCCAAAAGAAAGGCGCACACTCGGCCCATCTGCAAAGCCGCCGGCCGCATGCGGAGCCCGAGAAGCGACCGAACCATTCCCTGGAACATTGTTTCCTCCTCATTGATCGATTGCGTCGCCCCAACCCGAATGTCCAGATGTGCGAACCATGCGCTGGATAATGCCGCTGTAGAATGTCGGATAGTAGAACGGAAGTGTGACCTAAAATCTACTGCCCAGAAGGAGAGCTTATTTCCCTTACCTTCGTACGGTATGCTGTCAGCTGATCGGCCTCTTGGCACATCGAGTGGCGCCCCCGAAATGCATTCTCCGGAACCGGCGCCCAGCCCCCTGACATCTATAAGGGATGACACGCCCGAGAAATAGCGGCAATCCCCAGTCTCCCCATGCTTGAATGCAGGACTCACGCTTGCCATTTAGATGGTCTCGATCCCACTCATCATGGATTTATCGTCAACTGAGGCGAACGTGAGCACATGTTGTCCCAAGCTGCGATAGGATTGCGTATAAACCCCTTCGGCTGTTTAGGGCGTCCTGCGGGTCACCCTCTAAGCTTCCGAGCGCCTTGCACAGCAATCAAGTGGCGAGATCCCAGGATATTGCTGTTGAGCTGAATGGTTCTTCGGATTTAGGCACCCTTTATCAAAGCTTGATGAAGGCTTATAGCGAAGAGTTGTCGCAAAATCTACTGCACAGGGGGATGATGTATTTCTACTACTTACGTATAGTAAGCGCGGAAGGTCGTTCCATTGCATCCGTGGAGATGCTTTCTATAGGCACGCGAGGGAATTTAGCCTACTTGCCCCTGTTCTCGGCCAAAAACACTGGAAAGGCTACGCTTTCGACTCCACCCAACCCGCAAGGACTAATGGTCGTCGAACAGAAAGGCGGTGGTGGTTATTCCAGCAAAATGATGCCTCGTCGTATCGCTGCGGTCGCCGCTTGTGTGCGATCTTCCACGTTGAGTTTTGCCAGCACGTGGCTCACGTGCAGTTTAACGGTGGTCTCTGAAAGATTCAGCGTGTTTGCAATTTCTTTGTTGCCAAGCCCCTTGACCACCATGCGGAGCACCTCAAGCTCCCGGCTGGTCAGCGAACGATGGGACATCCGCTCGGCCAGGACCGGGGCGACCACGGGGTCCAGGAACCGCCGCCCCTCGGAGACCTCGCGAATCGCGTGAAGAAGCTCCTCACGGACGGTGCTCTTTAGCACGTATCCGCGCGCACCGGCCTGCAGCGCGCGGTAGATTTCCTCTTCTCCCGCATGGGTCGAGAGCATTAGGATCCGCGCCCCGGGAAATTCACGAATGATAGCGGCGCTGGCGTCAGCCCCGCTCATACCAGGCAAGCGGACGTCCATGATCACAATGGTGGGCGAGTGACGGCGGTATGCGTCCAGCGCTTCCTCGCCGCTCTCTGCCTCGGCTACTACCTCTAAGTCTGGTTCCACATTCAGTGATGCGGAAAGGCCCATCCGCACCATGAAGTGATCGTCAACGACTAGAATACGTATTAACTTTGGTTGTTTCATAGGAGGGCTGTTGTGACTCGATCGGCACTTCCACCCAAATGCGCGTACCGCAATTGGGTTCGCTGTCAACTTGCAGGTGGCTGCCGAGAAACCGGGCGCGCTCGCGCATGTCGAGCAAGCCAAAATGTCCGCCTGCGCATAAAACTCTCTCATCCGACTGAAAACCCCGGCCATCGTCGCTAACGCACACGCGCACTTTATCCGGATGAAACTCCAACCCCACGGTGATGTGCCGGGCGCCGGAGTGCTTCACCGCATTCGTCACCGCTTCCTGACCAATGCGCAGCAGGTTCATCTCGATCCGCGGCGCCAACCGTGTGGGTTGTCCTTCGACACTCACGGCAATCTGTACACCATCGCCCAAGGCAAGTGGTTGCACAACCTGCGTCATCGCAGCCGCGAGGTCGCTGTTTTCAAGCAAATGGCACCTAAGATCCCAGACCGAGCGCCGCGCTTCAATCATACTGTGGCGGCTCATGTTGCGTGCCATTTCCAGCGCGCTCCGGGCCACTTCCGGGGAATTCTGGAAGCAATCAACAGCGAGATCCAACTGCATGGTGATACCCGCCACTTCCTGCTCGAATGTATCGTGCAATTCGCGGGCGATTCGGTTGCGCTCCTCGAGCACCCCCCCGCTGCTTAGCCTTTGGCGAATGATCGTCATCTGTTCCCGCAAACGCTTCCCCAAGACAACAACCCATGCAAGCACCGCGAGCAAAACCGCCCCGATGAGACCTAGCAGCCAGGTCGTGTGTCGCAGATTCCACCATGAAGGAGTGTGCAGCACGGTAATGTCGCTGGGCGAGCGCAACAGCAGGCGAAATGACTCAGGGCTGTGCCATGGCCCTCCGCTGCGTACCAGGCAGATGCCTGTGATTCGCAATTCGCTGCCGGGCGCGATGGATCGGGACTGATCTGAGGACGCGATTGCATCCAGCGTCGCATCAAACATAACGTTGCCGTTCTGGAGCAGCAGGCCCAGACCATCGGCCCGCTGCTGGTATTGCAGCAGCTTGGCATCTGCACTCACCAGCGCGCCGTCGTAGTGTGTCCAGGAACGACTTCCCAAAGGCGTCGCCAGATCGAGTTCGACAGGTTGGGGCGGCGTCTGATGGGCCAAGCGTTTAAACACGGAATCTTCCAGCACGGGCGCCGACTCTCCCAGCACAGGGAAACCAACGGCGTCCACCAGGTCCCCAGCTTGAACGGCGGTATCTTCGCGAGTCAGCACGCGCAGTCCTTTCCCATCGCTTTCCAGGAACAGCGCATTCCCACGCTGCTGATAGGCGACCACGCCTCGGACACGCACCCTGCGCCCCTCGCCCTCGTGTAATGGAAAACGCAGCAGCTCGGCGAATGGCACGATCTTTGACGGAGGTTCGAAAACCTGGATGAAACTCAGTCCGGGCACGTAGAACAGCAGGCCGGCCAGTTGATGCTCGTTATTGAACAAACTGCCGCAGGCGCCCTCGATCAATACTTCCTTGTCGATCCAGGAGGAAAAATCCATTCCGCTCGTGACGGGGACTCGAACGTCGAATTGGCCACCTCCCGATACCACAATCATGGCCAGCGTTGTCTGGTTCCAAACCTTGGGGTCAATGAAAGCCGAACGAACAACACCCCGCGCCTGTACCCACTCCCCATCCTCCCGGCCATCCGCAAGTTCGCTGAAGGAATATAGGTGCGTTTTCGGCAGCGTGCCCGCGCCCAGCACGCGCAGGCCTTGCTCGCACACTACCGGAGCGAAAGACCCCGGACACGTCACACCTTGGAGTTCGACCAGATCGCCAAAATGGTGCGGGAACGTAGGCGAATGGCTTCCTACGACGAATATGCCTCCCGTAGCATCCTGCACCGTAAAATCAGGAGGGGAAAGGTTTTGAATGATTACGCCGCGAATCCTTACCGGATAATACAGCGCCGATTCATCAGTGCTAAGTTGCCTTATTTGATTCACATGGGTGAGCTTCGGAAATCGAGGAGCCTGAGGTGCGGCGGGCGTGGCCATCCCCAATGAAAAAGCTACTAATCCAAAGAGTTGCCGAAGGAATCGTGGAGACAAAGCCAGTTCTCTCCGTTTATGGCTCTCGGTGCGAAACGGCACTGTTTAGATTTTCGCATAGGGACATACCTGCTTGTCTCAAAACATAGGCCTGTCAACGAATCCTGTCAAGCTCGTTGAGCCATCGTCGTTTCCTTGTATTTTGGAGTTTTGCGGAATGGCTTACGGGCCGTAATTGCCGGGTGTGTGCGCGGCCGTTCCTGGAAGAGAAGCTGTGACTTGAGCAGCCGGCTTGGAGAAAAAGCGGTACAGCAGCCACGCGTCAATCAGTATCACGATTCCGAGAAAGAGAAATGCCTTGGCACCCGCGACAATCTTCAGAGCTTGCAGGACGGTCGAAACGCCAAAGCCCACCACCCACGCATCGAAGCTCATGCATATCCGCCGGAAAGTTTCCGCGCGCATGCGCCCGATGAGCCAGGTTCCAATCGGGACGCCTATCAGCACGCTCGGCACAATCTGCGGGATCAGCGCAATCGAAGTCTTTGTGAATAGCCCCGCGGTCAAATATGCGATGGCCGTAAACGCCGACTCGGCAAGACGGATCATCCCCAGTGACGCACGAAACTCGCGCTTGGCCAGCCCCTGATTGTTCAGCAACAAAGCCAACGGCGGGCCCGAAACCGTCGTGACCGAATAGAGAACGCCCAGGCCGGCTCCGAAGGGAAGCCCGATGGAACGCTCCGACTTAATCGGGCGGCGGAACCCGGCAGCCTGCACCAAAATCAGCGGCAGCAAAGCGAAATAAGTCCACAGCTTCAGCCAGGGCTGGCTCACGCGTGAAACAATCAGCGTTCCCACAATCACTCCTGGAATCAATCCAAAAATGATCGGCAGCACTCTCCGCCATACGGAGCCAATTGCCCCGCGATTGACGAACAACACGTACGCGTTCAGCGCAACCTCAATCAGAACCAGCGCCGGATTCAGCACGCGATTGGAGAGGAACAGCAAGGCCAGCGGAACCGTAATGGAGGAAAAGCCGTAGCCGAGCCCGCCGTTTACGATCGCAGCGAACAGCGTGATGCAGATAAGGTAGATCACGTTATGGGACATTTGCAGTATTTAGCTCCGCTTCGATTCCGTATGAATTCCGCATTCCAATTTTGCTCCGCCCCATCGCCCGGAACGTGGGTCGGCGCCATCGAGCGGCACCGAAGTGCACGGCTCGCAGCCGATGCTGCGATATCCGGCATCGTATAGAGGCAAATAGGCGATTTTCTGCTCCGCCGTGTATTTCCAAACATCTCCCCACGTCCATGCCGCCAGCGGGCTCACCTTCAACAGCGCCCTCCCCGAAGGCAATATGTGCTGCTCCGCCACCTTCAGATTTTTGCGCGTGGGCGATTGCTCCCGGCGCAGCCCGGTGAACCACACATCGAATTCCTCGAGCGCCTCGAACAGCGGCTCGACCTTCCGCAGATGGCAGCAGCGGCCCGGATCCGTGCGGTTGAGAATCCCGAACTCCGCTTCCTGCTCGGGGACAGTCTTCTTCGCCGTCAGATTCCGCACGTTCAAATTCCAAGCCTGCGCCATGCGGTCGCGATACTCATAGGTCGCGGCGAAATGATAGCCGGTGTCGAGAAACAGCACCGGAATCTTCGGTATGCGCTTGCGCAACAGATCGAGCACGATCATGTCTTCCGCCTGAAAGCTGCACGTGATGCAGGCGGACCCTTTGTTCTCGGCGAGCGCGCGGCCAACCGCCTCATCGGGCGAAAGCGTTTCGAATTCTTCAGCGAACGCGGGCTGGCTCATGCCTTCCCTCCCGAGGGATCGGAATGCTTGTCCCGCCACTTGCGCAATATCTCCGCGATGCGCGCCGCGGCATCTTCATCGGTCTTGTCTTCGCCTTTCACGGCAAAGAAGGCATCCGGGCCGAAAATGGCGCGGACCGCCTGCAACGGGTTCGTCCCATCGTCGAGCGGCGAAAAAATCGCGACGCAGCCCGAAAGGCGCAGGGCCTTCGCCACGCTGATCAGCTCGTGCGGCAGAAAATCCTTCGGCCCCGCCAGTTGCACATTCCAGCCTTCGTCGAAAAGCGTGCGCTCCAAAAGTTCCGCCACGCCCGGACGTCCCATCAGCCACACGGCGGCGGAAGGATGGCCGGCGCGAAGAATGCGCTCTTGCTTTGTAGCGCGCCCGGAATGTACGGGTGCGATTCCCGCCCGCGAAGACGGCCCCGGCTCGATGGCCCGCTCGATGATTCCGGCGGCGACCGTGGCATTCGTATGCTGATCAATCAGGATGAAGCTTCCCGTGGTGCGGTTCTCGCGGTAGGGATCGAAAAAAAGCGGCAGAGTCGTTTTCAAGTCCAGCACGGCGATGTCGTTCATCTCCAGGCTCGTGGCCGGCGACTTCTCGAGCGTATTCACGTCGATGCGGTGCACCACTTGCTTCACGCGCGCGCGCACGGTGCGCGTGGTGTGCTTCAGCAGATAAATTTTGTGCACGTCCAGCGGATCACTGTGCATCCACACGACCGTCGCCTGAAACTCCGTTCCCACGCGCGGGCGCTGCTCATCGCCCACCAGCACGTCTCCGCGGCTGATATCAATTTCATCCTCGAGCGTCACGTTCACGGAGCTTCCCGGACCCGCCTCCTCCAATTCATCCTCGAAGGCCACAATGGACTTCACCCGCGTCTTGACCCCCGAAGGCAGCGCCACGACGCTCGTTCCGGGGCGCAGCACGCCCGACGCAATTCGGCCCGCAAAGCCGCGGAAGCTCGAATCCGGGCGGATCACGTACTGCACCGGAAAGCGCAGCGGCTGGGAAGCAGCGATATCCGCGACGGGCAGCGTCTCCAGATATTCCAGAAGCGCGGGACCCTCATACCAGGGTGTGCGCGCGCTGCGGCGCACCACATTGTCGCCTTCGAGCGCGCTCACCGGCACGGCGTAAATGTTCCGCACGCCAAGTTGCCCTGCGAACTCGCGAAATTCAGCCGCGATCCGCTCGAACACTTCCTGGGAAAAACCCACCAAATCCATTTTGTTCACCGCGGCCAGAATATGCTGCACGCCCAGCAGGCTCGCGATATAAGCGTGTCGGCGCGATTGCCGTAGCACGCCCTTAGTCGCGTCCATCAGCACAACGGCGGCATCGGCTGTGGACGCTCCCGTCGCCATGTTGCGCGTGTACTGCTCGTGGCCGGGTGTATCTGCAATGATGAATTTGCGGCGCGGTGTGGCGAAATAGCGGTAGGCAACGTCAATAGTGATGCCCTGCTCGCGTTCCGCGCGCAATCCATCTGTCAGCAGGGAAAAATCAATGGGTCCGCCGGAGCGGTTGATCTTGCTCTTGCGCACGGAGGCAAGCTGGTCCTCGAATACCGCCTGGCTGTCGTAGAGCAGGCGCCCAATCAGCGTGGATTTTCCATCGTCCACGCTGCCTGCCGTTGTGAATCGCAGCAAGCTCTCGCCCACCGCGAACACTCCGCCGGTTTCAGCGGGCTTAGCCGTGGGTTCAGGCGTCGCGGTAGACATTAGAAATACCCCTCACGCTTCTTGATTTCCATCGAGCCTTCTTCGTCGTGATCAATCACGCGGTTTTCGCGCTCCGAACGCCGGAACGAAATCATCTCTTCGATGATTTTCGGCACCGTATCCGCGTCCGAGCGGATCGCGCCCGTGCACGGAACGCATCCGAGCGACCGCATCCGGCACATCACGCTCTGCGGCTTTTCCCCCGGAAGCAGGCGCACGCCGTTTTGCAGCACCAGAATGGATTCGCCGCGCACCACGGCTTCGCGCTCTTTCGCGAAATACAGCGGCACAATCGGAATCTTCTCCGCATGGATATACAGCCAGACGTCCATCTCAGTCCAGTTGGAAAGCGGGAACACGCGGATACTTTCGCCCTTATGGTGCCGCGCGTTGTAAAGGCTCCACAGTTCGGGACGCTGATTTTTCGGGTCCCACTGCCCGAGAGCATCGCGGAAGGAATAGACGCGCTCCTTGGCGCGCGATTTTTCTTCGTCGCGCCGCGCCCCTCCGAAGGCCGCATCGAACCCGCCTTCCGCCAGCGCATCGAGCAAAGCGCGCGTCTTCAGAAAGCCGCAGCACTTCTGCGTGCCCAAGGAATATGGATTCGCGCCATCGTCGAGCGCCTTCTGGTTCTTGTGCACAATCAGTTCGGCGCCCACGTGGCGCGCGTACCAGTCCCGGAATTCGATCATCTCCGGAAATTTGTAGCTGGTATCAATGTGCAAAAGCGGAAACGGAATCTTCCCGGGATAGAACGCCTTCTGCGCCAGGCGCAGCATGACCGACGAATCTTTCCCGATCGAGTACAGCATCACTGGCCGTGCAAATTCAGCCGCTGCCTCGCGCAGGATGAAGATACTCTCCGCTTCGAGCTCTTTCAGATGATCGAATTTGCCATTTAGTTCCATCGTTAAATAATCCAGTCCCGCGCGCTTAGCGCCGCCTTAATTTCCACAAGAAACGTCACCACGTCATTCTGAGCGAAGTCCCGCGTTCTTGGGCTTCCCGCCGCCCTTTTGGCGGGCGCGGGACGCAGTCGAAGAATCCCTCTTCGATTCCGCGAACGGCAAGGCTATCAACACAGCCCCCATCACCAAACTCCTCATAATAAAAAAAAACCGCCTCTCGGCTCTTCTCCGAGGGCGGGTTGAATTCAAGCTCTTTTGTATCGCGAACTTAGCTCATGAATCCAGACGCCCCCGGCTGCGCACACCCGCGCATCGTACAACAGCAGGTACAACACGCCTTGGGCAGCATGCAATTCATAAGCATCTGATTAGATATCCTAGCCCCCCCAAAAGATTCTGTCAATCGGAATGCGCACTTGGCACCGCCCCAATTGGCGCGAAGGCTTAGGTGTAACCTTTGATTTGGAAGGAAAACTGCCATTAGGTAGTATGTTGGTACCTTGTCTCCCCTTGCCGATTTCGTAGAAGTCATTCTCAAATCTCTTACGGATAGGATTGCCTTGGCTGGCTTGTTTTCGGCTGCGCTGTTTCTGATGTTTGCAAAAATGTTCCCCAATTCCTCACTAGGGCAATGGGCGAACGCTCATCTGGTCTTAGTGTATGGAGTTGGCCTGTTCTGCATTTGCTTTCTCCCCACACGCCATATCATCGCCGCGACAGACCGACATATTCTTAGCCGAAGCATGCACAAAAATCTCAGGAAGCAACTGGGGTCGTTGGGCAGCGACGACAAGCTCGTCCTCCAGTATCCCATTACGAACCGACAAATGGCTTTTCGAGTTGGACATTTGCATCATCATATTGCAAAGAGCTTGGAAAAACGCGGCATCGTGCACGAAGTTGAAGTGCAAGGATTTATGATAGATAGGAATGCTTTCGATTGCTTAGTCGAGCACCCTGAGCTTATTGGGGTTAAGAAGGCTTCGTAAGCAATTCACCCCAGGTCCACACATATTTGAATTGGGACAGCACCGCCAATTGCTAGTGGGTCGCTACTGCAAAGGCTCAACATATATGAATGTCCTCGGAGTAGATGGATGCCGCGCAGGATGGGTCGCGTTCCGCGTAGATGTCCCTTCGCTTACAACGTCCGTCGAATTACTCGCTCTACCGGAAGTGCTAAAAAAACGTCCAGATGAACTCTCTTGCATTGCAATCGACATCCCCATCGGGCTGCTCGATGGTCCGAGGGCGTGCGACAAAGCAGCCCGAAAGCTGCTTGGTCAGCCTCGCGGAAGTAGCGTATTCGCCGCGCCATGCCGAGCGACATTGGGAGCGCAGAGCCATCCGGAGGCAAGCTCCATCAATCAGCGGGGGACGGAAAGGGGGCTGAGTCGGCAGGCATGGGGCATCGTACCAAAGATAAAGCAGGTGGATGATGCGATCACGCCAGACTGCCAGCAATGGGTGTTGGAAGTTCACCCGGAGGTCTGTTTCTGGGCACTCAACCAGCGCCGCCCGATGAAGCATAAGAAGAAGAAAAAGGAGGGCGTGGCAGATCGCATCGCTCTCCTGCACCGAATCTTCCCGCAACTTGAAATGCACCTCGCAAATCGGCCACGTGCCGTCGGAACTGATGATTTACTAGATGCGGCGGCGGCCGCTTGGACCGCCTTGAGATGGCATCGCAACGAAGCACAATGCGTCTGCGCGCCGGAGCATGACGAGAAGGGCCTGGCTGTTAACATCTACTACTAATGCGTGGGTAGCAAGAAAAGCATAGGAAAAGAACCGGGGCTTCGGTCATCGCCCCGCCAAATGCTGCCAGAGCCCCATGCCGCTGAGAACGGTGGATCTCATACGCGAGCGGTATCCGAGTATAATCGTCCAGCAATGTCCGATTTATCCTGGATCTGCTGGGTGCGATGGGGAACAGTTGCCGATTGGCTCGTTGCCACGGGCACATTGATCGTTGCCGTCGTCGCCGTGTTCCAAGATTCGATTCGCGCCCGATTTTATCGGCCAAATTTTCGAGTATCGACTAAGGCGGAACCTCCAGACTGCGTAGCTGTCCCCTTCACTGACAAAGACGGGGGTCGGATCGCGGACTCAATCTATCTTCGCATCTGGGTTGAGAATATTGGAAATGCCACGGCCGAGAGCGTCGAGGTATATGCGAAAGAGCTGCACCGTCAAAGGGAGGATGGCAGGTGGGAAACTGTGTCGTCGTTCCCGAATATGAATCTCGTTTGGTCGAATATACGAGCCATGCTATTCCCTAGCATCTCCCCCGAGATGGGCAAACATTGCGACGTCGGCCACATCACTGACCCCGCCTCACGTCATCACATGCGCGAAAGCAACCCGCGTCTCCACCTTGCAACACAGCAAACCTCATTGGCCTTCGATCTCATAGCAACACCGAATAATCGCAATCATATTATCGGCCCCGGCGAGTACCGGCTTGAAATTCTAGTCGCTGCCAAAAACGCCCGTCCCATCAAGCGAACGATTGCAATTTCACTAAGCGGAACCTGGGATTCGGACGAAACGACGATGTTGCGGGACCACGTTCGATTTGCTGTGCTTCCGGGAGAGTAGGCCACCTATAAAAAGCGGCAACTCCGTTCGAGGCGTCCTTTCGGAAAGAGGCCTAAAATCCGTGGGGGCCGAGTCCGGCTCTTGTACCCGGTTATCACCAAGGAGCGGCAAGCAACCGGGCCCAAACCGCTCCTTGCTGATGGTGCCAACAAGAGGCGAAGCGGGGCGAGGCCGCAAAGTCCTCACGGCCCCCTTTTGGACTTTTTACCGTTCGCCCGTTTCCGGGCGAAGCACCAGTATAACATCGCCCTTGCCGCGCGCTGTCCTCGATCCTCCATGTCTCCGTGCCCCCCCGTGGCCCCATACCAAAATCACGCGCCTTTCATTATTTCCCTTGCTTTTCTATGTTTACTATGTTATACTTTCATTTGTTTATTGACAATAAAGGGACTTAGTCGTTTCCGGGTCTGCCCGTCATAGGCGGGGTATTCCCGGCGGCCCTAGGCCAGGGCCTGTTCGTTCTTTGACAATTGAATACGAAGGATTTAGAGACGGATCTAGCCACTCACAACTAATCACTCGCCACTGAATTTCTAATCGTCCCACGGGCGATTAGAAATAAACCTAAGCCCTTTGCCATCAATCAAAATTGAGGTTCTAATCGGGACAAGTCCCCGGGGCGCGGGCAGAAGAAAGCCCCGGCTCCCAGCCGAGGCTCCCTCCCACCGGCTCGCGATTCACTTTAGATCGGCTACTGGTGCTTGTCTCTGTAGATGTGCCTCGAAACTGCGTTCTGCTGTTGGTTCACGACGCGCTTGTCGGCGTTCGTCAGTCTGCCGCCGTTGGCCTGGCGCATTCCGCCCACTTCGCGGTTGATGCCCTGCTCCTGGTTTTCAAGCCGTGCTGTTTGGCCGGGCCTCAGTTCGCCGCTCCGGATACCCTGCGCGATGCGGTCCTGCTGGTTCTCACGGCGCTGCCCCACTTCGTTATTGCCGTAGTGCGCGGTGGCCGCATTGTGCTTGTCCCCGTAAATATTGTTCGAGAGGTGGTTCTGCTGATTGTTGAGCCTGGCGCGATCCGCAGCGGTCAGATGGC
>Ga0222749_10001142_pt1 | contig 13994 bp, 11 predicted proteins | sample IncBWH2Mmetat_FD_197234 | JGI IMG/M metagenome (GOLD analysis project Ga0222749, IMG submission 197234) | Metatranscriptome of lab incubated forest soil microbial communities from Barre Woods Harvard Forest LTER site, Petersham... | ecosystem: Environmental > Terrestrial > Soil > Temperate... | reverse complement strand
GCGACGAACGCTGCCCGGCACTGCCGTCGCCGGATGCCGCGAGCGGCGCGGCCGCCACGGCCAAGGCCAGGATCGCTACGAGACTGCGCAAGCAAAGTGGTTGCATCTCGTTCCTCCCTTCGGTCAGAAGCGCCACAGACTGCGCGTCACCGCCGCTGCCCTCCGCGGCGGGGGCAAGAGCATCAACCGTGAACGTTCAAAGGTTAGGGAATGACAGTCTAGGCAGAAACCCGAATGCGCGCAAGGTCGTGGCCGAAGGCCCGAAGGCACCGAAGGCACCGAAGGCACCGAGCTGCCCGCCGCGATCCTCGCCATCCGCCCGGTCGACTCGCTCCAAGTGCTGCCAGACACGGGTGCGCCGGTTCGCTTCCGGGAGGAACCGGCGGCGTCACCATTGCGCCACGCTTTACGCAACCTTACAGTGGACGCGCCCAGTGGCCGCCGCACAGTGGACGCGCCGCCCGGCGCCCGCCGGCGGTGCTCGCCGGCGCGACGCTAAGCCCAGGAGACTCTTGAACCTCATGATCCCGGACCGGAACCAGCTCTGCTGCGGCTGCTTCGCGCTGATCGCCCTGCTCGGGGGCGACTGGGCGGCCTGGCCGATCATGAACGCCAGCGGCAAGGTGCGCGACGCGGCCGGGCGTGCCGTCCCGGGGGCGCGGGTCACCGTCCAGTCGGTGGACCGCGAGCGGCGCTACGGCACCACCACGACCGACGACGAGGGGCGCTTTGCCATGGCCCTTGGCGGCATCGACGTGAGAGAGGTCGAGCTGCTCGTGGAAGCCGATCGGTTCGAGCTCGGGGGAGGCCGTTACTCGCCGGCTGATCTCGAGTGCCTCACGATCACCCTCCACCACCCTCTCGACGCGTTGCTCGACCGCCTGCTGGCGGAGCGGGACCCGGCGGCACGGCGCGAGGTGGTGGCGGAGCTGCTGTCGATGCCGCTCGGCGGCGACGAGCTGGAGCTCGTCTTCCCGTACATCGGACGCTTGCGCGCCGACCTGCGGGCGGCGGCCGCCGGGGCCGGTCCGAGCCCCCTGGTCCCCAAGGACGAGCGCGACCGGGCGCGGGCAGAGCTCCGCGAGAGCGCGAGGTGGCTGCTGCGCCTCTGGGGAGATCCGCAGGACCGAGACGTCACCGCGGCCGCGCCCGACGACTTGCCGATCTTGCAGGATGCCCCTCCGGGAGTGACGGGCGCGACCCTCGCGGAGGTGTGCGCGGCGTGGAGCGAGGTGCACTTCCGCGCCGAGAAGGTCCAGAAGCCGTGGACCTGGCACCGCTGCGATCCGCCGGCGATCGATCCCACGGGCACCCGTGCGGTCATGACCTTCGAGGTGCGCTATGCGCACTGGGATTACGCCATGATGCTCTTCGTGGTGCGCGAAGGAAACGTCTGGCGGCTGCGGTCGGTGATGAGGTCGCGCATCAGCTGATGTCAAATGGACGATTGGCTTGGTCAACCTTGTAGGTGCTCTAAGCTGCGGATAATGCGTGCTTTACGTGGTGCCAAGGGGCGGAAGCGAACCGTCGGCCGGGCCTGTCCCGCAGCCTCGTCGGCCACGGAAGCGCGCCGGCAGGGCGAGCTGCCTCGAGCGATCGATTCTCTGATTCCCCGAGCGTAGCGAGCCGCCGGGGACCGGGGGCGGCAGCCCCCGGCCAGCGTTTCGCGCCTGCGCGAAACATCGCTGGCTGCCTACCCGATTCCCTGGGAGGGCAGCGGAAGTGGCGCCGTGGCGGGGATGGGAGCGGGCGGCTTCGCGCCTGTGGCGATAGCGGCGACAACCTGGCTCGACTTGCTTGGGGGACGAGCCGCGAGCGCGATCCTCTGGAGCGACGCCGCCGGCTCGCTTCGATGATGGCGGTGCTGAGCGGCTTCTCTTCACCTGGGCTCTTGCTTTTGCTGCGGTTGCCAAGCGCAGCCGCGGCGACGCTCTGTCGAGGCCTTAGCGCACGGGCTTGCCACAGAGCGCAGAGCTCTCAGCAACGCGGCGAGCGCGCTGGCTGCGACCGCAGAGCGGCGCTCTCGCGCTCGGTGCGAGAGCGTACGGAGCGCAGCGCTCAGCGTTCGGCGAGGCTGCGGCTGCGAGAGCGCCGCCCAGTGCCGCAGGCCAGGTAGCTTCCTCGCAGACCAGGAGGCAGTGGGCGGCCTGGCGGCCGCGCTTTGGCAGCATGATCTGGGGCTGCCGCTGGCGGAGACAACCACTGAAGATCAGGCCAGTCGATGACGTGTAGAGACGCATAGCCATAAGTTTATCAGCGCTGCCTTGACTTTCCATTCACGGCTATAGTAGATTGAGATAGTAATTCTTCTCTGAAGAAGACCGGCCCTAGGCGAAGCACTCTAGGGCTCCGTTGCCTTCTTCTGGGGCCCTTATGCAGCTCGCACCAACCCAGTCCGGGGAAAATCTCGCTTGGATATCCACTGCGCTAAGTTACGTGTTTTCATGGGCCTTATTGATGCCCATAGCTGTAATTGTTGGTGGCAAGCTAACTTCGCAAGTTATGCGGCTGCAGGCAGGCTCGCGCTCGATTCTCCGAATTGTCGTTCCACCCGTTATTGATGTGCGGGCGACGGATGACGAAGTGATCTTTGGGTTTTCTGGTTTCATTATTATGCTTTTGACCATCGGTTTGCCTTTTGGACATCGAGTCTATGATCTCTTCAGGCTCCAATACGGGATCGATCCTGGTGCCTTTAATTCGCTTTGCGTCATGAGTTCCTTCGCCAATGTACTACTGGCGATGATTCTCTTTCTTTTCTCACGGCTCCGCAGAGCAGCCAACAATCCTAGACAACTCGAATACGAAAAGAAAATATCGGAGCTGCCGAAGATCAGGCCTGGAGAGAATGAATGACCACCGAGAAGGGAAGATTAATTGCCATTATGAGCGGGAAGGGCGGCAGTGGAAAGACAATGGCAACCGCTGTAATGGCAGAGATCCTCCCTCCACCAGTTGTCATCGTAGATGCCGATACCGGAACTGCCGGCATGACATTCTACCTGGGTTTGGACCTACTTCCAAATACAAGAGAAGGACTAACGACTCTTGCCCAACGATCTCTGAGATCCGAGCCTATACCTAATATTGAGCGAGTTCTAAAGCCGATTCCGAGCCAAGAAGGCGTGCGATTCCTGAGCATCGGAGATCCTCGTCGACTCTTCAGGGATATGAACGAGAAGAGGATGACTGCAACTATACGACAGGCACTTGAGAAGTTGGCTTCCCTTCCTGGCTGGACGCTAGTGGACTGCCGCGGTGGCATAGACAGAGAATCGCTGGCTGTTTGCAGGATCGTAGACGAGATTATCCTCATTGTGGAGCCGAATACGACATCGTTTCAGGCGACTCAACATGTAGTTGATATTTTGGCGAGGCAGGATCTTGATGCCAAATTGCGTGGGTTTTTCATTAACAAGGTATTCGACGACCCGACTATAACCGGAAGAGAGGGAACTGCTGCCTTCGGATGCCAGTTTCTATCGGCAATTCCTCTTGACCTCGCAGCGACGCGCGATTTCTTGGTGGGAGCGGTTCCGAGCAAGACAACTCTATTCGGCACGCACATATGGGATGGCCTCTGTAAGGCTTATCCACATTCAGTCCTCCCTCCCCTTCGACCCCCGTGGAAGTCATCTGAGTATCGCGAGGTCAATCTTCTCGGTGTTGATTCGATGCGAGGAGGGTACCTGGTGGCAGGGGGCATCGCATTGGCCAGTTTCGAGTTCTACCTGCTTAGGGACTCCCGCTTTTACGCTTCCGGCGCTCCATTAATGATATTGGCTGTTCTAGGAATGCTTGGGGGCATTGATTCGATGAGAAGGAAAATCGGGGAGCTTCTCGCGTCCTATAGGCGAGTTGCCAAGAGAACGCTCATGCGCCTAGAGCGCACTGTTGCGCCAGGAGTGCCGGACGCAGGTCTGCGGGCTGATGCTCCGCCGAGAAGATCCAACATCCGGAAATCGTAGAAGTTGCTTTCGAGCCGAAGGCGAGAAAGCCGGGATGTTAGCAACGTGAACATCCCACTATCTTGCTCCGAGCCTAGAGGACCTGACGAGAGCGCACAACCTTGCAAAAGGAGAGAGTAGCTCTCGCATCTCGCGGGGGGCGAAGCGCGCCACAATCCAGGATGCCTACGCGACGCGCATCCTGGCGGCGCCGGGCCGATCCGCGGCGGGCCGCCGCGGCGCGGATCTCGAACCAGAGCGCCGCCGATCTCCACGGCCAGCCGCCCGGGGAGGTGATCCCCTTCAAGAAGCCCTAGCACACGAAGGGGCGGCACGCGCCGCCCCCACTTCCCATCAGACGGCTCCGGCGAGAGTTGATGGCTCCCGGCCTTGACACGGGGACGTGCAAGGGCTAGATTGAGGCATAGATGCTCTATGTCTTACGGAGGACGACCGATGCGTCACGCCGTACACAAGGTGCGACTTCCCGCCTTTCAGCCTACCGGTCTGCTCGCCCTCGTGCTCGCTGCCGCGGCCTGGCCGGCCCACGCCGGCGTCAACTTCTGGACACCGCTCGGGCCCGACGGAGGGTCGGTCGTCGCCCTTGCGGTCTCGCCGGCGCAGCCTTCCCTGGTCTACGCGGGGAGCACAGGTGGCGGTGTCTATCGTAGCGAGGACGGCGGCGCGACCTGGGTGAGGGCGAGTCGCGGCATCGATCCCTTCGTGATGGCAGTGGTGGCCGACCCACAGGACGCCTCGACGGTGTACGAGATCTCGACGACCTCCACGATGAAGAGCGTCGACGCCGGGGCAACCTGGTCGACCGTTCCCACGCCGGGCGGGCCGATCCTCTCCCTGGCGATCGATCCGCGCTCGCCATCGACTCTCTATGCGGGCGCGACCTACGGGATTTGGAAGAGCACTGACGGCGCCCGCTCGTGGACCTGGCTGAATTACACAGGCTTTCTGGTTACGAACATCGCCGTGGACTCCTCTGCCGCCTCGACGGCTCTCTACGCCTTTGCCTCGGATCCCGGGATCCTCGTGCGCAGCATCGATTCCGGCAAGACCTGGAGCGAGGCGGACAACGGGCTGCCCTCCTTCACCGAGTCGTTGCCCAACGCCCAGCAGGTCGTCGTGGACCCTTCGACCAAGCCGGCCACCGTGTACTTCTCCTTCCTCGACTCGAGCAACCTCGGCTTCTTCCAGAGCAGCACGGATATGGCCGCATCCTGGACGAGCCCAAGTCCTTGTCCGTGCTCCTACCCCGTGGCGGTCGGATCCGGTGTGGTCTACGCCGGGCCGGCGGTGAGCAAGGACCACGGTGCGACCTGGACTGCCGCCGCAGCCCCGCCGGGAAGCTTGTTGCAGACGCTCGCGGTTGCACCGGGTGCCGCAGCGACAGTCTATGCCGGTACCTCGCTAGGGGCCTGGAAAAGCGTCGACGCCGCGGCGACCTGGCAGCCTGCGAGTCACGGCCTGGCGGCTACCCAAACCGTCGCCCTGGCGGTCGATCCCGTGCATCCCCGGATCCTCTACGCCGCGGTGCTCGTCGACCCGACGCTCGCGCCGTCCCTCTTCAGGAGCGGCAACAGCGGCCAGAGCTGGCGCCTGATCGGTCCGCCATTGGCCGACCTCCAGAATCTGGTCATCGATCCGGTGACGCCGACCACCCTCTACGCGGTATCCGTGACCGGCCTGGCCAAGAGCCTCGATAGCGGCAACACCTGGGAAGCCCTGACCACGCCCTGCAACGGAGTGGCACAACTGGCGATCGATCCAGCGCATCCTGACACTCTCTACGCCGCTGGCCCCTACGCCGTCCCCGGTCGTTGCCTGGCCCTCAAGAGCACCGATGGCGGCCACACCTGGAGCTCCCTCGCACTCCCCGGACAGACCCTACAGATCGCGGTCTCTCCCTCGGCCCCTGCCACCCTCTATGCCTTGACCAACGCCGGGATCTTCAAAAGCACCGATGCCGGGTTGACCTGGCGACGGCTCCGCAGCCGGCGGGTCTTTGCCGTGGCGCTGGGGATCGATCCGACCGATGCGAACCGGGTCTTCGTGGCCGCGACCAACGGGGTGTTCGGAACCGCCGACGGCGGCAAGACCTGGACCGCGCTCGACCGCAAGCTGCCGCTCGCAGAGTTCACCAACTCTCCCCCGACCGTCATCGCGATCGATCCTCACTCCTCCGACATTGTTTACACCGCCGGCGCCTTTGGCATCTACCGCAGCGCCAACGGCGGCAAGACCTGGTATCCGATCGTCGGCGGCTTGCCCGACTTCGAGCTCGGCGCCTTCAACCTCGGCGGCGTCTTGGTGCTCGATCCGCAGCAACGGGGGAGGCTCTATGCGGGCACTCTGTTCAACGGCGTCTACACGTACTCGGTCGAGTAGCGCCAGGGAGATCCGCTCCGCAGCCGCTCTCGGGCGCGCAGGGAACCCCTCTGCCCTCAGGACGATCGAGCGCTGGGACAAGCCCGCGACAATCTCGTGACGACGGCTCGTGCGGCGCCCCTTGACGGCGCGCCCGACCCGCAGGGAGACCATCTGCGCTAGCAGTATCCCATGGGCTTTCGCCAGGTGCAGCGTCCACCGTCAGCCGGCGAGTCGATCGCCTCCGAGCTCTGAGGACCCTGACGCGAGCGCCAACCCTTGCCCTCTGGTGGCCTCCACTCTGCCCTGCGGGCGAGTCGATCGCCGGCCTCGCCGCCGGTGAACGTGAGCTCGGCGCGTCCGAAGCCCGCCGGGAACAAACTCAGACTCCGAGCAGATGGCACCGGGCACGACGAGGGCGGGGGGCGAGTGGTGCATGGAGCCACGACAGGCCGGCGGCGAGGCAACGGCGAACGACCCCTTTACCCCGATCGAGGTGGGGGACTCGGAAGAGCTCATGGCGCTACCGGAGCGCCAGGACACAGTAATTGCGTATTCCTGCGGCACCCCGTTAAATATATTTAATGGCCTCCCGAGCGAAAGCTAAAAGACAGCCCTCAGAGGGCCTCAAAAGATCAGCTCCCGGTTGTGGCTTCATGCCACGCTGAAAGTCTTTTCCTTCCTGATGCTTAGCGAGACCAGCCACAATTGTGGCCTAAGCAAACCCGCATGGAATCAAGGCGAAACGGGCCGCGAGCGGCGTGACGTGTCGACGCTGCGCGCAGCGAAGCGTTTCTCCTCAATCGCGTGCTTAAGCACGCGCCCGAATGGCGGCCGAAGGCCGTGCTTGGACCGGGACGCAGGAGGTCCGCATCCTCAGGGAGATCTCGCCGTCCGCCACGCTCGTTCCGGATGTTCTCGCTCTTGCCAACCATCTCGTGATATGCTTATTACTGGACCGCTGGAGTATTGGAATCGAGCTTTCGCGTCAGCGTTTTGCAGTACACTTGCACTATGCGACCACCAAGCATACTCAATGGCGCCTTCCGGGAACTCCTGGAGGTCGTTGAGATTATCTCAGGGGCCGCGCTAAAACCGAACATACTGAAAAAAGATGACATTGAGCGCTTCACACAGAACGCCTTGGATCGGATTAAGGCGCTACGCCAGCAATGCCTACGCGTGGAGGAGCGAGCGACTAGCCTCCTGGGCGACTCAATCGCTATGAGGGAGCGCCCATATCAGGAGTTCGCATACTTCAGAGTCCTCGTCGCCGCTCGCGATGCTATCGCCAGAGATAGCGTCACCGACGACCTGAAGAAGGCCGTTCAAGCTCTCGATGGGGTCACAGAGAAGGCCGACGCTTAGCCTGCGCCCGGTCGTTTCCGGGAGTGGTCCGCGGGGGGGCGGCTGCTGGCGCTTTTCACGCCACTACCACGGCACCGCCGAGCACCCCTGTTGGCCTCGAGACTCAACATGCAGCCGATGCCCGTCAGTCACCGGAGGGACGGTTGCGGCGCTCTCCCTTCTCTCTGCTACCCAAATCTGGTGCCCGAACCGGCCACGAGAATCTCGCCAGCCGACCAGCGAAGCGGAGCGGCTAATCCGCGTGAGTCAGCACGCACGATCTTGCACCTGGTGGGCCAGTTGGAAGGGGTCGCGAGGCCTGCGCGGGCGACCAGGCATGCGCTACATGGTAACATGGCCATATGCTCAGGTTCTCGTGCAAAGATTGCGGTAATACCGTTGAAGGTTTACACAAGCCTCCGGTGCCTAGGTGTTCCTGCGGCGGCACTTGGTTGCTCACCGTCGCCTTGGAAGAGAGGTTCGAAGTTACCGAGAAGCTCCGCATCATGAATGGGCCCACATGGGAGAAGTCTCCGCTTCGCGTAGAGAGCAAAGATGACTTCGACCGCGATTCGCAGCGTCCGTCGGTTGTCGAGAGGAGGTTCGATAGGGCCAACAACCTCTATCACGAGACCGTCACCGTCGATGGTGAGCAAGAGCTCGACAAACAAGAACCACTTTCGGAGCACCGCTCTAGCCAGCGACGCGCGACCAACACCCAAAGGAGCGACTCAGTGAACAACCCATTGGAGAGGCTCAGACTCAGCGAATCTCGGGCGCTGAACATTGTCAAGGAGCTACGACGCCGAGATCGCTAGAAGCCTCGCTGACCTGATTCGGACAGCATTGCATATCGAGAAACAAGCCATCCGCTGTACGAGCGTAGACGGCTATAGGCTGCCTGCCGGCGCCAACACAAACGAGCAGCTTCGAAGAGAGGTTCTAGATTGCGAAGTTCTGATCGGCCTCATTTCTCGGAAGAGCTTGGAATCAGCCTATGTACTGTTCGAGCTAGGTGCGAGATGGGGCAAGAACGAGTTTATGGCACCCGTGCTGGCGCCCGGCGTTCCGACGTCAATCATGCGCGGGCCGCTTTCTACGTTCAATGCGCTCAGTTGTTCGAACAGTTCGCAACTCCATCAGCTTGTTCATGACGTCGCTGCTCAGCTGGGCATGACCACTAGGCCGGCCAGTGAGTACGAGGACCTCGTGGCCGCACTCGCGCGAACGATCCCCGAGGAGACCAGTGCCGTCGAAGCCCCAGAGCACGAGTCCACGCCACTGGCGAACACGGACGGGTATTCAGATAGCGAAGAAATACTAAAGCGGTACTGCGAAGCAAGATGGGGCGATGACTACTCGATGCGCGCTTACTGTGAGAACGAGCAGCGTGAAGCAGTAGCGAAACTCCGAGCGCCGAGACCAGACGACGTCCCGCCTGGGGTATTCGCCAAGATTCGAGCCAACGCGGCGAGTCGCTGGCCCGAGGACTACTCCATGAGGGTATATTTCGAGAACGAGCAGACCGAGGCATACAGGAAGCTAAGGAGGCGGTAGGCAATCGCACTATCGTGCGGGGCCGATGAGCGTCAACTTTCAGATCCTTCATCGCCCGCAGTCAGCTCACGAGTCACGTCGACGTTCGCTACGAAGTCAGTACGATCTCTGAACATTGCATAGTTGAGGATTGCTCCTTGGAGCTCCCTAGGGAGGGGAAAGCGGGGACCCCTAGAGGGTGGAAACTCCCCGCCAAAGATCGCAGCCCCCAGCATCAGGAGGCCAACGACCGTAAATAAGATAACAAGCACGATGCCAGGTACTGCCACCAGTAATGAATCGAGTGAAACAGCAAAGGAGGACCATGGGTAAGGGAATAGGTTCGGTCGGACTCTGCAGAGAAGATATCCCAAGTAGCAGATCCAAGTCGGAATGAGCAAGACGACACCAGCGGCGACTGCAAGGCCCCACTCGAATTTGTACGCGCCTTTTTCAAACATCCAAGATGAGAGTTCCTTTAGTCGCAAGGACCGAGGAAGGTCGTCCGCCAAGACACTAAACGAAAGACCTTTTTCGGACATCCGGCCGCTGAGAAGAAGCTTCACAACAAAGAATTCACCCTTATTCAACAGTGGAAATGCGAACGAGACCTCGGTGCCAGCTGAATCCTGGGGCTTCGTGCCTATCTGTGCGTGGAGAGTGTCGGGGCTGCGATGCAGAATCGAGGCGTCCAAGACCTCGACGGCTGGAGGGACTCTAAGAGTTAGGGGCTCTATGGTGTTGCTGATGGCTTTCTCGCCGTCGTTCGCTACGAGCAACACGAGCTGCTGCAGATCTTTGACTTCCTTGTCACGAAAGCGGAATTGAAGTTGTGTTCGAACATCAGGTGCAATGCCTGCGAAGACGAGAGAGTTTAGAAGTCTATAAACTCCAAGGCTTTTCTTCGTCGCGCGGAGAAAATAGTAGCGCGAGACCAGTACGGTTGCCAGGACACCTAGAAGGACCCCGAGGGCTGTTCCCACCGCATCCTCTTTCTCATGAGACCTGAGGGTCTGCCTGAGGTCAGCCCTTCCACGGTCTTCAGCCAAGAGACCGTCGGATAAACGTCAGAAACGGCGCCACGATAGACCTGGCCGTGCAGACGCTGCAACGCTGCCAGCTCACCGCTCCTCGCTCCGGCAAGCTTACAACATCCGTGGCTCGCCTCACGAGGCGGGCGAGATGTGAGCGAAACGAGGACTGTCCACCCCTTGCACCGGGTCGTCGGCCAGAATGGGCAGGGGGCTGCCACCGGGGGCTGCACGGGGTGACCCAGCCCGTCAACCACCGAGCGCCGAGCGTCCGCGAGCATGGCGCCCGAGGCGACCAGGTCCACCACGAGCACGGCGCAGGTCGACCAGCCCCAGTGGCGTTGCGTGCCGAGGACGGCGAGACTCGACCGGGCGCCGGCCCATAGCGCCCGAGCGGCCCAAATTGGTGAGGGGTGGGGGGTGGCCAAAGCCCAACCCTGCGAGCAAGGGCTTTGACTCCGCTCTCTGCATTCTGCTCAAGGGAGGGGTCCACGGCCGCCGGGGGCAGCCATTCGCCCGACAGTGGCCGTTGAGACTCAATCCGCCACAGCCCAGCGACAGCCCAGCACGAAATTGGCTCGACAGTCCATTTGCTTCTAGCGCCACAAGTGGCTTGTATCATTAGCCTTACGTGGTGCTCAGGAACGGAATTGAACCGCCGACCGTGCGCCACGAAGGCGCGGAAAGGAGGCCAAGTGGCCGACTGAAGCAGCCATGCTGCACCGGAGATGGGGGTAGGCCCCCCGGACTCGGGCTGCAGGGCCAGGGTCCAAACCACCGGGAGCTGCTCTGGCCCAATGGCCGGGGTGGTGAGCGTCCCGGTCAAAGGGCGGGTGTCAACCCGCTCAGGTAGGCGCTGGGAAGACGAACGCGAGTGAACCGTTGAAGAGGTGTCGAAAGTTCAGGAACGTCGCCGAAACCGGGCTCCGGTCATTGGTCCGGGACCAAGCTCGGGGGACTGCCTGCTGACTGCCCGAGCGGCGACCGGCATAGAGACGGCGTGAGCCCAGCGCAGGCTCCGATGCGGAACGTGGGAACCTCCTGCCTCGATGCCAAGGGAGACCTCCAAGTGGTGGACCCACGAGGAGCTGAGTACCGATGCGAGGCGGAGGGGCGGACGGGCTCGTAGGAGCGAGGAGGCCGGGTAATGCCGGCGGAGCAAAGGGGCCCGACGATCCAGCCAAGGACAGAGGTCAACCAGCAATGGGAGGAGCCGATGCCTGAGGCAAAGCCTTACCAGATTCCGAAGCGACTCGTGTGGGAAGCGTACCGACGGGTGAAGGCCAACCGCGGTGCGGCGGGCATCGACGGCGAGACTCTGGTGGCGTTCGAGAAGGATCTGAAGGGTAACCTCTACAAGATCTGGAATCGGATGTCGTCCGGGTCGTATTTTCCGCCGCCGGTGCGGCTCGTCGAGATTCCGAAGGCAAGTGGCGGTACCCGACCTCTCGGCATCCCCACGGTGGCGGACCGGGTGGCACAGACGGTCACGACGATGGTGCTCGAACCGGCAGTGGAGCCGCATTTCCATCCGGACTCGTATGCCTATCGGCCAGGCCGTTCCGCCCTCGACGCCGTGGGTGTCGCGAGGAAGCGGTGCTGGGACGCCGACTGGGTCATCGATCTGGATATCAAAGCATTCTTCGATAGCCTGAATCATGATCTGGTCGAGCGTGCCGTGGCCCATCACACGGACCTCCCATGGGTCCGCCTGTACGTTGCGCGGTGGCTGCGTGCTCCCCTGCAACGGCCAGACGGTACCCTGGAGCCGAGGACCAAGGGCACCCCGCAAGGCGGTGTCCTGAGCCCTCTGCTGGCCAATCTGTTCTTGCACTATGCGTTCGATGTCTGGATCCAGTGGCAGTTTCCACAGGTCCCGTTCGAGCGTTACGCCGACGACGTTATCGTCCACTGCAAGAGCAAGATGCAGGCCGAGCAGGTGCTGGCAGCCATTCACGGCAGGTTCGAGCGGTGCGATCTGGAGCTTCATCCAACGAAGACCCAGATCGTTTACTGCAAGGACAGCAATCGGTCTGGGGAGCACGAGCACATCACGTTCGACTTCTTGGGCTACACCTTCCGACCTCGGCGATCCAAGAACCGGCAAGGAGAGTTTTTCGTCAGCTTCGCGCCGGCGATCAGCACCAAGGCTGCCAAGTCGATTCGTACCAAGATCCGCCAGTGGCAACTGGCTTCCACCAGGAACAACCAGTCCCTGGAGGATCTGGCGCAACTCGTCAACCCTGCGGTCCGTGGCTGGATCAACTACTACGGGCGGTTCTATCGCTCGCAGTGTGTTCGGGTCCTCCAGTACCTCAACAAGGTGCTGGCCACATGGGCGCGGCGGAAGTACAAACGGCTGCGACGGCGCCGGCGTGCTTCAGCCCACTGGTTGGGGCGCATTGCGCGGCGGAACCCGACGCTATTCGTGCTGTGGACCCTCGGGGCGCTGCCGGAGGCTGGGTCGTAAGAGCCGGATGAGGCGAGAGCCTCACGTCCGGTTCCGTGAGGGCGCGGGGGTGAAATTCCCCCGCGCTACTCGACCCGTGATTTTCAGTCGCGTCGCGCTACCGCCAGCAGGGAGTCGCCGAGCCAGGGGGTCGTGACCACCCGGCCGATGCGGCGGAGGGGCTTCAAGATCGGGTTGCCTTCGCCGACGTTGCAGAAGTTGGAGATCGTGGTGAGGGTCTCGAGGCGCAGGCCGGCGTCGACGAGGGTTTGGCGGAGGCGGGCGGAGGAGAACATGTGGACGTGGGTTGGATCGAGATAAAAGCTCCAGCGGCGGCCTAGAATGGGACGGGCAAGGCTGCCGGCGTTGAGGGTGATGACGAACAGCTTGCCTCCGGGGGCGAGGGTGCGGCGGCAGCTGGCCAGCGTGTCGGGGTAGCGATCCAAGTGCTCGATGACGTCGAGCAGGGTGATGGCGGCGAAATGGGCGTCGGGGAACGGGAAGGGGTCTTCGGCGCCGCCGGTCGCGATCGCCGCGGTGGTTCGTTCGCGGGCGGCGGCGACTGCGTGCGGGGAGAGCTCGAGGCCGTGAGGTTCGTAGCCAGCCCTTTCCAGGGCTTCGAGGAAGAAGCCGTAGCCTGAGCCAACGTCGAGGACGCGTCCGTGCTCGACGCCGTGGGCGCGCAGCAGACGGATCAGGTAATCGAGGTAATTGCGCTTGCCGGGATGGAGCTGGAAGTACTCTCGGTCGAAGTAGTCGCCGCCTTCCGCGTTCCGGGCCGCGGGCGCCGCTGACTCCGGGCGGCTGGCGAGCGGGTTTGCCGGGTGCCCGGGCGAATCGGCTTGGGACACGTGCGGATGCTAGCACGCGGTCCTGGTGCCCTCGGGGCCCACGCGGCCGGCCTACGAGCTTATGCCGCCAGCCGCTGCAGCCAGCCGCGCCAGCCGAGGAGGAGGTTGGGCTGCTCGAGGCGGGCGAGGCACCAGCATTCCTCGTCGGGCTCGGTGACCGGGCGGTGCTCGCTGCCGGGCTCGTAGATCGCGTACTCGCCGGCCTCGTGCCGCCCCTGGCGGTCGTCGAAGCCGCCGGCCATGACCAGCACGTCTTCCTGGGCCAGGTGGCGGTGTGCGGGGAGGAAGCTGCGCGGCGCGAGGTAGCCGAGCAAGAGCACGCTGCGCGTCCAGGGATCGCGCGCCAGCTCCGCGTACCAGGCACCCGGGGCGAGCGCCCAGCGCCAGGGAAAGCGCCGCAGGGTCGCCAGCGCCGGCAGCTCGCAGCGCACGCTCGTGGGGAGCGGCATGGCGG
>Ga0222749_10001132_pt1 | contig 14075 bp, 14 predicted proteins | sample IncBWH2Mmetat_FD_197234 | JGI IMG/M metagenome (GOLD analysis project Ga0222749, IMG submission 197234) | Metatranscriptome of lab incubated forest soil microbial communities from Barre Woods Harvard Forest LTER site, Petersham... | ecosystem: Environmental > Terrestrial > Soil > Temperate... | reverse complement strand
GGCGGTTCTTCCTCCAGAAGGATGATCTTGACTTCGCGCCCCCAATATACAACCATATGGTTGTGGATAATCTGAGCGTCACGATGGCGGCCCTGAGCGACCCCACCCGCCGCTCGATCCTGGCCCGGCTCGCCTCCGGTCCCGCCACGGTCGGAGAGCTGGCCGGACCCTTCCGCATCTCGCAGCAGGCCATTTCCAAGCACCTCGCCTGCCTCGAACGGGCCCGACTCGTCCGGAAGCTCCGGGACGGCCGCCGGCAGATCTGCACGCTCGACGCCTCCCCCATCCGGGAGGCCAGCGACTGGATGGGCCGCTACCGGCACCTCTGGGAAGAGCGCCTCGACCGGCTGGACGACTTCCTCCGCGAACTCCAGAACAAGGAGAAGCCCCATGGCCCCAGGAAAGAGTGAGGGCGCCGGCCGTTCCCCGAAGGAGTCGACGACCCCGGGCGACCGGGAAATCGTCCTTTCGCGGATCTTCGAGGCGCCGCGCGAGCTCGTGTGGAACGCGTGGACCGATCCGGAGCGGGTGGTATGCTGGTGGGGCCCCAAGGGCTTCACGACCACGATCCACCAGATGGAGGTCCGGCCGGGAGGCGTCTGGAAGCTCACCATGCATGGCCCCGATGGCACGGACTATCCCAACAAGAGCGTCTTCACCGAGGTCGTGAGGCCCGAGCGGATTGTGTATGACCACGGCGGCGGAACCAAGGGGCGTTCCGGGGCGCAGTTCGAGGCGACGTGGACCTTCGAGGCCCTGGGAGAGAAGACCCGGCTTACGATTCGGATGGTGTTCCCGTCGGCGGAGGCGCGGGACCGGGTGGTGAAGGAATACGGGGCAATCGAAGGCGGAAGGCAGACGCTGGAACGCCTGGCCGAATTCCTGGCCACCCCGCCGGCTTCCGCCGGCTAGGGAGGAACGGGGATCCGCCTTTCCGGCTTGGACCGATCTCCGGCGGGTCTTCGTGGAGCGGGAGGTTCGGGTTGCTGGAGATTCCGCCTGAGGGGCGCGCCCACCTCCCCCAGCCGGGGGTCCGGGTTCTTCCGATCCTCGGGGCCAGGAGAGGCCGGAGGGCGGCGGACGCTCCGGAAAGGGGGAGGGGTGGAGACCCATCCGTTGGAGGATCCAGATGATTCGCCCGGCTCCGAAGGTCATCCTCATCACCGGCGCCTCGTCGGGCATCGGGAAGGCCTGCCTGGACCATCTGGCGTCGCGGGGCCACCGCGTGTTCGGGACCAGCCGGAAGAATCCCGGGAAAGCCGGGGCGACGGACCTGATCCCCATGGATGTCACCGACGAGCGCTCGGTCCGAGAGGGTGTTCTCAGCGTGGTCGGCGAAGCCGGAAGACTCGACGTGGTCGTGAACAATGCAGGCATGGGTTTTGCCGGGGCGGTGGAGGAGACCTCGGTCGAGGAGGCCCAACGGCAGTTCGACACGAACTTCTTCGGCGTGCTGAGGGTCTGCCGGGCGGCCCTCCCGATCCTGCGCCGCCAGAGGTCGGGGCTGATCCTCAACATCAGCTCGATCGGCGGGGTGATCGGACTCCCCTTTGAGGGGCTCTACAGCGCCAGCAAGTTCGCGCTCGAAGGTCTGAGCGAGGCGCTCCGCCTGGAGGTCCGGCAGTTCGGCATCCGGGTGGTGCTGGTCGAGCCGGGGGACATCAAGACGCGCTTCGGGGCGAACCGCGTCCAGACCCGGGAATCCAGCGTGGCCTCGGCCTACCAGGCCTCGATGGAGACCGTCCTGGGGGTCATCCGGCATGACGAGGACCACGCTCCCCCCCCCGAAAAGGTGGCTCGTCTCGTGGGGAAGATCGTGGAGAAGCGTTCTCCGGCCCTCCGGTACACCGTAGGGCTCTTGATGCAGAGGCTGGGGACCGGGTTCAAGGGGATTCTCCCCGCGGGAATATTCGAATCGATCATCCGATCGATCTACAAGATCTAGGGTTGACGCTGGGAGACCGGACTTATAGAACGAGACCATGGCCCAAGTGGTATTCCTGAGGGGCGCCAATGTGGGGGGACGTCGGAAGTTCCAGCCCCGCCTCCTGGCCGCCCGGCTCTCCCATCTCGGGGTGACGAGTGTCGGAGCCGCCGGCACCTTCGTGGTCCGGGGATCGATCGGCCAGGCGGCCCTCCGGGCGGAGATCCTGGAGAAGCTTCCGTTTGAAACCGAGGTCCTGATCTGCCCCGCCCGCGAGCTTCTCAAGCTGGCGCGTCCCGACCCGTTCGGTCGCGGCGCCGCCCCCAAAGGCGCTCGCCGATTCGTGAGCGTGATGGACAAGCCGCTCCGTGAACCCCCGGGCCTCCCCCTCCTCAAGCCTGCCGGTCCGAAGTGGGAGGTCCAGGTCGTCGCCCTCCGGGGCCGGTTCGTGCTCAGCCTCTGGAGGCGGCTGGGTCGCGCCATCCTCTACCCGAATGGGGTCGTGGAGACCTGCCTGGACGTGCGGGCCACGACCCGCGGGTGGGATACGGTCCTGAAGATCCTCGATCTCCTGTCATGAGAGCGGAGATCTACTGGGTCCAGCGGCCCGGCCCCGGCCGCGTCGCGATCATGCCGCGCCCGCGGGGCGGCGACTGGCTCGAGGAGGAGATCCGGTCCCTCCGCGGGGAAGGCGTCGAGGTCCTCGTTTCGCTCCTCGAATCCCACGAAGTCGAGGAGCTCGGTCTGGAGCGCGAGCCCGAACAATCCGGGAAGGCCGGCATGGAATTCCTTTCCCATCCGATCCCCGACCACGGGACGCCCGAGTCCCTCGAGGCGGCCACCTCCCTGATCCTGTCCCTTGAGGAGCGGCTGCGGAGGGGGAAGTCGATCGCCGTCCACTGCCGGGCCGGGATCGGGCGGTCCGCGACCATCGCCGCGGCCCTCCTCATCGAACACGGGGTTCCGATCCCCGAGACGCTCCGCCTTTTGGGCGAGGCCCGCGGTTTCCCCGTGCCGGAAACCGCCGAGCAATTCCGGTGGCTGGAGGAGTTTGCCGCGCGGGGATCCCGGTGAGCGCGGGCTCGGGCGGGACTCTTTTCGTGCGGGCCGACGGCAGGGGTGCGCCCCGGCCCGGAGTACGGCCGGACGCCCCCGAGAACCCCGGCTTTCCCCTCAGCTCGCGGTCGGTTCGAGCGGGGCGGTTTCGATGACGACCTCGGCGGTCGACATGAGTTTGTGGATCGGGCAGGCCGCGACCGCCGCGTAGAGCCTCGATCGCTGGTCGTCGCTGAGAGCGCCGTGGAACGCCATCCGGACCTTAAGGACGTACCTGCCCCGGCGCTCTTCCGAGTCGTTCCGTTCGACGTGGGATTCCACCCGTTCGAGCGGGATCTGGTGCCTCCGGGCGTACCAGGTCGCCGTCAGGGTCTTGCAGGCCGCGAGCGCGGCATCGAAGTAGTCGTGGGGGCCGGGGGCCGAATCGGTGCTGCCGGAGGACGGGCCCACGTCCGACCGGAACGAGTGTCCCCGGACCTGGATCCTCTGAGGGAACGTGTTGGGCGTCTCGGTCGCGCAATCGATCCGGGGAGCCGCTTCCGGGACGGCTCCCTCCTTCGGCGGGGTGGTCATGGGAGGGCTCCTTTCTGTCCTTGGACGGTCCTTGGGAGTTCCAGGGGATCCTGGACCGGTTCAGCCGCGGCCTGGAATCATGGGCTCCGAACCTTGTCGCCCCAGGTACTATAGTTCACCCGCCCGGGGCCGCAAGATTTCTCGCCGGTCCGGCCCCTCAGGCGTCGCCTCTCCCGGGGTTCCGGGGCCGGGGCGAGATTCTTTTGTGTGCCGTCCCCCGGATCTTGGGCATAATGACGGGACCCTAGGGGATCTCTCCTTGAGCACGTTCGCGGGTCCGGACTTCCAGTGGATCGAGGAAACCACGCCGGAACGCCTCGCCGAGCGGGGAGGCGGGGCCCTCTCCCGGCCTCTCGTGGTCAAAGGAGCCGTCCGCGCCTGGCCCGCCTGGGAAAACTGGTCCTTCGAACAGCTGGCGGAACGCTGTCGTGCCGGGGGAAAGGACCGGGTCTGGCGATTCCAGGAGGGGCTCGTCGAGCAGGGCTCCACCCAGCCCCTTCCCAAGCTTCCCGTGGCCCCCTACCTGGAGGAACTGGCCCGGGCGGCCGGCCAGCCGCTGTCTCCCGGGGCCGGTCTGCTTTCGGAATCCCGCCGGAAGACCCTGGTCCCGGGCGAGCGCTTCCACCTGGACTGGGCCTACATGAAGTCGTTCGAGACCAACCGGCGCTACCTGGCCGACTGGCCCATCCTCGACGAAATTCCCGAGCTGCGTCGGGACTTCGCCATCCGCACGCTCTGGCCGGGACTCCGGTGGACCTGGGAGTACGTCTTCATCGGGCCGGCCCGCACCCTGACGGGATTGCACCAGGACATCCATCACAACTGGTTCTGCCAGGTCCGGGGATCCAAGGAACTGCTTCTCTTCCCCCCGGATCAGACGCCCCATATGTGCGTTTCGAGGAAGTTCAACCTGGGATCGGTTCTGAGCGAGATCAACATCGCCCGGCTTGACGATCAGCCCCGGGAGGCGGCGGAATTCGAGAAGACGCACGGGCTGTACGCCCGGGTGGAGGCCGGGGACGCGCTTTTCATCCCCAAACACACCTGGCATGCCGTCGTGGCCCTCGAACCTTCCGTCAGTCTGGGGATCATCGGATTGACCGCCCTCGAAATCGCCACGGCGGGGGCGTGGGAGGAGATCAAGAACATCCTGCATCTCCTCCGGCTCTACCGCTGGAGAAACTGCATCTGCCACGAGGCCGCCCGGTAGCCCGCGGGGAATCGCGACGGCACGCCCGGCCCGGGGCCGGGGAAAGGACAAATCGGACCCACGATCCGGGAGGCCCCGGGGTAATTCCTACGGGGGGGAGTTCCCCGATCGGCGAGATCCGGGTCGAAGGAGAGGACGCCATGACAGCGGAGGCGAGCCGGCGGCAGTTTCTCGCCGGAGTGGCGGCCGGCGGACTGGCGGGCCTGGCCGGATGCGGGAGCGCGCCGGGGGCCGGGCGCTCGGAGGAATACGACGTCTGGAACCTCCACTGCCACCTGTACGGCATCCCGGGAAAGACTCCCGGGGATCGGGTGGGGTACGCCCTCCAGGCCGCGGCTCGCCTGGGCATCGGCCGGCTCATCTTCTACATGGGGATGGTGTCGGGCTCGACCTTCCCCACCCCCGAGGATATCCGCCGGTTCAACGACGAGTGCCTCGAGGGGATCCGACCCTGGCACCCCCGGGCGCTCGGCTTCGTCTACGTCAACCCGGCCCACGTCCAGGAGTGCCTCCGCGAATTCGACCGGTGCGTCCGGGACGGACCGATGGTGGGGGTCAAGCTGCACGTCGCCAGGCACTGTAACGCGCCCGAGCTCGATCCCCTGGCCCGGCGCGCGGGCGAGCTCAACGTTCCGGTCTACCAGCATACCTGGCTCAAGGTGGACGGGAATTCTCCGGGGGAATCCACCCCCTTCGACATCGTCGAGCTGGCGGCGCGCCATCCCGGGACCCAGTTCATCTGCGGACACGCCGGCGGAGACTGGGAGCGCGGGATCCGCGCGATCCGCACCTCGAAGAACGTCTCCCTCGAGCTGGCCGGGTTCGACCCGACCGCGGGCGTGGCGGAGATGGCCGTGCGGGAGCTGGGAGCGGAGCGCATCGTCTACGGCAGCGACACCGGGGGGAGGAGCTTCGCTTCGCAGGTCGCCAAGGTCCTGGGCTCGGATCTCCCGGAGTCGGCCAAGCGCCTGATCCTCGGGGGAAATCTCAAGCGGTTGCTCACGCCGATCCTCCGCGCCAAGGGGTTCCTGGCGTGATCACCGACGTGAACGTCAGCCTTTCGAGGTGGCCCTTCCGGCGACTGCGGCTGGACGAGACGGCCGAGCTCGTGGCCATGCTCCGCCGGCGCGGGGTCGGCCAGGCTTGGGCCGGGAGCTTTGATGCGCTCTTCCACAAGGATTTGGCCGGGGTGAACGAGCGGCTCGCCGAGGAGTGCCGGAGGCGGGGCGAGGGGATCCTCATCCCCTTCGGGGCGGTCCATCCGAAGCTGCCGGATTGGGAGGAGGATCTCCGGCGGTGCGTCGAGGTCCACCGGATGCCGGGCGTCCGGCTTCACCCGAACTACCACGGCTACGGGCTGGAGGATCCCGACTTCGCGCGACTTCTCGGGGCTGCGGCCGGGAGAAACCTGGTGGTCCAGGTGGTGCTCAAGATGGAGGACGAACGGACCATGCATCCCCTCGTCCGCGTGCCCTCCGTGGAGACGTCGCCGCTGGCGAAGATCGCCGGCGGGATTCCGGGGCTCCGCCTGGTGATCCTCGGCGGCTCGCGGGACGGGATCGAGCAGCTGGCCGCCTCCGGGGCCTCGTTCGATATCGCCAATCTCGAGGGGCTGGAAGGGGTGGCGCGACTGGCGGAGAAAATCGGGGTCGAACGGATCCTCTTCGGATCCCACAGCCCCTTCTTCATCTGGGAGGCGGCGCGGCTCAAGGTGACGGAGGCGGGTATGGACGCGTCGAGGGAACGGGCCGTGCTCGGGGAGAACGCGCGGCGCCTCCTCGAGGGACGGCGCTAGGGCGGGCCCGCCGGCCGTGGACGAGGGGACCCGGATCTCATGGCTTCCGGAGTGTGAAACCGCGAGGTCCCGGGAGGGCGCCTTTGAATCTCGTGAAAAGCGGCCGGCGGGCCGCTATCTTGCAGGGCAGAGAAAGCCCATGCCTTCCCTCCCTTACCTCGATCGGGGTCTCCGGCGGCCCCAACAGACGGCGATCGTCGACTCCCAGGGTTCCTGGAGCTACGGAGAGCTCGGGGAGCGAACCCAGGCCGTCGCGGGACGACTGGGCGGCCTTCGAGGGGAACGCGTCGGGCTCTTTCTCGATCGCACGCGCGAGGCGGCGGCACTCGTTTTGGGGGTGCTCCAGGCCGGCGGAGTCGCCGTCCCCTTGTCCCTCCGGGCAACCCCGCGCGAGCATGCCTACCAGCTCCTCGATGCCGGCATCTCCAAGGTCGTGGTCGACCCGGCCTTCGAGGCGGTGCTCCGGGAGACTCTGGCCGAGAGCGGACCCAAAGGGGGTACGCCGGAGGTGATCCGGGCGGCCGCCCTCCTTGCGGGATCCGGGGCCCCGGACTTCGCGCCCCCCGCCCCGGAAGCGCCCGCGGTCATCCTCTACACCTCGGGCACGACCGGCCAGCCCAAAGGCGTGGTCCACACCCACGCCAGCCTCGCCCACCAGGCCGATGTCCTCTTCAAGGCGTGGGAATGGGGATCCGAAGACCGGCTCCTGCATGTGCTGCCGCTTCACCACGTCCACGGCCTGATCAACGGCCTCCTTGGGGCCCTCTGGGCGGGGGCGGAGGTCGGGTTCCGGAAGAGCTTTCAACCCGAGGAGGTCTGGGAGCTCATGGCCTCCCGGGAGGCGACGGTCTTCTATGCGGTCCCGACGCTCTATCACCATCTGATCGAGTCGTGGGGGCGGGCGGAGCCCGGAACCCAACGCTCCTGGGCGGCGGGGGCCGGGGCGCTGAGGCTGGCCGTCTCCGGCTCCGCGGCGCTCCCGACGGGCCTGTGGACGCGATGGAGGGAGATCACCGGCCAGGCGCTCCTGGAGCGGTACGGAATGACGGAGGTCGGGATGGCGCTTTCGAATCCCTACGCGGGCGAGCGTCGGGCGGGTACCGTGGGACAGGCGCTCCCCGGGATGGACGTCCGGATCGTGGCGGAGAACGGGGTCGACGCCCCGGAGGGAACGCCGGGCGAGATCTGGGTCCGGGGCGGGTCCCTCTTCAAGGAGTACTGGAACCGGCCCGAGGCGACCCGGGAGTCCTTCCGCGACGGATATTTTCTGACCGGGGACGTCGCCGAGTGGGACCGGGGGTACGTCCGGATCCGGGGTCGGGCCTCGGTCGACATCATCAAGAGCGCGGCGTACAAGATCTCGGCGTTGGAGGTCGAGGGAGTGCTCCTCGAGCATGCGGCCATCCGGGAGGCGGCGGTGGTCGGCCAACCCGACCCGGAGTGGGGCGAGGTCGTCACCGCGTTCGTGACGCTGCACCCGGGGCAGTCGGTGACGATCGAGGGACTCCGCGAATTCTGCCGGGACAAGCTGGCCTCCTACAAGATCCCGCGCCGGCTCAGGGTCTTGGAGAACCTTCCCCGAAACGCGATGGGCAAGGTGACCAAACCCGCGCTCCTGGGGTGAGGGAGCCAGGGGCGAAGGCCCGCCCCGGGTTCCGGAGCACCCCCCCTCGAACCTTTCGACCCCGCGGGATCACCGGTCCGGTTTCTTCCGGAGCGCCAGGGCGGCACTGCCGGCCGCCATGAGGAGAACCGCCGAGACCATCAGCCCCGCGGAGTAGCTGTGCGTGGATTTCTTGAGCACGCCCATGAGCCACGGCCCCGCGAGACCGCCCAGGTTTCCCACCGAGTTGATGAGCGCCATCCCGGCCGCGGCCCGGGTTCCGCTCAAAAACTCGGGAGGCAAGGCCCAGAAGGGGGCCTGCAGGGCCTTGACCCCGGCCCAGGCAAACGAGAGCGCGGCCAGCGCCAGGACGGGAGTTCCGAGGAAGGCCCCGGCGCCGAATCCCGCCGCCGCCGCGAAGGCCGAGATCGCCACGTGCAGCCTCCGCTCCCCCGTCCGATCCGAATGGTGCGCGACGGCGACCATGATGATCGTCGCCACGAGGTATGGAATCGCCGAAAGAAGGGTGACCCGGAAGTTGTCCGCGCCACTGAGGGACTTGACGATCCCCGGAAGCCAAAACTCAAAAGCATGGCCGCCGGAGGCGATCAGAAAATAGATCGCCGAAAGCATGAGAACCCGGGGATGGGTCAGGGTCTCGAGGAGACTCCAGCCGGCGCCGCGATCCTGGCCGGCCTGTTCGTTCTGGAGCTCGCGGGTCAGCCACCCGCGCTCCTCGTCCGAGAGCCAGGTGGCCGATTCCGGGCGCTCCGTCAGGAGGAACAGAACGGAGCCCCCCAGGGCGATCGCCGGAAGTCCCTCGAGGAGGAACAGCCATTGCCACCCCTTCAGGCCGGCCATTCCATCCATCCCCAGGAGCGACCCCGAAAGGGGACTCCCCAGGACGCCCGTCAGGGTGCCCGCCGTCATGAACAGCGCGATGGCGCGGGCGCGATCCTTCCGCCGGAACCATCGGGTCAGGTAGTAGAGGATTCCCGGGAAGAAACCGGCCTCCGCCGCTCCGAGCAGGAACCGGAGCACATAGAAGCTCCACTCGCCTCTCACGAAGATCATGGAGGCCGAGATGACCCCCCACACCACCATGATCCGGGCGATCCACGCGCGCGCGCCGACTCGGTCAAGGATCAGGTTGCTCGGCACCTCGAAAAGGAAATAACCCCCGTAGAAGAGTCCCATTCCAAGACCCCAGGCGTCGTCATCGATGGGAAGGTCACGGGTGATCTGCAAGTGGGCGACGCCCACGTTGATGCGATCGAGGTAGGCGACGACATAGAGGAGAAAGAGATAGGGAAGGAGGCGCCATGAAACCTTGGCCACGACCCGGCGCTCGAGAGACTGGGCCGCGGGTTGCGACATGAGGCGGCCCTAGGACACGGTACCGACTCGAGTGAGGAACCTTCTCGGATTCATGGTCCGGCTTCCCGTCCACCTCATCCTCTATACCTACACGGGTCGCGGCCGGGCGGGCGCATCCGGACGATCCGGGGGACCCGGGACTTCGGGCGGCCGACGGGACGGCACTCGGGGGAATCCCGACCGGCCCACCTCATCGGTCTTCATGGTGAACGGGACCCCTCGGCCCCGGCCAGCGCGGATTCCCTCCGGCACTCCAAGGGAGGCTGAACTCCCCGGGAAATGGAGCACCCCTTCGGATAAGCTACGGGCAGAACATCATGGACCTGGCGCTGGTTCTCCTGTCGAGCTTCCTGGCGGCCCAGGATGGCCCTGCCCCCGAAATGGCGCGGGGGACCGGGGTCCTGGATTCCGGCCCGACCGGGGGGCCGGATTCGTTCGAAGGTTCGGCCTGGCCTGGACCGGGAACGTCCGAGTCTGAAACGATTCCCGACGGGGCCTTCTTCTCCCGCGGAGAGCCCCTCGCCGGACCGGGCGGGCTCGACCTCGGAATCCGGCGCAGCGGGCAGGGAGGCGGACTGCGGCTCCCGGACCCGGACGCCATCGGATGGTCCCTTGGTGCGAGCGGGCTGGGAAGGGAGGTGAACGGGCACCTCCGCGTTCGCGAGTTTACGGTCTCGGGCTCGACCCTCAGTTTCGGGAGGGATCTCGGACTCGACTTCGCGGAGGGGGGACAATTCGCCCTGGCCTGCCGCGGCCCCGGCCTGGAGGGGATGTTCGAAGTCGAATACCTGACCGCTTCGGGACGGCATACCCTGGATCGGGACGTGTACTACAACGGGACCCGGTACGCCGCGAACATCCCCATCCACACGGGATGGGGATTCACCACGGTCCGGGCCCTCGTGGCGCTCAGGAATGTGCTCGGGCGGCCGTCCTCGTGGGAGGTGGATCCCGTGGCCGGAGTGGAGTATCCGTACTACCTGACGAACGTCACCTCGAGCGTGACCCCGCACAACAGCGAGGATTGGACGCACAATTATCCCTATCCGGTCGTCGGGTTCGCGGGGCGATTCACCCCGACGCGGGAGCTGAGCGTCGGGGCACGTCTGACCGCGGGGTACGTCCCCAATGTCCCCTCGGCGTTCACCGAAGGGGGAAGGCTCCACGTGTCCACCCGACCCAGCGTTTCGCTCGACCTTCCCCTGGAGTGGCGGGTGACGGATCACCTGATCCTGAGCCTCGATTTCCAGTACCGGTACTGGAACGGGGGAGACCACTCCGTCGAGGATGGGAATGTCCTCAAATTCTCGACTCCCGGAGCGAGTCTCGGGATGGGATACTCATGGTAGGCGATGGGACCGCCGTGAAGAGGTGGATCCTCCTTTCGGCGTTCAGCCTCGGGATCGGGGGAGCGGCGTGGTGCCAGGAGGAAGCCCCGGAGCTGCCCCGCGTCACCCTGGAGGGCGACGCGGAGTACCTCCGCTCCTCGGGATGGCTCTTCATCACCCGCGGGAGCGAGCCGGGCTCGGCGACCCGGATCCACGAACGCCGCGAGTTCGGGCTGGACTCCGAGGGGGTCCCGGCCTTCGGGGCGACGGCGCGGATTTTCGAGGCCCACGCGCTTGGGGTCCGGCTCGAGTCGATCGACCAGAAGGGCACCCGGTCGAGCCCCGACGACTTCGTCTATCATGGAACCCTCTATCCCGCGGGCCGCGAGATCTCCGCCGAGGCGGGCTTCCTCCTGGCGGGAGTCGACTACCAGTATCTCTGGCGCCCGAACGAGGTCCTCGGGATCACGCCCCACCTGGGATTCGAATACTGGGGATTCTCGAGCCGCCTCCGGACGGTCGATCCGGGGCCCTCGATCGATGAAAAGAGGAGCTTCTCGTCGGGTTACTGGCTCTCGGGGGTGGACGTCGGGGCGCGCCTCGATCCGAGGGTGGAGTTGCGGCTCTCCCTCCTGGGGGGAGTGAATGGAGCCGACCGGAACTTCCTGGACGTGCGGGGAGGATTTTGGATCCGCGTGGTTCCGGCCGTCTCCCTTTCGGCCGGATATCTCCTCCAGGAAGTCCGCTTCCACACCAGCACGAACCGCGCCGACCTGCTCTATTACGGTCCCTCGGCGGGCCTGGAGATCTCGTTCTGACGGCAGGCAGGCGCGCCCCCTCGCCGGGACGGGACACGGCCGGACCCGGCGCGGGCGGCGGCCGCGGGGGAGACCTGCCCGGGGACTACTTCCTAGGGCGGGTGCTGTCGGTCGATTCCACCAGGGGACGGGTCGCGCGGCGCAGGAAGAGGATCGCAAAGCAGGTGTCGATGGGATTCTCCCACGAACCGTCCGCGCCCTGCTGTTCCATGAGGTAGTTCGCCCCCTCGGCGTACCAGCCGTGGCTGCCGATCTTCTCCGTTCCGAACAGCATCCCGACCCGTTCCAGGCCATAGAGGTAGTACAGGTGGTGCTTCTTCGGGTGCTTGGGGTTTTCCGTCACGGTGAAGTTCGTGTCCTCCCAGGCGAGGCCGTCGAGCACGTCCTGGTCCTTCTTCCAGTCCTTCCCCTGGATGTAGTCATAGATGATGAGCGCGCCGCTGGCGCCCACGGTCATCGATCCGTATCCGGTGCCCCGGGCGCCGTAGGTCCATCCCCGCGGTTCGGAGGTCGTGGCCGGACCCGTCGGAGCCGGGGTGTTCTTCGCCGGGGGATTGCCCCGGCTCGTCCCCTCCTGCGATTGCCTCCACCATCCGAGCGCCTTCTCGACCACCTCCTTCGGCAGGACGATGCCCGCGTCGTGGCAGGCGCGGAGCCCGAGAGCCGCGTACTGGGAGTTCGAGTTGTCGCCGCGATCGGGACCGCTCCGCTGCTTGGAGACGGGGATCTTGCTCCGAATCGGCGGCTTGGTGCCCCCCTCCGCCTCGCCGAAGATGACCACCCCCTCGCTCCGGCCCCCGCCCGTCGCCACGTCCTTTTGCGGCATGATCGTGGGAGTGGGGTAGGTGGTCGCCTCCCCGTAGGTCCACTGGCCGTTGGCGCACTGGTTGTCCACGAGGAACTGGGCGCATCGAAAAATCTGCTCCTGGTAGTGCGACCGGTCGATCTCCTCGAGCACCATCGCCCGGAGCGCCGTGCGGTACGTGAAGAGAGGATCCTCGGCGAGCATGGCCTCGAGGAGTTCGTTGAAGACGGGATCCGCGCGCTTGACCCCCGCGTGCACCATGGCCAGGAGGAAGAGCTCGTGGGTGGAGTGGCGCCCGTTCCCCCCCTTCTTGGAGTTCGAGTGCTCTTTGAGATAGGCGATCCCCTTGCGGATGGCCTCGGCGACTTTGGCCTCGTCGACCTTCGGAAGGTCGGGTCCCTTGGCGGCGGGTTTCTTCTCCTGGGCCATCGCGGGGAAGGCGAGGAGAAGCCCCAGGACGAGCGCCAGGGGCAGACTCATGATCGCCTCCTGTGCAGGGAAGGGAGGATCCGTACGGGGCGGATTCGCCCCCGTCCAACCCCGAAGGACAACGGCCGGGATCCCTTCCGGGCCCGGCAGGAATCTAACACGCGGCCCGCCTCCAGGTGGCGCATTTCCGGCCGGAGGGGAGCATCGGTCCGGACGGGAGATCCCCCCGCCGTTCCTAGTGGCGGTGATGGCGCAGGGGTCCCCGCGGGTGCGCGCGTTCCTCGTTTTCCTTGGCGGCGGATTCCTCGGCCTTCGCCCGCTCTTCGGCATCCTTCCGGCGCTCGGACTCCCGGCGCTCCAGTTCCTTGCGCGCCTCCCCGGCTTCGAGGGGGCGGGGAGCTTCGGCGGCCGGCTCGGCCGGGCCCGGGGCGGGGGTCCTCGGCCTCTCCTCCGCGCGGCGCCGTTCGAACTTCTCCCACAGACCGCGCTCCTGGGCCTGCCGGGCGAGCTCTCCGGCCCGGCTTGCGGATTCCAGGGTGCGGGAGAAGGCCGGCCGTTCCGACGGGGAGATCCGCGCCACGAACTCCTTCCACGTTTCGCCGTGCCGGGAGGTCACCTGTCCCAGCCGTCCGATCTCAACATTCATGTCGCGGCCGGAGGCGGCCCCCTGCTCGACGGTTCCAATCGCCCCGCGCGAGACCAGGGTCTCGTAGCACCGTCCCAGTTCCGGAAGGTGGCCGGTCTTCCCGGCCTCCTGGCTGGACTGGAGTTCCCGGACCCGCTCGTCCGCGATCCTGAGGAAGAGGTCCATCCGCTGACCGTGATCCCGGGTGGTCCCGAGCCGGATCATCTCCCGGGTCATCTTGAGGATGTGGCCGCGCTCGTCGGGAGTGGCGGCCCCCTCCTGGGCCAACCCCCGCGCCCAGGCCATCCCCGGGAGGGAGAGTCCGGCCAGGAGCCCGGCCATCCACGAGAGCTTCACGGCTTCCTCTATCGCCTCGCCAGTTCCTGGGACGCCTTGAGGGCCTGCCCCACGGCCTCCTTGACCCGCCCCGTGGCGGAGGAGTTGAGGCGAGCGAGGGTGGAGACCTGGCGCTTCGCCCCTTCGCGCGCGAGCCGCATCGCGGTCGAAAGCTCCTCGGCGCTCCCCTCGCGAT
>Ga0222749_10001130_pt1 | contig 14092 bp, 16 predicted proteins | sample IncBWH2Mmetat_FD_197234 | JGI IMG/M metagenome (GOLD analysis project Ga0222749, IMG submission 197234) | Metatranscriptome of lab incubated forest soil microbial communities from Barre Woods Harvard Forest LTER site, Petersham... | ecosystem: Environmental > Terrestrial > Soil > Temperate... | reverse complement strand
CTTGGTTTCTTCGATCAGCGCAGTCGCGTCCTGCCCACCCTTCTTCAGTTTCGCAATCTCTTCCGAGGCGCGATTGCGCTGCGCCTTCATGGTCTCGGCGCTGGTAATCGCCTGCCGCCGCTGGGCATCCACCTGGGCGAAATTCTTCAGCACCTCAGCCGGCTTCATGCCGCGCTGACGCAGCTTTTCCTCGACCAGCGGCAGGTTGTCGCGAACAAAACTCAGATCAAGCATGGGACTCACTACTGTATCGGAAAAGCACTCTGCAATGCACGTGCCGCCTGCCCATCTCCTCCGCGCACTCTGCGGCTGTTCTCGGCGGCCTCTGCGATTCAAGGTTTTGATCCGGCTTCCGAAACCAAAAAGTGCGCCGAGCAAATCGTTTTGGACTCGCACCCGCCACGGGTTACACTACACTCGCGATGACCGCCTCCCCCGCCGCCGCCCGGCGCACTCCCGACCTCAGCGTCAGCTTCGCCGGCATTCAACTCAAGAACCCCGTAATCGCAGCCAGTGGCACCTTCGGCTACGGCATCGAGTTCGAAGACGTCGTCCATCTCGACAAGCTCGGCGGATTCGTGGTCAAGGGCCTGTCCAAAGAGCCCATGGCCGGCAATCCCCCGCCGCGCCTTTACGAGACCGCTGCCGGCATGCTTAATGCCATCGGCTTGCAGAACATCGGCGCCCGCGCCTTCGTCGACGAGAAGCTGCCCAAACTGCGTGAGCTAAAAAATATCGTGGTCGTCGCCAACGTGTTCGGCTACACCCGCGAGGATTACGAACGCGTCATCGAAATACTGAATGAAGGCGAAGGCATCGCCGCTTACGAGTTGAATGTGTCCTGCCCCAACACCGCTCACGGCGGAATCCAGTTTGGCAGCGATCCCCGGTCACTCGACGAAGTAGTGGCCACGGCCCGCCATTTCTCGCAGCGCCCCTTAATCGTGAAGCTTTCTCCCAACGTAACCAGCATCGCGCAGATGGCCTACGTGGCCCAGGAAGCCGGCGCCGACGCCGTTTCGCTGGTCAACACCTTCGTGGCCATGGCCATCGACGCCGAAACCCGCAAGCCCCGCATCGCCAACGTCACCGCCGGGCTCTCCGGCCCAGCCATCAAGCCGATCGCGCTGCGCATGGTCTACGATGCCGCAAAAGCGGTGAAGATTCCAGTCATCGGCATGGGAGGCATCTCAACCGCCGTGGATATCGTCGAGTTCATGCTGGCCGGCGCCACCGCCGTACAGATCGGCACGGCCAGTTATTGGGACCCAGTAGCGACAGAGAAGATCGTAAACGAACTCCAGGACTGGTGCGTCCATCACCGAATCGAGCAATTATCCAGCCTGACCGGCGGCCTGGTACTGGAATAACCGCTTATTGATTCGAAGTCACAAACCCACCCCGCTGTCATCCTGAGCCGCGACAACGCCACTTCCGCGGCCTTGATGCATAAATGTTCACGCGGCGCGGATTAATGCTGGCGGCGCGACGATCTCAACAAGTCCAGTCGCCACGTCATAAACCAGGCCTGATATAAGCCACGTTTTCGGCAACGCCGGAATTGCCCGGAGCAAAGCAACGTCGGCGGCAACTGCAGCGCGGGGATCGGTAACCGTTTTTTTCTTGACTTCCCCTTCCTGTACCTGAAAATAGCGCGCCAGCATCGCGAGGTCGCCAGCAAGGCGAGTGATGCCGCAGTCGGTGTGCTGAAGTACAATGAGGTGAAACTCACCGCCGCCTCCAGGAATCTCTCCGGCAACTTCACCGATTCGCCCGAGTAGTCCCAACTGCTCCAACAACCCTGGCGTGATTCGACCGCCGATGTTACGTATTACAACGGCCTCGCCCGGTTTAATCCCAAGTACGTACGCAGGATCCACACGCATATCGGCGCAACCGATGACGATCGCCTTCACATTTGGCAGCGCCCGCGGAAGCGAGGGCATAAGTGTGCCCGCAGCAGACTGCTGAGCTGCAAACTCTTTGTTGCGTTGTAAAAAGGAGTTAAGACTGTCCATGTGGGTTCTCCTCTGCTGAAGCGTTTTTTCAAGCCGGCGAACACGAGCAAGCCGGAGTATCCGGCCGCGTCAGACCGAAAACGCCAGGGTTTTTACCAGCTCTGAACTGTTTTGATGGCGTGCCTGATTGTTTTGGACCACATTTTCTAGCGAAGCGGCTTTACGTGCTGGCGGATCCAGTCGAGGATCTTAGGGAAGCGAAACTCGCCGCAGTCCATTGTTCCCCGGGACAAAGCCGCCGTAGATGAATTCGTGCCCGGCTCCCCCATCGACTTCAATGTAGCAACGGTTGCGCCGCAGGAAGACGTCCGTGGCGGTGAAGGCGATCCGCTTGTTGCCGTCGAGTAGCTGGCTGAGCGCTGGGCCAGCCCAGCACTCGTCAGCACGTAGACTCAGCCCAGGGTCGGAGATTTTGGCGATGGGGAGGGCGGATTCAGAGCGCGTAATACTGCAGTCTTCACTGGAGGAAGTTCAGCTTTCACCGTGTCCCAAACGATCTTGTCGTCAATTTGGTGGTATCCGTGCCGTAGTACGTTCCCCATACCGCGGAAGCCCTTCCAATCAACTCCAGGACACAGGCGATCCCCATCCTTGCCCAGACGAACCGCTGCCTCGGTGATGATTTGCATCTGCCGCTCCACGGCTGATTTTGTTTTGAGATCACCGCGATAAACATGAAAGTCCATATCGCCGAGGAATGTTTCAATACTATCGATGCTTTCGAGGATGTCCCGCAGATGTTGTTCGGCGTCTCTAAAAGGCAAGAACCGCCTCCCGCAAAGCTCGTTTACGGACAGGCTCCTTCATCCATTCTTCCGAAGACAGATCAACGTTAGCGCCCAGCAAATCTGTCAGCCACCCTTGCAGTCTTCCAACCGTGACTAGTGTCAACGGCCTCGACTTATCGAAATCCGCCAGCAGGTCAATATCAGACTCCGCAGACGTTTCGCCCCTCGCAACCGACCCAAAGACGCGCAGATGCACAACCCCTGCCGCTCTTAGCTCGGGAGCGTGCTGGCGAAGCTTCGCAATGACCTGATCACTATTCATATCCGTAACCCAACCACAGATCGCATCCCCCCGCAAATTTCGGGCGAATAAACTGCGGCTGGCTTATCTCACCAACAATTATTGCATGTCTGGCAAGCGCCCCATTGCTGGAAGAGACCGCCGCAGCAGGGGCAGTGTCAGCACCTTTGCGAATCGGCCGGGTGCGACATTCCCAAAATGGAACCGGATCAGCATCCCGACCGCTTTTCTCTTGACCTCACGCTTCAACTCGCGATAACATACAGAGACCAAGATTATCTATAAGATAATCTACGATCTTTGACAATTTGACCGTGAGCGCAGCTTCCGGGCTGAGGGCGACCGATCATTGCCAAGGCGACGCCTTCGCAGCTCTAAGCGCAGTCCTAAGACGGAACTGCGAGCAGCTGGAAATCACCGTAACTCCAATGTTTCCAAGATTGTGCCTCTAACTACCTTAAGAACCATAGATCTAGGAGGCAAGAAAAAATCCGGCCCTTTGTTTTCTAGATTTTGGGCGAAACGAGAGATTTTTTTGAGGGAAAAGTTGCACCGAAACTTGGGCAGTCCAGACTCGGCCTAACGCCCGTTGCTGTACCAGATCGAGCCTGGCGAGCGGAAGTTCTGGCCTTCGCCCCATACGGCTTGCGTCCGGCCCTGGTTATCGATGCCGATGGTGAAGTAATCTCCGAAAGGAAAGCTGAAGCCTTTGGGGCGAATATAACGATATCCGGGGACGTAACTCGAAATTCGCGACTCTCCCGACCAGGTCGCGCCGCCGTTGGTGGAGCTGCGGTAATAGGTATTCCATAGCGGATGATTGCGGGTATCGATGCCGCGGGTATCCATCCACGCGATCCGCACATCGCCGGCCTCGCCGGCGGCAAGCGCCGGAAAGGCATGCTCGACGCTCGAGGGAGCAGTCGAAATGTTCAGGCGCGGCGACCAGGTATCGCCAGCAGTAGTAGAAGAAGCAAAGTAGATTCGAGCCGGACTCCTATCCGCCGCGCCGGAGTTCCAGAGGGCGTACAAAGTCCCGGCCGCATCGGAGGTCATCGTGATCTGCGCGCCCAGGTAGCCCCACTCGCAGTGGTAGGCTCCGCAATCGGGAGGCGCGCCGGAGACGTCCATCAGCCGCGTCGCCCAGCTCTCGCCGCCATCGGATGACTTGCTGACGTAAAGATTCTCGCGCCCCTTAGCGCCATCGTGCTGCGTGTATCCGGCCCAGGACAAATAAACAGAGCCGTGGAGATCGACGGTTGCTCCTCCAGCCAACGAGCGGACCAACTTCAGTTTCGGACCCACATTCGCGGAGGAAAATGTGATCCCGCCATCGTGCGACGAGGCTACCCACATCTTTCGCGCCCGGTTGAAGCCGACGTAGACATCCGACCCGCGCACGGCAAGCACCGGTTTGTCGGCGTCGGTGACGCCGCGGTCGGCCACCATGATCGACCAGCTTTGGCCGAAGTCCACGGACTTGGCCACCACCATGTCGAGCCGCTTGCTTTGCAGCCAGGCAGCGTACACCGTCCGGTGATCTACGGGATCGACCACGATCTGGGGATCGTACTGGCCGGTTCCGGGCGGAGTGATCTCACGCGGCGGCTGCCAGGTAGCGCCATTGTCGTTGCTGACCACCAGAATCATGGAAGGCAGTGGGCAGGCGCGGCATCCGGGCACGCGTCCATACTGCGGATACAGAATATAGGTGTGACCGAACCCGTCGGTGGCGACCGCAGGCTCCCACTGATCGCCTACAGTGAAGCCGACCCGGGCCTGCTGGGTAAAGCCTGCCTTCGCGGCAAATGCCGCGGGAACGATCAGGCAGACAAGCGCGATCGCCAAAGCCAGCCGGGGACTCTTATGAGTGCTGTGGAAAACCAAGGTCACAAACCTCAGGCGGGCTGGGGGGCAAAGCCGCTAAGGCAATCTATCGCGAGAAACCGGGCGGAGTCAACCCGGAAGAGGTCTGCGGGAATGATCTTCCCCGGCTTGGCCATCCCCGGCTGCGCGGTCCGGGGCTGACAATCCGCGTTGACACGGGATTGCGGCGAGAGGAAAATAGCTCCGCCCGCTCAGGAGCATTCTATGAAGCGGTCTCCCTGGCCCCGCCAGGCCTCCCAGATCCGACGACAAACTTCATCTTCCAAGGAGCATCTTTATGAACAAATCTCCTCGTTCCCCAAGAACGGCCGTTGATCTTTCCCGGCCGGTTCATCAGCGGCTCAACATGTACGCACTTGCGGCGAGCGCCGCCGGAGCAGGAATGCTGGCCGTGGCGCCTCCGTCCGAGGCCAAAATTGTTTACACGGCGGCCCACATTCGGATTACTCCGAATCACACCATCCTTCTGGATCTCAATCACGATGGAAAAACGGATTTCAGTTTCAGGAACGTTCTCAGCACTACCAGCGCGGGCTCGTTTCGTTCGGACCGGTTGTCCATTTTCCCCCGCGGCGCGAACCAGATCTGGGGACACAAAACCGGCGCTGGCGGGCACTATGCGTCCGCCCTCGCAGCTGGAATTAAAGTTGGACCATCGGGCGCCTTTTCGGCAGGCTCCAGATCGATGGCGTACGGACGCGACGATGTTGGTTCTTATTACTGCGAAGGAAAGTGGAACGGCGCGCAAAAACGTTATCTCGGCTTGAAATTTACCATTCACGGGAAGACTCATTTCGGATGGGCCCGCCTGAACGTCACCTGCAACTTGTACAATGTCAATGCAGTGCTCACCGGATACGCTTTCGAAACCACCGCGAATAAGGCCATCGTCACGGGCAGGACGAAGGGGCCGGAGGAGGTTGTCGGAAGGCCGGATGCAGCGCTGACCGCGCCCGTGTCGAAACCGAGGAGCCTCGGCCTGTTGGCGATGGGATCGCCCGGACTGTCGATCTGGCGGCGTGAGCAGTGAGTTGGAGCTCTGCACCAACGCACGCCAGACGTTTGATGGCGTTCCTAAGATGCAGCTACTGCAAGAACCCGCATCGCGCCACTTTCCGCGGCTTGCGGCATCCAATAGAATCGCTACACTCTAAAAAGAGGAGTCATTCATATGGCTAAGGCTACATTTGCGGCGGGCTGTTTTTGGGGAGTCGAGGCTACCTTCCGCCAGCTGCCGGGCGTGATCTCGACGCGGGTCGGCTACATCGGCGGCAACACGGCGAATCCGACTTATAAAGAAGTTTGCACCGACCGCACCGGCCACGCTGAGGCCGTCGAAGTCGAGTACGATCCCGCGAAGCTTTCCTACGACAAGCTGCTCGAAGTCTTCTGGGAGAATCACGATCCCACGCAACTCAACCGGCAAGGGCCGGACTGGGGCACGCAGTACCGCTCGGCGATCTTCTTTCACACGCCCGAGCAGGAAGCTGCAGCCAAAGCTTCGAAGCAGCAACTGGAGAAATCCTCCCGCTTCAGCAAGCCGGTGGTCACACAAATTGTTCCCGCCGTCACTTTCTTTGAAGCTGAGGATTACCATCAGCAGTATCTGGAAAAAAAGGGACTGGCGAGCTGCCACATCAGGGCGTAATGCCAACAAAGATCGCGCAAAGCTCGCCAGAGCATCGCTAAACTACCGGGTTGCGCACAGCGGACGGACGATACGTCGACTTTATTCGACGTTCAACTCTTGGCGATGCCACTCGGCGAGCGGTGCGGGCTGAAAAGGATCATCAAGACGAAGCCCACAATATAGAAGGGCACAACCTCCGAAAGGGTGAAGCCCAGGATCCGCAACACGAGTCCAAACAAGGCCACAGCCTCGCACAATGCATAGGTGAAGATGTAGCCAACTCGCCAGCGCTTCAGCGCCAGTCCGTCTTCGGGTTGCGCTGCGAGCGCAGCTTCCGACCGCAATACAAACAGACGCCACACCGCAAAAGTCATGCCCACCGTGGTGAGCGCAATCAGAGTGGCAGCAAAGTAAAAGTTGCGGTCCGGCGCATCTGGCGTATTCTGTCCCATGCGCTCGCCGATGAGAACATAGATGGCAACACTCACCAACAGGACAATGCGAATCGCCTGCACGGTTTTTCGGGCGGGATCCATCCAGCAATTGTGACTGCGATTCGGCTCGCAAACCGATGGGAAAATTCCGCAGGTACCTTAGCCGCCAACAGCAGCGCGTATTCCCATTCAAGCGCGAATTGCCCGCACATCCAGGTATTCGACCTCAACGCTCGTCGTGTCATCGCCTGCCCGGTTGTGCTCTTTCCACAACGACTCAAGCTGAGAAGTCAGCGCGGCCTGGCCGTCTGCGTCAAGTCTGTTGAAGGCGGATTGTGTCGGACCGAAGTATTGCCGGAAAAAAGCGACCACTTCGTTTGGAGGAAATGGATAGTCGAACGATACCTTGTGCCGCGTCAGGGTCAAAGTGGATACTTCCTTCGAGAAGCGCCGGCGCACGGTTTCCTCATCTCCCCACAGCACGGGCGCGGGAACTCCCGGCGGAGGCGGCGCCATTTTCGCTGTGAGTCGAAAGGTCTTGCCGACAAAACCTTGCGGTGTCCAGTTGGCCATGGCAATCGAGCCACCCGGGCGGCATACGCGAACCAGTTCCGCCGCTACTTGCTCGGGCCGGGGTGCGAACATGGCTCCAAACATGGTCAGCACCACATCGAAGGCGCCATCAGGATACGAAAGCTGTTCCGCGTCGCCTTCCTGAAAGTCTATTCGTAATTGTTCCGCTGATGCCCGCTTGCGAGCCTGTTCCAGCAAATTGGGTGCGATGTCGATGCCTGTGACCACGCCACCTGCCCGTGCCGCAGGAATCGCCGTGTTGCCAGTGCCACAAGCCACGTCGAGCACGCGTGTGCCCTGCGCGATGGCTGTGCGCGCTACAAACTCTTCGGCCGCTTTGGCTGAGTAGGCCGCGATCTGGCCGAAATCTCCAGCCATCCAGGCAGCTTTCATGCCGGCCTTCAACTGCGCGAAATCAGGAGTTCCCGATGACATGTGTGATCCCTCAAACCGAATTTATCATTTTTGGTTCACGTCCAGTTTGCTTTACGTCCTGCTTCGGAACCCTTCAATGACCGTGCGCCATCGATCCGGGGCGCGCCCGCACAAAGACATGGAAGGACACGGGAATGCAAAACTCCTTTTCGCATGAATCACTCTCGCTGACCGATTTTCCGTCGTGAACCTTTGTGTCCTTTGTGGCCCTGGCATTTCAACTTCTTCGACCACAAAGGACACGAAGGTAGACAAAGGAAACGCACTCAACAAAACATTTCGAAAAGTGTTGAGCGGAGGATTTCCGCCAGGCGCCGGGCAGTCTAGACGAGCAGGGGAGACATCAGCGGCGGACCGCCGGATACAACTACGAAACTCGGGAAGGGATCGAATGCAGCCGGGACTTGCGGCTCCTGAGAGAATTCAATCCGAGCTAAGAGGTGGAGCGAAGGCCGCCAAGCCGAACTCTGCCGCAGAATTGGCAGATGATGGCCGATCTGCCAACAACTGTGGCTGGCAGCCCGGGCGCGGGAAGGCTTCCCGCGTCGTCATGACATCAGGCAAGCCGATCATGGGATGGATCATCCGGGCGGATCCCCTGCTCTGCCAATGGAACCGTAATCACGGCCACCAGCAGCACCAACACCAGCGACTTGAAAAGGGTCCGCAAGATTTACGAACCCGTGATCTTGAGGCGCAGATCTTCCGGAAGGCGTTCGCGAATTTCTGCCGGCAGCCGATCATGCACGTGGCGCGCGCCAATCCTGGCCACATCGACCACTGCCATGGGCGCGGGGGTAGTGACTGCCACAATCAGCCAGATCAACGCCGACAGCGCGAAGCCGGCCAGCGCCGCAATCTCCAGCCAGAAGGCGTTGCGCGGGCCGAAGTGGCGAATCACGCCAAACGCCAGCAGGAACACGCCTGCCGAAACCGACGCCAGCGCAATCAAGGAAATGTCAATGGTACGATGCAGGCGTTGCCGGCTGCGGCAGTGTTCGCAGGCCGCAAAATGTTCTTCGTAGTCGCCACCCATCTCCGGCGCCAGGCCGGAAATGTCATAGCGCCACCCTGCCAGGATCTTGCCTACGACGGGATCAACACACTGGCTCATAGGAACTGCTGATCTTTACCTGGTAATGCTCTGCTACCACAGATCAACTCAGAACCGGATCGGTTGCGTCGGTTCAGCTTGCGCTGCCAGCATAACCCGATTCTGCAGCAGCGTCCGGCGGCCGGACAAAGCCTTTTCCGCCTCTATCAAAGCGCGCTCAGGATGGTTGTTCTGCTCTGACAGATGCGCCAACACTATATAGGATGCATGCCCATCATATCCGGTGGCAAAGAATTCCGCGAGCTTCTCGTTGGACAAATGTCCAGTGGGACTGCCCACGCGCTGCTTCACCGACCAGGGATACGGCCCATTGCGCAGCATCTCCAGGTCGTGATTGGATTCAATCACGAGAACGTCGCACGCCCGCAAGTTGTCTTTCACGTTGGCCAGCAGGCGCCCGAGATCGGTGGCAATCGCGATCTTAACGCCCTCCGCACGGAAAGTGAAGCCGACTGGATCCACCGCATCATGAGGAATAGTGAAGGGCGTCACTTCGATGTCGCCGATTCTGAAACCCCGGCCAGAGGAAAAAAATTCCAGCCGCTCCAGATGCGGACACTCCCCTGCGGCATCTCGCATCGACCTTGCCCAGGCCTGGTGTGTGGCTCCGGTCATGAATACAGGAATCTTCAGCTTCCGGGCCAGCACCAGCAGTCCGGACACATGGTCGTTATGCTCATGCGTAATCACGATGGCGGAAAGTGAATGAGGATCGTCTCCCGCAGCCTTCATGCGCTTGAAAGTCTCGCGGCAGGAAATTCCCGCGTCGACGAGAATCCGGGTAGACGAACTTTGCACAATCGTGCTGTTCCCCCGGCTGCCGCTGGCCAGCACCGAGACCGAAACGCCCATGCGCGCAGCATACTCCCTCGCGCTGTGGAAACAGAAGTAACTTTCTGGCTAGCCCATACCTTTGGGTGAAGCAGTTGTCAGCTATCAGCCTTCAGCACTCAGCATTTTGGCGCTCCACGGAATACGTCTTCCATTCAGTCGTTGCTGTCGTGCTCATCACCAAACGGGAGAGCAATCGAGCCTTGACGCGGCCAAAAGTCTGCCGCCGTATATCGATGCTTGCATGTGCATTAGAAGATCGCTCGAAAACGTCACCTCCGACGTACGGAACGTATTCGTTCAATACTCAGGAGATATGAAATGGAACTACGGCATTTGCGCTATTTCGTGGCGGTTGGAGAAGAACAACATTTCGGACGAGCGGCCGGGCGCCTTCATATCGCTCAGCTGCCTCTGTCACGGCAGATTCAGGATTTAGAGAGGGAGATGGGATTCCCTCTGTTCGACCGATTGCCACGAGGAGTCCGATTGAGCCCCGCAGGGCCACTGTTTCTGAGCGATGCACGACGTATTTTGCAAGACGTCGATGAGGCGAAGCGACGCGCCGAGTGACTAGCTATGGGCAATTCAGGCACGCTTCGAATAAGGATCGCCTCCAGCGCTCGGCAAATCCAACTTTCGATGATCTATTGATGCGGGAGTGTGCTTGCCTCAGCAGAGAACAGCAGCTCCCGCCCGATCGACGTCGCACTTCCGACTACCGGGTCGTTGGGCGCGCGGCCACCGACCATTCCAGTTGCGCCCACGATGACGAGCTGGGTCTGGCAATTCGATGGTTAAAGAGTGCATTCGCGAACCATTCAATCCACGCTCGGCTCGTCAACAATTCGAGACGAACCTTCGAACGAACGCGCGGTCACCGCCCCGAATGCAAACCCGCCGACATGCGCCAAATAAGCCACACCGCCCGTTTGTACCTGCGCGACAGCACCCGCATGCACGAGTTGGGTCAGGAACCAAAACCCAATTAAGAGCGCGGCCGGAATGAACGTGATTCGCACGAATACAAAAATGAACAGTACCGCCTTGATCCGATCACGAGGATAGGTGACGATGAACCCGCCCATCACTGCAGCGATGGCTCCACTCGCCCCCAGATTTGGAACCGTAGAATGAGGATCGGCCAGAATCTGGGCAAGCATGGCCACCAGTCCGCCAGCCAGATAAAAGAGGAGGTATCGGCCGCGGCCCATCGCGTCTTCGATCTCAGGGCCGAAGGCCCATAGGAAAATCATGTTCCCGATGATGTGCGACCAGCTGCCATGCATGAACATCGCAGTAAAGATGGTGATCCAATGATGGCCGGAAATGATCTGCGCAGGAATCGCGGACCACTGCAAGACGAATGCGTCACCACGCATCAGCTCAAGCAGAAAAACGAAGGCGTTCACCACGACAATGAACGCAGTGACCACCGGCACTCGCACCGGACGTCGCGAGGCATCGCTTAGTGGAATCAAGCCTCCCAATCGAGTCTCCCTTCAACACAAGTCATGTTTGCCCTAAAGCACGGAGTCGAGTCTCATTAGAACGCGACCTGTCTTCACGGGACGCTTCAAAGCAAAGCGCAGGAACTGACTCAGCTAGCGCGTTGCACTTTGAACCGATATTTGTCGATTTTGAAACGCTTGATCTTTGAATCGAGCGTTCGCGCGGGCAGCCCTAATTTCGTGGCTGCGCCCGACGAGCCCGAGATCCGTCCGTAAGACTCCGCGAGCGCGGCTTCAATCATTTCCTTCTCCTGCCGCGCGAGGACACCACTCAGCGTACTCGGTCGGTTACGGGCAACTGGGAGTTCCCGCCGAAGCCAGGTCTCGTCGACCGAAAAGGTTTCGCCCTCGCACAGGATGACCGCGCGCTCAATTACATTTTGTAGTTCACGAATATTCCCAGGCCACTCGTAGGCTTGTAATAATCTAAGACTTTTCTTGTCGATCGTTCTGAATTTCTTTCCAGCTTTCTTGCCGAAGCGGTCAATGAAATACTCCACCAGCAGGGGAATGTCAGCTACGCGTTCGCGTAACGGCGGCACAGCGATAGGAACTACATTCAGTCTATATAAAAGATCTTCACGAAAGTTGCCGTCAGCTACGAGCGCATTCAAATCACGATGAGTAGCTGCAATGATCCTGACGTCGATGGGAATGGCCTTATTACTACCCACGCGTTCGATTTCACGCTCCTGCAGCACCCGTAACAAAGCGACTTGAATCTCGGGAGGCAAGTCGCCAACTTCGTCCAGAAAAATTGTCCCGCCGCTTGCCGATTCGAACCGTCCGAGGCGTCGTTGGGTTGCACCGGTGAAAGCGCCCTTCTCGTGACCGAAAAGCTCCGACGCAATCAGCGATTGTGGGATTGCAGCGCAATTCACGCCGATGAATGCCCGATCCACGCGATTGGATCGCTTGTGGATGCTGCGAGCTATCAGCTCCTTTCCTGTACCGGTTTCGCCAAGAATCAATACTGTCGAATCCGAAGAAGCTAGCTTCGCGATTTGGCGTAACACTTTCCGTAGCGCTTCCGAAGAACCGACGATGTCCTCGAACATCGAGTCACGGTCGATTTGCTCTCGCAACGCCAAATTTTCGTTTCGTGTCCTCTCCTCGGCTCGGACGCGGTCATCGATGTCAGTTCCCGTCGCATACCATCGAGTCACTTCCCCGTGGTCATTTCGGAAAGGGTTGTAACGAATAAGAAACCAGCGATATTGGCCATCTTTTCGACGAGCTCGCTGTTCAACCTCGAAAGGAGCCCCGTCAGCGAGAGCAGCCTTCCGCACGTCGCGTAATCTTTCGAGGTCGTCGGGGTGGAAGATTCGTTCCCGAAAAAGCGGGGCAATCACATCTTCGGCTCTCAGACCCGTATAGTCGAGCGTCGTTTGGTTGGCGTAGATGGGGACGCCAGATGGATCCTGGACGACAATCGCCTGCGGTATTACGTCGGTGATACGACGGAGTTCGCGTTCATCTTCTCGGAGCTTGGCTTCCGTTTCCTTTAGGGTTTCGATGTCAGTGCATGTTCCGTACCACTTGACAATCTTGCCAGTCTCGTCCCGTAGCGGCTCAACCTGCATGAGAAACCAGCGAAACACTCCGTCATAGCGGCGGAGACGCGCCTCCATTTCGCCCGGGTCACCCGATGACAAAAGACCCTGCCATTTCTCCAGCAACGGGGCTCGATCCTGTGGGTGGATCGCAGTCTGCCAACCTGAACCATGGGACTCTTCAGGCGAAAGCCCGGTGTACTCGTGCCAACGTTTGTTGAGGAACTCGTTCGAACCATCCGGCAGGATGGACCAAGCCAGTGTTGGAATCGTGTCGATCACCTGCCGAAGTTTTCTTTCCGAGTTCTTTAATTCGTCCAGCGCTTTGCTGAGTGCCGCTTGCGGTCGCTGCCGTGTCCCAGAAGGCATCGGGCGATTATAAGGCGGCCTCTTCTCCTGATCAAAAAGGAATTCCTGAAAAATCAGGACGATTTGCCGGGGCAAATCCAACTGCAACAGGCGATTGCAAACGGTCTGTGACTTGCACTGCTGGTCATCGTCCTCCGGAGCCAGTGGAAAATGACGCTGCGGATTGAAAGGGTTCAAGGGGGAATTCGGCTCAGCGGCGAATTTCGAGTTGGCCACCTGGATCAAGTCAAAACGGAAATCGAGCGATGCGAATCGCCAGTCGTTTTGGATTTAGAGGAAGTGGTTCTCGTCGATCTCGAAGGCGTTCGTTTTCTCAATGCGTGTGAGTCGGCAGGTGTCTCGATCCTGCACTGTTCGGCTTACATCAGGCAATGGATGCTGCAGGAGAGAGGTCAGCCGAAAGAGCATCCAGAACCGTGGTAAGGGCCTCTTGTCGCACGAAACGAGGGTCGGCTAACAAAAGCAGATGCGCCGTAAAAAGAAATGAAAGGAAAAAAGGAGAACAACCCAATGACAGCAAAATCTACGCAAACCAAACCCAGCATCGTTTTCTGTCACGGACTCTGGGCCGACGGCTCGTGCTTTAGCAAGCTGATCGTTCCCCTTCAGGCGGAGGGGTATGAGTGTATTGCAGCGCAGTACGGCCTCAACACAACGGCAGAGGACGTCGCCTTGGTGAAGGCAACGATCGGCCGGGTCAGCGGCCCT
>Ga0222749_10001129_pt1 | contig 14104 bp, 10 predicted proteins | sample IncBWH2Mmetat_FD_197234 | JGI IMG/M metagenome (GOLD analysis project Ga0222749, IMG submission 197234) | Metatranscriptome of lab incubated forest soil microbial communities from Barre Woods Harvard Forest LTER site, Petersham... | ecosystem: Environmental > Terrestrial > Soil > Temperate... | reverse complement strand
CGCGAGATCCGAATCTGCGAGCACCTCCCCTTCACCGCCCGGCAGATGGACAAGGTGTCGCTGATCCGGACGCTCCATTCGAAGGACCCGAACCACGACACCGCCACCTACTACCTTCACACGGGCTACCGGCAGAACTCCGATCTGCAGCACCCCCATGTGGGCAGCGTGATCCTGGAAGAGCTCGGACCCTCCAAGACCGATCTCCCCGGCTGCATCGTGCTCGGCGGGGATCCTCCGGCCGGCGCGGCCTACCTCCCTCCGGAGCGCGGCCCGGCCATCTTCGACAAGCTCGAGAACCCCACCGAGGACCTCATCCAGTCCACCGAGTACTTCCCCAAGGGCACGCTGGAGCGCCGGTGGTCGCTCCTCCGCGAGTTCGAGGCCGACTGGAACAGGAAGCACGAGGACGGGCGGATCGAGTCGCGGGAGCGGACCTATGAGCGGGCGTGGAAGGTGCTCAAATCGGCCGACATCAAGGCGTTCGATCTCACGAAGGAGCCCGAGGCGGTACGGAAGGCGTACGGGGACAAGCCCTTCGGCCGCGCGGTCCTCATGGCCCGCCGTCTCATCCAAACCGGCGTCCGCTTCGTCGAGGTCCAGATCGGGAGCTGGGACAGCCACGCCGACAATTTCAACGCCCACAAGAGGCTGATGGACCTGATCGATGCCCCCTACGCCGCGCTTCTGGAGGATCTGGGCCGAACCGGCCTCCTCAACGACACGCTGGTCCTCCTCATGAGCGAATTTGGCCGCACGCCCCGGATCAACGGCGCCCGGGGTCGCGACCACTGGACGCGCAACTGGTGCGCCTGCCTGGCGGGCGGCGGAATCCCCGGGGGCCGGGTGGCGGGGAGGACCAACGCGACCGGAACCGACGTGGAAGACCGGCCGGTCGCGGTCGCCGATCTCTTCGCCACGGTCTACCGCCAGTTCGGAGTCAACCCCGAAAAGCAGTACACGTCGGGAGGCGGGCGCCCGGTGAAGATCCTGGAAGGGGGCGAGCCGGTGAAGGAGCTAGACTAGACCAGCTTCGCGATCACGCTGTCGGCCACGCACCGGCCCGCCCGCGTCAGGCGGACGCGGCCTTCCGACCGCTCGAGGAACGGCTCCAGACCCTCGGGGATCCTCTCCATCTCCACGCCCACGTCCTGCCTCAGGCCCAGGAGCAGCCGTTCGATCCGGACCTGCTCGGGCGTCAGCGTCTCCCGCGACAGGACCACGTCCTCCCGGTCCATCCAGTCCCGGACGTTCGAGACGTTCTGCCAGCGCGTCCGGCCATCGAAGCTGTGGGCGCCCGGTCCGAACCCGAGGTAGGGCCTGCCCTCCCAGTAGGCCCGGTTGTGCTTCGACTCGAAGCCGGGGAGGGCAAAGTTCGAGATCTCGTAGTGATGGTAGTCGGAGAGCTCCTCCATGGCGGTCTCGTACATCGCGCGCTCCGCCTCCTCGGGCAGCCGTTCTCGAATCCTTCCAAAGGGGGTTCCCGCCTCGTAGGTGAGACCGTACAGGGAGACGTGGGCCGGCCTCCAGGAACGGACCTCTTCAAGCGTCCGCCTCCAACCCGCGGGGGTCTGTCCGGGGATCCCGAAGATCAGGTCCACGCAAATGTTCTCAAAAAGCCGGCTCGCCTCCCGGTAGGCCCGCCGCGCCCCTTGGGCATCGTGCTCCCGTCCAAGAAAGCGGAGGAGCCCGTCCTCGAGCGCCTGGATCCCCAGGGTGATCCGGTCCACGCCAATGTCGCAAAGACCGTCCAGATGGAGACCCTCGGGGTTGCACTCGACCGTGATCTCCTCCGGAGCCCCCCCCACCGCCCGGATGATCCGGTCCAGCTGCCCCGGAGACAGCAAGGACGGAGTTCCGCCTCCGAAGTAGAGGGTGCGAGCTCCGGGCCCCACCCGTTCAATCTGGCCGCACACCTTTCCGGCAAACTGTTCGTGAAGCGAACCATCCGACTCGACCAGGACGAACGCGCAGTACGGACAGCGCTTACGGCAGAAGGGAACATGGATGTAGACGCCCGTCGGGACGGAGCCCGCCGGGTCGGGTTGGACCTCGCGCTCCCCCCTGGGATTGCCTTGCACCACGTCTCACCCGCCGCAGCGAGGCCCGGCGGAGCGGGCGGACCTCGCGTCCAGGATCTCCTCTTCCGTCGCTCCGCTTCGAATCCGCGGCGTGCAGTGTAGCGTCATCCTGAGCGCACGGCAACCCGCGGGGTTTCACCGGCCGAGATCCCCGTAGACGACCTTCCCGTTGAAGATCGTGGCGAGGACCCTCGCCTTCAGGATCTCCTTCGGGGACGCCTTCAGCAGGTTCGTGTCGAGCACGACGAGGTCCGCCCACTTCCCCGGCTCCAACGACCCCTTCTCCTGGTCCCAGAACTCCGCGTAGGCCGAGCCCAGCGTGTAGGCCTCGATCGCCTGTTCGATCGTGAGCCGTTCCTTCGGAAACCAGCCACCCTCGGGCTTGCCCTCGAGCGTCTGCCGCGTCACCGCCGCATAGAGATTCGCCATCGGGTCGGGCGGCTCGACCGGCCAGTCGGTGCCGATCGCGAGCGGGACCCCCGCGTCGACGAAGGACTTCCAAAGATACCCACCCTCCTCGCACCTCCTGAATCCCACCCGCTTCTCCGCCCACCGCTGATCGTTGGTCACGTGGCACGGCTGGACCGAGGCGATCACCTGGAGGCTTTTGAACCGGGGGACGTCCCCCCGTCGGATCACCTGGACATGTTCAATCCGGTGGCGGCTGTCACGGACCCCGTTCGCCTTTCGCGCCCGCTCGTAGGCATCAAGCGTCATCGCGATCCCCCGGTCGCCGATCGCGTGGACGGCGATCTGAAGCCCCGCCCGGTCCGCCGCGACCACGGCGGCGTCGAGATCCTCCTGGGTCCACTGCGCGATCCCCATCTTCGAGGGATCGTCCGCATAGGGATCGAAGAAAAGCGCTGTGCCGGACCCCAGGGTCCCGTCGGCGAAGCCTTTCAGACACCCCTGCCGGACCTGCGGATGGGCCGCGTATTTCGAGTTCAGCTGAGCCCAGGCGGAGGGATCGGCGCCCAGGACGCCCCAGGCGCTGACACGGACCGTCAAGGTCCCCTCGGCATAGAGTCGGAGGTACGATTCGATGTAATCGCCCCCGGTCTGGATCGAGGTGATGCCGAGCCTCCGGGCCTCCTCGAGGGCAAGATCGAGGGGGTTTCCAGGCTTTCCCGTCCTGGCGCCCTTCCCCCGCTTCAGGAGTCCCATGGCCCCCTCCTGGAGGATGCCGCTGAGCTCTCCGCCCTCCTTCAGGATCTCGCCGTCGGACGGGCTGGGCGTCTGGCGGGTGATTCCCGAGAGTTCAAGCGCCTTCGAGTTCACCCAGGCGACGTGGCCGTCGACCCGCGTCAAGACGACCGGCACGTCGCCCGTGAAGGGATCCAGATCCGTCCGGTTCGGGAATCTCTCGCCGGGCCATCTCGTGTGATCCCACCCCCGGCCGTAGACCCACTCGCCCCCCGCCGCCTCCTTGCACGCCGCCGCGACCTTCTCCTGGGTCTCCTTCAGGCTCAGGCCCACGACGCTCAGACCCGTCAGGCTCCTTCCCCCTCCCCCGAAGTGGAGGTGCGCGTCGTTGAACCCCGGGCAGACGAACCTCCCCGCAAGATCCACGATCCGGGTCGCCGGTCCGACGACCCTCTCCAGATCCCTCGTCGCGAGGATCTTCTGCCCCCGGATCGCGACGCCCTCGGCGTGGAAAAAGACTCCGTTCCGGAGTACGAGGTCGGCCTTCTCCTCGCCCTGGAGGAGAAGGAGGAACGCCCACATCAGGCTCATGGATAGATCTTGTAGAGCATGCGGGGGAACGGGATGCATTCGCGGATGTGCTCCGTCCCCGCGATCCAGGCGACGGTGCGCTCGACCCCAAGGCCGAATCCCGAATGGGGCACCGTGCCGTACTTCCGGAGGTCGAGGTACCACTCGAACGGCTCCCGCGGCAGCTTGTGCTGAATGAGGCGGTCCTCAAGCAGCTTGTAGTCGTGAATGCGTTGCGATCCCCCGATGATCTCCCCGTAACCATCGGGCGCGATGACGTCCACGCAGAGCGCGTGTTTGGCGTCCGCGGGATCGGGCTGCATGTAGAAGGCCTTGATCTCGGCCGGATAGCGGTGGACCATCACGGGGCGGTCGAAGCCCGCGGCCACGGCCTCCTCCTGAGGTGCGCCGAAATCGTCCCCCCAGGACATGCCGACCCCCGCCGCGTTCACCTTCTTCACGGCGTCGTTGTAATGGAGCCGGTGGAAGGGCGGCACGATCTTTTCCAGCTTCGACGTGTCGCGGCCCAGGACCTTGAGTTCCTCCCTCCTCCGGTCCAGGCACCTCGCCACGATCGACGAGATGAACTGCTCCGCGAGCTCCATCAGCCCGTCGAGCTCGAGGAACGCGACCTCGGGCTCCACCATCCAGAACTCGGTCAGGTGTTTCCGCGTCTTCGATTTCTCGGCGCGAAACGTCGGGCCGAAGCAATACACTCTCCCCAGGGCCAGGGCCGCCGCCTCGACGTAGAGCTGGCCGCTCTGCGTGAGGAACGCCTTGTCTTCGAAATAATCGACCGGGAACAGCGTCGAAGTCCCCTCGCACGCCGCCGGCGTGAGGATCGGCGAATCGACACACACGAATCCCCGGGAGTCGAAGAAGTCGCGGATTGACCGGATCACCTCCGCCCGCACGCGCAGGAGCGCCGCCTGCTTCCGCGAGCGAAGCCAGAGGTGCCGGTTCTGCATCAGGAAGCCGACCTCCGGCACGACGTCCTGGATTTGGATGGGATAGTTGGGGGCCGACTCTCCGAGCACCTGGAAGTCCTTGAGCCCCACCTCGACGCCGCCGGGCGACCGCTCGTCGGCCCGGACGACGCCGGTTGCGACCACGGAGCTTTCCTGGGGAACGTGGTCGCACGCCGCGAACATCGCATCGCCGATCTCGCCCTTCACCGCGACACACTGCACGACCCCCGACCCGTCGCGGATCATCACGAAGGCGATCTTCCCCTTGACCCGCTTGTGGTAGACCCAGCCCCTCAGCGTCACCTCCTGCCCCACGTGCTTCTTCAGGTCTTCGATGTACGCGATCATGGTCTCCCCTGGGAACGGGCGATGTTGAACAAGACGATCATGGCCTGCTGCAGCTTCTTGAGCTCCACCCCGCCAGGCTCCGCGATCTCCCGGGCCGCGGCCTTCGCCGCCTCCTCCTGCTTGGGCGTGAGCTTCAACCGTTCACGCTCCCGGAGGACCCGATCCAGCATCGCCGGGACGGTCCGGGCATCCTCCTCGACCCTTTCGGGCGCGCGAAAGACGGGACGCTTCGCGTCGGCCGCGGTCCCGGCAATGATCTTCCGGATGACCACCGCCAACCGGGTCATCTTGTCGAATCGCACCCGATCGATCGTGTCGTACTCCGTGTGGTAGTACCACGGGGTCCCGGTCGAGAAAAAGACGAAGGGGACGGACTTCCCCCGGAAGGCGTGATAATCGCTCCGCGCCATTTCGGGGTAAGGCTCGATCAGCGCGACCGCCGTGCGGACGAGCTCGCAGTCGCGCGACTCCCCGGCCGCCCGAACCACCCGGTCGGAAAGCTCCGCGCTGTACTCGGAGCCCAGCGCATACACCCGGTCCTTCTCCCACTCGAAGAAGTCGCCGCCGATGAGGTCGAAGACGAACATCGCGGCGATCGACGACGGGGCATAGAGCCCGCTTTTCACGAATTCGCGGGATCCAAGAAGCCCCTTCTCCTCGCCGTCGAACGAGACAAAGAGGAGGGACCGGTGGGGCTTGGCGTCCTTGAACGAACGGGCGAGTTCGAGGACCATGGCCACGCCCGAGGCATTGTCATCGGCCCCCGGCTGGACCTTCCCGTCGATCACGCCGCGACCGTCGTGGTGGGCGGCCACGACGACGAATTCGCCGGCCGCCTCCCCCTCGAGCAGCCCGATGACGTTCCGGCCCTCGATCCCCCGGGCGGAGAACTCCTGGAACCAGCCGTCCTTGGCGCCGGGCTTCAGACCCGTCTCCTTGAACCGGTCGGCCACGTACTGCGCCGCCTTCCTCCCTTCGGCCGTGCCGGGATCGCGGCCCTTCAGGTCGGCGGAGGCGAGGAAGCGGACATGCTTCTCGAAGTCGGGAGCGGAGAAGGAGGGTTCTTGGAGCGAGAAGAGGGCCGCCACCACCAGCATGGCCTTCGAGGCTACTCCCGCCCCGGAGGGCTGTCAAGCGCGCCTTCGGCGGCTACCTGCCCTTTTCGATGAGGTCGAGGACTTCGACCAGCCCGCGCTGGAGGACCCGGTCCGTCTCCAGATCGCTGACCCAGACGCTCCCTTTCTCCTCCGCGACGATCCTGCGGAGGACCCGACGGAGCTCCTCCCGGACGGTGTCGCGGCTCAGGGCGGTCTTGAGACCGACATAGAACTCCTCGAATCCCGGGTAACCCCGGGTTTCGAACCGGTCCGAATCGGCCAGCCGACGCATCGCCTGACCGGGGTGGTCCGCGATGTACCTCTCGATCGCCCCGGTGCGGCGGAGCGTCCAGACGGCATCGAACGTCGCGGCATCCCGGCGCTCCTCGGGGCAGGGAATATCGGGCTGGATTCCCCGGTGATCGACCTCGTGGCCGAAGGGAGTCGTGTACCGCATGACCGTCAGGTAGAGAAACCGCTGCATCGGCATCGAGTTCAGCGGGATGGGGGTTTGTCCCACCCCCTTGCCGTAGGTCTTCTCGCCGATCATGACGGCGCGTTTGTGGTCCTGGAGGGCGCCCGCCAGAAGCTCGCTGGCCGACGCCGACGCCCCATTGATGAGGCACACCATTGGCATCTCTTTGAAGGCGGTCAGCGCCTTCGTCTTGAACTCCTGGTCGCCTCCGAATCCGGGGATCGTCAGCCCGCCGAAGCTGGGCTTGTAGTGCGAGACCATTTTCGTGATGGTGAGTCCCTGGGGGATGAACTGGTCCGCCACCCCCGTGGCCGCGGGGAGCGCCCCCCCCGGATTGTGGCGAAGGTCCAGGATCAGGCCGTTCATGCCCCCGCGCGCGAGCTCCTTGAGCGCCGCTTTCACCTCCCGGAGAAGGGAATTGTCGAAGATGGTCATCCTCAGGTAGCCCACGCCCTGGCCCAGGTTCTCGAACCGGACGTCCTTGACCGGGGTCTTCCGCGCGGGGAGCCTGAACTCATAGTCCTTCTCGAAGCGGTGGACTTTCAGCTCGAGCGTCTCGCCCGCCGGGAGCCTGAGGAGGTCATTAAGCTCCTCCGGCCGGATCGTCGCGACCTTCCTCCCCCGGATCTCCAGGACCTCGTCGCCGATCTCAAGGCCCTCCTCGTACGCGGGGTAGCCGTACTGGACGTACATGACGCTCGCCCGATCCCCCTCGAGCTGCACCGCCATGCCGGCGGAATCGTCCCGGCCGCCGCCCCCCATCATCTTCATGAGTTTCTGCAGGTCGTCGCCGGTGAGGATTCGGGAGAACGGGTCGCCGGTCTGCCGGACCATCGCCTGGGCCGCGTGATCGGAGAGCGTGATCAGGTCGACGCCCGGGGCCGCCCCGCTGACAGCGTCGATCGCCGCGTCGATCGTCTCGGATTCCCGGACCGCGTCCTTGACGGAATCCCGCGTCCCCGCGTCGAGCTTCGAAAAATCCGCGTGCCCCATCGCCGCGACCATCGCCCGGAGCGCGGCGGCGACGAGCCGGTCCTCCTTCATCTTGTCCCGATCGATGTACGACTCGAGAAGGTGCTTGCGGACCTCGCGGAGGTAGGCCTTGGCCTTCTTCGCCTCGCCGGTTTCGACGCGCGCGGCCGCCGTGGCCGCGAAGAGCGCGGCGAGGGCGAGTCCCAGGCCCAGCTTTCTCATAAAAACCGCTCCGGCTCCACTCCTCCAGTATACGGCCATCTCCCGCGTTTGAAGGACGCGTGCCGGCGATTCTTCTAGATTTGAAAAACGAGCGAGCTAAGATGTGGCCCATATATGGGCAAGACGTGCCAGCTGTGCAAGAAGGCCACGACGCAGGACGACTGCTTCGTCCGGCTCGACCGGGGGGACCACCCGGCGTGCCGCGCCTGCTGGGAACAGCTGCTCCTGGACCCTCGCCGCGTCCTGCGCTCCCTCCAGACCCTTCAGCTCGACCGGCCGCCTCCCCCGTTCTCCTCCCAACCGTAGGCCCGGGCCCGCCCCCCCGCGTGCCGGGACCCATCAGTTACGCTTGACATACATACTATATGGGCGTACACTGGAAGTGACGGGTCGAGGAGGTGGCGGATGTACCTAAGGACGATCCACGAGGCCATGGAGGCGCTGGCGGGGATCCTGGACCTCCCTGACCGACGGGACCAGCTGGTCCGTTCCACCGTGCAGATCATGATGTGCCTGGACGTCGAACCGCGCGCCTTCCTGGTGGATTGTCAGGACCTCCTCGTCCACGACGGCCTCGAGACTCTGCGTCGCAAGCGCCGCGGGGCCCTCGTGGAGGCCGAACCCCTGGTCGTTCTTGACCCGGAAGACGACCGCCTCTTCGAATCGGTCGCCACCGGGATCGACGCCCTTCGCTTCGCCGACGTGGTCCGCCAAGTACTGCCCGACCTTCGCGAGGAGCGCTGGCGGGTGGCGAGGGCCATCCTGGTCAACGAGGGGGGAGTTCGCCGGTTCGTCGATTCGGCCATCCGGGCCCGGGGCCGGGCCCCCGCGCTCACCGATTCCGAGACGGCGATCCGCGAGATGGTCCTCTCGCTCCACCGCCCCTGGATGGACCGGGCCGGCGCGATCCGCTCCGCCTGCCTCGACACCCTGAGGACCTCGATCCGGACCGATCCGGACCAACTTCACTCCGACACGGACGAGCTTTTCGAACTGTTCGCCATTTCGGATGATCGGGCGGCCGAGATCCTGGGGGCGATCGACCATGATCCGGCCGCCGTCCTGGTCCAGGTGTCACGGCTCCGGGACGTGGCTTCGGCCGTCCGTTCGCTCGAGACCGACTCCCCCCACGAGCCCCCGGGCCTCCGCGACGTCGCCTAACGACCCCGCATAGCCTTTTCCACAGGCCCGCCCGGGTGGTATCATGCGGATCATGTACATCCGCTCGAGGGAGGAGGCCATGGGCGCCATGTCCGCCATTCTCGAACTCTCCGGCCGTCCCCAGCAGATCGTGGAGGCCACCGTCAAGGTCGCCCTCTGCCTCGACCCCGACGCCCGATCGTTCATGCTCGACGTCCAAGCCACGATCATCGAGGGGGGCCTGGACGCCCTTCGCAAGCGTCGCGAAGAGGCGATGGCGAAACTGACCGAGACGAAGATCCGCCGACGCGCGCCCGGGGTCGACGTCAAAAAGGACCCCCTCCTCCACGAGGTCGGGACCGCGCTCGACCTCTTCCGGATGGTGCAGATCCTGGCCGACGTCTTCCCCGGGGTCGCCGCGAAGCACCCCAAATGGGAAATCGCCCGCTTCATCCATGAGAACCAGAGCTACACCCGCGAAGCCATCGAGGCCGGCCTCCGCCGACGCGGAAAACCCGAGCACGCCACCCTCGAAGGGAAGGTCCTCGAGCGGATCGAAGAGAAGAAGCCGTGGTGGCCGGAGTGGGCCGAGTCGATCCGGCAGGCCTGTGGCCACTACATGAAGGAACTCGCGAAGCGCGGCGACGCGCACCCCTCCGCGAACGACCCCGAGCTCCTCTTCAACTTCATCGTGATGAGCGAGGAGCGGGCCCGGGAGACCCTCAACCGGATGGCGACGACGGGCTCCGCGCTTGTCGAGTATCTGGCGGACGTGCGCCTCCGGGTGAGCCTCATCCTCACGGCGCAGCAGGAGGCGGGGTCCTGATCTACATCAGAAACAAGGCGGAGGCGCTCGACGCGGTGGCCGCGGTGCTCGCGTTGCCGGAGCGACGGCAGCAGATCATCCAGATGACGGTCCGGATCGCCATGTGCCTGGATGCGGAGGCGCGAACGTTCCTGGCCGACTGCCAGGCGGGGTTGATCGAGAGCGGCCTCGAGTACATGCGCAGGCGCCGGCACGAGATCCTGTCCGCGTTGCAGGAACAGGCGAAGGAGGCGATCGTCATCGTCGATTCGAGCGAGGATCAGCTGCTCGAGGCGGCGGGAATGGCGCTCGATGCGATGCGTCTGGCGGAGATCCCCCGTCAGGTCTTCCCCGACATCCGGGAGCAACACCCCCTCCACGTGATCGCCCGGGCGATCCTGGCGGACGAGACGGCGATGCGGCAGCTCTCCATCGACGCCGTGCGCGCCCACGGATCCGCCAACAGCGTGCTCTACGAGCAGCTCGGCAAGGAGCTCCGCGGGCGGCTGGAGCGGGCGCGGCCGCCGTGGGCCGGCGCACTCGCGACGATCCAGGCGGCGTGCCTCGAGGCGAACCCCGGCAGCGCCGAACCGCTCCTCAGCGTCATCGCCGTGGATGACATTCGGGCGAACCTGGTGATCGAACTCCTTGCGGGCAACCGTTCGGAGGCGCTGGAGTACCTGCGCGGAGTGCAGGAGAAGATCGACACGCTCCTCGAAATCGAGGCGCAGCAGAAGCGGTAGTCGCCGAAGTGGTGGGCGCGGGGGGAGTCGAACCCCCATCCCTTTCAGGACCGGATCCTAAATCCGGCGCGTATGCCAGTTCCGCCACGCGCCCCACGAATCCGCTGGCCAATGCGGACCCCATCATTATAATATCGTCCGCTCGCGTTCTCAGGGAGAGGTGCCAGAGCGGTCGATCGGGCTCGCCTCGAAAGCGAGTGTCTCCGCAAGGGGACCGTGGGTTCGAATCCCACCCTCTCCGCCACTTTCCCTCCCCCCCCGCTCAGGAGACGCCTTCCCGGTGGAGGGCCCCACGATCCCTCGCGCGGGACAGCCTTCCGGCTACGGCAGGACGATCCTCGTCCGGGACCGGAACGACATGCTCGCGAAACTCACGAGCCCGCCAGCCGGATCCGGCGCGAAACCATACTTATGCACCTTCCCGTCCACGTCCCCCAGCAAGCGCAGCGTCGCGTAGGTCGCCGACGTCCCGCACACATGCCGCCGGTCGCCATCCGACATGACCGAGTTCCAGAACGATTCGGGGTTCCCCTCCATGATCGTCTGGAGGCTCCGGTTGTCCCCCGAGATCATCCACTCGACCAGCTTCTGGTCGACCTTGACGTCGTCCCCGAAGACCGGCCCCACGTGGGCGAAATCCACGCCCGCGACGAAGCACACCTTCCGCCCCCCCACGGATTCGGCCAGGGCGCCCAGAAATTCCTCGATTTCTGGAGCCGTGGACGGGCTGGCGTCGCCACACCACTGCACGAAGGAACTCGCCAGGATGGGGACGACGGTGAAGGCGGCCGAGGGCCTCGCGTGCCGGAGGAAGACCGTCTGGAATTCCGCCGAATGCTCCGAACCGTGCAGCCACTCGTAGTCGAAAATCCGCGACCCCAACCGCTTTTCGAGGTCAGCCACGATGCCGGGGTCCGTCGGCACGGGGCCCAGGGGCGTCTCATAGCTCTTCCTCGTCACCACGAAGGGGTTAGGGGGGGACATGTGGGCGACGCCCAGGATGACGTACACGTCCGCATCGCTCCGCTCGGCGAGCTCGCGGTAGGCGTGGGTATAACAGGTGCCCCCGCGATGGAAGTCGATGTGCGGTGCCAGGATCCCGGCCAGCGGCAGCTTCTTGGCTTCCCCGGGTTTGCCGGCCCCCGCCTCCGCCCCGTAATACCCGTCGACCTCCGCCTGCACCTCCTCCCGGGTGCCCGGGACGAATTTTGGGGCACGGACGGGCGACTTCGTCCACGACTCGCGGATCTCCCCCCGCTTCTCCTCCGCGCGGCCTGACTCAAGGAGGAGATGCTGGTCCAGATCGTTCACGATCTCGCGGATGAGCTCCACGGTCAGATCGGCCTCCGGAAACTGCTCCAGGATGGCCTTCTGGACATCCTCCGCCTCCCGCTCTCCGTCAAGGAAGGTCGCGACAACGAAGGCAATCGGCGGCAGGAGGATTTGGTGCTCGAAGAGTGCCTCGGCCTGATCCTGGACCCGAAAGATATCCTTCCCCTCGTGCTGGAAGGGCATGATCTTCAGGGTGTGGCGGAAGGCGGGAAGCGCCATCTCCGCATCCTACCCCGTGACAGGAGGAGTGTCTATTGCTAGAATCCCCCTCGCAATTCCCTCCCGGAGAGGTGCCGGAGCGGTCGAACGGGCACGCTTGGAAAGCGTGTGTACTCGCAAGGGTACCGAGGGTTCGAATCCCTCCCTCTCCGCCATACCCACGCTGCGGCGCTTCGCCAGGTCCTCCGCTTCTGGCTCTCCGGCTCGTTAGGCGAGCGGGCCGGAGTGCCGGATAGGGGCTTGGCCGGGATTCAAACGGGCGGCCCGGGGCCCGCCCGACGGATCGTGCTACCCGCCCAGGAGGAACATGGTCGCCACTCGCCCGGCCCGAGCCACAGTCGCTCCCGGATCGGAATTACCGGGGGGGCCTGACCGTGTCCGACCCGCCCGAGGAGCGGCCGCCCGAAGAACGGTTGCGCGCGGACAGTTCAAAGAGCGACTCGATCGGGGCCAGGATCCTCCGCTCCGGGGCGCCCTCCCCCGGAAGAAAGATGAAGAAGCCCTCGCGACGGGCGATCATGGACATGAAGGCCTCGTGGTCCCGGCGTCCCTCGTATTCAGCCGCGATGACGAGGCCCGCATCGAAGTAGATCCGCCCCACCGGGCCGCCGAAATTCACGTTGAGAAGCCCCATGTTCTCGGCGGCCGCGATCTTGCGGCAAAGGGGCTCAAACGGGATCTCCGAGAGCGCTCCGCCGACTTTTACCGCCTCGCCCCCCAGATCGGCCGCATTGGAGATCATGACGACACCCTGCGCCAGGTCACCGAAGGACTCGTAGAGCGGCGCATACCGCGCCTGGCTGGCCGCCGAACGGACGATCGTTTCCCCGTCCTCCTGCGCCTTTCGGATCGCGGTCCGCGCGTCGGGATTGGACGGAAACAGGGCCAGGGCCCGCACCGCCGCCGCCCGGACGGAGGGGGGGATCTTCACGAAGATCTTCGTCAACCCCTTGTCGCCCCGGGCCACGAGCCTCGCCAGCGGCGTCACCGCACGGACGTCCCCGATGCGCCCCAGCGCCATGCAGGCCGCCGACCGCAGTTCCTCCGCGTGGTTCCGCGAGTCGATCACCTCGGCAAACATGTCGATCGCCGCCTTGTGCCGAAGGCGACCCAGGCATTCCACGAACACAATCTTGGTCGGCAGGTCCGCCTCGCTTGCAAACGCGTCCATCAGCGCCGCCCCGGCGCGCGGGTAGCCCTGTTCCGCCACCATGAGTGCCGTCCGCTTCCGGACCATCACCGCGGGATGCCGGAGCAGTCCCGCCATCGCCATCTCCGCCATGTCGACGGGCATGGAGTGGGGCAGCACCTCCAGCAGCCGCAGGACATCCGACGGCGCGCTGGTCTTGGCGATTTCGTCCAGGAGCACGGTCGCCGCTCCGGGACCCGCCCGCGCGATGAAGCCCGCCAGATTCAGCCGGTCCGACTGTGTTTCCGCGGCCTTGATCTCCCCGATGAGAAAGCGCGTGGCTGCGGCGCCCATCGCTTCCAGAATCTTGATGGCTTCCGGCTCGTACGCCCGGACCTTGGCCGAAATCGAGGAAAGGCCGCTGCCCGCCGCCAGCTTTTCGAGCGCGACATAGGCCAGCTCGCCCCGCTTCACGAAGCCGGGGTCCTTGATCTTGTAGTGTTTATAGAGGAGCTCAAGGATTTCGCGCGCCCGGTCCAGGCCGCCGCGCCGGATGCGAAGGTCCGCCAGAAAGCAGCCCACGTCGGCGAGCGCCGGATAGACATTCTGGTCCCGCTCCTGGTCGAGCGCGGAGCGGACGCCGATTTCGAGGGCATGGAGCATCTCGTCGGGAGCGTTCTTCTCGTACGCGCGGCGGAGTCCGCTGAGCGCCCGGCACGCGGAAAGCCGGCGCTTCGAGGACCGATCCCCCAGGTACGAGGAGAGAGAGTCCAGGAGCGACTGCACCAGGTCCGGGCGCTCCAGGGCCGCCAGCTCGTCGAGCAGCGCGCCCCCCTCCTGGGCGAGCGCGCCAATCCGCT
>Ga0222749_10001127_pt1 | contig 14113 bp, 14 predicted proteins | sample IncBWH2Mmetat_FD_197234 | JGI IMG/M metagenome (GOLD analysis project Ga0222749, IMG submission 197234) | Metatranscriptome of lab incubated forest soil microbial communities from Barre Woods Harvard Forest LTER site, Petersham... | ecosystem: Environmental > Terrestrial > Soil > Temperate... | reverse complement strand
GCCAATGCTGCCGAAGCCGGAGACGAGTAGCGCGATGGTCCAGTAGTCAGTGCTGTGGCCGGGAGAAAATGCGCGCGAGGTCAGCGGAGCCTACGCCCACCAGCCCACATCAGGTGCATTTCCGGCGCCATAGAGGCCACTCCCGCCAAGAAAGCTGAAGTAGAGAAGAAATCCTCCGAAAGCCGTCAGCCAGAAACTGAAGGCATTCAGGCGGGGAAACGCCATATCTCTGGTGCCGATCATCAACGGCACGAGGTAGTTTGCAAAGCCGAACAGCACGGGTATGCCTACGAAGAAAACCATGGTCGTCCCATGCATGGTGAACATACGGTTGAAGACCTGTGGTGAAACAAAATTGTTATGTGGATACATCAACTGGGCGCGCATGATCATGGCTTCAGATCCGGCGACGACGAGAAAAAACAGGGCATAGAGGAGGTACAGAATACCGAGTCTCTTGTGATCAACCGTGGTCACCCACTCGTGAAGCGTTTCAAGCCATGGCCGGTCTGCGGTTATTTCCGCGGTGTGAATGGCCATTATGTCCGATGACATAGCTCGTCCCTCAAATCTTCCTCTAGCGTAGCGTCTCTAGATAGCGCGCCAACGCGTCCAGATCCTGATCGCTCAACTTCATCGCCGGCATGAGCGAGCCAGGTTTGATGGCATCCGGGTTCTGAATCCATAAGCGAAGATTTTCGCTGGTATTTTCCGCCGCCCCAGCGGCGATCGTACGACGGCTCATCAGGTGCGTCAGATCCGGACCGAAACGCCCAGTGCCGTTTGTGCCCCCAACCGCGTGACAATTCACGCATGAGGTGCTCTCGAAGACGCGTCTTCCTGCGGCTTCTTTTTCATCTTGAATGGCAGGCTGTTTTTGCGCGTGAACCCACGCGGCAAAATCTTCGGGGCTCTCCACCGAAACTCGCAAGAGCATCTTCGCGTGTTGCGTGCCGCAATATTGCGCGCATTGGCCGAGATAGATTCCCACCTGGTTGGGGTCCATCCACATCTCGTTTATGCGATTCGGAATCAAGTCCGTCTTTCCGGCAAGCTGAGGAATCCAGAAGCTGTGGTCGGTGTCGGCGGAAAGCAGCTTCAAGTAAGTAGGCGTACTCACTGGAATATGCAGTTCGTTCGCTGTGACAATCCCGAGCTCCGGGTAGCGAAACTCCCACCAGAACTGATGCCCGATGGCGGTCACCGCCACGGCCTTCGCAGGTTTTGCGCCATCCTGTACTGCGTGGATCACGCGTGCGGTGGACAGGAAGAGAACCACCACTATGAGGATGGGAATGACCGTCCAGGCCAGCTCAATCTGTGTGCTTCCATATACCTGGGCCGGCTCGCGCGCAACATCCGTTGCTCGGTTGCGAAATTTCACCGTCACGTAGGCCAATAAACCGCAGACGACCACAAAAATCACGCCAGTGATGGCAAGCACGAAATTTGAAAGATGGTAAAGGGACTCCGCATTTGTTGAGCGCGGTTCAAAGATGCTAGGAACGGGATTGTCATGCGGACTCGCGACACATAACCCCGCAGCGAGAAGAACTCCCACCAGGAGAACGAGAACTCCTGCAACTCGGCTGATGATCGCCGGCCAATCCGTCTTGTGCATTGTTGCGATGATTTTCGGCCCCTAACCTGTTACTACATCTGAATGATGCAACCCGGTATCCAACCAATTTGCGTGGAAGGCGAGACCGCAAGCTGCCTTGATTGAACGTCTTACGAGCGATTAAACGAGGAGGTGAGAAATCATTGCGGCTCTTTCGCGTCTCTCGATAGACAAAATCGTCGAAGATCTGTCGCGTACAACCTGGCAAACATTACGACGCCCAGGTGTCAACAACGCGCCCAAACTGTCAAAGCCTAGCCATCCATTCATCCATGGTGATGCAGACTCGCGCTCTATGGCCTTCGCCAAGCATTTGCAAAAAAGGCATTTATATGAGCCTGGAAGGATTCGAGTTATTGGAAATGCCAGTGCTTTGTCGCTTGGGGAGCTCATTCAAGGCATCGGCGAAGCAATCAAGGAGCAGATACGTTCGGAGCACCTACGAATTCGGTGATAATCACTGCCCTAGCGGCTATCGCTGGTTCGCTCGTCGGCGCGTTGGGCTCGGCCGTCGGGACGTGGATCACGGCGAGGCATCAGGACCGGCGCGACTTGTTGGGAAAGCAGATTGCGCGACGGGAGGCGCTGTATTCCGACTTCATTGGCGAAAGCGCACGCTTACTGGTCGACGCCATGCAGCATGACGTGGTTGACCTTCAAAAACTGTTACCTGTGTACGCGCTGCTGAGCCGCATTCGGCTCAGTTCTTCGGAGTCCGTTCTACAAACAGCAGAAAAGGTCATACAAACTATTGTGAAGACGTACCCGCAGCCTAACTTGACAGCTGAGCAGATTGAATCTCGGGCCGTGAATGGCCAAGATCCGTTGGCGCAGTTCAGTGATACCTGTCGCACCGAACTGGAGTCGTTGCAAAGACAACTGTAGATTCCAAAGCTTTCTATTCCTCCAGTCTTTTCATTCTCGGCGCTGATGCGGCCGCCCGAGTGAGGCAAAACGCGTCGATTCCTAATGCGAGACAAGGGACGTGGTTCACGTCTCTTTCGTGAATTGCTTTAGGTTAGATCAACAATTGGGGTTAAGGCTGAGCTGGTGCATATTGACGCAAGCTAGTTCTAGCCTCCGCGGGAGCAGCGGGAATTCCTGCCGCCGAACCCCGGCCCCTGGCAAAAGCGTGCGAGGAGTACAGCGCGATGGGCCATACCAGGTTTGCCCCGATTGCGCTCAAAACGAACGCCACATTCATTATGTTAAAAATCGCAAAGAAGAGCAGGGCATAAGGGAAAAAGCATCGACGAACAATGAACTCCGTATGCCGGCCGAAAAACAAAAAAGGATTGGATGACCGTTTCTCTGCGTGGGCCTGCCATATCTTTAGCAGCTGCTCGGGATGCTCAGCGGCAAGGCGATGCCTCTGCCAACCTGCTGCGAGGAAACTGGCGATCGCTCCAAAGAGCAGCAGGCCACCACAAACCAAGTACTTCGTAGATCCTGTGCTGCGCCACAATCCTACAGTCATACCGACAAAAAGAACCAGATAGAACAGATAGTCGCATACAGTCTCCAGCCAGCAGCCGAAAGCCGACTCCTGGAGTTTCAGGCGAGCGACCTCGCCATCACACCCGTCCAGGATGCTTGCCCACAGGCACAAGAATGCGCCGATTAATGTGTCCCAATAACCGCCACGAACAAAGAAGGCGCCGGAAGCAAAGCCGACTCCAAGCGTGAAGATAGTAACCATATTGGCCGTGACAGGGAATTTGATGAGTTGCCGACTGATGGGTATGGAGATCCTCCGGTTCAGCCGGGCGTAAATGCCGTCTGTGGGTTTAACCAACCAACGATCCAGTTTTCGCTCGGCGGACTCGTGGTCTTCTTCCGTGTTGACCTGCTGCCACAAGCCCTCCGCAACGGAAATCTGAGCGACGGAATGATTTTCGGCGAGTGCAGCGAGTAATTCCTGGAGCGTACCAGCTTTCGCGGGATAATCCTTCTTCGAATCGCAAATCACCTCGGCAGTGAACGCATAGATGCCCACAGGTGTGTCGCCACTGCTTAGCAGCAGGGGTGCGCTTTCGTCGTTCCACTCCTTGGCCTTCTCGAGCAAGGATGCATGATACGTCGTTCTTCCGTCGATGATGACCAGCCGTTCGCCGGCAGCTTGATCGGCGATGAGTTGCAATCGTCGCATGATGGGGACTTCAGCCTTTGCCTCAATCCATTCCACAGATTCCGGAAGTCGCCCCGTTGAGCGCAGCTCCTGTTCCACACTTCTTCTGAGAACGGGATCCACCACAACCATAACCCGTGAGGGGCTTAGCTTGCGCGCCCCCAAGATGTTTCGAAGCAGAATCGGCAGTGAGCCGACGCGAGCAAGTCCGGATCCAAATTCTTCGTTACTTGATTTCGCGTTGGGCAGAAAAATAGCGACGGCGAAACTGCTTCGTGCCGTGACCTCAACGGTGGCATCGGCGCCTGCTCCCCCTTTTTCTTCTGCGATGCTCGGCGTCCCCCCGCGATCTTGGGTATCGTGGGGGGGGCTTGACCTAGTCAAAATGAAGAGGCAAATCCCGCCCACCGCAGTCCAAAAGAGCGCCCGCAGCCGCCTCGCAATTCCCAAGGTCAATCCGATAGCGCCAGTGAGGCCAAACATCTTGCCGATCAACATATTCCCGCCCTCGTAGGTTCCAAAGTTTCCTGGGTTGATGCTGCCAACCGCGTTCACTAGTTTGGTCATCGCCTCGACAACGAGGGCACTCAAGACGCCAAACTTCACTCCCATGAGCCAGAGAAGCAGACAAACCTCCATCACAGCCATGCAATGAGACGCCAGGATCAGGAAGAAGCTACCCCAAAAGGCTCTGGGAGAATTGTGGTGGAAATCCAAGAGAGCATTCTCTACAGACTGAATCAGGATGTACCTGCTCTCCATCCACCTCTTAAGAAAGGGAACGCGCGCAAAGACCCGCGCACTTTTTGAAATGACCGGCCAGCGCTTCCGCACTGCCACCAGCGTTACAAACAAGCAAAAGATCAGCGCCAGAGCGAACAACGTCGCGTAGAAACGCAGGGCATGAGAACGCGAGAGCAATGGCAGAGCTTCGGCGAGCCCCGCGATGAGGACTATCATGCCAGTCACAATGTAGAGTCCTCGATCCAACGTCACCGACGCGAGACCGTTGGCTATTGGAATTTCAGGGCTTAGCTGCGATACCCGGATCGAATCTCCGAACGTCTGTCCGATGAACCCGAGTTGTCCAGTCGCCTCCGCGCCAATCCGAAGTCCCAGCAGCCGTGGAAAAGAAGTCTTATGTTTGTGATCACCTAGTGTCATCCGCCAAGCCCAAGCTCTGGCAACGTGCGAAACACCTGCAAGGGCCAGGACCCACATAAAGCCCCAACCGAGTTTCACCATGTTTTCCCAAAGTTTGCTCGCACCAGCTTGCCAAATTAGATAGGCAAACAACGCAGAGCTCATGAGCGCTACGAGAATCCGAAGCGGGCGACGCGCTTTTGGCAGGAATCTAAGCATTGACAAGGCTCTCCACCGCCGAGTTCTTGCAGAAGTCCCGGTCAAAGATTTCTTCGGCGTGTGCCAGGGCCTGGGGGCTGTCGACGTCCTGCCAGTGACCGTCGCCAATATCAAACGCCCTCAGTTTCCGGTCATGCGCCAGCTTGCGCATGCCGTCTGACAACGAGCAGTCTCCGTTTTCCTTCGCCGATTCAAGGCAGCTGAAGAGCGCCGGGCTGCACAGGAACAGCCCGGTGTCGAGCGCATCGTAGCTGGGAAGGCCTTTGCCAATTCCAACGATGTAATTGCCTTTCCGTTGCACCTTGGTGGCATCGTCCAAGTCAAATACACGATCTATCTTCGAATCGACCGCGAGAATGACTTCGTCATCCGCGAGCGGCTGTCGCAGTAGCGCTTTGGCAGTTTTTGGCTCGAAAATGTGGTCTGACATCAGCAACAAAAATGGCTGGTTCAACTCCGCCTTTGCCTCCAAGGCAGACACGCCATTCGCCTTCTGGTATTCCAGGTTTTCGATCAACGTCACCGAAATGCCCCCCATCGATCGGTCGCTCAGCCAGCCGCGAATTAGGTCGGCACGGTACCCAGCAACAATCACGAATCGCTGGATCCCGGCTTCACGGGAGGACGTCATGACGTGTTCGAGAAGCGGCAAGCCGCAAAGCGGCACAAGAGGCTTGGGAAGACCGCCAGCCATAGAAGCAATTCGGCTCCCGTTGCCCGCTGCAAGAATCAGACACTGAGTAACGGCACTCATCGCGTAGGCATCGCTTTCGCAGACACGACTGAGTTGCCCGACGGGTTCGGCATCTTGGGCGCGTAACCGAAATACTCGATGCTTACTTCCGTGGTTCCGAACAGGTGAGCTTCCGTCACGCTTTGCGTGGAGAGTGGAAACCAGACAGGACCGCACTTCTGATAGACCTGCACGAAATGGATGCTTTTCGTCCAAAACGAAGGTCTCTTGGCAGGCTTGCCTTCGGCACGGACGAGCGCGTAGTCCTCGGCGTCTACCCAGATGCGGCCCTCGAACAGGTACTTCTCGCTCCGTTTGGGACGAACCTCCAGAGCGTAGGCCGTGCGGCCTGCCGCGAGCGCCGTTCCGATAAGCGAAAACTCATAATTTTCCGAGTTGAGCCTGGCGCCCGCGCGCCTCTCGGGCCGCGACGTTTCCGTCTCCGATTCGAGCATTTTGTGCAAGACGTGCTTGTGCGCCGCTTCCCATCCGTCTTCGGAGACGACCTCGAAATGCTTTGTGCCGTCCTTGTCGCCTTGCACCTGCACGAGCATTTCAGCGCGCTTGTGAAGTTTCTGGTTCTCGAGGACGTATCGGCGCATCCCGGCATAGCCCTCGATGGAACTCTGCCGCGCCAAATCATGAGCCGTCATCCGGGTCACAATCTCGTCGGCCGTCGGGCTCGTCGCCGAATCCTGCGCCGCACCAGGGAGTGCCTGCATCAGGAGGAAAGCCGATAGTAGTAAGTGGGTTTTCATTTGCTAAAACTCCATGACAAATTTGCCGCGGTATTCGCGCCAGGCCGTGTTGAAGAACTGCCCGAATCTGGCACTCGCAAGGTTGTTCTGCACGTCCCGTGGATCAAAGTGATTGAAGAGATTGAAGACCCCCACACCTACCCGAGCGCGCAGGTGCCTTTCGCCGAAGGTCAACGCAATCGGCCGCGTCACCTGGAGGTCAAAAGAAGAAAAACGCGGGAAACGGTCGACGTTCCTTGGCCCAACATATTCCCGATACTCGTTTTCCACTGAATAGGGGAATCCGGTGTGCAGGTCGTAGACCGGGACTAGAGTTAGCTTCCATGGTGCGGCGAGCGTGCCCCAAAAGAGGAAACGGTTGGGTGCGTCAAAGGGAAGCCGTCCCCGTGCATCCGGTTGGATCACCGGCTGAGCGAGGTTTCCAAAGAATTGATTGATATCGTTGAGGTCGCCAAATGCCCGCGAGCGCACGTAGGAAGCGTTCAGCACATGGCGAGCTACTTGGTAGCGCGTCGCCACCTGGAATTCCCGGTAGGAATCGCTCCCGCGGTTGGAAAGATCGAGAATTGCAGTTGTCCCTGAGAAGGTGGGTGAAACAACAAAGTCCCTTGCCGTGTTCCGTTGTTCATAGGCGACTCGCACCAACAGGCCTGCGAGAACCTGACGGTCGAGTTCCAGATTCCATGACGTGCTGCGTGGGTTTTGGAGTGGGCCGGTGATTTCATTTTGATAGGACACAGTACTTGAGACAGCGCCGCCCTGGCCGAGGAGAGCGACTGTTCGATTCGGAAGATAAGGGAAAACGGGAGCCATGAGCGGAACGCGGTCATAAAATAAGCCCACACCGCCTTTCAGCAGCGTTTTGCCGTCTTTGGTGAGCGCAAGGAGAAATCCGGCGCGGGGAGCCGCATGAGTGGAACTTGTGATCGTGTCGTTGTCGAAGCGGAGGCCAAAGTTCAGGGTCAAACGCTGATTGATCGCCCACTGATCACCGGCAAACCAGGCTGTTTCGTTTTGATCGATCTGGTACGGCAAGGGGGAAGTGAAGGTAATCCGCTCCACAGGTTGGTTCGCAAACCCATCGATTTCCACGGGCAGAAAAGTCTGGCGCCCATCGTAGGAGGAGTGCTCGTAACTCAGGCCAACGGTGAATGTGTGTGAACCGGCGAATTGCTTTGGCGCAAACTGATAGTTCTCCTGCAAGCTAGTACGAGAAGTTCGACGCGCCTGCCGGTTGAAGAAACCTCCTTCGGTTGTTTCGAGCAGCAGGCGATATGGATCGTCGCTTTGAGCAGTGATGTCCGCGTCAAAACGCTTGTAACTGAATTGCGAAGTCAGCAGGCTCGCATCGCCGATGATGTAGCGGTGCTGAACGTAGATTTCATAGCCACGCTGATGAAAATCCGGCGTAGAAGGCTGAGGCGTGAAGGTGTTCAGGCCGAGGAAATCGAGTTTCTGCGGGTACAGCGCAAACGATGCCGTAGCTGTCTGTTTCGGTGTGATGATGAAATCGAACTGTGTGTAAGAATCGAAACTTTCGAGTTTCGTATCGCGCTGCAGCGCTGAAAGGCTGTTCACCGGTGTTCGGACAAACCGGTACTCAAAGGATTGCGTAACGGCGACACGTCCTTTCACGAGCGGACTGGTGAACGTCATCCGTGGCGTGGCCGCACCGATGCCCGCGATCGTGCCATCGCGGTCGCGCAAGCGCGGGATGAAGTTCTGGAAAGAAAAGTGAAATTTCTCATAGTCGCCTGTCTTTGTTGCGACTGCGGAAACCGCTCCTGTGAACTTCCCATACTGCGGATCGTAGGGATTCGAAATGACTTGTACCGACGACACCACATCGATGGGGAGATTGATGGCCGGGCCGCCTGTCACAGGGTCAGTTACGTTCGCACTATTCACCAGCGCTCCGCTCTGAGTATTGCGAGCGCCCTTGAGATTGATGTGGCCATCGGGCCCTCGCAAAACTCCGGGAACCAGAGGAAGCGAACTCTCAAACCGTTCGTTCACATTGGGAGCATCACGTAGTGTCTTTTCAGAGATAGTTTCAGATGGAGCGGGGTCTTTCGTCTCAGACGCAGTTGCAGTTACGGTGACCGAGCTCTTTACATCGGCAGGCTTCAATTGCAACTCTGTTCGAACAATCTTGCCGGCCCCAACGCTTATCGTCTGTGCGGCCTCGAGACCCGAAAGAAAAGCTTCTATTCGATAAGCTCCGGGGCCAACCGGCGGAAAAGCATAGTTGCCTTTCTCGTCCGTTTGGGTTTCGAGCACCACCGGGCCGGACAGTTTGACTGTCGCACCGCCGACGAAGGAGCGTCCTCCGGAAGAGTCTCTGACAAAGACCACCCCGGTCACTCTGCCCGCGTTGTCATCGTTCTGCCGGGAAAATCCAGTCGAAGCCAGGGTGCATGCGACGATAAAACAGACGAAGACCTTAATCGCCGATAGCGCTCTACAGCGCCAGGGATATGTGGCAGAAGCCCGTCTGCAGCTCTGATGAGTCCATCCGCGCATCTGCATCGACAAAGCAGGAATGCTTCCAATGTGAGACCGCGAGGTCTGCTGCGGATCTTGATTCTTATCAATGGCTTGAGAATCTGCTCGCACAAGCAGACGCGAATCGGCAGAGGGAAGAGGTGAATCCAGCGGCAGGGCTCCGACGGTTTAGGCGGGTTGTCGACAGCGTGCTTCGCGGTTCACAGCTGCATTTGTAGTTGAGAGCACGATAGCGAGCATGGATGGATGGCGCTCGGCATGCAAGCTTGAGTACGTGAGTGAGAACATCGTCGAGGAGAGACCATCATGGAGAACAAGCATCCTGTTTCATGGTCGGAGCGACCTCTTGCGGCTAATTTTTGGGGGACGACTGGTAATTGCGCATGAACCCTTCTCAGGAGATCGAGAGTGGCAACTTTGCCCTCCCCCGATGGGCGCTGTATCGTCCGGATTCGATAAAGGTTGTGGACTGGAACATTGACCGCGGTTTGAAACTGGGTGAGGCGATCGAGTTTCTCGCTGGGGCAAAAGCAGACATCATCTTGTTGCAGGAAGTCGACGTAAACTGCCGCCGGACTCACCATGTCAACGTTGCCAGGGAAATCGCGAAGAAGCTGGAAATGAACTACGTCTTCGGGCAAGAGTTCCAGGAATTAACCCAGGGCTCCAAGACGTCCCCCGCCTATCACGGTCAAGCAACACTTTCGCGCTGGCCGCTATCAAAGCCCCGCATCATCCGATTCAGGAAGCAATCAGATTTTTGGCGTCCGCACTGGTTTCTTCCCGAAGTGTCGCCTTTTCAAGAACGTCTTGGAGGGCGCATGGCACTGGTGAGCGAAGTGAATTTCACGGGTCAAACTATATTCACTTACAACCTGCACCTGGAAAGCAGGGGAGATGATGAATTGCGCTGCGCTCAGTTGGACGAGACTTTGAACGACGCGAAGCGGTACACATGGGATACGCCTATTTTGCTGGCCGGCGACTTTAATATCGATGCATCCGGGGGACCTGCGGCTTGCGCAATCAGCCGCGCTCAATTTCAGGATGCATTCGCGGACCGCCATGGGCCGACGACCCCTGGCTCATTCTGGGAGCATGGACGGGTCATCGATTGGATCTTTACCCGTGGCTGCGCTCGTGTCAGCCAATCTCAAGTGCACCGTTCAGTTTCGGTTTCCGACCACTACCCGCTTTCCGTCAACTTGGTGATTGTTTAGCGCCGCCCTCACACTTTCAGTTCGCCCGCTCAAGATTTGAGCGAGCCCGGACTGCGACGCCGCATGAACCGATAAACGGCGGATGCGCGATTCAAGAAAGACAAGAACGACCGCTTACGGGAATTGTATCTAGGTCACAACCTCGACGTTACCGTCAAATCTCTGCCATGAATAGCGAGCTATAGGATTCTCGCCGTAGTTGCTGAGCAACCTGAGTTTCTCCTTTCCGTTGAAAACAAGACGCATAGCTGATTGCTTGGGGAAGCCCGCCATGGACACTCACTTGCTCTTGGGAGCGAGAGAGAAACGGAGATCGCCAGTGACCTACGCATCGAGATCCAGGAGTTTCGTTGGACGCACCAATGCGGTAGCAATTAGCAAGCCCTTGCCCGTTTTCGGAACAAGAAAAAGGACCGTGCGGTCAACCTCCTGCGGGTCGACAAGCTACGAGGCCCACACGGTTGTCGAAACTCGAGCGAAGGTCATAGGAAGGGAAGCTTTCGAAGAGATGTTCGTGGCATCGCGCCCGAAATTCGTAGCGATAGCCCGCACTATCGTTCGCAATAGAGAAGACGCCGAAGACGCAGTCCAGAATGCCTTTCTTTCCGGGTATCTCCACTTGCGGAGTTTCGAGGGCCGATCCGCTCTTAGGACCTGGTTCACGCGTATCGTCTTGAACGCTGCCTTGATGATCCAACGCAAACGTAAACCATCCACGATCCAGCCGCTCCCCGAGAACAGCAACTCGCGCGAAGTCAACTGGACGGAAAATATTCCGGCCCCGGAACCAGATCCAGAAATGGTTCACGCAGAACGGGAGACTCTTCAATTGATCGACGGGATCCTGGGAAAAATGAAACCCGTGCTTCGACAGGCGTTCACGATGACTTACTTCGACGAATTGTCGGGCCCAGAGACTTGCGCACTACTTGGTGTTTCAGCTGGGACCTTCAAGGCGCGGCTCTTTCGCGCAAAACGGCAGTTCTTGGATCAAACGGAACGAGCTCTTGTGGCTCCCATTCATAAGACGACCCTTTCGGCGTATGAATTCTTGAAACGGAAATGACTCCAGAGCTAGCGGGGGCTTGAAATTAATGATCACTGTGAAAGCGAGCCAAAAAACCTTCACCTATGCCGAGGTCACGAACCTTACCGGGATTTGTGCCAAGCATTTGGAAAATCTTGCAAAGCGTCACCGGTTGGGCTTCATTGCACACGCCACGGAGACTCAGGGCAACCAGACCGGCCAGTGGTTCTTCAGACCGTGGGACTTAATGGTTCTAGCGACGCTGTTTCCGCGGTGTGCGCACTGAAATCGCAAGCTCCCTGCCTCATTGTAAGAAGCCTATCGCCCCGCGCCGATTAGCTTGGTCAGTTCCGCTTAAGATGAGCAGCACCGACAGAGGGATGGATATGCCAAGGAACTTTCTACTTGCAAGCGATTTCGATCAGACACTCAGTTTCAACGATTCTGGAGTCGTGCTGAGCGATCTCATTGGTTTTCACAGCTTTCACGACAAGGTCAAGGGCCTTGCGGACATCAACCTCGTTCAGCAGGGTGCGGAGCTCAGCTATCTGATTCTCCATGATCCGGATTTTCGCCGTGTGCGCCTGGAGCACCTCGTAGAGGCCGGCAAGCGAATTCGCCTGAAGCATGACGTCGCGCTGTTCGCACGAGTTCTAGACAATCTTGGTGAAGAACACAAGTTTAATTTCAACGTGATCTCCGCAGCGCCCCAGGAGATTATTCAGTCGGCCCTGGAAGGCATTGTGCCGCCAGACCACATCTTTGGCACCCGTTTCCGGTACAACGAAGCGACCGGCGAAGTGGACTCGATCATCCGCGCCGCCGCGGGTTGGGGCAAGATCAGTGTACTTGAGGAGCTTCGCGCGAACCTAGGCATCAGCCACGACCACATCATCTATTTGGGTGACGGCAGTTCCGATTTGCCGGTGATGATGCACGTCAATCAGCACGACGGGCTTACCATTGCCGTAAGCGAAGCCAAATTCATCTCGCGCGTCGCCAGGCGCACAGTGTTAAGCGCTAACGCCATGAGTGTGCTAGTCCCTGTGCTGGAAAAAATCATGAATTGGAATTCTGCTGAAATTCGGCGCTTCTTTGGTTCCTACGGTCTTACGTTGCTCGAATGGGACAGGATGCGCACCGACATGCTCACAATTCAGGAATCCGCAGCGCAAGTTGCAACGCTATCTGATGACAACGCCGCGGCGCCACAGCTGATCGCCCAATAGCCACATTTGCAAGGCTTGGATTCACTGGCGCCGACCAGCTGTTCTGCGGAAAGAGATGATGACTTTAGCTTGTTACCTTGTGGTGCGACCGTAGGAATCTGCGCCAGAGACCAAGCTCTTTGATCCAGCTGATTTCATAGACCAGCTCGTGCTCCTCGCGCGTGTGCTCTTGTTCATTCCACACGACTCGACGTCGCGTTTCCCAGTGTATATCGACTCCTGCGGGAAAGTCCGAAATTGGGAGGATCGCTGAGCTGCTTGCGACTGCGGACATCGGTTCAACCTGCTCTTTCGAAGACTTCAAGCGTTCATTCGAAGCTTTGACCGCAATGCCGTAATGCAATCGCAATTCCAACACATAGCCTTGGGTACAGGGCGCAAACGAAATCGGCGTTACGGCAACTGCCGTAAGGAAATACGGTTTGAAGGTTCTTCTAAGAATGAGTCACTCAGGAACGAATGATCCGAGGCATTTCGGGTGTGTCGGTGTCAAACGCGTGGCGAAAGCGCTAAGCGGTTGGCAGCACTAATCGAACTACGCAAGGACCAAGGCTCTTCGCTCCTGCAAGCGTCTGTTCTCTCTGCAAGTTGCAGTCATGGCGCTGCAGTTCAGTTGGCAATTCGGTTGCAGCAATACTGACCGCTAAGAGACAAGAAGTTTGCGCCAAGTCGCGTCATAGAGCTCGCTAATTCGATACCTAAAGAGAGGCACACTTTGAAAAGAATCACACTTTCTGCGCTCCTACTTGTTGGATTGTGTGTGGTGGGAAGTCGAGAGGCAGTTGCTCAAGCTGCATCTTCGAGGTCGTCCGCCGCCGACAACACTACGGACGCGATAACCGATCAACAGTTGGCGCTGCTGCGCAGGGATATTCGTTCGATCAAGAAGCAACTCATTGCTGCGAACTTGACGCTCACGGATAGTGAAGCGACAAAATTCTGGCAAGTGTACGAACAATACTCGGCGGAAGCTGAGAGGATCAACGGAACGAGAGCGGCGATTATCAAAGAATATTCGGACGAATATGGAACGCTGACCGACGACCAAGCCGATAATCTTATTCGCCGCTGGCTGGACACGGACATCGAACAGACAAAACTACGGCAACGCTATGTGGCGATCTTTCGAACTGTCTTGCCCGGAAAGAAAGCAGCGACCTTTTTTCAACTCGACCGCCGGATCAGCACGATGATCGATGTGCAGCTTACATCGCGACTTCCCCTGGCACAGAGTCAGGATTGATCTTTTCCTTGGGAGGCACCGTGTCCGCGACCGAGAAAGAAACAGGGCCGATCGCTTCTGCGTGGAATAGCTTTGACAGGCAAAGGGGCCTAAGCAACTCAGTCATGAATAGCGCGGGGTCCGCAGATTTCTTGTTGCTGAAGGAGCAAATTTGATGTCCGCCTCGCCAGTATCGGCTGAATCCCCCGCCCCTGTGACGAAACCGTTGCCTCCCGAAAGCGACAAACCTGCGGCCCCTTCCCACGGCATTGTCGGATGGAAAAAGCACGTAACTCCTCTCCTTGTCG
>Ga0222749_10001125_pt1 | contig 14141 bp, 13 predicted proteins | sample IncBWH2Mmetat_FD_197234 | JGI IMG/M metagenome (GOLD analysis project Ga0222749, IMG submission 197234) | Metatranscriptome of lab incubated forest soil microbial communities from Barre Woods Harvard Forest LTER site, Petersham... | ecosystem: Environmental > Terrestrial > Soil > Temperate... | reverse complement strand
CGGCTCCAGGCATCGTCGGTGCCCGGCAGGCCCAAGGCCTGCGCGAGCGCGGCGGCGATCCGGGTGTGCCCCTCGGCGTTCACGTGGAAGCGGTCCTCGGTCCAGAGCCGCGGATCCCGGCCCACCGGGTGGGCGGCGAAGTCGACCAGCCGGGCCCCCGTGGCCAGGGAGGCTTCCTTGAGCGCGTCATTCATGGCCCGGACCCTCCGGGCGAGCAGGCGTCCGATCGGCATCACCCCGGTCAGGTCCGGCAGCGTGAAGGTCAGCACCACCGCCCCCGTCCGGACGAGCGCCCCCTGCATCCGCGCCACCTCATCCCGGAGATCTCCCGGGATGAATCGCCGCTCGAGAAGGTCGTTCGAACCCGCGAAGACCGTCGCCAGATCGGGCTTCATCGCGAGCGCGGGACCCAGCTGCTCCTCCCGGATCTCGCGGGCCCGCTTGCCGCGCACCCCGAGGTTCGCGTAGAGCAGGCCGCCCTGGGCCCTCGCGACCTGCTCGGCCAGACGGTTCGCCCAGCCGCGATAGCCCCCCGCCCCGTCGGGGTCTTCCAGCCCCTCGGTGGAGCTGTCCCCGAGGGCGACGTAGCGTTCGAAGCGGACCGTCATGGAACCGGCAGTCTAGCATGGGACGGGGAGCTCCTGGAGCGTCCGCGACCGCCGGAAGGAGGACTCCCCGGGCCGAACCCCGACGCCGGGTGCGCCCGCGGGGGCCGGACTCCGGATCGCGGAAAAGGTCGGTAGGGCCGGGGCCCTGGCCTCCTTCTCCGCCTTCCTTCTAGAAGTCGATCTGGACCTGGGTCAGGAGGCCTCCCAGGTTGACCCGGTGGGAGCTGCCCGTAGGGCTGGTGTCCAGAAACGTGACTCCCTCGGCGTAGTGCTCGTGGACCCAGTTGAAGGCCCACCTGACGTTCTTCGTCAGCCACCAGTTGGCTCCGACAGTCAGGACGGAGACGTGATTCGAGTTCCCCGCGGCGATGATGTTGCCGGCGGGATTCAGGTCGTTCAACCGGTGGCGATCGACCGCGACGCCGGAATACCGGACTCCGAGCTCCACGGCGCCCCAGCCTCCGACCGACGGCTCAAAGTTGTGCGCGGGGGAGATACGCGCATCGGGGATCTTCTCCTCGCCCGTCACGATGTAGGTGACCTGGGCATAGTAGGCCCGGGTCGCCAGGAAGTGATCTTCTCCGGCGTTCGCCGCCGAGGTGATCAGGAATTCGTCCCGGCGCTGCATGAGTTCGCCGCGGATCTCGAGGGGTCCCACGGCATAGGTCAATTCACCGCCCTCCCGGACGCGGCGACCCAGGAGGAGGTAATGGGTGACCCCCGGGGCGGCCCCCGTGGTCTGCGTGAACTCGAGATAGGAAACCGTGAATTCCGTGGACTGGAATCCGGTCGCGGCGAACTGCTCGGTGTTGCCGGCACTTCCGCCGTTCCCTTCGCGTCCGTAGGATCCCCAGACTCCCACCCGGAGGTATTTCAGGAAGGAATCCCTGTCCTGGACGAACGGCGCCACGGTGAACCGCGCGCCCCATTCCTTTCCGTCATTGTCGTCCGCGAGGGAGCGCCCGGAATTCGCGGTGATGTCCCGCCCGTTCTGCCAGGCGATCTGGTAGGTGAAGAGGCCCTCTCCAATGTCCCCGTAGATGTTCACGCCGAGGTCCTGGTTCTCGACGAACCGGGACATGAGCGAGCGCGAGACGAACTCCGTGAAGAGCGGGGACTGGAGGGTTTCCACCTCGCAGGGAGATTTGAACTGGCCGGCCTGAATGCGGAATTCCCTGAAATGCTTCCATTCCAGCCAGGAGTTTTCCGGGATCGCGGCGCTCTGGTTGACGGGGGTGGTCGCGTTCGCCCCTTGCGGAGAGAAGTCCTCGTTCAGCTTGAATCCCCAGTCCCTGTAGATGGTCCCGTCCATCGTCAGGAACAGTTCGCGCAGGAAGAACGTATTTGGAAAGTCCCTGGCCCCGGCCCCGGTCTGAGCGACGCAGATCGGCCGGTCCAGAACCTGGCGATAATCAACCTCGGCCCGACCGCCGATGTGGAGGTCGAACTCGTCCCCGACTTCAGATGGAATCCGTCCGTGAAGGAAACCTTGAAGTCGAGATCTCCCCGGGCCGCCGGGGGATTCGCGCCCCCCTCCAGGCTCATGCCGGACGCCTCCGGCTTCCGGGCCTTGAGCGACTCGATCAGGGCGCGCTGGGCCTCGAGCTCGGCCCGCTGGGCCTTGAGCTCCGCCGAGAGGGTCTCCACCTGGCTGGCGGGGTCGTTCGGCGGCTTGGCGCCGCCCTTCTTTTCGTCGTCCCCGTCGGGCGTTCGAGCCCACGCGGAACTGCAGAATGCCGCCGTCAGAAGCATCCACGCCATCGCGATGTCCCTCCCGGTTCCGTCAAGAGTGAAGGATCCTCCATGAATGCCGTTCGCAGCAGAAGCAATATGTATCATTGATCATAGCGATTGGCAACAAGATCAAGACAGGCTTGGGCCATGCCTGGGGTAAGAGTGGACCGGTCCGAGGAGGGAGATTCTGGAACTTCAGCCTGACGCGGGTAAGATGGCGGGCCTGGAATCGACGCGCAGGACCTGACGGGGATCCGCATGACGAACGAATACCAGGCGATTGTCGAGTCCTGCGGCACGAAGAGCTCCTACGCCTGGCTCACGGTCGACCGATCGCGCCTGGCGGCCCGACGGTGGCCCGGGATCGCCCCGGGCCAGAAGCTCCGAGTCCGCATCCGTCCGGAGGATGTGATCCTCTCCCGGACTCCGCCCGGCCAGATCAGCGCGCGGAACGTTTTCCCCGGGCACACGCGTTCGGTCAGGACCGCGCCGGACGGAACCCACGTCACCCTGGACCTGGGCTTTACCCTGACGGCGCTCATTTCGCCGGAGGCGGCCCGCGAACTCGGCATCCGGCGGGGCGTCCCTCTCTTCGCGATCATGAAGGCGACCGCGGTGGTCCCCATCATCGGGATCCGCACGCACGCGCGGATCTCCTTCGTGGGCGAACGCGGATTGGTCGATGCAGGCAAGATGGACTTCCTGCGGACGCTCGCTCATACCGGCTCCCTCTCGGCCGGCGCCCGGGAGCTCGGGATCAGCTATCGCACGGCCTGGATGTGGGCCCGGGCGATCAACCGTGCCTGGGGATTCCCGCTCATCCACCGGATCCACGGCGGCCGGGGGGGAGGGGGCGTGTCGCTCACCTCCGAGGGACGCACACTTATTGAGCGGGCACGGAAGCTCGAGGAATCCGCCAATCGGGAGCTCCCGCGGACGCACTAGCCGCGACGGTGCGGCCGATCCGAGGCCCCGGCGACGATCCGGACGCCAAGGCTACCGCTTCCGCCCGATGAAGAGATAGTACGGGGACCGGAGCCCGGGCAGATACGGGATCGTGCCCAGCCGCTCCTCGAGGCGGACCTGCTCGAAGCGGTCGCGCAGGTAGGGAAGATGGTCCGGCGAGATGAACACGTTGTCCCAGGCATAGGTCAGCGGAAACAGGAATCTCTGGAACCGGGTGTGGCGCCGGAGGTCCCGCTCGGGCCACTTGCGCGAGATATAGCAGTCGACGACTCCGATCCATCCCCCCGGCCTCAGGTTCTCCCAGGCCCGGTTGATCGCCCGGAACCAGTCGGGGATCATCGTGAGGGAGTAGCTGAAGGTGACGACATCGGCCGGCTCGTCGGCCCGCCACGAGGTCGCATCGGCGGCGACCGTCTCGACGTTCCGCCAGTCCCGCTCCTTCACGCGCCTCCGGGCGACGTCCTGGAGGGAGGGGCACAGGTCCACCAGGACCGCCCGCTTGAGCGTCCGGAGCCGTTCGCCCACCAGTTCCGCGTTGCTCCCCGTGCCCGAGCCCATGTCGAACCAGACGCCGCCGGGAGGGAATTCCAGCCCTCTCATGAGCTCCTCGCGGCCATGGAGCAGTCTCCGGCGGAAGTCGTCGTAGGCCCGGGCCTGCCCGTGGTAGAAGGAATCCAGCCGCTCCCCGTGGGTCGCGCCGCGGGTCGGCGGGAAGAGCATGTCGCGGAGGACCGGGAGATCGGCGAAGAGCTTCATGCCGGCAGGTCGACGATGTGGAAGCTTCCGTAGGTGTGCACCCGGTCGCGCGCGTGGAGGGAATCGGCCCACTCGGAGTGACGTTCGAGGAGCCCGCCCAGGCGCTCGGCGCGGCCGCGGTGGCGGACGGTGAGCGGGTCGAGCCACGGGGTCGTCCGGCCGGCGCTCCGGTAGATCACCCGCGCCCGGGGGGCGGCCTTCCCCAGGATCTCGCTCCACTCCTCGGCGAGCGCGGCCCGGTGTTTTCCGCGCATCCAGTCCATGTGGTCCAGGAGCACGAACCGCGTGAATCCGGGGGGCGAGGCTCGGAGGTACTCCGTCAGGGACCGGGTGTGGATGCGGAGGCGGCCGACCGCCGCCTTCAGCAGGTTGAAGTTCTCCCGCTTCAGGTACTCCGGACAGCACTCCGGCGTGTAGTGGCCGCGCGCGTAGACCCGCCAGAAATAGTTGTCCTGGAACGGGAGCCGCGTGACCACGGTCTCGAAGCAGTCCCGGATGTAGTCCGCGGCGCCGGACGGATAGCGCGCCAGCATCTCCTCGTGCTGCCCCTTGGGGACCCCGACCAGGCTGAGCGTGGCCGGCTGGGACAGGAACCATCTCATCCACGGGCTCCAGAGGCGATCCCGGAGCCTGGACTCGTAGACCTCCCGCTGCTCGTCGATGGTGCGGGCCTCGAGGAGCGCCTCCACCGCGCCCCAGACCGGGCGGAATCCCCGGACCAGGCCCAGGACGATCTTCGCCCCGAATCCGGCGGTGCCCCGGTAGTAGAACGACTGGTGCCACGCCCGGCCGTCGAAGAAGTCCAGGTGCCGGTCCCACCAGCGCCGCGAGAACTCCCCGAGCCCGGACCGGAGCGAATCGTGGTACATCTCCCGGGCAAAGGCCGAGCGGCCCCGGCCGAAGAGTTCAAAGAAGTCCTCGTAGGAGAGGCACCGGAGGGCCGCGACTTTCAGCTCCAGGAGGGCCGACTGGCAGGGATTCATGTCCACCGCATGGACCTCGCCCGCCCCGGCCAGGAGGTAGTCCAGGACGTTGCATCCGGCGCCCGTGATGGCCACCAGCCGGTCGCCCGGCCCAAGCTGGAGGGCCACGCGGTCGAGCGCGGGATCCTCCCAGCTCGTGTTGAAGATGAGATGGTGCTTGAGGAGGGAATCGAAAAAACGGACGTGGAAGTCCCTCTCTCCTGGCTGCGCGCCGGTCGCCGGGGGCGCCGCGTCGCAGATCGCCTGCGTCATCCGGTACGAGACTAGCCCGCGCCTGTTCGGATCGTTCAAGGAGGGCGTCAAGGGAGCGCAAAGATCGGCCCGCTCCGGTCCGGGGGCCCCCGATTCCGGTCGAGGCCGCGGGGCCCCGCCCGGAAGGGCCCCTTCCCGGCCCCCGTGCTTGGCGAGGACCTCCTGGGGACGAGGGAAGCCTCGGGCAAGGTTCACATTTCATTGGCCGGCCCTGAACGAAATTCGAACGGAGCGCGGCTAGTCTCGAGGGGTTTGAGGGGGTGCCCCCATGATCGATCCTCTCCACCGTTATCCGAAGCGCGTCGCGGACGATCTCCTCTTCCGGCCCATGGAGGAGTCCGACGAGGCGGCGCTCGTCGGTTTTTTCAAGCGGATCCCGGTCGACGAACGGCAGCTCTTCAAGGACGACGTGACCCCCGCGGAGGTGATCCGGGGCTGGATCCGCCATCTGGACTACACGAACATCCTGCCGATCCTGGCGTTCGAGGGCCCCCGGCTGATCGCCGACGCCACGCTCCACCGCGACCGCCGGGGCTGGGCGCGCCATGTCGCGAAGATCCGGCTGACCCTTCATCCCGACTACCGGCACCGGGGCCTCGCCCACATGCTGGTGCAGGAGTTCATCGACCTCGCCCAGCCCCTCAAGATCGCCATCCTGCAGGCGGAGATCCTCGACATCCAGGACGAGGCGCGGCAGCTCTTCGTCGGCATGGGTTTCCAGTGCGTGGCGACCCTTCCCCAGCAGGCGATCGACCTGGCGGGAGTCGCCCACGACCTCCTGATCTTTTCACAGACGATCACCCCGCCGGAGCGGCTGGCCCCCGAAGCCTGGCTGGCCGAGGCGGATGCCGATGTGGGGGGCGGATAACGGCGATCGGGCCCCCCCATCACCGTCCTCCGGGCGAACGATCCCTTCATCATCGGTTGACCTGATCTTCTCATTTCGTTGACGGCGGGTTCATAAAGTGACGCGGCCTTGATCCGGAAGAGGCTTCTTGAGTCGCGGGTTCTGAATCTTGGGTGGGGCACGCGAGAGTGATGTGTCGCAAACACGCCCGATCCTTCGTCCTCGGGGTCCCGTCGGATCCGGAAGGACGAAGGACTCTGTCCGGGACGCCAACGGCGCGGTGACCTTCCGCGAGTTCCGGCAGCCCCGGCGATCTCAGGCTTCCGAACTCCGGGATCGACCGCGCCTCCGGCCTCGCCGTCCCCGTGGACTCCGCCCGAGGATCGCCTGGAGCGATGAGACCCCTTGCGTCGGCCGGGGAAGTCCGGGGACCCCGGCGTCCCGAAACCGGCCTGGACGGATGGACCGGTGATGGTTCTTCTCGACGTGCGGGATCTCTCCGTCGTTTTCCCCGGCGGGGTCCACGCCCTGCGTTCCGTGAGCGTCCAGATCCGGAAGGGGGAAATGACCGTTCTCCTCGGGCGCTCGGGGGCCGGGAAGTCGTCGCTCCTCCGCTGTCTCAACCGCCTCCAGGCGCCCACCTCGGGTTCGGTGAGGGCCACCGACGTGGGGGACATCGGAGAGCGCCGGGCGCTCGCGGAGCACCGTCGGCGCACCGGCATGGTCTTCCAGCTCCACCACCTGCACGGCCGCCAGACGGCCCTCCAGAACGTGCTCATGGGCCGGCTCGGATACCACTCCGCGTTCCGCAGCCTGTTTCCCCTGCCGGACCGGGATGTCCGGCTCGCGCTGGAGTGCCTGGACCGGGTGGGCCTGGTCGACAAGGCGCAGCGGCGCATCGACCAACTCAGCGGCGGCGAGCGGCAGCGGGTGGGCATCGCGCGCGCCCTGGTCCAGAAGCCGCGGCTTATCCTCGCCGACGAGCCCGTCGCCAGCCTCGATCCTGCAACCGCCGGGCCGCTTCTGGATCGCCTCCGGACCATCTGCCGTGAGGACGGACTCACCGCCGTGCTCAGCCTCCACCAGCTCGACTATGCCCGGACGTTTGGAGAGCGCCTCCTGGGGCTCTGCGACGGGCGCATCGTCTTTGACGGTCCACCGGAGGGCCTGCTCGAGGGGGACCTGAAACGCATCTACGGCCCCGCCCCGGAGGTGTCTTCCCCGCCGCCCCTGGAACCCGGACTTAAGGAGAACCGGACGTGAAGCTCTCGCCGCTCGTTCGACGCCTGGGCGCGCTCGCCCTCCCTCTGATGTTCTTCGCGGCCTCCTGCGACCGAGCTTCCCAGGCGGGGGTCCAGGGATCCTCCCCGAGGGATCCCGAACTCATCCGCATCTCGGTGCTTCCCGACGAGAACGCCTCGAAGCTCATCCGGGACAACGAAGGGCTCAAGCAATACCTTGAAGCGAGGCTCGGGAAGAAGGTGGAAATCCACGTCTTCACGAACTACACCGCCATGATCGAGGCGTTCCGCGCCAAGAACATCGATCTGTGCTATTTCGGTCCTCTGTCGTACTGCATCGCGGTCAGCAAGGGGGCCGAGGCGGAGTGCTTCGCCTGCAAGCTGAAGGACGGCCTCAAGACCTACCGTTCCGTCATCATCACGCACGTCGAGAGCGGCATCCAGAAGCTGGCGGACATCAAAGGCAGGACCATGGGCTACGGAGACATCGCCTCCACGTCCAGCCATCTGATTCCGAAGTGCGAGCTGGCCCGGGCGGGGGTCCCCGAAAGCGACTACCACGAATCGTTCCTCGGTAAGCACGACGTGGTGGCCGTGAACGTCCTGAGCCGAAGCGTGGATGCGGGAGCGCTGAGCAAACCGATTTTCGAGGGGCTGCTCAGAAGCGGGAAGATCGACCGCGCGAAGATCCGCGTGCTCCAGGAGTCCCCGGAGATCCCCGACTACCCCTGGGCGATGCAGAGGGATCTCGTCCCGGGCCTCAAGGACAAGATCCGGAAGGCCTTCTACGAGCTCAAGGACCCGGCGATCCTGAAACCCCTCAAGGCCGACGGATTCGCCGAGATCGCGGACGAGGAGTACAACGTGATCCGCGAGGCGGCCAGGATCCTCAACAAGAACCTCGCGACGCTCGAGAAATGAGAGGCGCGCGAGGGCACGTCCCGGGGGGGCCAGGGGCCCCGCGAGGCCGGGGATGACCGAAGCCCAGGCCGGCGTCCGGGGCGAGCGGGTGCTCGGGGAGCGGAGGCGGATTCGACTGAAACGGATCCTCTGGACCGGGGCGGCCCTTTTCGTCGTCGCGGGAAGCCTGGTCTATGCCGGGCTCTTCGAACTGTCGAGGTACAGGCGCGGAATCCCCACGATCCTGCGGATCATCATCACCGAGGGCTTCCCCCCCGATTTCCGCCTGAGCGCCGAGGGCTTTCGCCGGTGGTGGGCGGGGAAGGCCTCGTTCAACGCCGCGGTCCCCTGGGGGCGTCCGCTTTGGGACACGGTCATGATGAGCCTGGGAGGGACCGCGATCGCGGTCTTCTTCTCCTTCATCCTGGGCTTCCTCGCGGCGCGGCCCAGCACCCCGCATCCGGTCGTCTACGCCGCGGCCCGAGGACTCCTCAATCTTCTCCGGGCGACCCCCGAGCTCATCATGGGGATCATTTTCCTCGTGGCCGTCGGGGTGGCCCTGCCGCCGATTCTTCCGGGCGTGCTCGCGCTCGGGTTCCATTCGGTGGGCATGATCGGGAAATTCTTCGCCGAGGCGATCGAGCACTCGGACGTGGCCCCCATCGAAGCCGTCCGGGCCTGCGGCGGCGGGGAGCTTCAGGTCCTCTGGCACGGCATCCTCCCCCAGGTGCTGCCGCAGATGGCGGACGTGACGCTCTACCGCTGGGAATACAATTTCCGGGCGTCCCTCGTCATGGGCATGGTCGGCTGCGGGGGGATCGGACTGGAGATCCAGTCGGCCCTGGCGCTCATGGAGTACCGGGAGCTCACGGCCCTCCTCCTCATCATCCTCGTCTGCGTTTCGCTCGTGGACCTGGTGGGGGCCCGGCTCCGCCGGGCCCTGGCCTGAGCTCCCGGCCATGGAGCCGCGCCCCCGCATCGTCCTGACGCACTGGGTCCACGAGGAGGTCCTGGCCTACCTCCGGGGGCACGCCGAGGTCGTGGCGAACCCGACCCGGGAGTCCCTCTCGAGGGACGACCTCCTTTCGCGGGCCGAGGAGGCCGAGGCGCTGATGGTCTTCATGCCCGACCGGGTGGACGAGGACTTCCTGGCGCGCTGCCGGCGGCTCCGGGTCGTGGCCGGGGCGTTCAAGGGCGCCGACAATGTGGATGTGGAGGCGTGTTCCCGGCGCGGGATCTGGGTCACCGTCGTGCCCGATCTCCTGACCGGTCCGACGGCGGAGCTGGCCGTGGGGCTCCTCCTGGCGCTCCTCCGGAAGATCGTGACGGGCGACGCGGTCGTCCGCGGCGGGGGCTTCACGGGCTGGCGGCCCGAACTCTACGGGGGGACGCTCCAGGGGAGGCGGATCGGGATTCTCGGAATGGGCTCCGTGGGTCAGGCCATCGCCCGCCGGCTCCGGGGTTTCGAGACCCGCGTGCAGTATGCCGACCCCCGACGGCTGGATCCCGGGCGGGAGGCCGAGCTTTCCGCCGAGTACGCGACGTTCGAGGAGCTGCTGACGGGGTGCGACCATGTGATCCTGGCCGCCCCACTCACACCGCAGACGTTCCACCGGATCAACCGCCCATCCCTCTCGCGGATGCGGCCCGGGGCGACGCTGGTCAACGTGGGGAGGGGCTCGGTGGTGGACGAGGAAGCGGTGGCCGAGGCGCTCACCCGGGGCCGCCTCGCCGGCTACGCCGCGGACGTCTTCGAACGGGAGGACCTCTCCCGGCCCGACCGTCCGGAGCGCATCCCGGTGGCTTTACTGGAGCTCAAGGAACGGACGGTCTTCACTCCGCACCTGGGTTCGGCGGTTGACGAGGCCCGCCGGGAGATCGCCCTGGCCGCGGCACGGAACATCGTGGAGGTGCTCGAAGGCCGCCGTCCGCGCGACGCGGCGAACACTCCCCGGGAAATCTGACCCACGGGGCCCCGGGGAAACGAGAGGGAGCGGTCCCTGGCGGAGCCCGGCAGCGCCCGCGGTCGGGAGCCCCTCCATCCTTTACCGACGATCAAGCCGTTCGGCGAGCTCCCGCAGGGCGGGCTGGGCCCCGTGCAGCGGATGGAAGTGGCTGAGCGCGAGGGTCTCGACCTCGAGCAGGGCCAGCCTTCGCGCCGACTTCGAGGCGGCCACCGGGTCAGACGTGTAGAGAAAGTGGGGCCCGACGAGCCGGCTCCCCCACCGCTGGAGGGAGTCCCCGCCGATGAGGAGCTGCTTCTTCTCCAGGTAGAAGGCCGCATGCCCCTGGGTATGGCCCGGGGTCAGGACGACCCGAAGGCCCCCCGAGATCGGGAGGAGTTCATCGTCCTCCATCTCGCGCACCCGGGGGGTGCAGGCCCCCCTCATGAGCCTTCGCACGACCGGGCCCAGCGCCCAGCCCAGGAATCTCCACGCGAACGGCGACGGGAACCGCGCTTCGCCCCTCACGGCGGGGGCCTCCAGGCGATGGATCGCCACCTCCGCCCGGGCCTCTCCCAGGAGTTCCCCCAAACCTCCGATGTGGTCCGGATGGAAATGAGTGATCAGGATCCGGCGCAGGGCCTGAGGAGTCCGTCCCAGGGCCCCGAGCGCCCGGAAGATTCGCGAGCCGCTGCCGGGCATCCCGGTGTCCACCAGGGTCACCTCCTCCCCGTCCAGCAGCAGGAACACGCACGCGCCGCGCACCGGCACCTGGTAGACGCGGTCGGCGATTTCCTGGATCCGGCGGGACCCGTAGCGCATTTCTCCGGATCAGGATATCGGGTGGACTCAAAGAGGCGATCGAAATCCGAGGGGGGGAATCCTCGCGTCTCACGAACGGTCGGACCGGACGACGTCGGGAACAAAGGGGGAGACCCCGCACCCGCAGGAACTCCGGCCGGGGGAAGGCTCAAGGCCCCGTCCGACCTCGCTCGGAAACACCCGCCGATCGGGGGTTCTAGACGACCTTCCGACGGGCGGTTTGGCCCACGGAGACGCATTCGCTCCGGACGGCCCGGCGGAACAGGTGGGCGCCCAACCGCGCGGCCGCCTTGGCTCCGAACGCCTTCTCCCAGAGGTCCGGGAGACGCCCCATTTCCGTTCCAGCCCGGGCCCGGATGGTCGCGACGAACTGGCCCGCCGAGAAAGTCTGGACCCCTTTTAGTTGTTGGGCGAACGCGGAGGCATCCTGGATGACGCCGAGGGACTCCTGGAGCTCGCGGCACCGGTCGATCGCCTTCGCCACCGGGCGGCCGTAAGCCGCGGCGAAGGCCTCGAGGGCGTACCGGATTTTCTTCACCGACTTCCGGAGGTCGTGAAGGGAAGCCTCGGGAGCCGACGCCCAGTCGGCCGGTTTCAATCGGAGCGATTCCGAAAGGGCGGCCGCCGTCCGCTCCGGGCCCGTCCAGGTGACGGGAATCCCGTCGTCGGGGACCTGCGTCGCCCGTTCGAGCGCGCCCAGCAGCACCGGGTAGCCCTCCCCATCCAGCGTCGACTTCATCCGGACGGTGGCCTGCGAGAGTCGTTCCTCGACCGTCTCCTTCAGCGTCTCGGCCTCGGGCGACCCGAGGTCCGGTACGGTTTCGATGGCCTGACGGAGCACGTCCAGGTCCCGCACCTCGCCCAGGGCGCCCATGAGGGCGCTCAGGTCCTTCTTGAGGGACTTCCGCTCCAGTCGAGGGAGCGGATCGCCCAGGTACTTCACCGTCGCCCGGAGCCGGCGGCAGGAGGTGCGCATGAGATGCACCCCTTCCAGGTCCCCCTCCTCGCGCACCTTCCGCTCCCCTTCCTTGAGTCGGGCCAGGTGGTCGCGGGTGGCCTGGGCGAAGCTACGAGCCAGGGTGAGGACGCCGGTCGATGCGGAAGAGGGATTCTTCATGGGGATCATCCTGCAGTAAATCGTAGGGCCAGGCGTTCCAGTCGGGCGACGGGGGCCGGACGAAATCCCTCCCGGGCGGTCGCCCGGAACAGGGCCGGCCGGCTCAGGGCATCCAGGAGACGGTCCCGGGATCCCCGGGGCAGCCGCTGGAGCGCCTTGCGGATCGGCATCCAACGGCGCTTGGAGATCTCGTTGAGTTCGCCCTTGGGGATTCTTTGCCAGCCCACCCGGGCGGCGAAGACGAAGGCGAGGGATCCATCCTCGCGGCGATACATGCCGCTGAGGGCGAGCAGCCGGGCCTCCAGCCCCGTCTCTTCCTTCACTTCGCGGAGGACCGCGACCCAGGGGGTCTCGTGGGGCTTCATCCCTCCCCCGGGAAGCTGCCAGCCGTCGCGGCCTCGGGGCTTGACGAGGAGGACCTGTTTCCGGCGGCAGATGACCGCGAAGGCGGAATCGCGGCGAGCCATGGAGTGCACCCCCTCTCAAGATCCAAAGAGAGAATCGGCCCTTCGAGAGCCGTTCTGAATGGAAATCGGACGACCCGGGTCAACTTTGGGAGAAATAGTGGGGAAAAATCCTACCCCGGGGTAGCTTGCGTCCCCCGATCCTTGTATTAGCGCAATCGCCATCCGATCCCTAACCCCCCGAATATCAATCCATTAGAATGGTCCCGGGGCAGGCGGGCCTTCATGGCATGAGAGTTGCCCCTTGCTCCTCCTGCAGGAGACGGCGGGGTGGGGTTCGCCCTTGTGGATTCGAACGCCGCGTTGATCCCGCCGGGATCCTGGGAGGCTTCCCCTCCGGGCCGCGGGTTGCGCCGGCGGAGGGATTCGGAGGTAACGGCAGCCAGCAACCCGAGCACTCATACGGACGACCCGGTACTCGAACCCATGCGAGGATCTGATGACCCGACGCCTGGCGACCCTGCTTGCGATGGTGGTCCTCCCGGCTGCCTGGGCGCATGCCTACATCGATTCCACGCCCAGCCTGGGAAAGGTGCTGAAGGACGCGACCACCATCGTCCTCCTCCAGGTGGACAAGGTGAGCCTGGACAAACGGGTCATCCTCTACAAGAAGGTGTCCGACCTCAAAGGGGAGCACTCGGGGTCCGAGATCAAGCACCAGATCACCGACGGCTGGAATCCCCGCGAGCCCAAGGCGATCCTGGAATGGGCCCAGCCGGGCAGGTTCGCGCTCTGTTTTCATGACGGGAAGGTCGCGGTCACGTGCATCGGCCAGTACTGGTATGAAAGCTCGGCGCTCGAGGCCCCCTGGTGGACGATGACGTCGGGGCGGCCGGAGCTCTCGCTCTCCTTCTTCGGACCGGTGGAGAAGCTCCGACTGGCGATTCCGGAACTCCTGGCCGGCAAGGAGGCGGTCGTGACCGCCATCTCGCACGGACCCCGGAGCGACGTCTGGCAGTACGACAATGTCGGCTTCCGGAAGGTCCTTCGCGGGAGGGACTGCCCGGTCTGGCGCATCAAGGCCAGCCTGGAGATGCCCGGCAACGCCACGGAGGTCGGGAACAAGGATTCGAAATGGGTGGTCGGTCCGGGAGCGGCGGGCGCCGAGGAGGTGCCGGCCCTGGTCCAGGCGCTCAAGAGCCCCCAGGCCGAGCGCCGCGGGGAGGCGGCGGAAGACCTGGGACTGATCGGCCGCCATGCCCGCGTCGCGCTCCCCCAGCTCATCCAGGCCCTCGAGGACGCCGACCCTCGGGTCCAGATCATCGCCGCCCGCGCGGTCGCGCTGATCGAGAAGGATCGCGAGGGCGTTCTTCCGGTCCTCGAGAAGGCGCTCAAGAACCCGAGCGTCCAGGTCCGGAAGTCGGCGGCGGAGGCCCTGGGGGACATCGCCTCCCAGGCCAAGAATGCCGTGCCGGCCTTGATCGCGGCGCTCGAGGATCCGGATGCGGGCGTCCGGTGGGCGGCCGCCGATGCGCTCGGCCGGCTCGGGGGCGACGCCGAGCCCGCGG
>Ga0222749_10001124_pt1 | contig 14141 bp, 13 predicted proteins | sample IncBWH2Mmetat_FD_197234 | JGI IMG/M metagenome (GOLD analysis project Ga0222749, IMG submission 197234) | Metatranscriptome of lab incubated forest soil microbial communities from Barre Woods Harvard Forest LTER site, Petersham... | ecosystem: Environmental > Terrestrial > Soil > Temperate... | reverse complement strand
GCGAAGTGGGCCTGGCCCCGCTCGTAGAAGGCCCCGTAGATCAGCGGGTTGAGCTGGCAGGCGATGTCCAGGTGCGCCACCGCCTCGACGAAGAGCGATTTCACCTTCTGGCCCTTTCCGAGCAGGTACTTCGCAAGCGCCACCTTCACCACGCCCAGGTCCTTGAAGATGTAGGCGTACGTCGGCTCCAGCTCCGCCGCGCGCGAGAAGTCGTCGACCGCCTTCCGGTAGTCGGGCTCCGGGTCGCCCTCCTTCTTCAGCGACCGGGCCATGTAGAACCGGACGATGCCCCGGTTGTGGTACGCCGGGCTGCACGTGTTGTCGAAGTTGATCGCGGCGTCCAGGTCCTTGAGCGCCATGCCGAAGACCGCCGAGACGTCCTTGCCGGAGTCGCGCGCGTACCGTCCCCCAAAGATGAGGACGTTCCCCCGGTTGACGCGCGCGGGCGTGTGCTCGGGCCGGAGCTCCGCCGAGACGACGAAGTCGTCGAGCGCGTTCTTGCAGCTCGCGCTCGGATCGTTCCCCTCGAGGGACTGGATGATGGCCTTGGCGAACCGGTAGACCCCCCGCTGGGTGCGGATGTCGTAGTTCTTCTGCTGCTGGTTGATGGCGAGCGTGAGTCCGTTCTCCCCCTCCTCCAGCTGCTTGATCACCGACTTGAGGCCGAGCGCCCCGAGCTTCCCGGAGGCCTCCAGCCGGATCAGCTCCTTGAACATGTGGATCGCCTCCTCCAGGCGCCCGGCGTGGAGCGCGGTGATCCCCTGGGTGAAGCGCATCTGGTCGTCCGACAGGATCGGGACGCCGTTGATGAACCGGTCGAGGTCCTCCCCGAGGTTCTTGGCCGAGTCGTAGCGGCGAACGGGGTCCTTGGCCATCGCGCGGACCACGATCCGCTCGAGGTCCGGCTTGACGGAGGCGTTGAGCTGCGAGGGTGGGACGAGCGGGTCGCGCACGACGGAGAAGCAGGTCTTCATCGCGTTGGAGCCTTCGAACGGCGGGCGCCCCGTCAGGAGGAAGAAGAGCGTCGCCCCCAGCGAGTAGACGTCGCTCCGCTCCCGGATGTCGTGGGTCCGGGCCATGGCCTGCTCGGGCGACATGTAGGACGGAGTGCCCTGCACGTTGATCGTGCGCGAGAGCATGCTGTCGTCCGTCGGACCCAGCGTGGTCGCGAACTGCGCGAGCCCGAAATCCATCACCCGGACCAGGCCGTCGAAGCCCAGCATGATGTTCCGCGGCTTGAGGTCGCGGTGGATGACCCGGCGCCCGTGGGCGAACTCGACCGCGAAGGCGGCGTCCCGAATGATCTGCGCCGCCTTCTGGACGGGGAGTCCGCGCGCCCGGACCTGGTCGAGCGTCTCCCCTTCGATGAACTCCATGGCGATGTAGGCGCGCTCCACGTCCCCTTCGGCCTCGCGCCCCGTCTCGTAGACCTGCTCGATGCCCGGGTGGCTCAGGCCCACCATGGCCTCGGCCTCCTTCAGGAAGCGGGCCACCCCCTCCGCGCCGCCCCCCGCGTCCCCGAAGACCCGGAGCGCGACCCAGCGTTTCCCGGCCGTGTCATAGGCCTTGGAGACCGACCCGAGGCCGCCCTTTCCGATCTCGTGAACGCGGATGAATTTGCCGAACAGGTTCCGCGGATCCTGCATGGCCCGCGCGGCCTCGGCGGGGATCGCCGCCGAAACCGGTCCCGTCCCCTGCGGAGCGGCCCGGGAGGAGGCCTCCGCCGGCGCCGATTCATCCTGCCGGCCCCGGATCCTCCGGGCCGCCTCCTGGCGGAGCTCGTCAATCTGCTCGGGGCGGAGGAGCCCCCGCTCCCGCAGGAGCTCAGGCAGGCTCCGCGCGGCTTCCTCCGAGAGCGCCGTCAGGCACTCGTTGAGCTTCTCCTGGCTCACGAGCCCCTTCTCGAGCGCGATGATGCCGAGTTCTGCGTCTTCTTCCAGCAAGGCGCCGATATTCTAGCACGGCCCCGGTCAATCGAAAACAATCACATGAGAACGGAAGGTTTCCGACGGGAAGAACGGCGGCGGCCGGTCCCCCGGAGCCGGGGGCCGCCTCCATGCCCTGGGACCGGGGGCCCGGAGGTCCGGCGAGCGGGCGTCCCGTCCCGCGTGGCGACCGGGAGGCCGCTCCGATCTACCGCAGGCGGCCCACCGTGTCGGTGGGAGCCGCGTATCCGGGGCCGCCGGCGGCGACGTAGCCCTGGCTGGCCCCCGAGAGATCGGAACTCACCCAGAACGAGTAGAGGCTCCCGCTCCTCAGGCGGAACCGGAACTTCACGGTCTTTCCGGCCAATGCCGCGATCCCTCCCCCCCCAGGCCACGTCACCGGAAGCAGCGTGCCGTCGCCCGAAAGCGGGGCGCTGGCCTGGACCACGGCGCCCCTCTCGTCCATCGCCTCGACCCGGAGCTCGCCCCGGGCCGCCGCCAGGTTGACGAAGAGCTGCTTCCCGCCGAACCGGATCGGCCGCGTCGTGAGCGAGCCCTCCGGTTCGCCCGCGTCCATCGAGGCGAATCCGTCCCGCCGGAGGACCGCCAGGCCCGTGGAGCAGACGCCCTGCCGGGCCGACCCGGCCTCGCCCGCGCGGCCGCTCATATAGAAGTAGAGGGAGTCCCCCACGACCAGGCATCCGCCGCCGACCGACTGGACATTGTTCGCGTTCCATTCCCCAGGCCGGTTGGAGACGGGGCAGAACGGCCGGCGGTCGGGCCGCGTCCAGTGCCACCCGTCGCGGCTGTATCCGAGGGAGACCTCGTTGGGCTTCTGCCGGTCGGGGAACTGGCCGCGCCAGATGGTGAAGAGCCCAAGCACGATGCTCTCGTAGGCCACCCCGTCCAGGTTGTAGAGCTGGCAGGGGACTTTGTACTCGGGCCGCTCCGGATCGAGCCGGTCGGAGCCGGTCCACATCGGCGCGTCGACCAGCTGCTCCCACATCGGGCTGCTCTCGAGGTCCGCCCGCTCCCAGTAGCGGCGCCGGCGCGGCTCGCCCCACCCGTGCCGGATGCTGTAGACCCAGACCTTCCGGAACGGATTCCAGAAGACGGTGCTCCGGTCGCCGCACGAGCCCGTCAGCATCGGCTTCTCGCTCCAGTGGATCCCGTCCTCCGAAAAGAACGTCGCCAGGCCGAAGGCCTTCGGAACGGTCGACCCCCCGGGCGAGGAGCGGAACATCTTGAACCGCCTCTTCGGGTCCTTCTCCTCCTGGTCCAGCCAGACGGTCGAGGAGTCCCGCGCCCCCGTCTGCACCACGTTCGTGCCGGGTCTCACATCCAGATCGGGCTTGGTCCAGCGGAGGCCGTCCGGGGAGGTGGCGTAGCAGGTGGCATGGTCCTTCCCGGCCAGGTACCACATCTTGAAGAGCTGGTCCTTCGGGTCGTACCAGCAGCCGTCGCTGAAGGCCATCGCCATCTCGTTCTCCCACGGCCGGTCGGGCTTGAGGACCGGGCTGGCCGGGTGGTAGGTCGCGAGGTGAAACGTGCGTGCGAGGGTGGTCGACTCGACGAGAAAGTCGTCGACGAACAGCTGGCGGCCCAGGTCGATCGGGATCACCGCGGGCGGGGACTGGAGATAGGGGGGAGTCTCAAGGTCTTTGGTGACGTCGACCTGGGGGGGCCACGGCCGGGGGAGGTGGATGCCGTTCGGGAGGACCTCCTCCCGGGTTTCCTGGGCGGCGAGGCCACCCGGGAGGAGGAGCACCCCCAGGATCATCATTTTCAAGCGCACGCCCTCCCAGAACCGTACGTCCGGGACGGGCATGGCACGCCGCGAAACGACGGGGGACGGGACCGGTTCCCGGGCCCTCCGATCGGGCGCCCCAGCCGCCCGCCTAGGGAATCGTGAGGATGATCTTCTCCGTCGTGCCGCCCCGAAGGACGGACAACTCGACCGCCTGTCCCGGGGCCTTCTTCTGGATCAGGTACGCCAGAAGTGCGCCCTCGTTCGGGAAATCCTTTCTCCCGTCCGCCTCGACAATCACGTCCCCCTTCTGGAGCTTCGCCGCGGCGTCGGGGTTCCGGTCCTTCACGTAGGCGGGGGGCAAGCCCTTGATCCGGAGCGCCATCCCACCCGAGGCGACGCCGAGCCGGGTCCTTTCATCGGCGGGCAGGATCTCGAGCGGCTGGGTTCCCATCAGCCTGAAGCGCATTCCCCAGGTCATGAGCCTCCAGGAGAAATCGTTCGATCGACGCCAGCCCGCCTCGAGCGGAAGCTCCAGCTCGGCCTTCTGACCCCCGCGATCGACCTCCGCCTTCACCGATCCGGGCTCCTTCGCGGTCTGGAGGACCCATTGGACGTCGGCGATGGAAAGGATGGGCTGACCGTCCATCGTCGTGATCCTGTCCCCCGTCTTGAAGCCCGCTTTCTCCCCCGCCGTCCCCTTCGCCACCGCCTTGACGGTGGCCCGCTCCTTGGGGTCCAGGGAGATCCCCAGGTCGTCCGGCATGGGGTACGGCCAGAGCACCCGGTCCGGGATGACCTGCTTGGCGGTCCGGAGCGTCCAGGGATCGGGAGTGGAAGCCTGGTGGCAGTGGATGCAGCCGGCGCGGGTCCCGTCCGCCGGCTTGGCGAACGGCTTCCCGGTGATCTCCGGGATCGCCTCCGGGGTCGCGAACGGCGGCCGGGGCCCCGTCTTGCCGGCCAGGAGTTTCCGGTTCCCCGGGTAGCCCCGGTGGAGTTCGAGCGCTCCCTCCATCGCCTTCTTCAAACCCTCGATCGACAGGTCCTTCGTCGTATCCTTGTGATCGGACCGGCAGCCGTAGCGGCCATAGATGGTCTTGTCCGCGTTCATCAGAAAGACCGCCCAGGTCAGCTCGTAGTCGAACTGGAAGACCGACAGATCGATCCCCCAGCCCTGCACGACGCGCACGCAGACGAACTTGTCCATGAGCGCCGCCAGTTCCGCGTCCTCGCGACCGGCAACCTGCCGGTCCAGCTGCTTGCAGCTGATTCAGACGACTCAGCGGAAGACGACCATCATGGGCCTGCCGGACTTGGTCGCCTCGGCGTAGCCCTGGCCCAGATCGTCGTAGTTCCAGTTCCCCTTGACGGCGTCATCCTTGAGGGCGGTCTTGAGCTGTTCCTTCTTGGAGTCCTGGGGGCGGGCCGCGCACAGGAACGCGAGCGCCGCGATCGTGAGGGTCATGGCGGGTCTCCTCCGTAGTTTTCCTGGTCTCGCCCCCACGTGGCCGGCCGGGGTCGGAAAAGTACGGGCGGCGCCGGATCCTGGAGGATTTCCCCGAGGGCCGGACGCAACCTGCCTCCGCGGCCCATGCCTGGACGAAGGCCCCCGGGAGGAAATGAGGTCCCGCGAGGGGGGAGGGCGGGACCGGGGAGGCCGCTACTCCTTGGGCTTGAGCTTCTCCTCGGGGAAGGGATGGCCGGTCCAGGCCTTGTCGTCGCTTTTCTCCGGGAAGAAGTTCTTGTTGACCTCGGTATAGAACTTCCACTTCTCGGGAAGCTCGTCCGCCGGGAAGATCGCTTGCACCGGGCAGGGCTCGACGCACGCACCGCAGTCGATGCATTCCTCGGGGTGGATGTACAGCATCTTCGTGCCCTCGTAGATGCAGTCGACGGGACAGGCCGGGACGCACGCCTTGTCCTTGGTGCCGACGCAGGGCTCCGCGATGATGTAGGCCATGGCTGGCTCCTATACGTTGACGAGGACGTCCTTGCCTTCAATCTTGGTCTGAAAACACGGGATCTTCGCGCGCGGGTTGACGGGGGACTGGCCGTTGGCCACATCGAACACCCAGGCGTGCCACGGGCAGACGACGTTCGTTCCCTCGAGCATGCCCTCGTGGAGCGGCCCGCCCTGGTGGGGACAGATGTTGGAGGTGCAGAAGAACTTCCCGTCCACGTTGTAGAGCGCGAGCTCCTGGCCGTTCACCTCGACCTTCATCGCGTTCCCCGGCGAAAGGTCCGCCGTGCTCGCCACCTTCGTCCACTTGTCGCCCATCCGCGAAGTATATTCACGCCTCTTTTTTTTGTCAAGCCGGCACCCAGGCCGTCCTCCTTCGCCGGAATCCCGGGCCGTCCGGTCCCTTCCCCCGTTGACAGATCCTTCGCGCTCCACGAGAATCGCCCCATGAGCGTCCATCCCACCGCGGTCGTCCACCCCGGCGCCCGGATCGGCCGGGACGCCTCGATCGGCGAATACTCCATCGTCGGCCCCGAGGCCCGGCTGGGCGACCGGGTCCGCCTCCACTCCCACGTGGTCCTGGACGGGCGGACGACCCTCGGCGACGACACCGAGGTCTTCCCCTTCTGCGTCCTCGGCGTCCGTCCCGGCCATCACAAGGACCGGGGGGAGGGGACGGAGCTCCAGATCGGCGCCCGGTGCGTCATCCGGGAGTCGGCGAGCATCCACCGCGGCTCCAACGGCGGCACCGGGAAGACCGTCATCGGCGACGACTGCATGATCCTCGGGCAGATTCACATCGCCCACGACTGCCGGCTGGGCCGCCACGTGACCATGATGAACGGCTGCATGATGGCCGGCCACGTGGAGATCGGCGACTATGCCACCCTGGGCGGGAACGCCTCCATACACCAGTTTGTCCGGATCGGCGCCCACGCGATGCTGGGCGGCGCCGCGACCGTCCGGATGGATGTCCCCCCCTACTGCATGGCCGCTGGATACGGTCCCGGCCTCCACGGCCTCAACGAGGTCGGCCTCGAACGGCGGGGATTCTCCCCGGAGACGGTCGCCGCGCTCCGGTCCGCCTACCGAACCCTCTTCCGCTCCGGCCTCGCCCGCGCGGAATCCATCGAGCGGATCGGGGCCGCGCGCGGATCGATCGCCGAGGTCGATCTCCTCGCGGACTTCGTGGCCGCCAGCCGGCGGGGGATCGCCCGCCACGGCCGAAACGGCTGAGCGATCCCCCAGGGCCGGGGAGACGGTCCCTGAGTCCCGCGGAAGTCCGGCCTGGGGCGGAGCTACCGGAGAAACTCGCGGTACTCTCTCCATCTCGAGTCGTAGGTGACGCGGACCTCGGACGGGTAGCCGCCCTCCCCGATCACGGCCCGCAGGCCATCCTGGAGCGAGAGGGGCTCCGCCACATAGTGCGACGTCGTCCGGACCCCGCCCGTGGTGCGCGTCATCCAGGAGACCGCCGGGGTCCGGGCCGCCACATGCGCGGTGATCCGATCGTCGAGGACCTGGAGGACGGAGAGCTCCCCGGCCGCGGGGAACCCGTTCTCATCGGGGGCCTTGAGGCCGACGGCCACGTCGACGCGCCAGGGATGGGAGGCCATCTTCGAGAGGTCCGGATCCAGATTGACCCGCGCGATGACGGGTTTCCCCTCAATCTCGCCCTGCATGAGGGCCCAGTCGTCGGAGACCTTGCCCGGCCGGCCCCGGAGGTCCCGGAGGAGTCGCTCGACCTCCGCCTTCAGGTTCATCGCGGCCACCGGCCCCTCCGGCTCCGGGCGGAATCCGATCGTTTCGACCGCATCCTCCACGCCCTGCTCGCCCAGGATCGCGTCGAGCATCAGATAGCCCGCATACCGCTCGTCGTCCTGCGGCTCCGCGCCAAACTCCGGACTCGACAGCACCAGGTGCACGACGGGGTATTTCGGGTCCGCCTCGATCGACGCGGTCAGTTTCCCCACGGTGAACGCCCGGCCCTTCGCCAGTTTCACCGTCATCTTCTCCGACGCGTGGGGCGGCCGCCACTCGAGGAACCGCCATCCCTCGAGGGCGGGGGCGGAGGCGATCACCTCGTGCGCCGCGATCCGGAAGGCGGGATCCTCGGTCCGGACGATGAAGTCCCAGACGGCCCCTCCTCCGGGATGGCCCATCTCCCATCCGAGCTCCTCGTCCAGGCGGCCCAGCATGTCCGAGATCTCCGGCGCGTGGCGCCGGGGATCGTCGCGGACCTGGTCCGCGCGGGCGCGGAACCAGTCCCAGAACTCCCCGAGCTTTCGGGCATCCATCGGTTGGCCCTTTAAAACGGCGGAGGCGCGGAGCCGCCCTGCGCCCCCGCGCCTCCGCCCTCGGAGCCCTATACCACGCGCTTGAGCTTGTTCACGCGGCCGGACTTGTTCCAGTCCTCCACGTAGAGGTCCCCCTTGGAATCCCACGCCGCGCCGTGGGGCGCGGTGAACTGGCCGTTCCTCCAGTCGGCGGGGTCCACGCCGAAGTTGCCCCGCTTCTTGGGGTCCTCGTTCTCGCCCAGGTGGGCGATGAGCTTGTTCTCCTTGTTCAGCAGCGTGATCCGGCCCTTGAGGTCCGGCACCACGATGTCGTCGCCCCGGATGTAGAGCGTGCACGGGTTGATCATCCCCTCCTTGGCCTCGCTCACGAACTTCCGGTCCAGCGTGAACCACTGGAGCCGCGCGTTGGACCGGTCGGCCACCGCGACGAGCGGCTCCTTGCCCCGGAGATCGATGCACATCCCGTGCGGCGTCGAGAACGTGCCTCCCTGCCGCTCGGAGCCGTTCCAGGAGCCGACATACTCCCCGTTCGCCTTCCACTGGTGGCACCAGCTCTTGCCGTAGCCATCCCCCACGTACACGTCGCCGTTCGGGGCGATGCAGACGCCCGTCGGCTTGTATTCGCCCTTGGCCTTGTAGACGCCCGACTGCTCGGGGAACGGGATCGTCAGCATCACCTCGCCGTCCAGCGTGCACTTGAGGACCTCATTCCGGGCGAGCGAGCAGAGCCAGACGACCTCCTTCCCGCCCTCCTTGGCGATCTTCATCCCGTGCGCGCCCCGGAGCTCCTTGCCCCAGGCCTTCACGAACTTGCCGTCGGACTCGAAGATCATGACCGCGTTCTCGGTGTCCGTGTTGAAGAACACCCGGTCGTTCGCGTCCACCCCCACGTTCCCGTGGGTGGAGCCCACGTATTTCATCCCCTCGGGCAGCTTCGCCCAGCCGGCCAGCCATTCGTACTTGTGGGTGCCGTCCCCCAGGAGGACCTTGTCCTGCGACACCCTCTCGGCGAAGAGGTCGTCGGGGAGGAGCGCGGCGGCCATGGCGGCCAGGCCGAACCTCCCGATCGCATCGCGCCGCGTGAGCTTTTCCATGGATGGCCTCCCTCTGTGCGTCCTACGGACCCGCGCCCCGACGGTCGCGGCAATCCTCGACCAGTCTAGGCCTGCTCCAATGAAACGCAAGGAATTGTGGGGAAGACTCAAAGTCCGAACGCCCCCGCGAGTTTCTCGAGGTTGTCCCTCATGCCCCGGAGATAACCGTCCGGCTCCACCCGCTCCCCCTCCCCCCACCCGGCCTCGAGCGTCCGGAGCACGACCACCTTCGCCCCCGCCTGCTCGACCGCCGCCCGGACCTTCGCCTCGGGTTCCCCCTCGGCCAAGACGACCTTGACCTTCGCCGCCCTTACCCGCTCTCCCACCTCAGCGGAGTCCTTGGGCTCCAGGATATAGTCCGCGACTCCGAGGCCGAAATCCGCCGTCAGGTAGGGGAAAGCCTCCGTCAGCGTGGCCACCCGGTCGGCCCCCGCCAGCCGCTTTTCAAACTCCGCCTTCAGCGCCCGGAGCCGGGCCTGGTACCGGGCCGTGTTGGCCCAGTAGAACCGGCGATGGGTCGGGTCGAGCGTGACGATGTCGTTCGAGATCCTCTCCACGAGCCGAACCGCGTGGGATAGGCTGAGCCAGATGTGGGGATTCGGAGGGACCGGCCCCTTGGCCTCCCCCCGTTCGCGGGCCCGCGCGGTGTCGGGGGGATCGGCGATGAGCGGCAGTCGCGGCGTCCCCACCTCCCACTGGGCGGAGGGATCGATCTCCACGATCCGGAGGTTCGCGACGCGGCACCACGGGTAGAGCCGGTCGAACGCGGGGGCCACGGGCAGGCTCCGGAGCGTGATCACCGCTTCGGCCTTCTCGACGATCGGGCGGCAACGCGCCCCCACGGCGGGGTCGTCCAGGTTGAAGTCGTGAGGGCCCTCTTTCCTGGGCGCGAGATTCCAGACCTCGACGCCCGGATCGCCCGCGACCACCGCCCGGGCGAACGAAAAGAGAGGCTGGAACGTCGTCAGGATGACCCGTCTCCCGGGAGCCGGCTCATCCGGATTCGCGGCGCAGGCCGACAGGAAAAGAAGCGCCACGGCCACGGTTCTCATGTCGATCGCCTCCACAGGACGCCCGCGCCGAGCGTCAGGAAGAAAAGCCCCGCCAGGGCGAGCACGATCGCCCCGCCCGACGGGACGGGAAAACGGTCCGACAGCAGGAGTCCGGCGAGCGAACCCAGGGTCGCAATCGCGACGCTCCACCCGAAGTATCCCCTCAGGCTTCCGGCCAGATTCTTCGCCGCCGCCGCGGGCACGACCACGAGCGCCCCCACCAGGAGCGCGCCGATGATCTTCAGGCTCGCCACGATGGCCATCGTGAGCAGGACCACGAAAAGATATTCCATGAGGGCCACCCGCGCCCCCGACGCCTCCGCGAGAGTTCCGTCCATCGCGGAGAGGAGGATCTCATTGTAGAAATGCGCGACCATCAGCGCGACCCCGATCGCCACGGCCAGGAGCACGCCCAGGTCCCCCTCCGTCACCGTCAGGATGTCCCCGAACATGACCGACTGGATCTGGTGGATGTTGAACTGCTTCGTCACCGCGACCAGGAGGCAGATCCCCAGGCCGAGCGTGAGGGCGAGGAAGACCCCCACCAGCGTGTCGGGCGAGAGGCGCGAGCGGCGCCGGACGTACACCATCGTGATCGCCAGGAGGAGCGAGAATCCGTAGAGCCCGCCGTAGGCCGACCCCGGGGGCTCCCCCAGTACGATGCCGATCGAGAGCCCCGTGAGCGCGGCGTTCCCGAGCGCCGAGCTGAAGAAGGCCAGCCGCTTCGCGACCACGATGTGGCTGAGCCCCCCCAGGAGCGGGCTGACCAGGAGAGCCGCGAGGACGCCCCTCACCATGAACTCGTACTTGAACGAGCCCGGAAGATAACCCGATTCCGCCAGGCGCCGGCAGCATTCGTAGAGCGTTTGCATTTACAGGTCCGATTCCGCCCGGGCCAAGTTCATCACCTGGCGGTCGGTCAGGACGGAGAGACGGTCGGCGATCCTCTGAAGCCGCTTGAGTTGATGGCTCACGATCAGCGCCGTCACGCCGTGGTCCTTCTTCAGCCGCAGCAGGATCTCTTCGAGAGCCCGGTGCCCCTCCTCGTCCACCGCCGCGACCGGCTCGTCCAGAAGGAGGAGTTCCGGCACGGGGTCGATCGCCCGGGCCAACAGGACCCGCTGGAGCTCCCCGCCCGAAAGGACGCCCAGCCGGCGATCCGCGCGGTCGGTCATCCCCACCCGTCGCAAGGCCTCCTCCCCACAATCCCTCGCCCCGCGTCCCACTCCCAGGCAGACCGGGCGACGCTGCCGCGACAGCGCGAGAAAGTCCCTCGCCGTCATGGGAAGTTCCCGGTCGAAGTCGAGCCATTGGGGAACGTAGCCGATGCCCCCGCTCCGTCTCCAGTGGCAGCGGATTGACCCCTCGAAGGGGACCTGCCCCAGGATCGCCCGAAGGAGCGTCGTTTTCCCCGCACCGTTGGGACCGCACAAAACGTGGAGGGTCCCCCCCTCCACCGATAGGGACGCGCGTTCCAGGAGCTTTGCGTCGCCGCGCCGGAGGGTAAGGGAATCGATCTCCAGGAGGGGAAGCGCCATCGGCCTGCCAGGCCCTACGGCCCCTTGGGCTCCGTGACGAGGGCCTTGACCAGCGTTTCCACGTTTGCACGCATGGCCGTTTCGAACCGGTCGGCCGCGTAGGGACCGGAACTCATGTGGTCAAAGGTGTAGATCCGCGCGCCCGTCTCCTTCCGGATGATCTCGACCAGCTTCGCGGGGAAACTGAGCTCGCTGAACAGGACGCCCACCCCTGCGGCCTTGATCGCCTCGATCGTCTGGGCGAGCTCCTTGGCGGAGGGCTCGACGCCGTGGGCCGGCTCGATCACCGAAACCACCTCGATCCCGAATTCCTGGAGGAGGTAGCAGTAGCCGTCGTGCACCGTGGCCACCCGGGTCACGGCGGCCCTGGCCAGCTTTGCCGACCCCGCGGCCTTCAGCTCCCGGAGCTTCCGGACGTAGGCCTTGGCGTTGGCCCGGATGGTCTCCGCGTGGGCGGGGACGAGCTCCATGAGCGCCTTCTCGATCGCGTAGACCTGCTGGACGGCCCCCAGGAGCGACAGGAAGGTGTGGGGATTGTACGCCACCGACCTCTTCGGGGGCTCCTTCGCCTCGTCCCCGTGGGTGTGCGACTTCCCCGGCGCGTAGGGAATGAGGGGAAGGTCCGCGTTCGGGTTGATGATCCTGATCCTCCGGTTGCCCGAGGCTTCGATCATCCCGCCGATGAAATCGTCATGGCCCAGTCCGTTCACCACGATCGCGTCGAGGCCGGAAAGCTTCTTCAGGTCCGCGGGCGAGGGCTGGTAATGGTGGATCTCCGCCTCGGGGCCGACCACGGGGACGACCTCAATCGGCACCCCGGCGGCCAGGGTCGCCACCCAGGAGTAGCTCGGGTGCATCGTGACGCCCACTTTGAACGGACGGGGTTCCTGGGCGGATCCCCCGGCGGCCACCGCGGCCAGGCCGACGGCGACGAGCGTGAATCTCATGATGAGTCCTTCCTGGGTCTTCCCTGGACCACCTCGGTCCATCCCTCCCGTTCGGGCGTCCGGATCGTCTCCTTCCCGGGCTCCGGGTTCGCGTGGAACCAGAAGCCGACGTGGACGATCGTGCCATCGTCCAGCCGACGGTGGAATTCGTCCTGCACCTGCCGACCCGGATGAGGGACGTTCTCCTGGAGGAGGAGGAGGAACGCCGGCCGGCCCGATCCCGGTTCGGGCCGGCCCACATAGTTGATAAAGGGACCCTTCTGCCGGAATTCCCACGTCCAGCCCGGGACGCCGGCGAACGGGCCCGCCAGCTCCTCCCGGAGCGCCGACACGGATGGCCACTGGTCGTTCGGAGTCCGGAGCCGGATCACGTCGTCCAGCCCCCCCGCGAGTTCCCGGACCATGCGCTGGACCGGGTCGGGCTGGTCCCGGAACAGGACCTGGTAGGTCCCGGTCGGCCGGTCCGTCTGGGCGGCCCCCCGGCCGAATCCCGCCAGGAGGGCGGACCCGACGAGGATGCCGGCGGCGGTCCGCGCGACCCAGAGGTTCTCGCGGGTGCCCGCCGGGGAAGAGACCACGACCGTCCGCACTTCCGGGGGCGTCTGCACGCCCTTCATCCTAGCGGACCGGGCCGTTCAGTGCGAGTGATCCGGCGGAGGGTTCTTGATGTGGGCGATCCGCTCCTTCGCCAGCCCGAGCCAAGGGGAGCCCGCGAACCGCGCCACCATCCCCTCGAGGAGGACGAGCGCCCGCGGATCGTTCCCGTCCTCGTGCTCCACCCATCCCTGGAGAAGAAGCATCTGGTCGGTCTCCTCCGAGGAGGGGAACATCGCGAGGATGGCCTCGACCTGCCGGATGGACTCCTTCAGCCGGCGCTCCACCGCCAGGACCAGCGCCTCGGTGAAGAGGATCCGGTCGTGGCGGCCGAACCGGTTGTCGGGATCGAGCTTCAGGTACTCGCAAAGATGCCCGCGCGCGTCCCGGTTCTTCCCCCGGAGGATGCGCGCCCGGGCCAGCCGCTCGTGGGCGAAGGCGACGAACCGGATCTCGTCCGCGGCCGGCGCCTTCTCCCCCGAACGAGCCACGATCCTCTCGAAGCACTCCTCGGCCCGCCGGGAGCTTCCCAGACCATGGTAGGTCTCGGCGAGCCCGTGGAGCGCCCCGACATCCTCCGGCTTGGCGGCCCGGGCCTCGCGCGCCTCCTTCAGGCGGTCGTGACCCTCCAGGCCCCTCTGAAGGAAGGCGAGGAAGACCTCCGGGGCGGCAAAGCCGGGAAGGACGGAGACCACGTCGCCGGTCTCATCGAGGAGTGCGCTCGCCAGCCCGCCCCCCCCTCCGACCGTCTCCCGGAAGAAGTCAGGCCGCGCACCCACGTCGACCCGGAGGGCCACGAAGTTCTCCCGCACCTGGTGGGCGACCCCGGCATTTTGGAGCGTCTCCTCCTCCATCGCCGCGCAGGCCGGACGCCCGGGAATGTGGAAGTGGACGAGGAGGAGCTTCTTCAGCCGTCCGGATTCGGCCACCGCGAGCGGGACGTCCGTCCTCCACTCGATGGGCTCCTGCGCCAGGAGGAAGAGGGCG
>Ga0222749_10001123_pt1 | contig 14174 bp, 13 predicted proteins | sample IncBWH2Mmetat_FD_197234 | JGI IMG/M metagenome (GOLD analysis project Ga0222749, IMG submission 197234) | Metatranscriptome of lab incubated forest soil microbial communities from Barre Woods Harvard Forest LTER site, Petersham... | ecosystem: Environmental > Terrestrial > Soil > Temperate... | reverse complement strand
GCCGGCGATCCAGGCCGCGACCGACTCCTTGGAGGCGCCGCGGAAGCGGTGGAGGAGCTGGCCCTCGCGGTAGACGGAGCAGTCCATGCGGTCGGCGGCGAACGACCGCGGAGAATTCAGCACGATGTAGTCGAGCTTCTTCTTCTGGGCCTTGAGCATCGCCTGGTGGACGGCGTCCTGGACCTCGAGCGCGAAGCCGATGAGCGTCCTCTTCCCCTTTTTTTCGCCCAGCGCCCTCAAGATGTCGCGCGTCCGGACGAGCTTGAGGGTCAGCGTCTTGGAGGTCTTCTTCAGCTTCCCCGCGATCCGCTCGGCGGGGCGGTAGTCGCCGACCGCGGCCGTCATGATGACCGCGTCCGTCCTGGGGTAGACCTTCATGACCGCGCGGTACATGTCCAGGGCGGAGACGACGCGGAGGGTGCGGAGACCGGGGGGGTCGGGAAGGGCCACGGGCCCGGTGACGAGGGTCACGTCGTGACCCGCGTCGGCGGCGGCCTGGGCGCAGGCGAACCCCATCTTCCCGCTGGAAGGGTTCGAGATGAAGCGGACGGCGTCCAGGTACTCCCGGGTCGGCCCCGCGGTGACTAGGACACGCACGTCTCGACGTCCGAAACGATGCGGGCGGGGTCGGCGAGTCGGCCCTTGGCATACGTCCCGCAGGCGAGAAATCCGCTCTCGGGCTCGACGAACCGGTAGCCCCGCTTCCGGAGGATCGCGACGTTCTCCTTCACCGCGGGATGGTTCCACATCCGGTCGTTCATGGCCGGGGCGACCAGGACCGGGCAGGTCACCGCCAGGAGGAGCGAGGTCAGCATGTCGTCGGCGATCCCGTGGGCGGCCTTCCCCAGGAAGTTCGCGGTCGCGGGGGCGACCAGGACGAGGTCGGCCCGGTCGGTGAGCGAAATGTGGGTCGGGTCGACGACGCTTTCCAGATCGAAGGGGTCGACCATGACCCTCCGGCGGGTGATCGTCTGGAAGGTGAGGGGTCCGATGAATTTCGTCGCCGACTGGGTCATGACGACGTTCACGCCCGCGCCGCGCTGGACGAGCTGCGAGACGACCTCGGCCGCCTTGAACGCCGCGATGGACCCCGTGACGCCGACGACGATCTCGCGTCCCTGGAGCGTTCCCGACTTCCTTTTGGCCACGGCTCGAAATCCCCAACGAAGATCCGCCCCGGCGCCGCCCGGCCTGCGGAGGATTCCCGCGGGGGCGGAGGGGGGATCCTCCAGGGATTACTCCTTCTTCTTGGAGGCCTTCTTCCCCTCTTCCTTCCCCTCGTCCTCGAGCTGCAGGCCCTCGAACGTCACCTTCCCCTGCCGGATCTCCTCCAGCACGATGTTGATGAGGTTCCGGTCCTCCATCTCCACCAGCTTCTGCCCGCCCTTGACGAGCTCCTTCAGGCGCTTTTGGATGAGGACCGTCAGCTTGTAGCGTCCCCCGAACTTCTCCGACAGCTGGTCGATCTCGGTGCTGCTGATCGGCATCGCGCGCTCCTCCTTACGGTAGCAACCGGCGTTCGCGGAGCACGTCGAGGATCTCCCCGACGGCCCGCCTCACCGAGTCGTTCACCACGACCCGGTCGTACAAGTCTTTCTGCGCCATCTCCCGCTCCGCCTGGGCGAGCCTCCGGGCCAGGTCCTCCGGCTTCTCCCCGGTCATCCGGCTGCGCCCCTCGAGCCGCCGCTTGAGCTCCGCCAGGTCCGGCGGCGCGACGAAGACGAAGAGCGCGGGGAGCCCGAGCTTCCGGACGCTCGCCGCGCCCTGCGTGTCGATATCGGCCATCACGAGCTTCCGGGTGGAGAGCTGTTTCTCGATCTCCGCCCTCGGGGTCCCGTACCAGTTCCCGACGATCTCCGCGTGCTCCAGGAACTCCCCCCGGGCGAGGTCGGCCTCGAAGTCCGGGCGCGACAGGAACCGGTATTCCCTCCCGTCCACCTCGCCCTGGCGGGGCGCGCGCGTCGTCGTCGTCATCACCCGGTGGATGCCCGCGTTCACGAGTTCCCTGGCGATCGTCGTTTTCCCCACCCCCGAGGGGCCCGACAGCACGAGCAGGGTTCCGTCACTCAAGGTTGTCCACCTGCTCCTTGATCTTCTCGAGCTCCGCCTTCACCTCGACCGCGCAGGCGGAGATCGACGCGTCGTTCCCCTTGGACGCGATGGTGTTGGTTTCTCTTCCCATCTCCTGCGTCAGGAAGTCCAGCCGCCGGCCCACCTGGCCCTCGCCCGAGAGGATCTTCCGGAATTCCGCCAGATGGGCGGTGAGCCTCTGGGCCTCCTCGCTCACGTCGCAGCGGTCCGCGTGGATGGCGACCTCCTTGACGATGTCCACCTGGGCGGCCTCGATCCCCTTCTGCCGGAGCAGCGTCTGGATGCGATCGTCGAGCCTCTTCTGGTATCCCTCGACGACCGCGGGCACCCGGACCTTCACCGTCTCGAGCCGGGCCTCGATCGTCGCGAGCCGGGCGCGAAGGTCCTTCTCGATCGCCTTCCCCTCGCGCGCCCGGTGCGCGACGAGGGCCTTGAGGGCGTCGGCCAGGAGCTTCTTCACGCGGGGCCAGAGCTCCTCCCGGGGGGCCTCCGCCGAGGAGGAGCCCCACAGGGTCGGCACCTGGAGGAGGTCGCCGATCCCGATCTCCCCCTTGAGCTTGAGGGCCTTCTGCGTCTGGCGGAGCCGAGCGGCCACGTCGCGGAGCGCCTCGGGGTCCGGGAGACGCGGACGGTCCTCTCCGGCCGACTTCACCGTCACGCCGAGGGAGACGCTCCCCCGCGAAACCGATCCCCTCACCATCTGCTCGATGTCCGACTCGCACCGGCCGAGCCCCTCGGGCAGGTTCTGCTTGAGGGCGAGGAACCGGTGGTTCACCGAGCGGAGCTCGACCTCGATGTCGAACTTCCGGTCGCGCGACGAGGCGCGGCCGAATCCGGTCATGCTGTTCATGAGTCCTACTTGGGGGGGGCGGGCGGCGCCGGCGGAAGCGGCGGCGTCCCCGGCATCCCCGGGATCCCCGGCACCGGGGAGGGCGCCGGGGCGGAGGAGTCCAGGATCTTGCTCTTGCCGGGCGCCCCGGGCCCGGGCTCGCCCGTCGAGCCGGCGTTGATGCGGTTGATGAAGACGGCCAGAGCGAGGAACCCGACGGCGAGGAAGATCATGAACTTGTTGATGTGCTGGTGCGCCTTCGTCCCGAAGAACGAGTCGCTCCCCATCCCGCCGAACGCGGCGGCCATGCCGCCCTCGGAGGAGGGCGTGATCACCACGATGAAGATCAGCAGGATGCAGACGATCACAAAGAGCGTCGCCAGGGCGTAGTAGCCGAAGCCCGTGCCGGCCAGGAGCAGCGCGATCATGACTGGTACCTCACGATTTTCGCGAACGAGTCGGCCTTGAGGCTCGCGCCGCCCACGAGGGCGCCGTCGATGTCCTCCTCGGCCATGAGTTCCCGGACATTGTCGGGGCTGACGCTGCCCCCGTAGAGGATTCGCATCCCCTGGGCGACCGGGTCGCCCCACCTCTGGGAGACCAGCTTGCGGACGAAGTGGTGGACCTCCTCCGCCTGGCGGGGGGTGGCGGTCTTCCCCGTCCCGATCGCCCAGACGGGCTCGTAGGCGATCACGACCTTCGCGGCGTCCTCTGCGGGGACTCCCTCGAACCCCTTGGCCACCTGCCGCTCGACGACGGCGCGCGTGTCGCCCATGTTCCGCTCCTCCAGGAGCTCGCCCACGCAGACGATCGGGAGGAGGCCGGCGGCGAGCGCGGAGCGGAGTTTCCGGTTCACCATCTCATGGGTCTCGCCCATGATGTGACGCCGCTCGCTGTGGCCGATCAGGACGGCCGAGCAGCCGACCTCCTTGAGCATCGGGATCGAGATCTCCCCGGTGAAGGCCCCCTTCGCCTCCCAGTGCACATCCTGGGCGCCCAGCCGGATGGGGCTTCCCTCGAGCTCCTCGTGGACGGCGGCGAGGGAGAGGAAGGGAGGGCAGACCAGCACCTCGGGCCCCGGCTCCCGGCCGAGCTCCTTCTTGAGCGCGGCGGCAAGATCCCGGGCTTCCTTGACCGTGCCGTTCATTTTCCAGTTTCCGGCGATGAGAGGGGGGCGCATGGGAACCCACAATTATAGGGGTCGCCGCCCCCCGGTCAAGGGGCATCCGCACCGGGCCCGGGGGGCCGAGCGATTCTTCTTGCGGCCTCCCTCCGGGCGTGGTTCCCTAGGGGCGGATGGAGGAGATGAAGCCCAAGCCCTATGAGCGGATCCTCCTGGTCTGCTGCAACGAGCGCGAACCCGGCGAGGCGGCCTGCGCGAACCGGGGCTCGCGGGAGATCCAGGAGAAGCTCAAGGCCTACATGAAGTCGAAGAACCTCAAGGGGCGGTGCCGGATCTCACGGTCGCTCTGCCTGGGCCTCTGCGACGTGGGGCCCAACCTCTGCATCATGCCGGAAAACGTCTGGTACCAGGGCGTGACCCCCGGGGACCTCGAGGAGATCCAGAAGAGATGGATCGATCCGATGGTGACGCCCGGCGAGTGAACTACTTCTTCCCTTCCACGCGAAGGCTGTCCACCAGCATCTCGTAACCGATCCCGCCGCCCCCCTGGCCCTCGGTGGTGGGGCCGAACGAGAACTCGTGGATGCGGTTGAGGTTGAGCGAGGCCTTGTTCTGGACCGCCAGGGGGTTGTACGGCTTGAACTCCGAGAAATGGTAGCTGAGGAGCTTCCACTCGGTGCCGAGCTGGATGTTGGCGATGTGGAACGTGTTCATGTCGTCGTGGATGAAGAAATCCACCAGGGTCGCGGGGCCCTTCCGGACGGACCGGGCCCAGAAGCTGATCGTCTCCGCGCGGCCCGTGATCCCCGCGATGGGGTGGAAGGCGCGGGAGCCGGGGTTGGGCAGGTTCAGGTGCCCGGCGCGCCTGCCCTGGTAGGGCTCGTCGGTGTTCCCCGCCGTGGCCCCGTTCACGACCCGCCAGGTGCCGGGGTAGTCCTCGAATTCCATGAGGACCAGGATGTTCTCCGGGACCCCGATGTTCTGCTCGCAGCGGACCTTGTCCTTCCGGATCTGCACCTCGTTGGACTTCACGGTGGCCGTGTCGGCGTAATCGCCCAGGAGCTTCGTGATGGCCTCCATCGCGGCCTCGAAGTTCCCGGCCTTCAGGTCCTTGGGGAGCTGCTGGTAGAGTTTCCGCGCCTCGGCGTCGTGGTCGGTGGTCTTCCGCTTGCCCGCGTCGGAGATCTTCAGGTCGATCTCATTCTTCTTCTGCTCGTAGAACCTCGTCGGGGCGTAGACCTGGGCGAACGAGCGCAGCACCTGCTGGGCGTCGTCGAACTTCTTCTCGGCGAGCGCGCGGTCGTACTGGCTCGTGGCCTCCACGTACTTCTGCTTGGCCACGTCCTCCCCCTGCTTGGCCATGGCCAGGTCCCGGTTCGCGGCGAGGCCGTTGATCTCCACCTCGTTGGCATGGAAGGTCTTGGTGTCCTTCAGGCCCTCGAGTTCGGCGATGGCGCGGGTGAGGTCCGCCCAGCGGGACGCGGCGCCGGCGGAGCGCGCGGCGGTCAGCTGGCCGGCGGCCTTGAGCTCGGAGGCGACGTTCCGGCCGATCGTGACGATCTCGGTCGTGCGCTTCGCGAAGGTCGCGGTATTGGCGTACTTGCGGCCCAGCTCGGTGAGCTTGATCTGGGACTCCAGCCACTTGTCCTGGTCGTGGAGCTGGCGGGATTCCGCGAAGAGGGTCTCGGCCTCCATCTCGGTCTGGCACACGGTGACGTCGTGGTGCAGGCCCGACCCGCCCGCCTTCTGGATCAGGACGAGCCGGTCGTAGGCCTCCCGGTACCGCCCCTCGCGCATGGCCGAGCGGGCCTCGTCGATGTCGCGGGCCTGGGCGGAGTTCACCTCGCGAAGCCGGACGTCGCAGACCCCGATCATCTCGCCGATCGTCTTGCTGAGCTCGCGGGTGTACTGCAGGTCCTGGAAGTCCGCGCGGAGCTTCTCGAGGTTCTCCTTCGCCTCGCCCCACTGCTGCTTCTTGAAGAGCTCCGAGGAGATGGAGTACAGCCGCCCCGCCTCAGCCGCTCGCTTCGGGTCGTCCTTGGGCGGGTCGGGGACCTTGATGAAGACGGTCTCCGGCTTGGCCGGGGGGGCCGGCGGGGCGGGCCGAACGGGCTCGGGGGAGGTCCCCATCGTCACGAAGAGGACCACCGCCACGGCCAGGACGGCGGTGCCTCCCCCCACGAAGACCGGCCACCGCGCGGCCGATTTCCTGGCGCTCAGGCGCGCGGCCGCCTCCGCCTTCTTGTGGAGATGGATCTTGGAGGCGTGCTGGCGGGCGTGCTGGGGGGAACTCCCGTCCAGGATCTTCTTGAGGTCGTCCAGGAGATCCAGCGGCTTCTGGTACCGGTCCTTCCGGTCCTTCGCCATGAGCTTGTGGATCACCCAGGCGAAGTCCTCGTGCAGCGTCGGGACCAGCTTCCGGGGGTCGGGAACCGGCGCATTGAGGTGGAGGCTCATCGTCTCGGCGGCGCTCTTCCCCTCGAAGGGGTGCTTCCCGGTCACCAGGTAGAAGAGCGAGGCCCCCAGCGAGTACAGGTCGGCGCGGATGTCCACGTCCTTGTCCCCGCGGACCTGCTCGGGGGACATGAAGTAGGGCGTGCCGACGGCGAGACCGTCCTGGGTCAGCGACTGCTCGACCGGGCCCGTCGATTTCGCCAGGCCCAGGTCGCAGAGCTTCACCGTCCCCTCGGGGGTCACCAGGATGTTCTCCGGCTTGATGTCCCGGTGGACCATGTTGTGGGAGTGGATGTGGTCCAGGACCTCGGCCATCTGCATCGCGACGTCGATCGCCTTGGCCTGGTCGAAGGCTCCCTTGGTGTTCATGAACTCGCGGCAGCTCTTGCCCGTCACGAACTCCATGACGAAGTAGTACAGACCCCCCGCCGCCCCCACGTCGATCGCGGAGATCAGGTTCTTGTGGTTTAGCGCCGCGGCCGCCTGGGCCTCCTGGAAGAATCGCGAGACGTAGGTCTTGTCCTTCACCGCCGTCGAGGACATGATCTTGATCGCGACGGTCCGGTTGACGCTGGTCTGGATGGCCTTGTACACCGCGCCCATCCCCCCCTGGCCGATCTTCCCGAGGATCGTGTATCCGGGGATCGGGCTGACCTGGACCCCGAGCTTCTTGAGCACGTTGGAATGGAACTGGGGGGTGATGTACCCCTTCTTGGCCAGAAGCTCGCCCAGGGGCTCGTCGATCCCCATCTCCCTCATGCGGCTCTGGATCTGGACGCACTCCTGGACCTGGGCGTCGGTGACGTACCCCAGGCCCACGGCCGTCTGGCCATAGGTGCTGTCGTTGTGGGTGCTCGGTCCCTGGCTCATGTAACCCATCTAATATACAAAGGCCGTGCCGGGCGGTAGGGTCGGGCCGAAGATAAATCGTCCCGGGGGGCCCCTCCGTGACAGGTATCTCACATTCCGCGTCCGCCGATCCCCCCCGACTCCTGATATTGCTCGTGACGGCCGATTCGGGTCATTGCTTTCAACGGGATTTTGGATTCGGGGTTTTGGGATCCGTGTAATATTACCATTGATGACCCGCCGGCTGGCGCTGATCCTCCTGATCGCCGCGGCCCCCCCCGCCCGGGCCGGGCAGGATTCCGCCCCGCGCCTGTCCACGTCCTTCGAGGTGGCGGTCGCCGACCCGGAGAGCGGCTCGATCCACGTCGCCCTCCACGTGACCCAGAACGCCGACGACGAGGTTCGCCTCTCGATCCCCGCCTGGGCGCCGGGCGCGTACCGGATCGTGAAATACGCCAAGGCCGTCACATCCCTCCATGCCGCCACCCGGGCGGGGAACGATCTGGAGGTCTCCCCCGTCGACGACCAGACCTGGGCGGTCAAGACGGGGCGGGCGGGGACCTTCGACGTGGCCTACGATCTCTCGGTCGAGAAGCCCCGGATGGACCGGGACCATTGCTTCCTCGCCGGCCCGGACACCTACTTCTACGTCGTGGGCCACAAGGAGGCCCCCTGCCGCGTCGTCTTCCGGCTCCCGGAAGGGTGGAAGGTCGGGACCGCCCTCGAACGCGACGGGGAGGGCTACCGCGCGCGCGACTACGACACCTTCATCGACTGCCCGACGGAGCTCGGAACCTTCGAACTCTTCGAGTTCTCGACGGACAAGACGAAGTACGAGCTCGTGGTCCACGCCAAGGGACCCGTGGATGGCGCCAAGCTCACGGGGATGTGCCGGACCGTCGTCCGGGAGCAGAACCGGATCTTCGGCCGCCCGCCGTTCGACCGGTACGTCTTCTTCTACCACTTCCGGGACGGCATCGGCGGGCGGGGCCTGGAGCACCTGAACTCGACCGACATCGTGATGCCCTATCTGGCGATCCGCAACCAGCCGCTCGTGGCGGCGTCGATCACGTCGCACGAGTACTTCCACCTGTGGAACGTGAAGCGGATCCGTCCGGCGGAGCTGGGCCCGTTCGACTACACCGGCATCGTCCGGACCAGGGCGCTGTGGCTTTGCGAGGGCGTGACCAGCTACTACGGCGACCGGGCGCTCCTTCGCTCGGGGCTCTGGTCGGAGGATGTCTACTTCGCCCACCTGGCCGATGAGATCTCAACGCTCCAGAACAACCCCGACCGCCGGGTGACCTCGGTGGAGGAGGCGTCGAGGGTCGTGTGGGACCGGAAGGACTGGCCGCGGCTGGATTACTACAACAAGGGGGAGCTGCTCGGCCTCCTCGTCGACCTCCGGATCCGGAGGGCCACGGCGGGGCGGAGGAGCCTCGATGACGCGATGCGTCTCCTCTATGACCGCTACGTCGTGGGGCCGTCCCGGGGGGGCAAGGGACCCATCGGGGTGGGCTATCCCGACAACGGGATCGAGCGCGCCCTGGAGGAGGTTTCGGGGCAGTCGTGGAAGGAATTCTACGACCGCTACATCCGCGGGGTCGACGAGCTTCCGTACGAGCAGATCCTGGGGGAGGCGGGCCTGCGGACCGACCTCATCACCGCGAAGATCCCGGACCTCGGGGGGGCGGACCTGCGGTTCACGCTCGTGATGTTCGTCCCGCCGGGGAGCGAGGCGGAGAAGGCCGGGATCCGCGCGACCGACCGGGTCGCCGCGCTGAACGGGATCGAGGTGACCCGGGCCAATGTCCGCGAGGAGCTGGGGAAGCTCGCGCCGGGGGAGGAGGTGAAGGTCAAGCTTCAGCGGGCGACGGGGCCGGTCGAGCTCTCGGTCCCGGTCCGGAGCCATGACCGGACCGCCTGCAAGATCCGCCGGACCGAGACCCCGACCGAGCTCGAATCCAAGGTGCTCGAGGGCTGGCTCTCCCGGCCCGCGGACTATTAGTCCACCGTTCACCCGGTAAACGATGACCACTTCCATCGAGTTCATCCAGGGAGACATCACCGGCGTGGCCGCCGACGCGATCGTGAACGCGGCCAACCGTCATCTGGCCGGGGGCGGGGGCGTCGATGGAGCGATCCATCGGGCGGGGGGGCCCGCGATCCTGGAGGAATGCCGGAGGATCGGCGGGTGCCCGGAGGGCTCCGCGGTGGCGACGGGCGCGGGGAAGCTGCCGGCCCGCTGGGTCTTCCATGCCGTGGGCCCCCGATACGGCGGGCGGGAGAAGGACGTCGAACAGCTGGCGGCCTGTCATCTGAAGTGCCTGGATCTCGCGGTCGAGAAGGTCTGCCGCTCGATCGCCTTCCCCGCGATCTCGACCGGCGCCTACGGCTATCCGGTCGGGGAGGCGTCGGTCATCGCGGTGGGCTCCGTGCACGGGTGGCTCCTCCGGAACCCGGGGCGTCTCGATCGGATCGTCTTCGTCCTCTTCGACCCCGAGACGCTCAAGGCCTACCAGGGCGCCCACGCCCGCCGGAAGCCCCTGGGGGGGTAGGAGAGGGCGGAGTTCGCGGGGGGGGGCTCCCCCGGGGACCCGGAGAACCGGGGGGAGCGGCTACTCGGGCTCCTGCTGCGTGGCGCAGTGGAGGGTGCCCAGGCCCCAGACGAAATCGACGCAGTGGATGCCGACCACCTCGCGGTCGGGGAAGCATTCCGCGATTGTCCCGAGCGCCTCCCGGTCTTTCGGATCGTTGAAGGTGGGGACGAGGACCTGGCCGTTGGCGATGTAGAAGTTGGCGTAGCTCGCCGGGACCCGCATCCCGTCGAAGACGATCGGCCGGGGCATCGGAAGCGGGATCGCCTCCAGCCGGGCGGCCTTCAGGCGTTCGTGGTTTTCCCGGAGCCTCCGGTGGTTCTCGTCCTTGGGATTCCTCTCTTCGCAGACGAGGACCCGGCCGGGGGCGATGAACCTCGCGAAATCGTCCACGTGGCCGTGGGTGTCGTCCCCGGCGATCCCCTTCCCCAGCCACACCACGCGCCTCGTCCCCAGGACCTCTCCAAAAACCCGCTCGATCCCCTCCCGCCCCAGTCCGGGATTCCGCTCCTGGACCTTCGAGAGCAGGCACTCCTCGGTGCACAGAAGCGTCCCCTGGCCGTCGACGTCGATCGCGCCGCCCTCCATGACGACGTCCTTCCCGTTGGCCGTCACGCGGTATTCGGGGAGGCGGAGGGCGTCGGCGATCCGGGCGGCGACCCGGTCGTCCTTCTTGTGGTTCGGGTACTTGGCCCAGCCGTTGAATCTCCAGTGCGTGGCGATCCTCTTCCCCCCCGGATGGCGGACGAGGATCGCCCCGGAATCGCGCGTCCAGGCGCGATCGGTCGGGATGCGGAGGAAGTCGACCTTCTTGAAGTCGATCCCGACCTTCTTCAGGAGGCCCCGGGCGTCCTCCTCCCGGGGCCCGTCCTGGACGAGGATGCAGACCGTCTCGTTCCTGGAGAGGACCCGGACGAGCTCCCCGTACGCCCACGGGATCGGCTCGAACCGTCCGGGCCAGTCGGCCTTCTGGTGGGGCCAGGCGATCCACGTGGCGCGGTGCGGCGCCCACTCCGCGGGAAGGGAATACCCGATCGTGGCGGGAGGAGGGGTCATTTCCGCTCGAGCGTCCGCTCGGTGATCGGCCCGTAGGCGTCGATCCGGCGGTCGCGGAGGAACGGCCAGTGCTGCCGCGCCGTCTCCACGGTCCCGGGATCGACGGTCGCGACCAGGACCTCCTCGCGTCCCCGGGACGCCTCGACGAGGGTGCGGCCGTAGGGATCCGAGATGAAGGAGGCGCCAAAGAACTCGATCCCCCCGTCCTTGGGCCCTTCGTGTCCCACGCGGTTGACGGCGGCGACGTAGATGCCGTTGGCGATCGCGTGGGACCGCTGGATCGTCTGCCACGCCGAGGTCTGCGATTCGCCCCACGCCTTCTTCTCGCTGGGGTGCCAGCCGATCGCGGTGGGATAGAAGAGGACGGACGGGCCCTGGAGCGCGGTCAGGCGGGCCGCCTCGGGGTACCACTGGTCCCAGCACACGAGCGTCCCCACGCGGCCGAAGCGGGTGTCGAACGCCCGGAATCCGAGGTCGCCGGGCGTGAAGTAGAACTTCTCGTAGTACAGGGGATCGTCGGGGATGTGCATCTTCCGGTAGGTCCCCGCGAGCGTGCCGTCGGCGTCGAGGACCACGGCGGTGTTGTGGTAGACTCCGGCCGCGCGCCGTTCGAAGAGGGAGCCGACGATCGCGATCCGGAGCTTCTTCGCGAGCGCCCCGAGCGCCTTGGTGGTGGGCCCGGGCACCGGCTCGGCCAGCGCGAAGTGGGCGTGGTCCTCGCTCTGGCAGAAGTAGAGGCTGAGGAAGAGCTCCGGGAGGCAGACGATCTTCGCGCCGCGCCGGGCGGCGGCGGTTACGCCCCTCTCGGCGGCCTGGAGGTTCCGTCCGCGATCGGCGGTGCAGCGCATCTGGACCAGTCCGATCTTGAACGGCGCGGAGGGCATCGGGGGGAAGATATCGGATCACCCGGGCCAGGGCAACGAAATAGAGGGCGGGGGTGTTAGATTGAGGGCGAGTCGGTTAAGCCAGGGGTGAGGCGCAGGGGAGTTCACGTTGGCCTTGCGTCGTCCTTTGAGCGGGGTTAGACTGTCCTCTGGGGGCGCGCCGTTCAGGGGGCGGGGAACTCATCTGTCCAGGAGGCTCGCCATGCACGGTTTCTTCATCCGGTCTCGGGCCCTGATCGCCTTCCTGTTCGCGGTCGTCCTGCCGCTGGGGGCGCAGGATGAGAAGCAGCAGGCCGAGGAGGCCGCGAAGAAGGCGGTCGAAGAGTTCAAGAAGGCCGTGGGGGACGCCAAGAGCCTGCCCGAGAAGGCGCTCGCCATCCAGGCCTTCGGCGAAGTCTGGCCCAAGCACAACCTCATGGTCCCTGCGCTGGGCAAATATCTCGCGCCGGGAAGCGCCGACATCAACTTCCTCCTCCCCGTGACCGCCGCCGAGGCGCTCTCCAAGTTCCGCAACAACCAGCATGCCTCGCAGACCCTTACGGCCGCGCTCGCCCAGTACAAGAAGAACCCCTACGTCTACTCGAAGGTCTACCTCGCGATCGGCAAGGTGGGCCACGATTCCTGCATGGCGTTGTTCGAGGAGCCGCTCAAGGGGAAGGATCCCACCGCCGCCGTCCAGGCGGTCGAAGCGATCGCGGAGCTCCCGGCGGGGGTCGCCCTCGAATCGCTCTTCCGCGAATCGGACCGGATCGAGAAGGAGAAGGGCAAGGCGAGCGACGACATCAAGAAGGTGTTCGACAAGGTGCTTCCCGAAATCCTGAAGGCCGTCAAGAAGATCTCCGGCCAGCCCTATCCGACGTTCGCGGAGCAGAAGCTCTGGTGGGCCAAGAAGGGAGCGCAGTTCAAGGAGGAGTCCGCCGCGAAGGAGAAGGAGCGCCAGGCGAAGGCCTCGACCGATTTCAAGCCCGGCCTCGCCCCGACCCTCCTGGTGGAACTGGTCTTCAAGGAGAACGGGGGCGAGACCACGGCGAACTCCGGCGCCTCCGCGGCCAACTACGCGGCCGCCACGCTCACCAAGGGCAAGCCCACCTGGAGCGGCAATGCCCCCCCGAACGGCGGTCCCGCCTCGCTCGAATTCTCCGGCGGCCCCGGCGCGGTCGACCTGGGCGGCGGCGCGGGCGTCGACAACCTGAAGGGCCTCAAGTCGTTCACGATCACGGGATGGCTCAACTGCAGGATCGAGAAGGAGACGGCCCCGGCGAACGCGAAGGACGTTCCCGCGGGCAACCGCATCATCAGCTGGCTCAACGGGGCAGGGAAGGACCGGGACGGGGTGGAGCTGGTCCACCGCGCCAACGGAAGCCTCCAGCTCGGCGTCAACCAGTGGGCCGACCAGGGCCCCCAGAGCAAGGCGTCCCAGATCACCACCTTCGATGAAAAGGCGACCGACCAGGCCAAGGCGATCCGGGAGAACTGGAAGTTCTTCGCCGTGACCTACGACTCGGGGGCCGCCTCCGGCCACGTCAAGTTCTACTTCGCGGCCACCCCGTATGTCGATCCCAAGCTGGTCGACAGCCTCGACGGCGACCGGGGGCCGGTGGGGATGAAGATCGCCTCGGCGATGACCGTCGGGAACACCAATCCCACCTCGCGTGCGATGTCGCCGGACCGTGCGTTCAAGGGGTTCATCGACGAGATCCGGATCTACGGCAGCACCATCGACAGCTCCGGGGCGCTCGGCCTGGCGGACCTCATCAAGGTCCAGAACCGGCCGCCGGCGCAGTAGCGACCGGCGTTTTTTCCGTTCCGTCGGGGCCGGCCGCGGAGACTCTCTCCTGGTCCTAACAGGGGAGGGAACATGCGCCTCAGTCTGGCCGTCTCCGTCTTTCTCACGGGTTGCGCCGCGGCTTCCCCGCCGACGCCGGCCCCGGCCACGGAAAAGCCCCTCTCGAACGCCTCCAGCGCCTTCCAGGTGACGCTCTCCCCCCTTCCCCACGCCCGGGATCTCCTCCCGGACTCGCCGTTCGGGATCAACCTGGCGCTCTCCCCCGATGCCCCGGACCTCGAGGCGCGCCTGGACGCCCTCCTGAGGGCGGGGATCAAGTGGGGCCGGCAGGACTTCTCGTGGAAAAGGATCGAAAAGGCCGGGGGCGAGTACGACTTCGGGCCCTACGACCGGCTGCTCGATGCCCTCACCCGGCACGGAATCCTGATCTTCGGCGACCTGACGGGAGCGCCTGCATTCCATGACCCGCGCACCCCCGAGGGGATCGAGGCCTACGCGGCCTTCG
>Ga0222749_10001117_pt1 | contig 14224 bp, 10 predicted proteins | sample IncBWH2Mmetat_FD_197234 | JGI IMG/M metagenome (GOLD analysis project Ga0222749, IMG submission 197234) | Metatranscriptome of lab incubated forest soil microbial communities from Barre Woods Harvard Forest LTER site, Petersham... | ecosystem: Environmental > Terrestrial > Soil > Temperate... | reverse complement strand
TGCTGTGACTGCAGCTTGCGTGGCACACGCGGGCCACAAGGTGATCGGTATAGATGTTAATCCTGCTAAGGTCAGGATGTTGGAGTCGGGCCAGGCCCCAGTGCTGGAACCGGGACTCGATCAATTGGTTGCAGAGGGCCGCAAGGCCTGCCGATTACATGCGACGACTGACCCAATTTCTGCCGTAGACCAATCAGAAATTTCATTTCTGTGCGTGGGCACACCCAGCTTGCACAATGGCCGTTTGGATTTGAGCAGCGTTGAGCGAAGCTGTGAGGAAGTTGGTAAAGCACTGCGATTTAAAAAAGAATTCCACTGGGTTGTGCTCCGCAGTACCGTGTTACCGGGAACGGCGAAGTCCTTGGTCATTCCGACAATCGAAGCTGCCAGCCGAAAGCGTGCAGGGGCTGATTTTGCCGTATGCGCCAATCCGGAATTTACCCGTGAAGGGTGTGCAGTCTCTGATTTCTTAGATCCCGCAATTACCGTTCTGGGAGCTGACGATCCTGCTCATCTTTTTCCGTTACGGGAGCTTTATCAGGGAATCTCGGGGCAAATTTTTGAGACGTCGTTAGGTGTGGCAGAGATGGTGAAATATGCCTGCAATGCGTTCCACGCCTCGAAAGTCACTTTTGCAAATGAGATCGGAACGTTATGCCAGCAGCTTGATGTAGACGAGCGGGCGGTCATGGAGATTTTCACGTCGGATACAAGACTTAATGTGTCCACGGCCTACCTGAAGCCTGGTTTTGCCTTTGGGGGATCGTGCTTGCCGAAAGATCTTCGTGCACTCACTTACTGCGCGAAGCAACTTGACTTGAATCTGCCTTTGTTGAGAGCCATCATGTTGAGCAATCAGGCCCACCTGGAACGGGCTGTTGAAGCAGTGCTGGCGACGAAACGGAAGAAAATCGGAATTCTCGGCCTCAGTTTCAAACCCGGTACAGATGATCTGCGAGAAAGCCCTTCGGTGCAACTGATCAAACGGCTCCTCGGCGAAGGCCGACAGATTAAAATCTGGGACCGGGATGTTTCTCTTGGACGCCTCGTGGGTTCCAATCGCCAATTCATCGCAGAAGAGATTCCGCACATCGGTGCACTGCTCACCACGGATTTAGAGGAGGTAGTTAAGGGATCGGAAGTTGTCGTCATCGGGACCAAGCCCACAGACGAAATAGAAGAGATTTTGACTGCGCTCGGACCGGATCAGGTCATCATTGATCTAGGTTTTCGTCCCGGTCGTTCCGTAAATACCGATGCCAGGAACGACAAGACAGCCTCGGCCGAGGAATCTTCTTTCCAAGCCGGCCGAGGCCATCTCGAAGTTGCAGTTTCATAAGTGCGACGCCCATGACAGTAAGCTTGCTATTGGGTCTTAACCAAATATACGTCGGTGTAATTCGGTAGTCCGCTGTTTGGAATATCAAAGTTGCTGTCGAATACAACATACTTTCCATCACGACTGATGGAACCACGCGGGATCGCCCAGTAGTATTCCGATGAACGTGAGCGAGTGTGGAACAGGCGATATTTGTTCGTGTTGCCGTTATTGTTGTCAATGCGAACCAGTATGCCTTCTTCCGCGAAATGCACCCAGTTTAAAGTCCAGGAAGGATCTAGACGTGAGAGTGCTGTAGTATCGAAGCAGGAGTACGTTGGGCAGCTTCCCGACTTGAAGAAAGTTACAAAAACCCAGCCTGCGCCGGCGTTGCCATCACGGAAGCTAACTTCGGTATCTGCCCAGTTGGCATCCACCAAACATTGAGGCTTGTGCGATGACATGTTGATTATGTCAATTCCGCCATCCTGGCTTCCCGTCCAGGTAGGACAGGCACCGGCTCCGGTTATTCCTCCTCCCGTATCGGGAATGCGGGCAACAACGCATACTTCATTGCCGCTCAAATCTTTTCCGCAATCGGTGTGGATAGTATTGTCAAACATATGCCAATTGAGCGTGGAATCAGTGTTGTAAATCTCTTGGCCGGCACCAGGACCCGCACCATTGGGGCTCCAGGTCATCAGCATCCGATTCGAGGGCATGATCTGGATCTTGTGCCAACCGTTGCCGCTATCTTTGGTGCCAACGTTCATTGCGGGACCCACGGCGTTCGTGCTGATGGTGTAAAGGAACGCTTTCGTATCGCCAACCAACCAGATGTGGTCGCCATCATCGGAGATATCTTCCTGGTCGGGAATCTGAACACTCGAATACAAACCACTGAAGTTGTGGAGCAGAGTAGAGGTAACGGTGCAATTATGGGCAGAAGCGCAGCCGGGAAGTCCAGTGATATCGGCGCGCTCGATAGACGCACTCGTCGTAAAGTAGAAACGAGTGGGAATCGAGATGTCCCACGGTACTTGCTGAGCGTTATCTTGTGGCATGTTGGGGACAGGAACAATGACCGCGCCGGTGGTATCAACGATTTCCTTGCTGCCGTCCTCCAGGTTAATCATCACGTAAGCATCGTTAGCATTGATGGCGTTGACAGTACCGTAGTTATGATGCGCGGCGGTGCCAAGACGATCGCCCACGGCGTCGGTCAAACGCTCGACGGTGCATCCATACTGAGGGTCAACATACGAGGCTCCCTTGGCAGGCGGCGGAAAGGGATTGTTTCCACAGGGCAGCAGACCGCAACTGTAACTGGGGGGAAGATGAATCAGGCCATCGTCTTGCTGACCGCAGATCTTGCCAGGAGTCGGTGTTACTCCTGTCCCAGACAGGGAAACAGGGGTAGCAGAGATCGAGGCGTCGCTCACGAAGCTAATCTGACCGCTTGGACTTCCGGCGCTAGTGGGTGCAAATACCACAGTAAACGGCATACTTTGTCCTGCTGTAAGCGTCAACGGGAATGTGAGACCGTGCAAAGAATAACCGCTCCCGGTGACGGTTGCGGAAGATACGGTTACACTTCCTCCTGAAGCAGTAATCGTTCCCGGCAAAGTACCCGTAAGTCCGACGGTAACATTTCCAAAGCTAAGTGAACCCGGCGCAGCATTCAGTTGTGTAATGAAGCCTGTACCGGCCATCGAAACTAAAGGATTGTTCGAGGCATTACTGACAAAAGAAATCTGCCCGGAGACGCTGCCTGGTGACGAAGGCGCAAATTTCGCTGTGTAACTTGCGTTTTGTCCCGGAACAAGAGTCAGCGGGGCACTGATGCCGGTGACACTGAATCCGGGACCCGAAGTATTGATGATATTGATCTGCGAAATCGTTATGCTCACATTTCCAGTGTTACTCACCATCCCGGGGTTTGTGCCGTTGGTTCCATCCTTGACGTTGCCGAAGTTCTGGCTTGTTGGGCTCGCAGTGAGTTGTGCCAGTGGTGCGGCGGCGCCTGTGCCGGTCAAAGGTAAGTTATTCGGAGAACCAGAGGCATTGCTGACCAGTGATACGGAGCCTTTAACAGTACCGGTTGTTGATGGTGCAAAATGTACCGTAAATGAAGTGGTTGCTTTAGCCGCTAACGTCAATGGGAGATTGATTCCTGTTACGCTGTAAACCGCGCCGGTTACGTTTGCCTGCGAAATTGTCACACTTGTCCTGGTGTTGTTAACCACCATGACCGATTTTGCCGAGGTAGTACTCACAGCAACGCTCGCAAAATCCAGCGAAGCCGGGCTAAGAAGAAGTCGGCGCGTGCGTGCCCACGGTCTCATGGAAATGGGGGAGTTGGCAGCCGCAATACTAGTGGTGGCCACCAGGGTGCGAGAGAGACCATCGGCACTCTGGGGAGCAACAGCAACGGCCACAGCGGCGCTGAAGCCGGAAGTCGAGTTAAAAGGTAGTGATACTCCGGAAGCACGGCCAGTACTCAGGACAATTACAATCGTGGTAGTAATGGAAAGAACAAAAATAAAGTTGCGTACAAAACATGGATTTCTCAACAGACGGCCTCCCTACATTGGCCTGCTTCTTCCCCAGCTAGTACCCGGCAGTCATTGATCGCCTTTGCGAAGAAACATTGACTACGTTTTCCCAGTTGTTCTTAGTCTTCTCTTGAAGCAATAAAGTACCGGTTTCGGCTATGCCTCAGCCTATTTCGGGAATGCTAAGCATCAACAGAGTGTGTTATCGAGAGATAGTGTATTTCCGAAGAGAAGGAAAAACAGCTGGTCAAAAGCCTTAATGAAGGTCAGGTAGAACTACCTGTCCACAAATCAGGTCTGATTCGGGTAAAAGTAGCTGCTGCTCGACCTATTATCCAAGGCATTACGCCCAACTTTTATCAGGAGGTCTTCCTACGATTAGAAAATATACTGTGCTATCGTTCCATTGAAATGTAGTTTGCCTTTTCTCGGCAAAATCCATGGTGCATCGAGCTGCTCGACAACATAGCTTGAAGGTATGCCTGCTATCGTGGCACCCACTGGTGCTTGGGGAATTCCAACGATTGCTCGCCAAATCCGGGGTTCATCTCAAGACCTATCAACTAGGCCCCCTCGGTGCGACAGAACCGGAGCAAGCACATATTCCGCGGGCAAAAGTATATGTGATTGATGCTCATGCCCCGCGCCCTGCCGCTGAGTCGCTCGTGGCAGCGATTCAGAGACGCTATCCCGAATCGCACTTGCTCGTTGTGGTGGAAAAGTTCGACGAAAACAATGCGTTCGCACTTTTGGCCCTTGGAGTCAAAGGACTATTGCGCTACGCAGACGCCCACGATCAGTTGCCGCGTGCGCTGCAAGCAGTAGCGACGGGAGGCTTCTGGGTGCCCCGGGCGCTGCTCTCGAGTTTTGTAGATTCGATCGTTCGCGCCGGTCACAAAAAACAAACCTCAAACTGGTCTGCACAACTAAGCGCACGCGAGACGCAAGTGCTGGACCGGATGCTCGAGAATTTGTCAAACAAGGAGATCGCCGCCAAACTGGATATCTCCGAGCGCACAGTGAAATTCCATGTTTCTAACGTTCTGACAAAATTCGGCGTTGGCCGCCGCGCCGATCTCATCTTGCTCTGGTATCAGCAACAACGCAGCTAACTGACCCTCTGGATTCTGCGTATCTCAATATGCGCTTAGCCAAAATTGAAGAAGAAGCAGGCCGGCTTCGCAACGACTCGCGGCTCCTCGCTTTGAATACAACTGGGAACTACCCAGATCGCATGATCGAAAGGTGCTCGCGACCGAAGATTCTCCAAGTTGGTAACTATCCACCTCCGGTTTGTGGTTGGGCCATGCAGACAAAGTTACTCGTCGAAGAAATTCGTCGCCGTGGAAACGTTTGTGATGTTCTTAATCTTAATGAAAGCCATACGAAGAAAAGCAGTGAGTATGTAGATGTTCAGAATGGCTTCGATTATTTATATAAGCTCATGCGGTTTGCCTCAAAGGGTTATCGTTTTCAAGTGCACGTCAACGGCCAGTCGAAGACGGGCTATATATTGGCCTTCCTCGCTGCTTTGGTAGGCCGGTTCGCTGACCGCCCTATAGCTCTGAGCTGGCGTGGAGGTTTGAAGCAGAGATACTTTCCTCGATCCGAAGAGTTCTGGCTGCATTGGGCTTATCGGGCGCTCTTTCGATTGTCGGGGCAAATTTCATGCAACAGCCTGCCTGTTAAACAGGCAATTGAGCGCTACGGCATTGACCCGGAACGTGTCGCCGCGATTCCAGGCTTTTCTGCCCAACATCTCGATTTTAAAAGAATGCCGCTTGTCCAAGAAACCGAAGTTTTTCTGAAAACTCACCATCCTGTGTTTTTCTGTTACGTTTCATTTCGTCCGGAGTATCGGCTTCCTATATTGAGGGAGGCAATGTTCCAATTCCGGAAAGCTTATCCTCAGGCAGGATTCATTTGGCTCGGCTTTCCTTCCAAAGAACTACCCGCGGCCAAAGAATTCGTGAACAACTGGCCGGCGGACGAGCGCTCGAGCCTGCTTCTGCTGGGGAACCTGACCCATGACGAGTTCTTGACCTTACTGACGCGAAGCTCAACATATATCCGAACCCCGGTGTGCGATGGTGTCTCCGCCTCTGTACTTGAAGCGCTCGCTCTTGGCGTACCAGTTGTGGCCAGCGAGAACGGCCATCGTCCTCTGAACGTAATTACATACCGTGAAGAGGATGCTGCGGATTTATGCGCAAAGCTTGTTGATGTGACAGAACGGTACAGAGAGCTAAAGGGACAGACACGGCTCCAAGACGCTGAAGATAATATTGCACGAACCGTTGATTGGTTACTTGCGGAATCAATGTGGGAAACAAGAAAAACCAGAAGGGAAGTGGTTCATGCCGGTTAACAATCGCTGGCTCGAGCGCGGCAAGCGACTGGCGGGCATGGGCTGGAAAGAACTACGCGTTCGTTCCTGCCAGGAATTGGCGAAGCGTTACGATCTTGTGTTGAGTCGAATTGGTGTTGATTTCGTCGGGGGCGACTGCAAGCCCTGGCCAGAACGTTCCGGCCGCTTCTTCTTCGAGCGTGAAGAGGTTCCACAGATTGTTGACTACCTTCGTGAACAATGTCCGGAGGTGGTAGAAGAAATCGTCGAACGAACGGAGCGGATCTGCCAGCATCGCTTCGATCTCCTCGGGTACGAAGGCTTGGATTACGGAGAGGAGATTGATTGGCATCTCGATGCCGTGCATGGCAAACGCGCTCCTCGCCTTCCTTGGTTTCAGATCAGCTTTCTCGATTTTAATCAGGTGGGCGATGCCAAGGTCACTTGGGAACTCAATCGGCACCAGCACCTGGTGATGCTTGCCAAAGCCTATCGCTTGACCGGAGAAACTCGGTATGCGCAGGAACTGTTCCGGCAGTGGTATCACTGGCAGGAGCAGAATTCATATGCTATTGGAATCAATTGGGCCAGCAGTCTGGAGGTCGCGTTCCGCAGCCTTTCCTGGCTTTGGGTCTGGCATTTACTCAATGGTTGTTCAGTAGTTCCAAAACGATTCCATGCCGATCTCTGGCGAGCGCTGATGTTGAATGCTCGCCACATCGAACGATTTCTTTCCACTTATTTCTCACCGAATACACACCTGCTGGGTGAAGGAGTAGGACTCTTTTTTATCGGCACTTTGTGTTCCGGGTCTCCATTAGCTCAAGGCTGGCAAGAGCTTGGATGGGAAATTGTCTTAAGCGCAACTGATCGTCAAGTGCGGCCGGATGGCATGCACTTTGAACAATCCATCTATTATCATGTCTACGCTCTTGACTTCTTTCTTCACGCACGAATGCTCGCCCATGCAAATGGGATTTCAATTCCAGCTGCGTTTGACCACACCATTGAAAAAATGCTGGAGGTTCTTTGCGTCCTGGGCAAGGCAGGGCCTCTTCCCCGGCTCGGAGATGATGATGGCGGACGTGTATTTGACCCGCAACGCAACGGTATTGAACATCTGGGTGATCCACTTGCTAGCGGAGCAGTGCTGTTCAATCGCGCGGATTTTAAAACAGTTGCTGGAGGGATTCGCGAAGAAACTGTCTGGTTGCTTGGGGCAGGAAGTGCAAAGCAATTTGAAAAACTGTTATCTCTGCAGCCGGCAGTGACTTCATTTGCTTTGGAATCCAGTGGAATTTACGTGATGTCCAGCTCAAAACCCGCAGCACATCAGCTCATGATTGATGCCGGCCCTCAAGGGGCTGGCCGAGCCGGACACAGTCATGCAGATGCCCTGAGTGTGCAGGTAACTATGGGAGAACAATCATTGTTAACTGATCCTGGAACGTTCGTTTACGTGGATTCTGCTGGCGAGCGAAACCGGTTTCGCGGAACGGCCAGTCACAACACGGTACAGGTTGACGGCTTGAGCCAGACCGAGCCTGCCGGGCCATTTGGATGGCAGGGGCAGCCTGATACGACTGTAAATCGCTGGGTGACCAGGAAGACCTTTGACTTTTTTGCTGGCTCGCACACCGGTTACAGCCGGTTGAAAGAGCCGGTTCAACATCGTCGTTATGTTTTCTACCTGAAGCCGTGTTTCTGGTTAATTCGCGATGTTCTTGAAGGCGCTGGGGTACATCAGCTTGATGTTTCCTGGCACTTTGCGCCAGGCTCACTGTCCACAATTCCGGGAGGCGTCACGTTCTTGGGGAGCAAAAAAGTGGCACTCGCTCTGCTATCCACAGCGAATCAAGATAGTTCACAGGAGATATCCCAGGGTTGGCATTCGCCGGTATACGGAAGGAAAGAATTTTCTCCAGTTCTTCGATTCAGCACTCGAAAGCGTCTGCCTGCAGAGTTCGCAACACTGCTGATCCCCCTTTCGCGGACCAATGCACTTCTGGGTCGCCTCAGTTCATTTGAATCAAGACATAAAGGCGTGTCTGTTCGGGCCTATCAGTACTCAGTGGGCAGTTCCACCGACTACCTGTTTTTCGCGGACGAGGCCGGGAGTTGGCAAGTTGGACGATGGGCAAGCGATGCGCGGTTTTTGTTTTGCTCGACCAGCTCGAGAACCGACCTCTGCCGGTTTGTCATTTGTGATGGAAGTTATTTTGAGATGGATGGCCGGCGGATTCTTACTTCCAAAGTGCCTGTCGTACGGGACGAATGGCTCAACGATGTGCAAGCATCGAGTCTGGCACAGAATGAAATGGCGGCGTTTCAACTAAGATAGTCCGCGATTACCGATGCGATCTGCAAAATATCTAAGAACCTCGCTCTTGGGATTCCGAAACTTGGTTATCGGAGGAAATGCGATGTCACTTCGCTTGCTCTCCAAGCCAAGAGACATGGTGTATTACGCTAGTGAAACCTTGTTCTTATATAAGACTCTCGCAGAAAACAGAAAGCTGCCGCAGAAAAATATCTGGGAAGTACTGCCTTCCAATAACGCAACCCCCTTGGTTCTCGCTGGATTGGCAGAAGATTCGTGGTTTGGCCCAGTTGCTTCATACACCGCTGATATCGTCAGCCTGTGCCTTCTTTGCAGACACCTCAACCCAAAAACAATTTTTGAGATCGGGACGCTTCGAGGATATACCACCTATCATTTAGCGCTTAACTCTGCTGCAGATGCGAAAATCTATACCCTCGACCTTCCTGAGAATCAGATAGATCCACAGTTGCAAACGACTTTAGTGGATGACTGGCACATTGAAGCCTCTCACCGCGACCGCAGATACATTTTTGACGGCACACCGGAAGCACGTAAAATTACACCGTTGTTTCACGATAGCGCATCGTTTGATTTTTCACCTTACCACCAGAAGATTGATTTGTTCTTCATTGATGGCGCGCATTCGTATCAGTATGTCCGCTCCGACACCTTGAATGCGATGCAATGCTGCCACAAGGGAAGCGTAATTGCGTGGCATGATTTTGGCAGAACCGGGGTGAATGGTGTCTCGCGCTGGCTCGTGGAATTTTCAAAAGAACACAGCATCTACGCCATTCCTGGCGGTTCTCTGGCATTCATGATCGTTTGAAGCTGGCTAACGCCAATCCAACTTTTTAATAAATCGAAATTCAGAGAAAAGAAAATAGAACCATGTGCGGTATCTGTGGAATTGTTGATTTACGAGGTCGCAGAGTTCCAGAACAAAACCTGCGGGCGATGTCAAATGTGCTCCGTCACCGCGGGCCTGACGACCAAGGCAGCTTGATCTCTGGTGCGGCGGCGCTGGGGTTCCGCCGGTTGAGCATTGTTGATGTGGCTGGTGGACAACAGCCCATGAGCAATGAAGACGGCACTGTCTGGATTGTCTTTAATGGTGAAATCTATAACTCGCCCGAGCTTCGTCCGATGCTCGAACAGCGCGGCCACCGCTATGCCACCCATAGCGACACAGAAACGATTGTGCACCTGTACGAAGAATATGGAGACCATTGTGTTGATTATTTGCGTGGCATGTTTGCATTTGCAATTTGGGACACACGCCGCAAAAGACTGTTCTGTGCCCGGGACCGCGTGGGGATCAAGCCGTTTTATTATGCAATCGCTGGAGACCGTTTCGCCTTCGCCTCGGAAATCAAGGCGCTCATCGAACTCCCTGGCTTCAAGCCCGAACTCAATCGGCGCGCTCTTCCCGAATTCTTCGCCTTCGGTTACATCTCTTCGGAAGAAACACTGTTCGATGACGTACGCAAACTCTTACCCGGACACCACTTAGTCATTGATCTGGAACGAGGCGATACAGAACCCAGGATCACACAATATTGGGATCTCGATGTATCAGCACCAGAATATCCGCTGAGCGAAGCGGATTATATCGCACAGTTTCGTGACCTGTTTAGCGAGGCAGTTCGGATTCATCTCAGGAGTGATGTTCCGCTGGGGGTCTTCTTGAGCGGAGGGCTCGACTCAAGTTCGATCGCTGCAGAGATGGCGGCTCTTCGAAAGGACTCCATCCAGACATTTTCGGTGGGATATGCTGAAGACCAATATAACGAGCTGCCCTATGCGCGACAGGTTGCGGAACATATCAGGGCAGAACACAACGAAGTAATACTTGGTCCCGAGGATTTCTTTGCCAGCTTGCCACAAGTGATTTGGCACGAAGATGAGCCGGTAGTGTGGCCGTCGAGCATCGCTCTCTTTCACGTTTCTCGTCTTGCCAAAGAGAAAGTCAAAGTTGTGCTCACCGGCGAGGGCGCAGACGAGGTTCTGGCCGGCTACCTGAAATACCGCGTCACGCTCTGGAATCTGCGCAACGGACCGCTTTACAGAAAGTTCGTCCCGCAGCCCATCCGGCAGCTTGCAAAGAATGCACTGGATTCCGGACTTGTTCCCGATTGGGTGCTGCGAAAACTGCGGCACTCTTTTCTCTACTATCCACACACTTTCGAAAAAATCTACTTTGACAATTTTTATTCCGTGTTTCCACAAGACCAACAGCCGCAACTGTTGAGCAGCCAACTCATGAATGAACTCTACGAAGTAGATGCATATGCGAATTCAATGCGGTTCTTTCCGGCCAGGGGATCCAATGGAAATTTGTTGAATCGGCTTCTTTACCTCGATATCAAGACTTATTTGGTCGAACTTCTCATGAAGCAGGACCAGATGAGTATGGCCGCCTCGATTGAAAGCCGCGTCCCATTCTTGGACCACAAGCTTGTGGAGTTTGCATCTCGTATTCCCGCCCGTCACAAGATACGCTCATTTTCGGGGAAGTATTTACTGCGTCGGGTGATGGCCAACCGGCTGCCTGTCGAAGTCCTGCGACGTAACAAGAAAGGCTTTCCCACGCCAATTCGTCCATGGTTGCGGAATCAGTTGTTCGGCAAGCTATCCGCGATTCTCACGGATGGACGGATGGCCGAGCGAGGGCTAATCCAGCCCGCCTATGTGCAGCGTCTACTCAATGCTCATCGGGGTGGCGATTCCGGCGCTACGGAAAGCTGCTGGCGGCTCCTCAATTTTGAACTATGGAGCCGCATCTTTCTCGACCGCGACAGTAGCGTGCTCGGCCCGCAGACACTTGAAGGTAACGAGGCCGTCCTGTGCGCATGAAATTGCGTGATTGAGCTGTGGCCGCTTCTCTAGCATCGTTGATCCCATAAGTGATGAAATTTCTGCTAACACTACCGAGACCGCTTTTTCCGGCGGATACGGGCGGAAAGATACGCTCTCTGAATATCTTTGCACGTTTAGCAAAGAGAGCGGAAATTCACGCTGTTTCTTTTGCCGACCCGGCCTACGATATCGCAGCCATCACAGAAATGAGGCAGATCTTCGCAAGCTACACACCAGTGTTCTGGCGCGAGGCAAAGAAGCACTCGCGAGCGTTCTACACAGAAGTCCTCGCGAACCAATTCAATCCACTGCCGTACTTCCTGGCAAAGTGTAATCGTCCGCACTTTCGTTCGGCAGTGGAAAAGCTGACAGCTTGCCAGCACTTCGATCTGGTTTTCTGCGACTTCCTGCATACGGCCGTACCTCTATTGGAATTCAGCTTCAGGCCGAGGGTGGTATTCGAACACAATGTCGAGTTCTTGTTGCGGAAACGAAAATGGGTGGCGGAAAAACATCCTTTGCGGAAATTGGTATTTGGCACAGAGTGGAGAAAAACGCAAAAAATTGAAGCTAAAGTATGCCGATCGTTTGACCACGTAATCGCAGTATCGAAAGATGATCAGCAAGCCATACAAAATGAATTCGCAGTCAAACGCGTTTCCACGCTTCCAACGGGCGTAGACACAGATTTCTTCCGCCCGGCTGATGACCATCAGCAACATCATCCACAGCCCGGCCGCTTAGTCTTCGTGGGCTCGATGGATTGGGACCCTAATGAAGATGGCATCGTGTGGTTTCTGCGTGAAATATATCCACGAATCCGCCAGGCAGTGCCAAGTGCCAGTCTTGCCATAGTCGGTCGAGGCGCCTCCTCGCGCCTGCGCGCAATCGCTGCCAGGGAGCGTGCCGTAGAAATCACCGGTCTGGTTCCGGATGTTCGCCCTTATCTTTCCCAAGCCGAAGTCGTGGTGGTTCCACTTCGAGTTGGCGGAGGAACACGCATCAAGATTCCGGAAGCAATGGCCATGGCGAAAGCTGTGGTTTCAACGCCGATCGGCGCCGAGGGTCTGCCGTTTCGTGATGGTCGTGAAATTCGCATTGCCGAGCGGCCTAAAGACTTTGCTCAGGCAGTGGTCGAGCTTCTCAAGAGCGTATCTCTTCGAACTTCAATGGGAAAGGCGGCCCGCGAAGAAGTAGTCAGCAAGTATGGTTGGGATGTGGTTGTGGCAAAGATGGAAGAGATCCTGGAGCAAGAGATGTGTTCTCGAAAGCGAACCAGTGTCGCATAGAAAGATAAGGCAACATGCTTGAATCTGTGAGCGAAGAGAGTTTGCTCCCGGTCAACGAATCAGTTTCGAAACAGAACTTCGTTCGTCCACATGTTCGTGGTCAAAGGGCCAAGGCAGGGTTCTTCTTCCTGTGGCTTTTCACGATTTCCGTTTATGCACGGCCTGAGGACATATTTCCATTGTTGGGCCAGCTTCACCTGACGTTCGTTTTCGGTTTGTGCAGCGGCCTGGCATATCTTGGAGCTCTGCTCTCGGGCAATACCCGTCTACTTTGGAGCCGGGAGCTTCAGATTGTCCTTCTACTCACCGGGTGGTATATCGCAGGCATGCCTTTTGCTTTTTGGAGAGGAGGAAGTTTTCAGATCCTCATCAATGTCTGGTTGAAGACGCTCTTCATCTTCTTTCTATTGACCCAGACGCTGGTCACGCTCGAACGAATTCGCAGGGTTCTTTGGGCGATTATCCTTAGTGAACTTTTCGTTACAAGCTTCTCCATCATCCAATCTTCCAGAGTTGTCTGGGTTGGGGAGCGCATGCTCGGTGTGAATCAGGGAATGCTTGGCTGGAATTTCCTCGGCATTGCTGCTGCTATCACGATCCCTTATATCGCCGCAATATTTGTTGTCCACCGTTCTCTTTGGAAGACAGGTTTGCTGGCTGCGACATTTTTTTTGATGTTATGGATGGTAGTGCTGACGGCCTCACGGGGAGGGCTTTTGAATGTCGTGTTGTCCATAGCGTTGACATCACTTCTTGTTTTGCGCGGCAGCTCTCGCGGCAAGATGATTGGAGTTGGAATCGCTTTGACCCTGGTACTTGCTGTCATCCTGGCGCCCCAGGTTTTTTGGCAACGGCTGGGGACTATGTGGAACGGCCCCGATATTTACACAGACCAGGTAGCTGCGTCGGCGGAGGAATCCACAGAAGACCGCTTGGCGGTATTAAGCCGGTCAATTCAGTACACCTTGGAGCATCCAATCTTTGGGTTAGGTCTCGGGAATTTCGAAGTCGCCAGTGGGAACTACCTTGGCCAGCCCAGTGCATGGATGGGGACACATAATACCTTTACCCAGATTTCTTCCGAAGCAGGGATTCCGGCGTTGCTGTTATTTATTGGACTTTTGGCCACTGCTTTACTCAACATGAAAAGAATCAGCGGTGCGTTTTCCAAAGGAAGCGAAGGCCGAGAGCTAAGCCTAATGGCGCGTGCCACGCTCGCGAGCCTGTTGTCATTTGTGTTTGGAGCATTTTTTGCCCATCTTGCCTACGAATACTACATTTTTTATCCCGTAGCCATTGCCGTCGGAACTCAACATGCCGCCCGGACAATGCAGACTTTATCGCTGACGCCGAAAGGCAATTTTGTTTTAGAGTCGCAGGTGCTTGTCGCGCAGGAGAGCTAATAATAATGAAGACACCGATTTGGGAAGTGAGCTTTTGGATCTGCTTGGTCGCGATAGCCTATCACTACGCCGGCTATCCACTCTTGCTCTTCATTCTGTCAGTGCTCTCTCAGGCAAAGTCAGACTTTTT
>Ga0222749_10001116_pt1 | contig 14232 bp, 10 predicted proteins | sample IncBWH2Mmetat_FD_197234 | JGI IMG/M metagenome (GOLD analysis project Ga0222749, IMG submission 197234) | Metatranscriptome of lab incubated forest soil microbial communities from Barre Woods Harvard Forest LTER site, Petersham... | ecosystem: Environmental > Terrestrial > Soil > Temperate... | reverse complement strand
CCCCCCCCCCCCCCGCCGCCGCCGCCCCCTCCAGTCCCGGCGCCGGTTCCGGTTCCGGAAACGAAGACGACGCGGGCCGAAGTGGCGCGTCTCGACCGCGCGGAGGGCGCGGTGACGCTGGTTTTGGACGGGGCCAAGGTGGCGGTGCAGGCCGGGCAGGCGCTCGGACCGGGATTCCAGGTGGAGACGGGAGAAGGGAGCTCGGCGGGGCTTCTCTACCCGGACGGCACCCGGGTGGAGCTCCTGGGCGGATCGCGCCTCCGGGACCTCACGGAGCGCGGGGGCCGCCGGCTCGGGCTGGACGGCGCGATCCTGGCTGAAGTCGCCAAGCAGCCCCCGGACCAGCCCCTGATTTTCGCGACGGTCCAGGCGGAGGCGAAAGTGCTCGGGACGAAGCTCGCCCTGGAGGCCGCCCAGGATTTGACGAGGCTCACCGTGAGCGAGGGTCGAGTGCTCCTGACGCGCCTGAAGGACAGGACCTCCGTCACGGTCGAGGCGTCCCACACCGCGGTGGCCGCGCCGGGAATTCCCCTCGCGAGCCGGCTCGCCCGGGTCCAGGCCGGGCTCCTCGCCCTCTACACCTTCAAGGAGGGGCGCGGGACGACGGTGCGCGACGTCTCGCGCGCCGGATCCGCGCTCGATCTCCGGATCGAAAACGAGGCGTCGGTCCGGTGGTCGCCCCGGGGCCTCAGCCTGGTGGCGCCCACGCTCGTCGCCTCCCGTGAGCCGGCGACGAAGATCACTCAGGCGGTGAAGGGCGCCAACGAACTGAGCGTGGAAGCCTGGTTCCGTCCCGCGACGGCCACCCCCGCCGGCAAGGACGGCCGCATCCTCTCCCTCTCGGCCGACCCTTTCAACCAGAACACCATGGTCGGCCAGGACGAGGCGAACGGGCCCGCGCGCTCGTACTTTTTCCGGCTCCGGACGACCCGGACGGACCTGGTCGGGAAGCCGGCCCTGGCCACTCCCGAGGGCGCGGTCCTGCCGAAGCTGACCCACCTGGTCTGCACGCGGACGGCGGACGGGACGGCGATCCTCTACGTCGACGGCCAGGAGCGAGCGCGGGCGGCCGGGGCGGGAGACCTGTCGGCCTGGGGGGGCGGCTACCGCCTCGGGCTGGGAAACGAATTCACCAACGACCGGCCGTGGCTCGGGGAATACCACCTCGTGGCCCTCTACGGCCGCGCGCTCGGCGCGGAGGACGTGAAAGAGAACTTCCGGGCGGGGACGGAGTAGGCGATCGAAAGCTCCTGGATGAGCCGACAGAGACACTCTGTCCGGGGCTGGGGAATGGACCATTGGGAGGGTATGAGCGATGACGACGATGAAGCACCTTCGGACACCGGGGGGGCGGCACGGCCGGCCCGCGGCCTGGGCCGCGTTCCTCCTCCTCCTCGCGCTGGGTTCCTCGGGTGCCGCTCCGGGGACGGTCGGGATCCCGACCTACACCCGCCTGGTCATCGATCCGAACCCGGGGAACGTGCCGGTCGAGAAGCTCATGGCCGACCTCAACGGGGACGGCAAGCTCGACATCATCATCGGCCTCGAAGACCAGGGGCTCTACTGGTGGGCCTTCCCCGCCTCCGGGAACCCGGCCGATCCGTGGCTGAAGCACACCATCCACTCCACGGGCAACTTCTACGAGGATCTCCAGCCCTATGACCTCAACGGCGACGGGCGCGTCGACATCATCGCCTGCCATGACGATTCCATGTACTGGTACGAGAACCCGGGCGGCGACGCGACCGGCTCCTGGACCGAGCACTTCATCGGAAGCGGCCTGGGCCACAACGTCCTCCTGGCCGACATCGACGGCGACGGGAAGATCGACGTGGTCACCCAGTACGGGGTCTACTTCCAGAACAACCCCGACTCCTGGACCTTCATCAGCCTGGGCAGCCTGAAGGGGCTGGCCCTCCTGGACATCGGCTCCGGGCTCGGGGCGGTGAACGTGGTGCTCAACACCAACGGCGGAGTGACCTGGTACGAGAATCCCCGCGAACACGGGGGGAACGCCCGGACGGACTCCTGGTCCGGACACCTGATCGACGGCTCGGCGGGGAACACGGAGGCGCCGCTCGCGGGAGGCCGGATCACGCAGGACGGGGTGATGCACGTCCTGGGGAATCCGGACGGTCAGGGCCTGGTCTGGTGGCAGGCGCCTCCCGACCGGAGGAACGGGGCCTGGACCAAGCACGCCATCAACAGCAACAGTCCCCTGGGCCCCTACCAGGATGTCCACAAGATCGTCGTCGCGGACATGAACAACGACGGGACCCTGGACCTGGTGGTCGCCGAGCAGGAGCAGTCGCACGACCCGGTGAACGGGCCCTACACGTTCAACAACGACCGGGTCACGGTCTTCCTGAATGACGGGAATGCCAATTTCACCGAGGTCATCCTGGAAACCACCGGCGGGCAGAACAACTGCGTGGGCGATGTCACGGGACACGGGCACATGGACATCCTGAACGTCAATCACGGGTTCTACGGCGCGCCCCACCCCATCGAGCTCTTCATCAACACCCTGAATCTGAGCGTCGGGGGCGGGGGCGGAGGCGGAGGCACCGGCGGATCGCTCGCCGGTTCCAGCGGAATCGCTTCGGCCTCGGGCTACGACCTCACCGCGCTCGGCACCGCCGACTGGGCCCACTGGGGCCGCGGAGCGGTCTACGGCAACCTCGACCGCAAGAGCTCAGGCGGGGGACAGATCAGCGACGTCTCCCCCGTGGGAGCCGGATCGAACGCCGGCGGGTGGTCGGATTCCAGCCGGTCGGTCACGTGGAGCGACGGAACCCCGACGCCGTCGGGAACCGATGACGGCTACATCTGGTCGAACGGGTCCCTCGGATCGGGCGTCTCCTTCACGGTTCCGGCGGACCCGGCCCCCCGGACGCTCCTCGTGTACTACGGGGCGAGCACCGCCTCCTGCACGATCAGCGCCCACCTGACCGACGGGTCCGCGCCCGACTACTCCAACACCCAGACCGGTCCGGGGGCCTGGCTTGAGACGATCACCTACCAGGCCGCTTCCGCCGGTCAGCAGCTCACGCTCACCCTGCAGAAGACGGGGAACAATGCGGGATTCACGGACGGGAGCGCCGATCTGATCGCGGCGATGCTCGAGGAGGCCTCCGGAGGGGGGGCCTTGGCGTACGCCTACTACGTGGGAAGCTTCGGCTCCCTTCCCGATTTCAGCCTCCTGGCGCCGGTCAAGACGGGCACGGTTTCGACGTTCGATCTGGGCCCCCGGACCCAGGATACGAACTTCGCCTTCGTGTTCACGGGGACCCTGACGATCGCCACGGGGGGGGATTACACCTTCTACACCACCTCCGATGACGGGAGCGCCCTCTTCATCGACGGCACGGAGATCGTAAACAACGACGGGCTCCACGCGATGCAGGAGCAATCCGGGACGATCACCCTCTCCGCAGGGGCCCACGCCCTCGAGGTGGATTACTTCCAGGCCGGAGGCGGGTTCGGGCTCGAAGTGAGGTACCAGGGACCGGGCCTCTCCAAGCAGCTCCTCCCCTCGAGCGTGCTCGCCGCCCCCTCGGGCGGGGGCCCGGCCGGGGGAGGGTCGGGGGCCGGAGGCGGGGGCGCGACCGGAAGCGCGGCCGGGAACCCGAGCGGCGGCGGCAGCTCCGGTTCGGGAGGCGGAAGCCACCTCTGCGGGGTCCTCGGGATCGAGGCGGTCCTCCTCCTCGGGGCCCTCGGATTCCTCCGGAGGCCCGGACGATGAGAACGCCCGCGGTGCTGGCTCTTCTCCTCCTCGCCGCGCGCGAGGCCCGGCCCCAGGACTCCGCTTCCCCGCCCCGGTGGTACAAGGGGAACACCCACGCCCACACGCGATGGGACAACGGGGACTCCCTCCCCGAGGTGGTAGCGGGCTGGTACCGCGATCACGGGTACGCGTTCGTGGGGCTCTCGGACCACAATGCGGAGAACGCGCTTACCGGAAAAGAGCGGTGGGTGGACCTGAGGCCGTCGGATCCGCTCGAGGATCTCGAGTGCCGGTTCGGGTCGGGCTGGGCCGTCACCCGCGGTGAGGAGGGGCGCCGGCAGATCCGCCTGAAGACCTTCCCCGAACTCGAGAAGAACCTGTCGGAGGCCGGCCGCTTCATCCTCCTCCCCGCCCAGGAGATCGGCGACGCGTTCGGGGGCCGGCTCGTCCACCACAACGTCCTCAATCTGGAGCGGATCATCCTCCCGCCCGGCGGGGACTCGGTGAGCGGGGTGATGGAACGCGCCCTCGATCGGTCGCAGGCCGAGGCCGACCGTTCCGGCCGTCTTCTCGCGGTTCACCTGAACCATCCCAACCTGGGCTGGGCCGTCGGCGCCGGGGAGCTCGAGGCGGTCGCGAACGAGCGCTTCTTCGAGATCTACAACGGTCATCCGGCGGCCCGGAACGCGGGCGACAGCGCCCATCCCGGCACGGAGGAGACGTGGGACCGGGTCCTGACCGCCCGGGTGAGATCCGGCCGGGCCCCGCTCCTCTACGGGCTCGCGGCCGACGATGCCCACGATTTCACGGGCCGGGGCGACCAGGCGCGTCCGGGCCGCGGGTGGATCTTCGTCCGGGCGCGCGAGCTGACCGGAGACGCCCTCGTCCGGGCGATGCTCGCGGGGGACTTCTACAGCTCGACCGGAGTGACGCTCGAGGAGGTCCACGCGGGCGAGTGCAGCCTCTTTGTCAAGGTGGCCCCCGAGGCGGGCGCGACCTATACGATCCGGTTCGTCGGGGCCGGTGGAGTCGTGCTCCAGGAATCCCGGGGGACCCAATCGACCTATTTCTTCCAGGGCAGCGAACTCTACGTGAGGGCGGTGGTCGTCTCGGACCGGCCCCTCCCCGACCCCGCGCGGAAGGGCGAGGTCATGACCGCGTGGGTCCAGCCGATCGTGATCGACTGGGCGCGCGAGAAATGATCCCCCCGGGTCGGCCGGGCGGCTCCCCTCCATCGATCGGCGGGTCGAAACCTTCATCCCCGGGCCCCCGCCTGACCGTGGAGGGGCCGGGCCGCGGAAGCTTGTAAACCGGCCCCCGCCTGCTACGCTAGCGGCCGGGATGGCTCCCCTGGAGATCCTGGGCCTGGCCGCGTCGGCGGCCGCTGCAGGCGCGATCAACGCGGTCGCGGGCGGCGGCACGCTCGTCACGTTCCCCACCCTGCTTCTCTTTGGAACACGGCCCCTGGTCGCCAACGCCACGAGCACGATCGCTCTCTTCCTGGGCACGGCGGGCGGCGTGTTTGGTTACCGCCGCAAGATGGCCGCGATCCGACCCTGGCTGGCCCGCTTCGTCCCGGTCAGCGTCCTGGGGGGATTCGCGGGGGGCTGGCTCCTCATCCACACGAGCGACCAGACCTTCACGAAGCTCGTCCCCTTCCTCATCCTGTTCGCCACCCTGCTGTTCCTGGGCCAGGGGGCGCTCCGGCGGCTGGGAGGCGCTCGGGAAGGGGCGGCGATCGCCCCGAGCGCGGGGGCGGTGTGGGCGGCGGTCGTGTTCCAGCTGGCCGTCTCGGTCTACGGCGGATACTTCGGGGCGGGGATCGGGATCCTGATGCTGGCCTCGCTCGGGCTGATCGGCCTGACCGACATCCACGAGATGAATGCGCTCAAGACCGTGCTGGCGTCCTTGATCAACCTGGTCGCCACGGGGGTGTTCGTCGTCAAGGGCCTGATCGACTGGCCGAGGGCGGGAGTCATGACCGTCGGCGCGGTCGCGGGATATTTCCTGGGTTCGCACTTCGCGCAGCGCATCCCGCAGAAGCGCGTGCGGCAGTTCGTCACCGGGATCGGGTTTGTCCTCTCGGCGGTGACCTTCTACCAGGCGTTCCTGAAGTAGCGCCGCGCCCGGGGCGGAGGGATCCGTCCCTCCCTACTTGTTTTCGCGGAGGTAATCCGCGATCTGGGTCGCGGCATCCTCGATGGCCTGCTCGATGTTGGAGAGCTTCGGCCGGGCGATCACCGAAATGGCCCCCACGGTTTCATTCGACTTGGCATCGGCGAAGGTCACGTCGCAGTTCACCTTCGACGAATTCCGGGTGTACCAGCCGTAGTAGGCCCCGGAGGATCTCTTCAGATCCAGAATATTGACCTTCACGAGGAGCTCCGCCTGGCCGGCATCCTTGGAGAGGCGGTACTCCTGGAAGGTTTCGCGTTCCTTGAGCTTCACCATGACCTGGCTTTCAAGCCGGCTGGTGTACTCCTTGGCCTTTTCCTCATCCGAGGTGCAGATGATCTGCACGGATTTGTACTTCCCAAAGGGGGAGGCCGGAGGGGTGTTGACGTGCAGGGTGCTCTGGGTCGTGCCGCACGCGGGCAGGATCACGGCCGCGGCCAGAAACGCCGCGCGGCGAAGAAGCCGGGCGGCGGTGCGCGGGGAGGTTTTCATGGTCATCTCCTTTTGGATGACCCAAAATAACAAGAACGTCTCCTTTCTGAATAAAAAATCCGGACTGCCTCGGACTGGGCTGTCCCCTTCCCGATGGACTCTCCAAGGTCAAGCGATCCGCCGGTCCCCTTCAACCCCGAACGAGCCTGGACTCCGCACGGGCCGGGCGATCCGGCAGGGGTGGGCCCCAGACGAAACCGCACTCTTTCATCTCCCCTCGCAGGAACTATTGCTTGAGCATCATGGCGCGGAGGCTCACGGCCTGCTGTCCCAGAGGACGCACGGACCCGGTCAGGTTATTGGCCATCCGATCCCGAGAAAGACGGCTAAGATCGGCCGGGAGCGGGATATATCCCACCGCCTGGGCGATTCGGTTCGATTCCCCGAGGAAATAGCGGACGAAGGCACGGACCTCGGGACGAGCGAGGCTCTGGGTGTTCACATAGATGAACAGGGGCCGTGAAAAGGGCGCATAGGTTCCATCGAGCACGGTCTCGCTGGTCGGGAGAACGGGGCCCTTCCCCCCATCGATGGCCACCAGCTTGAGCGCCTCCTTGTGCTCAACAAAGTAGGCCAAGCCAAAGTAGCTCAGCGCCTCGGGGGTCGAGACGATTTCACGCACGAGGATTTCCGGGGTCGTGCTCACCACCACGTCCTGGCGGGGAGCCACATCGGGCTTCCCGAAGATCATTTCAGTGAAATAGTCGTAGGTCCCGTTGTCGCGGCCCGGGGAAAAGAGCCTGATGGGACGGCTGGGGAATTCCGGACGGACGTCGTGCCAGGTTTGGACCTTGCTGTCCTGCGACCAGATCGCCTTGAGCTCCGGAACCGTCAAGTAATTCACCCACGTGTTTTCGCGGTTCACGACGACGGATAGACCGTCATAGGCCACGGGCAACTCGAGAAACGATACCTTGTTGGCGGCGCATTTCCGGATTTCGTCATCCTTGATCATGCGCGAGGAGTTACTGATGTCGGTCTCGCCGAAGCAGAACCTCTTGAATCCGCCGCCGCTTCCGGAGGGGGATTCGCCCGGATTGATCCCCATCAGCTCGACCTGGACTCCCGCATACCGTTTCGTGAATTCATCGCGGGCCAGCTTGGCCATGGGAAACACCGTGCTCGATCCATCCATCAAGAGTCGCCCCTCCGGGAGACGCTCCGGCAACGCCAGAGGGTCCGGGGCCGCGGGGAGGGGGACCGGGTCGACCTTGGCGGGGGTCGCGGGGACGGGGTGGGCGACCACGGGTTCCGGAGCCGGCGGAACGGCAGGGCGCTCGGCCACCTCGTACCCCAGCCGGGAAAGCATTTGCCGGAGGGGAAGCGCCTTCTCCTTCCCCGCCGCGATCGCGGGCGCCGTCCGGGGCCCGGCCGCCAGGTAGAACGAGGCCTGCTTCCGACGCACGAGGTCCCGGGTCAGGAGGAGGAGCTCCACGTCATCCCGAGGCACCGCCAGCATCACCGAGGCGGAGCGCGCTTCGGTGCCCTGGGTGACGCCGATCAGAGTTGCTCTCGAGACGACCTTGCTGACGATCGGCTCCTGCCCCACGGTGACGCTCGCGAAGACATCCATGGGAAGTCCCATGCGAAAGTACGTCCCCAGTTCTTCGAGATCATCGGAGACCGGCAGGGAGACGATCCGCAGGTCCGCCCTGAGCTCGGGCGGAGCCGGCTGGGCCGGCGGTTGGGGAGAGACGGGCGCCGCACAGGAGCTCAGGAGGATCAGGCACGTCAGGGTCGGCATCCAGCATTTCATGGGAATTCTCCTCACTATCGCTTCTCCGCCGGGACGGCAGGGCTTTCTGGCGGGACGACCACGCGAAAGCCTCGGGTGCTGTCTCTCCCCCCCGGGTTGAAGTGTTCGCGACTCCCTGCACGGCACCGCCGGGGCGGATCGTTGTACGCCCCCCCGCGCCAGCTCCGTTCAGGACGGGACGGAGAAAAGGGGATGGGCCCATGAGAGGGGGAATCGAAGGCCCGGGGGTCATAGAAGTCAAGGCACCACTCACCGACGTTGCCGTGCATGTCGTAGAGGCCGAAGGCGTTGGGGGCGAAAGAACCCACATCCAGGGTCTTCCCGCGATAAGTGCCCTCGGACGCGCCCGCGTACCGGGCTCTCCCGTCGTAGTTCGCTTCGGTGGAGTGGAGCGTGGCGCCCGCGCAGAAGGCGGTGGATGACCCGGCGCGACAGGCGTATTCCCATTCCGCCTCCGTGGGGAGGCGAACTTCCCGGCCCAAGCGTTTGGTGACCCGTTCGCAAAACTCCTGGGCGTCAAACGAGGATACCGACTCGACGGGCCGCCGCGGACCCTTGAACTGGCTCGGATTCTGGCCCATGATCGCCTCGTACTGCTCCTGGGTCGTCTCGAATCGGCCCATGTAGAACGACGCGCGGAAGACGACCTCGCGCACGGGACCTTCGTCATGGTTCCGTCCTGGCTCGTCCTCCGGGGTCCCCATCTTGAACTGCCCGGCCGGAATCAGGACGCAGTCCAGATTCACTCGATCCGAAAGGGGGAGGGTAAGCTCCGTCGACAGCTCCTTGCTCCGGGGCGCACGATCGGCTTCCTCCCCTCGTTTAGGAGTCGGCTCGACCGAGCGGGCGGGGACCTGATGGGTGGGAGCCGAAATCGAGGGGGCCGAGGCCGTGGGGGCCGGACTCGCGAGGGCCGAAGCCGGTGCGATCCGCTCGGACGAGGTCGGCTTGGGGAGCTGGAAGGACGACACGGGAAGGGACTCCGGGGGCGAGGCCGACGGAGTTCTGGGTGGAAGCAGGAAGACGATCACGGCGATCACTACCGCCAACGCCCCCAAGATCGGCAAAATCTTCCTCCGGTTGGACACCGGGGATGATCTTCTGGCCGGGGATCCCGGCTCCGTCCGAGTCGCGGGCCCCGAGGAGGCCGCCGCTGCAGCCTCTCCCGCCTCGTCGGCCCCCAGGACCGCGGAAGGCGGTTCCAGCTGGCCCAGGTCCTTGCGGCGCATGAATTCCAGGAGGACGCCCTGCAGCGGCGATTGAACGTTTTTCGTCGGGGGGATCCAACCCGAGTCCAGAACGAGAATCTGGACGTTTGACGTCTGCAGCAGATCAATAATCGCCTCGTCTCCCTGCAACCGTGTACTCCAGGCATAAACGGGCTGTCCCTCGCGGAAGTAAATTTCCCCGAGGAGGCCCACGGGGGAGATCCGTAGCGAAGTTCCATGGTCCCGGCCGGAGGACGCGGCCCTGCCGTGACTGCGCGAGGAAATCCGGACGCAGCAGTTGCGTTCCTCGGTGGCCAGACTTTGCAGCACGCCCACGAGCCACATCTTGGTCGAGTGGACGCTGAGCAGAGGGTTCAGGCGGCGAACCAAGACCTTCCGGATCTCGGTCCACGCCTCGGACCAGGAGCTCGGAACCGGGAGAACGTGGGTGATGCCCAGTTCCAGGATTCCCCTTAACTCGGCATCGGGAATGTCGATTGGATTGTTCCCGATCACAACGAAGGGGACATTGGTGGTGTTGAGAAGGATCTTCCTGGCCATCCGAAGCGCCCGATGGGAGGTGACCAGGTCGCAGATCAGGCACCAAGGGCCCTGCATGGGGAATCCCGGTGGAAACGTTCCCGCCTGATCCTGGTCCGTGGAGATCACCCGAAGCGACAAGTCCCGGACGTGGCTCGCGAAGTAAGATTTCGCATCCTGGACGAAGGCGGTTTCCCCGATGAGCACGGCCTGCCTGGGAAACAGACTGGTCCACGTGTCGACCTTGGGTTTCGCCGAGACCGTTCTGGGACCCCGTGCTTCCATCGTATTCCCTCGATCCGCTCAGGCTGTGAGTTCGTTGAAAGGGACGACAGCCGGTAACCAAGAGCTCCAACCATGCGCTCTTGTCCCGCCCTTCTCAGGGCAAGCCCTCAAGGGGGACCGCACCCTTGAGTTCCTCTGATTCGACGGCCCGGGGTCCCGCCTGGGACGAGAGCCCCCGGGCCAACGCCCCTCTCCGGAAGCTGTTCCTTCAACACCGAGATCAATTCGGACAGTCTTTCCACAAGGGAGGTCCGGAGTGCCCGGGCCTCCCGGTACGGCAGGGCCAGGAGGGCGAGCAGCGAACGCAGGACGGCCCCGCTCCCCTTGATCCTCCACAGGGTGCAGCCGAAGGAGATCGCCAAAGCGACTTCGCGGGCCCTCTCCCGCGAGGATTCATTCCAGAACGTCCCGCGGACCTCATGAAGGGCGGTCTCCAACTCCAGAACATGCCTCGAGAGGGTGGAAAATACTTCCGGCGCACGACGGCGTGACTCCCCGACAGCCCGAGGCAGCAGAATCATCCGATATTCTCCATCCGATGACGGCCCCGGTCTCCCCCCCCCGCCTGAACCCAAGCGGGATGCCCCTTGTCTATCCCATCTTTGCAAGGGGCATGTGTAGTTCAGTTGAAGAACTGGCGAACCGAAACCTAAGTTAGTCCCAGTGAATTCGTAAAGATCGCCATGCTATGCCACCTTCTTGGTCTTGAAGACAATCTCAAGAGCGGAGCCTCTGCGCTTGTTGATCGAGCTGAGGACGGTATCGACCGCCTGGTACAGCTCGAACTCCGAGCGGTACAGGACGTTGGCGATGCATCTGCGCTTCATGTGCCCCCAGAGCCGCTCGATCAGGTTGAGATCGGGCGAGTAGGCTGGGAGCCAGAAGATCTCCAGGTGCCGGGCCACCGTCGGCAGGTACGCGAACATCTTCTTGGTTTTGTGGAATCCCGGGCCGTCGCAGACCAACACGATCTTTCGCCCGGTCAGCTTGGCCCGCTGGACCAGTCGCTCTACCAGGTCATGGAAGCCCAAACCGCTTTTCGTTTTGCGGATGTCGTAGACAACTTGGCCTGTGGTGAAGTTAAGGGCACCGTAGACCACCCACTTCTTGTTCTGACCCGGACTCGGAACACGCGGCTGGCACCCTCTGGGGGCCCAGACGGAGGTGAGGTAGGGGTGGAGGTGGAACTCCGCTTCATCCTGGTACCAGAGTTCGTACGGACTTTTGTTCTCGAGAGCCCTTTTTTTAGCTCGGCGAGGCGCTTCTGGGCCCGTCGGTGCTCCTTCTCGTCCCTTTTGCCTTTGAGCGTATGCTTGGGTCGCTGATACGAGAAGCCCAGCTTCTCCTTGAGCAGTTCCATCACCCAGTTGGAACTGAGGCGAACGCCGGTCTCGTCGGCCAAGTACTTGGCCAGTCTCTCGGCGGTCCAGACGGTAAAGGCGAAGCCCAGCTTGCGCGGGGATCGCATTACTGTCTTTCGGAGGAGGCGCAGATACGCTTTGTCTGCCCTGGGTGGACCCCCGGACCGAGGTCGGTCGTAGAGTCCTTCGATCCCAGATTGGACGTAGCGTTTGCGCCACTTCCAGACGGCCGCCTTGGAGAACCCCGTGGCCCTTCGAATCTCCTCCACGGAGCACTGGTCGGCCGTCATCAATACCACGATCGCCCGAGTGATCAGGCGACCGTCCCTGGCCCCACGCCGCAGCTGCTCCAGCTGCCAGCGGGCTCCCGCTGGCAATCTGATAGCAATGGCTGCTGGCATGATGATTCCCCCTCTCTTGGACATCCTGCAGCCAAGTATAGCTCGTCATGGGTGGAACCATCTTTACGAACTTAGTGGGACTAACTTAGTCCGAAGCCCGATTCGTCGCGTTGACGATCGCCTTAAGCCAGGACCATGACTCCTTTGCGATCAGGAGCGATGCTCCCCACGCGGCCCCCGAACCACGCCCATCGGGGGGAGAAGCGGCGTCGAACCGGAAGAGAAGGGGAATCACATGATCTCGCGAGAAGCAGGAGAGGCCTGTTCCCCAGAAGCGCTTGGCCGGACCTCTCCCCTCCTGGTGGAGGACGTGACCTGGCTGGACTGCCGGGGCCAGCCGTCGTCCCTCCTCCTCGAGACGCTGGGAAACCTCCTCCGCCTCCGTTCCTCGGGGACCTCCCGCTCCTCTCTCTTCCTCTTCGTTCTTCATCTGGAGGAGATCGAGGGCTCGCTCTCGAGAATGCTCCTGGGCCTCCATTCGCTTCTCCGAGCCGGGCGCTCGCCGGTGATCGTGGTCGAGCCCTCGGGCTACGCCCACCTCGTTTGGGGACGTCTGGAGCCCCATCCGAACATCCGCCTGATTCGCCATGAAGCGCTCCTCCGCTCTCCCCGCCGTCTCATGGTGGTGGGACGCCCGGGAGCGCCGACCCGGATCCTCGAGGACGCGCTCGGCGCTCTGGGACAATCGTGCGAGATCGTTCCTTCCGCGAGCGACGCCCCGGGCTCTCTATCGACCCGCCACTACGACGTCGTGGTCCTGGATCTGGATCTCTGCGAGGCTCAGTCCGTCGGCCTGGCGGAGTTCGTGAGGGAGCGGCATCCCCGGACGGCCCTCCTGGGAATCACCTCCCGGGAGGAGGCGTGGAATCCCGAACGCTCGCACCGGAGCGGAATCCGCCGGATCCTTTCGAAGCCCTGTTCGCTCCTCGAGCTTCTCGCCTCCATTTCCGAGATGCCCTCCGGATCCGCGACGTGACGTTTCGATGAGGCGGGGATCGGGCCGCCAGGGGTCGGAGCCTCCAGCCTGCGGTCGTGACTCCCTTGAGCCTGAGGCGTTCCAAGGCCGGATGGGAGGATGCGCCCGCCGACCCCTGGCCCTCGACCGGCTTTCCGCCTCGGATACCGCCCTTACGGGTGGACTGGATTCCCGGGGCTCGTTCCGGGCCCCTCAAGCTCCGCCCACCGGGCGTAGGCCGCGGCCAGTTCCCGCTCGATCGCCTCGAGCTCGGTCCGCTCGGCGGTGACCTGACCGGCGGGCCGGCGGTGATAGGCCGGGTCGGACATGTCCCGGTGGAGCTTTTTCTCCCGGGCTTCCAGCGCTTCGATCCGCTCCGGCAGCGAGTCCAGTTCGCGCCGCTCCTTGAACCCGAGCTTCGGGCGCGTCGTCGGCGCGGAGGCGGAGGAGGAGAGGACTGGCTTGGAAACCGTCGCGGCGACCGGCCGCAAGGCCGTCCGTTTCTGACGCACGTAGTCGTCATACCCGCCCGCGTACTCCCGGACCGCGCCGTCGCCTTCGAAGGCGATCGTGCTGGTCACGACATGGTTCAAGAACGAACGGTCATGGCTGACCAGGAAGACGGTTCCGGAGTAATCGGCGATGAGTTCCTCGAGAAGGTCGAGCGTTTCCGCGTCGAGATCGTTCGTCGGCTCGTCCAGAACGAGCACGTTGGACGGCTTGGCGAAGAGCCGGGCGAGGAGCAGCCGGTTGCGTTCTCCGCCCGACAGGACGCCCACCCCCAACCGGGCCCGGTCGGGTGGAAAGAGGAAATCCTGGAGGTACCCGAGCACGTGGCGCGTGGTCCCGTTGATCGTCACGGTTTCATTACCGTCGGCCACCGCTTCGCGGACGGTCTTGGATTCGTCCACCCCCAGCCGGAGCTGGTCGAAATAGGCGACGGCCAACCGGGTTCCCAGCTTGACCGTGCCCGAGTCCGGGGCAAGCTCGCCCAAGAGGACCCGGAGGAGCGTGGTTTTTCCCGCGCCGTTGGGGCCGATCAGGCCGATCCGGTCGCCTCGGAAGATCTCCGTGCTGAAATCGCGCAGGATCGCCCGGTCGCCGTACGAGAAGCTGACCGAGTCCGCCAGGACGACCCTCTGCCCCGACCTCGCGGCCTCGCTCGCCTGCATCCGGACCGTGCCGACCTGGACGCGGCGCAGGCGTCGCTCTTCCCGCATCGCCAGAAGCGCCTTCACGCGGCCTTCGTTGCGCTTGCGCCGGGCCTTGACGCCCTGCCGGAGCCACCGCTCCTCCTCCGCCAGCTTCTTGTCGAACTGCGCCTGCTGCTTG
>Ga0222749_10001114_pt1 | contig 14245 bp, 10 predicted proteins | sample IncBWH2Mmetat_FD_197234 | JGI IMG/M metagenome (GOLD analysis project Ga0222749, IMG submission 197234) | Metatranscriptome of lab incubated forest soil microbial communities from Barre Woods Harvard Forest LTER site, Petersham... | ecosystem: Environmental > Terrestrial > Soil > Temperate... | reverse complement strand
TCACCTCGGTCACGTGCTCGATCCGCATTACAAATGGTGGGAACAGATCGATGTCAGCAATCGCGAATGTCACGTGATGCTGTTTCGCGCCAATGCCACCCTTTCAGTGCTCATCTGCGAAGACCTCGCCCGTTACGACCCCGTTCTCACGGTGATGAACGCAATCGGTCCCAATCTCGTCATTGCGCTTTTGATGGACGGACCGCAGCTTGAAAAACGTTGGCCAGGCCGTTACGCGACGGTTCTGGCCGAAGATCCCGGTTCGGCGGTGCTGACGTTGACATCGATGGGAATGGTGGCGCGGTCCGCCATGCCGGCGGACCCGCAGGCACGCGAGATTGCACTCTGGAAGGAACCCACCGGCGAAGCGCGCCCGCTTCGGCTGCCAAAAGGCGATCACGCGCTGTTGCTGACGCTGACCAGCGAGTTGGTCGAACAGTTCACGCTCGATGGCAGGGGCGATGGCGGCGCAACGGCCCAGTTTGCGCTCGGAGCAGCGCACCCGGTGCGTCATCCCGATCCGCCCGGCTGGCTCGGGCCGATCCCATGATCGCGGCGGCGCCTCAAACCTTCTTGATTTTCCGCAGGAAATACCTACACTTGCGATCGGAGAAAGTTCAATGAGCCGTCCCACCACCCTTTCCGAATTGCTGCGCGAAAATCTGAAGCAACTCACGGCCCCCGCGGGTTACGAGGAGTTCAAGAATCGTCTGTCCGCCACCAAGCAAACGCGCAGGCCTCCGACGATCAAAGTGAGCCCGGAAAACAACAATCGCAAGTTCGGCAAACCCAGCGCCGAACAAGATTAGTCATTCGTTAATCGCCGATCGGTCTTTGACGGACCTGGGCAGTCGCCGGGTGCCGTGCGAAGTTGCCGACACCACGCCATGCGGTCCATCCCCAATTGATTGGCGGCGAACAGAGCAGGCTCCGGCCGGTTAGTCAGTCTCAAGTGCTTCGTCACGCTGAACAGGCGCCAGCCGAGTCATCCGTCTTGATATTATCTTTCAATGGGGATTGACTGACACTCTCTCCGCCAAACCATATCATAAGCAATTGAATCAAAAGAAGTTTTCTAAACAATTCGCAGAAAGCCCCACATTTGACCCCACGCCCATTCTCCGCTGGAGTGATGCCATTGGAGTGCTTAGAGAAATCGCTAGCTCCTGACGGGGATCGATGCAAATCCGCCCCTGCAAGGGCCCACCGAGCCCAATGATGGACCCGCCTCTGGAAGCATCAACGGGGCCTGATCGAGACTTTGCCGGCGCTCTCCGCTCCTGCCGCTCGAGTTCTATTCTCGCAAGGGGCTCTTTGAGGTATTTTGTCTCTCAAGTTTTGAAGGGCGCAACCCGGCCTTGGGAACCGCTAGAGCAAGTGTATTACGTGGCTGCATCAGCTAGATGGTGGCCGATCCCATCAGCTCAGCATAGTTGTTTGGCAAATGGGGGGAGTCATGGCACACCCTGGTAGCAGCACACCCCGCATCAGTGAAGCCGAAGCGCTTCAGATGACCATTTTGCGATGCGATCTGGTCGGCTCGACCCGCACGAAGAGGCCACTCGACCTAGAGGGACAACTAGCATTCCAAAGCGCGTTCCAGGAAATCGTTAGCAAAGTCGCAGACCACTATAACGGCGCTCACATCGAAAGGTTTGAGGGTGACGGCGCGATGATCCTCTTTGGATTACCGCGCCCCAGCGAGGATGCGTCGGAATCAGCAATTCGCATGGGATTGGAGCTCATTGATACAATCGAAGCGGCCGAAATTCTTCCTAACGTCCGGCTACAAATTCGTGTCGGTATCGCTTCGGGTCTCGTAGCTGTCCTCAAGCACCTATTGACTCCGCAAAGCGATCGAATAGGCGGAATAACGGTAGATTTGGCCGAGAGACTTAGGGCACTTGCTGGCCCGGGGCAGATTGTCCTTTGCGACACGACGAAACGAGTTGCCGCAGGTTTTTTCAGCTACGATGACCTCGGGGTCGTAGAGGCCAAAGGATTCGATGAAGGCGTACGAGCGTGGCGAATCGCTCGCGCATTGCCCATCGCATCGCGCTTCGAGGCGCGGCATTCTGATGTCTCCCTGAAGGAAATCGTGGGCCGTGCTGACATTCTTGCTCGCCTGTCTAAGGCGTGGGCCTCATCACTTGAAGGCACTGGGCAGGCAGTCTGCCTTTTCGGGGAGGCAGGAGTTGGAAAGTCGCTCCTCGCGCTAACATCGCTTGACGCAGCAACACGCGACGGCGCCACTACGCTGAAGATCGATTGTACGCCCAGCACCGGTAACACGCCGATGTTTCCGATCGGTGTTCTGTTGCAACGAACAGCAAACATTGTACCAGCTTCTTCAGAGGCGGAAAGACACTCGCTTGCGCAACAGCTTCTCGCGCGATTGCTGCCCAATGATGATGTGGAGAGGGCACTAGCCATTCTCGCACCCCTATTCGGGCTTGAAAGTGTGGCGCCACCTGCTGATCTCGCTCCTACTGAGGTGCGTGAACAAACGATTCTCACAGTGCTACAAATCCTCAGGCATCTTGCGACAGAACATCCGCTTGCGATCCTGTGCGAAGACCTGCATTGGGTTGACGATACGACGGCCAAGCTCATCGATCGCCTTGCCGCGGAAATAGCAGCGTTACGCGTGCTTCTGATCGTTACTACCCGGCCGATGTCGGAACCTACATTCGATCTGTCGACGTTTGTCGCGATTGAGCTCCAACCTCTCGATCCATCAACGGCGGCCGATCTCGTGAAATCTATAGCGAAGGGAGCCATACTGCCCGAAGATACCGTCCGACGCATCGTCGACAGGTGCGAAGGTGTACCCCTCGTTCTTGCCGAGATGACGCGCAGCACGATCGAGGCAGCCAGCCATCCGGACGAAGCGAGTCTTGCGGCCCTTTCAGGAGGGGAAGTACCAACGCCGCTGCAGATCGCCGTCCAGGCCCGCCTTTACAGGTGGCCGCAGTTTACGCCGGTTGTACAATCGGCGTCGGTTCTGGGTCGCGAATTTTCCGCAAGTCTTCTTGAGCAGGTGGCGCCGAATGACATTCGATCGCAGATTGTCGATGCAATCGAGGTCTTCACCCGAGAAGGTCTGATCGAAAGATCAACCTTCGGCGCACCCAAGCGCGTTAGATTCAAGCACATGATGATTTGCGAATCGATTTACAACACCCTGCTCGGGAGCGACCGTCAACGTCTTCATTCTCGCATCGCCGATATTTTGCGCGACGACTACAAGGAAACGCCTGACGCCGCGCCCGATCTCATAGCCGAGCACCTTCGCAAAGCAAGACGCTTCGTCGAGGCCATCCAGGTTCGTCTTGCGGCAAGCGGCGATACTGCAGCGATCGGGGCATACGTCGAAACTGAAGGCCACTGTGTTGACGCTCTCGCCATGATCGAAGAGGTGGCGGATCCCGTCGTACGAACGTCACTGCAATTCAGATTGCTGATACAACTCGGCGTGGCGCTGACCGGGCAGCATGGGTATTCAGCCGCAGTCGTGGAAGACACATATCGGCGTGCACACGCGCTCTGCGGGCACAGCGCGGAGGCCGAAATGCTTTATCCCATTATGCGCGGCCTTGCCACAGTCAATCTGGTTCGCGGCAATCTAGTGACAGCATACGATCTGTCCCTTCAGGCTCTTAAGCTGGCCGAGCAGGCAGAGCGAGTAGAATTTCGCATCGATGCGCTAAGCGTGCTTTGTTTCACGACATTGTATTTCGGCCGGCTCGAAAATTGTCGAGTTCTCATAGAAAAGTGCATGGAGCTATACCGTAGCGCCGACGGGCATCGATTGGTTTACCCAGTGCCGCAGGACGCGGGAACCGCCGCGATCACCTTGCTCCCCACGGTCATGTGGCTGCTCGGAGACTCGCAGGCTGCCGAAGACGCGATCGATGAAGGTCTCGCGCATATCGAACGTCTAAGTCGAGACTTCGACAAGGCGATAGTTCATTGCTGGATCGCTGGTACCCGGATCACGCAGCGGCGATACGCCGAGGCCCTCAAGCATGCCGAATGTGCCGTGCAAATGGCGCAGCAGCACGGTTATCAGGAATGGCACGCGCATGGTCTGCTTCTCGGTTCTATCGCGCAAGGTGCGCTACGCCCTGATCCCGAGGCCGTCGCTCAGGCTACGGCCATCTACGAGGCTTTTGAAAAGGCTGGGGTAGGCGTGAACGCGCCATACTATCTTTGGGGTATCGCCATCGGACTGATCCAAGCTGGTGATGCCAAGGGAGCTTTACAAAAGATTAAAGAGGCGTTGACTCGTGCCGAGGAGAGGCGGGAATTGCGGATGAACTCCGAGTTGCTGGTTCTTCAGGCAGAAATCACATCCGATGACAGCAGCGCCGAATTGCTCGCCAGAGCGCTGTCGCTCGCCGAGGAACAGGGCGCGGTGGCGAACGCGTTGCGGGCAGCGACCGCGATCGCATTGCGATCAGAACACGACAAGGCCAGGAGAGACTACGCGCAAGCGACGCTCGACATGCTCGACGGTCGGTCGCCCTGCCCCGTGCAGCGCGATTGGATGAAGCAACGCCTGCACATCCTCCGGCCGGGGTGTGAAGGGAGGGCCGCCGAATGATGATAGGTTGCCTTCGTCAGCGGGAACCAACAGAACCGACAGGTGGAAACTGCCGATTAATTAAAGCCGTCTCGGATCTTCAGTTCCAGTGAACAGCGCATGCGGTACCAATTGCCGGGAACAAGGCTAATGCTGTCTTCGTCACCTTCGGCAATACCAAAAAGCGAGCACATCGTTTTCCACGCCGTGGGCGCGGTCGTTTCGGAACGTAGTATCAGCGTCGCTGTGCTATTCGGTATCACCATTTGAGGGAGTTCGTCGGCAATGAACGTGCCCTCGATCAGGGTGGTTTCGGCCTTCCATTTCTCCAAAAGCCCCTCCTCCCCTATCGGAGAAACCTGGATCGAACGCAGCTTCCTGATTGAATCAGGTATCACTGAGCGCGCGAATGAACGGCGGAATGCAGCGTCACGAATATCATCCTGTCCCCAACGCAGTGGAACGGGCGATGAGCTTTGTGACGCCAGCCTCAAATCGATTCGTTGAAACGCACCCCAGTTTCCGTCCTGATCGAACGGGCAATCCAGCCTCACAATCCGCTCGCCGAGCCCTTTCCCCGTAGTGTCCACAAGGCGGATTTCCTTGATACTTGCAAGCTCTTCGGGTCTCTCGCTCTTGACAGATAGCCGGCCGTCCGGCCGCAGTCGTTCGAGCCTTCCATCAACCGACACGCAAAAATCCGCCATCCACTTGTCGAACCCCTGCACACTGCGCCCGACGATCTTGGACCACGAATTGTCAACAAAAATAGCAGGAACGAACGTTGCGGGACTGTGGGCTTGCGCCGCATCTTCGTCCACACGACCCACAAGCAGACGCACCACCAACTCGTGCTGAGATTGATAGTCATGCGCCCGCAGTGGAGGCGTGGCTTCCTTCAATCTCATTTTGCCATATCGTAGCAGTTCAACCATTATGGTAGAGCTCGCAACCTGATACCGGAAATCGGGTATCGGATTGCGAATCACCGGCGAACCGGGCCCCCGCGTCGAACCGAGCGGCTCAAAATGGAAATTCAAGCGCTCAACCATCTTGTTCAATAGGCGCGCGCGCGCAGTTTTGTCAGGCACGCCAAGCTCGTCGAGGTTAAGTCGAAATCCGAGCACCTCGACATCGTCGAACTGAAACGGTGGTATACCGAACTCTTGCGCACGGCTGACAAGCTGCAATCGGTCACTAGGAAAGTCCGGTGGCCAACTCGGCAAATCCATCGTGCCGTACCAGACAGCCTTCGGAGTAACGTTCCCGCTCCTGAGTAGTGCCAAGCTGGGAAACCTTGGAGACTTTACGATCAGAGCGAGACTCTGCGGAGTCACCGCGATCGTATCGGAGCGCTTGGGCGACCACCAGACCTGCCTCCGCCTGATCCACGTCGCGGGAAAAGCGTAGTCGGCCGCCTCCTGTGACTGCTCATATGATGCCTCAAGTTGAGCTACTGACTCCAGAGAGGGCGGCGGTTGCGTAATGCCCGCGATCGATATCAATTCAGCGTCGTAGTCTATTTGGTCCGACTCTAGAAAACACGCACTGCGTACTCGTAGCACCGCATTCGCGTTGTCAATGATCGCGTCGACTAGGGGGAATCCGCGGTCGCGCCAAATGCTGGAGGCTTTGGCCCCGTTCGCGAAACCAACAGCACACTGGAGCTTCTTTGGCGCTTCTATACTGTCCACTTTCGAAAGCAGGACCGCGATTTCGCCGAGCTCCTCTTCCTGAATAATCTCGATTGCCCAGCCGCTAGCGTGGTCTGGCGCCGGTACCTGCGACGGTATCGGTGTTGCAGCTTCAGCGGCCTGGGGCGCGAACGTAACCAACCAGAATTTCGCCATTACGCTACTCTCTTTTCCAGCTTGGTATTCCGCAAAGCTCCTTCAGGTCTTTCGAAATCCCCGAGGTTCAACGACAGCACGTCGGACGGGGTTACCCACCCAATCTTGTCGCCGCTCGCAATGCCACGCGAGACAGCCACGACGAGCTGGGCCGTGTGTTGATAGACGTTGGGTATTTCCCATCTCCAATCAATCAGGCGCGTGCAGTACAAATCCTCGATTTCGAGCACAACGGCGTTCCGCTCTTGAGCAAGCGATTCGGCGGATGGCCCGTCGGGCATTGACGCCAAGGCCATCTTTGTCATCCCTCGCACCAGGGGCAGACTGCCGAGCGAGGCGAACGTTGAGCCAACCTGAAGAGCAACACGCCCGGCAGCGCCCATCTGTAGGTAAGATTCAATCGTCCGCGAAGACAAACAATGTCGCGAGACCGTAAGTCTGGCGGTCAACGTGTCGATTAGATTGACCGCGGATCCGATGCCGTGACACGTTGCTTGCGACCGGCTGTCATCTAAAGGGAACCGACCGAAGTCGAACATGCGCTCGAGCTTCCCAAAAGGCTCGTGCCATATCACCATCTTTTCGACCGACTTACCTTCAAATGGCTTGCTCCGAATAACAATCACCTCTTCCCGCAGCGACCTCGCGATCGTTTGGGCGCTGCCCCTCGAGAAGTCGCCTAGCGACGACATCGCTACCCGAACTGCACCTAACACTTCGCCGTCTTTCACGCGCTTTTTAGTCTTCAACTCATGCAGCGCTACGTCTAGCAGACTGTCGGAACTGGCAGCTATGTGGCCGGCTCCGGACACAATCGCGATCTTCCTTTGGGCGGCAGCGCGCGCAAGATCATCCAGCTTGCGATAGACATCCAATTCACCGTTGATATCCACGTAGTGACAACCCACCTCCAGCGCTGCTTTCGCCAATCTTTCGGCCGTGAATGCGAACGGTCCGGCGGCATTTATAACAACATGTATGTCCTCAATTTGCTGTTTCAGCTGAACAGGATTTCCCAATCCGAAGCAGCGAAATGGCATCGAGTACTTCTTCGAAACCTCGCGGAGATTTTTCAGGTCACGGGCGGCGAGGATCATTTGATACTTTTCGCCACCGTGCGCGCCGGACATGTTCATCACTTTGCCCTCGGCGGCTATCAGCCGGCCAGAGTAGCCGGTCGCACCGTACAGCAGAATGTTGTACCCCATTGCGCGCTCCTTTTCGTGATCTCAGTGCGAGCGCCACGCCACCCATATGATAAGACTTCGGATGAAGCTTCGATCGCGGTTTTCAGGCAGCCCTGCAAAATAATTGTCGAATTCATATAAAGCAGCGCCGCCCAGAGCGTGCGCGACGCCGCGCGCGTGATGCAAGGCTCGTGTGCTTTCGAACAGCGCCCGAATCCAGGCTATCTCGGTTTCACGTCGCTCCGATCGCTCGCGCCCAAGAAATTCCTTGAGCCTACCTAGCTCGCTACCGCGCGCGTGACGTAACGCATGGATCACCATCAGAGTCCGCTTTCCCTCAAGCAAATCTCCGTTGATCTCCTTGCCGTACCGAGCACCGGGCTCGAGATTTAGAATGTCGTCCTGGATCTGAAATGCGGCACCAAAGAAAAATCCTAGCCGGATCAATGGATCCAGCGGCATGCGCCCTCGCGCCCCGATCAGACATCCGACCCGCATAGGATGAATGGTCGCCAGCCAGCACGTTTTCTGAAGGGCCATCTGAAGGTAGTCCGCGTCGCCGAGATCGGTGCGGTTGTCGCGCCGCCATCCCAGCTCAAGAGCCTGTCCTTCCGCGCTCTCCCAAGCGACGCGCTCAGTCTCCTCGAAAATACGTAATGCAGTCGCAATTCCTAGCCGGTAGATGTTCTCCTTCAGAGGACGCAAGCTCAGCAAGCCTAAGGCATCTCCGGCATTGATCGCGAGCGGTACTCCATGAATCGCGTGGAGCGTTGGTGCGCCTCGCCGCTCATCGCTGGCGTCTTCAACGTCATCATGGACCAGCAGTGCGTTGTGAAGTAATTCTATTGCAACTGCCGACGGAATTGCGTCCTCAAGCTTGGCACCCGCCAGCCGCGCTGTGGCGATACAGAGACTGGACCGCAACATCTTCCCTCGACGCTTGGGGTAGTCGGCAAGTAGCTGGTAAAGATAAGAGCGCGGCTCGCACTGAGTGAGGTACTTTCGCATGCATGCGCGAGTAAGTTCACCATACTCACTCAGCACGTCCTGGACTAGCAGCTCGTCAATACCGCTAAAATTCAACTCATCTCTGCAATCCATGGCTGTCTCGCTACAGCTCGATCTCTATAACCCCGAGTTGTTCGCCGGTTTCACTGCATACCGCGGCTCTCCAGCATCCGAGCGTATCAATCGAGGCCGTCGAAAGCGTAAGTAGCACTTCGCCAGTGGCGCTCCTAACAAGGGACGCCTCAAGGGGACCGGACTCGATATGCGAGACGCTGTAGAAGTAGATCCTGGTTTGTTCGATCGGCTCTCGGCTTGCGAATTCCAGCTTCCGGACGCGAACCGGTCGTCCCTTCCCTGTAAGAACAATCCTCGCGCCACGTGCATCTGACGATTGGACCGGCTCCGTAGCCGGCGCCCCCTGATTCGGTAGGTCCAAGGACGGATCGCGATCTGGTACTAATCCGAGCAGGGAGCCGATGACTCTGTACTGCGCAGTCGACACTCGCTTGAGACGGCTGTCGTCGGCCAGGAATGCTTCGACCCAGCCAAGCGCACTCATCATGGTGTCGGTCACGAGGTCCTGGGTGGCGTCGACAGCCTTGCGTGGGCTCTGCCCGCCAACCGCGCGGTCGCCCGCCCGCCGCAAGCGCTGTGAAAGTCGCGTGCTGCGCGCGACGTTGGCCTGAGCAATCTTGTAAGCCATTCGTACCGCGGCAACTACTGCATCCTCGGTGGTACTAGGCCCGCCTTGGCTCGGGTCAACCGAACGAAAAAGCGTCCCAGTCGTGCGGACCGGTCCGTCGCGTTCTACCGGTGGCCGCGACCAACGCTCTCTATTCTGGTTAGCTTCAGGATTTGTCATGGATGATCGTAACCGACAATGGAGTTGAGTTCAGGCTTGCCCGAAATGGCGTGAGCAGCGAGCATGCCAGACATGACAGCAGCCTCGACGCACCCTGTATCGAGACCACAGGCGGTCCAATCCCCGGCGATGGTCATGTTCTCCACTGAGCGATCGAGCGGTGAGATGCGATGGACGATTGAGCCGGGAAGTGAAAGCGTATAGCGATCTGAGCCCTCAAAGTTCGCTTCGACGTGTTTGGCTATCACATCGTTCTTTGCCGTCCTCCCTTCAGAGAACGCGGACGGCCAAATTGGTTTCATGCCCCGCGTAAGCATTAGGTCCAAATTTTCCGCTACTTTGGCCTTTAACAGGCATCGCTCTAGAATTGGCTGCAAGCTCTGTTTCAATTCGCTTGACGATCCGTTCCAGCTGGTGAACGGAAATCGCCTCACAATTTCCTCTAAATCCCCCGGAGGGGTATCAAATGCTCCTTCGCGACCGGTTAGCAACTTTTCTTGTGCAATTGACATTATAAGGTTCGGCGTACTCGTGACTGATGTCGTCGCAGGCGCCCGTTTCCTAACTTCGTCGATAATTTTCGGCAGGGCGCTACGGACACCTTTCCTCACGTTCTCGATGACGGACTCTGGGAGTGTTGCGCAGAAATAGGCAACCGAGCGCGCCTCTTCGAAATCGCTTTGCGTTTTTCCGGTTCTGGTGCGCCAGGCCCGCTCGGTCGCGAGCGCATGCGTCATGTCGGCCCAGGTGTCAAACGAACTGCCCAGCGCACTGAAGATTCCCGATCCGCGATACCAACCGAGATCGTGAAGGTCTCTCTTCATCCATACCTGTGCAGACTGGGTGGCTATCGTTTTAACTTGCGCGGCCATCGTCGCCCATTTGGGCGGCAATTTTGCAAACTCCGCTTCTTTGACGCAGGCTTTGAAGTCCTCAATGCCCAACGCAAAAATCACGCAATCGAAATCATCACCCAAGTGAATTGTTTTGCTGCCAGGATCGGGCTTCAGCGCTTCCCTGAATGCTTGAGCCGCGCGATCCGGCCAACATCCGAACTCGTCAAGCGCATGACTGCTGCAAGCATCAAGCTCGTCCGGATCGCCGCGTGTTGCAAACGTAAGCGAGGAGACATAGCGACTGCCCTTCTTCTCTGCCTTGAGCTCTACTGCTTCCAATCCATGCAGAAAATGAAAATGCACCGGCGACCCAGCCGTGAATTGACCATCCTCACCCCTTACCTTGCGACCGGCCAGCAGGACCCTGTAGAGCGGAGCAAACACCGCATCCCCCATCCCTGACCGGATGCGCCAGAACATGGCACCGCGATAGGTGAACAGCATGCGAAACGCTCCTCGCAGCGCGACGCCAGCTGCCAGCTGTGGTCGACTTCGCTCTCCGTTTCGGTAAGCGAACGCAAAGTCATAGTTTCCGACCAGGTACCTGCTCTCAAGAGATTCGAACGTTGCGCCGTTCTGCAGCAACCACTTCCGATAATCAAAGTGATTTATGGAATCGAGGCCCCTCTCGTCGAACGGTACACGATCACGCAACAAACCGACCAAAGTTGTCAGCACGATATCGATCATCTCGCTTCTGATTCGGACGTGCTCATCAATCGATGTGACGTCATTAAGAAATTTGCGCGTCTGCGCGGCGATCGCTTCCATCAACTTGAGCGGGGACGTTGCCGCTTGTGGCGCAAAATCATCCAGGGTCTGCAACCAGCGTTCAAGGATCGTGACCGATTGCAGGAGTACCGCTGCTCCCGTCAACGAGCTGTTCCGCAGTAGTTTGGTCATGCGATCTATTGCGAGGCTCACCGACGTCGTAGTGTTGATGGAAAAATCAGCATCTACGGCGTCGTCATGCCTTGATCGCGCATCAGGCCGAGGCCGACCGGGAATATCATCTTTTGGGGTTCCAATGACGCTGAGCATTAATGTTTTGAGCAACTCAAAACTGCGCTGCAGGTAGTACGAAAGGGTGAACGGATTCGTCTGCGCGTCGAAGTCCGTACCGGGAAGGCCTTCGCCAGGAGGAAAGTAGCCGGACCACATGACCCAGTCGTTTAGCGGCTCGGGCCGCGCCACGCCGATTAGTGGTTCGGGGAAGAACGCGTCCTCGATGCTATCGTGAACGGTCCGCATTGCGGGACTTCCATTGCCAGCCGCCCGCGACTTGTGCCACTGAGCTTCATCATAGCACTCGCGCATCATGCGGAAGGCATTTTCGTAATAGCCTAACCATACATGGAGACCGTGATCGAGGATGCGCCCATCGGCGTTGCGAACCGATGCGCACTTCCCGCCCAGCCGCCAACTCCGCTCATAAACGTGAATTTCGTACCCCGGTTGTTGTGAGAGGTGCCAAGCCGCAGACATCCCTGCACAGCCGCCACCAATAATTACCACCTGCACAGGTTTATCACGCACCTGCGGTAACTTGCGGGAGCCCATCATGGCTTGCTTGCCTCCCCACGACTGGGCAGACTAGCAATTGTTCCACGGAATGGCGAGCCCCCAGGTTGAATGGTCCGAACGCCCTTTGACCTGGGCCTACAGTATGCTTTCGGCACTATAGATGCAGCGTCACCACAGTAGATGCAGCGTCACCAAAGTGCGACCACCCGACGAGCTTCCTAACCGGGCAAGGTCCAGCTCATTACGCGGCCTGGCCTGTTTCCGGACTATCGACGGGCTTCAACGGGCCGTTGGCGTATAATGACCATCACACTGGTCCCATCGGGCCGCGGCCGATGTGCTTTCGAGCCCAGAGGGGAACGAGCGATGGACAAGCAGAGAATCAGAGTGCTGCGTCACGCTCAGCTATATGGACACCTTATCAACCGAACTGGCAGGCTCTACTACCCCGGCGGCAGCCATCCTGTTTGTAGCGAGCAGACTGCTCATGAGATGGTCAGAGCTGGGTGGCTGGTGCACAGCCGTGACAGATACGAGATTACAGCCGTGGGACTGCAAGTCCTGGAACTGGAACCCACACGGTAGCTTGGCGCGGCCGCGGCCCAAACAAAGCCCCGGAGCCGGCAGGGGTAGGTGACGCATCGCTGCCGGGCTCTGACAGCACGTTCAGCATGCAGAATTGAATCTGGTCAGAGCGAGCGGCCTTTGCGAGTAACGTAAAGCACGCGCTGCACGACTAACGTACCAACGCCGACGTCGAACGGAGCGGAGACTGCACCCGCCAGAACGTATTATAGTCGCCACGGCGCCGCCGCTTTGGATCCGGTTTCCTTAGCCGAAAGAAGAATTCGTCATGCACCGCCGAATCAAAATTCTTGGTTGGATCGCGATGTTCCTTGACACCGGAAGCGCGACCCGGAGGGAAAGCAGCACCGAACGTCTCACGAGCGACTCTTAGTGTTGGAGATGACGGTCGCGCATGCCGGCATCGATCCAAGCGATAGTCGGTACGGGACAGGAGCCCGCCTGTTCGGCAAGCTACCTCGGAATGCAGACCGTTGGCCAACGATATTTCAGCGCAAGTTCGGCTCGGCTCTTTGTGGAAAGGCTGGGCCGCAGGATCGAGGCGAACGATCAAGAGGACCTCGAGATATTTAGCGCTTCGACAATTGAATCGGCGAGAGCTTCCGCGATGCAGTTATAGCTCCAGTCATTTTGATGAAGCATGTTGCCGTCAAAGTTGCAAATCATCTGGTCGAAGGGAATGCTTGCGGCCTTGTTCCAGTATTTCATGATCTCATATCTATTGAAGACGCTAACCTGCGATTCTTTCGCCGCAGCTGCGATCAGTTTCAGCATCTCGTCGGTTGCAGGCATTGTCCCTGCTGTCAGAAGGGCCGGTGCATACTGCAAATTCATGAGTATGACGTCGGCATTGCCATCCGCCAGCCGGCGGAGGCCCTTGATAATCGCTGCCTGCACATCATCAAGAAAGTAATTCTTCCAAGCGGCGTTGGTGCCCACCTGCCAAATCACGAGTGAGGGGCTATTGCCAAACACATCGGTCTTAAACCTTGCCGCCTCATCCGGTGCTTCCTGCCCTCCGATGCCAAGATTGAGAACCTTGATCGACCGCTGTGGGAAGCGATCCGATAAGTGGGCATTCAGTCGCTTTGGATAAGAATCGGCTGGGCCGGCACCATCCCCTGCCGTAGAAGATGATCCGATTGCGACAATATTTATGCCTTCTTGCCGATCCAGAGCATCAGCGAGCTTCGGGAGCGCTCGCCCCAAGCTTCGAATTTCACGCGGTACATTGCAGGACAGCGGCATGCGCGGCTCCTCTAACTCACCTGTTCCCTGGATGTCAGCGTCTAGAGATGACCTTGCTCTGCGCTCGCGCTCCGTCGAACGCGACTACAGATCACGAACGTTTGCCACAAACAAACTGACCGGCAATATGCCTCCAGTTCCTTGATTCTCTGTCTGTCGCGCCCTTCTGGACTGCGTTGGAATACGGCAACGCGAGCCATCAAGAAGGCCTCTTCCTCATCGTCGGCCCCCTTCAATTCTCCTCCGCCGCACGATGCGGCTTGACTTATTCCCCAGCTCGACTTGGGTGCGGCCGACCATCACCAGCTGATGGCCGGCCCTTCTTTTTGGACCAGTCCTGGAGCGGATGAAACTCAATTAAAGCCGGTCATGCTTCCCCAGCCGCCCATGCCGCCGGACTCCGTCTGGGGCAAAGCGGGCGCCGGTTGGAAGGCCGGTTGGATTGGACGGACGCTGATCGGCCCGTTCACCTGATTGTAGGCTCCTCGAAAATGGCTGAG
>Ga0222749_10001113_pt1 | contig 14257 bp, 14 predicted proteins | sample IncBWH2Mmetat_FD_197234 | JGI IMG/M metagenome (GOLD analysis project Ga0222749, IMG submission 197234) | Metatranscriptome of lab incubated forest soil microbial communities from Barre Woods Harvard Forest LTER site, Petersham... | ecosystem: Environmental > Terrestrial > Soil > Temperate... | reverse complement strand
GGGTCGCGGCGGGCCACCTCCATCGCCACCTGCAGGGCGAGATCGTGCCGGCCGTCCCGGAAATGCTTCTCCCGAAGCTTGCGCAGCGTGGGAAGCGTGGCCCGGGCTGGAAATGCCAGCTCGGTCGCGGGCGTCGTCGGCCGAGAGGGAACGGCCGGGGCAGCGGTCAGGGCGGTCTTCATCGAGGTCTTGGGAAGTTTACCTTACACTAAGGCGCCCGGGCAACAAGGACGCTCATTTTGATACGTCCCAGAGTCCCCGGAGGTTCACTTTTTCATCGGCCGGGACCGAATGAGGGTGTGCTCCCCGCCCAACCCCTTGAGCGGCACGGTCATGCTCTCCCGCCTGCCCCCTTCCGAAGCCAGATACTCCTGAACCTGGGGGTCGTCCTCGATCGCCTGCGTGAAAACCACGTCGTCCCCGTCGCTTTTGGCCTGGACCCGCGCCGCCATGTTCACGGTCGTCCCGAAAAAATCGAGCTTTCCCGCATTGTTGATCGCAATCGCCGAGCCTTGGTGCAGGCCGACCCGGAGCGACACCCCCGCATGGTCTCCGTGTTCCCGCCGGAACTCCTCCCACCCCCTCTGCATCTCCACCGCCGACTGAAGCGCATCCCGTCCGCTCGCGAAAGTCGCCATCACCGCGTCGCCCATGGTTTTCACGACTCCGCCCCGGTGGTTCGCCACCTTCTCCACCAGGTACCGGAAGTGGTTTTGCACGAACCCAAATGCCTTGGGATCCCCCAGCTTCTGGTAGAGATCGGTCGACCCTTTGAGGTCCGTGAAGAGGACCGCCAGCGAGGCGATCCCGATCTCCTCCCCGGGCGCCACCGCCTCCGCGGGGAAGAGGTCCCGGAAATCCTGGAGCGACGTGACGAGGGCCGCCGTCGCCGCCGTCCCCTGCCACGTCTCCCGTTCCACGACGACGAGCGCCTCTCCCGCAAGCGCATTGGTCACCTCGAGGATGCCGGGCTCGCCCCGGGCGAGCTGGATCCCGCCCGCCCCGACGCGGATCCTGGTCCCCTCGAGGGGCAGGATCCCCGGCGACTGGTAGCACCGGACGCGAAGAGGGCCGGCGATGGTGAAGGGCTCCTTCCGGATTTCGCCCGGTTCAAGACGCCATTGGGCCACGATGTCGGGCATGTTCGAGGGGCCGCCGATGCAGTAGGTCTCCCGCCGCGCCTCGCGCACCGCGGGATTGACGGTGAACCTCACCTCGACCGACCGCGCGAAGTCCGCGCCGTACTTCACTTCGCACGTGTCGCAGTGGGCCTCGGACTTCATCTGGGAGAGCGTGAGGATCCGCCTCGACGGCACCCGGCAATTCGGGCAAAGCACGTCCCACGAGAGATCGAGTACCCCCGAGCGGGCCGCGTACAGGAAGAGGCGGAGCACCCTCATCCGGTCTTCGCCCCACCGGTCGGCGAGCTCGAAAGGGCGCATCCGGACCACCTCGAGATCGCCCGCCTCGAGAAGGTGGCTCCGGAGCTTCGCGGCCGGTCCGCCCGTCTTCACCAGCGCGAGCCGGGAATCGAGCACGTCCCCATGGACTGTCCCGGTGGGCGGAAGCGCGGGGGCCGGCTCTCGCGCGGGGTCGGATGCGTGGCGTTCGAGGGCCCGCGCGAGGTTGAGGATCCCCTCGGTCGCATTCCTCCCCACCTTCCCCGCGACGATCGCCCCCAGCCAGTTCCGGGGTGCGATGTCGGCAAAGACCTCAAGCTCCGTCCCCGTGGACGACGGCAGGAACTTGAGGCCTCCGATGATCCGCTCAATCGGACCGCTCTCGAACCGCCGCTCGACGCGGTAGTAGCGCTCTTCCACCCATTCAAAGGGCAGTTCCTCGTAGGAGAGTTTCATCCCGAGCCACCGCGTCTCGGCCCGGTAGTGGCCCTTCTTCGAGCGGTCGGGGAGCGGCAGGAATTCGACCGCCGGCAGGTCGACCGCCCGGTTCATGCGCTCTGTGTCGGAGAGAAACGCCCACAGGTCGTGCGGCGGCACGCGGATCGCCGCCCGCTCGGTGATCACGATGGGAGAGGCCACGCTGTCAGTCTACCCTGCGCCTGCTCACCCTGGGCACCCCTGTGCGCACCCCCGCGTCCCGAAATTGCTTGTGCGGGGTATCCCCATGTGGCAAGGTGTTTGCTCCCATGGACGCCGTGACTTTGACCGCCGCGGATGTGACGGCCAAGCCGGCCACTCCCGGGCGCTTTGCCGCCTACCTCTACACCCAGTTTTTCTCGGCGTTCAACGACAATGTCCATGCCATGGCGATCGGCCTCTACCTGGCGAAGGCAGCGGGCAAGAGCGAGGAGGATGCGGGGCTCTGGCAGTCGGTCATCGGCGCGGCGTTTGTCATCCCCTTCATCCTGCTTTCACCCCTGGCGGGTTCGTTGGCGGACCGGTACGACAAAAGGACAGTCCTCATCCTGGCGAAATGGACTGAAGTGATCCCGATGAGCGTGTCGTTCCTCTCCTCCTTCCTCCCGGCACCTCTCCAATACTACGGGTTGGTCGCGGGGATCTTCCTGATGGAGGTCCGGGCCGCCTTCTTCAGCCCCGCCAAATATGGGATCCTCGCCGAGATCTCCCGGCCCGACCGGCTCGTCCGAGCCAACGGGGTGGTCCAGATGCTCACGATGGTCGCGATCGTGACGGGCGAGGCGGTGGGGGGATTCGCATTCCAGGGCTTCGACATCCGCAACACCCTCCTCCTCTGCCTCGGGATCTCGATCGTCGGCTCCCTCCTCTGCACCCGCATCCCGGGCGGCGCCGCCGGAAACCGGACCCAGCGGATCCAGGTCAATCCCCTCGGGGGGATCTGGGGCACGGTGCGGGAGATGCGCTCGGACCGGATGCTCGTCATCACGGTGTTCACCCTGTCCGCCTTCTGGATGGTTTCATACATCTTCAAGATGAATATCCCGGTATTCGGGAGGTTCGCGCTCGGGATCTCCCCCGGGAGGACGAGCCTCCTGTGGGCGTTCGTGTCCATTGGCATCGGCCTGGGCGCCGGGCTGGCCGGCGTGGTGAAGGACGCCGACCGGTCCATGGGGCTCGTCCTCCCGGGAATTGCCGGCATGGCCGCGGCTTCGGCCGCGGCCGCCATCTGGGGCACCGATTTCACGTCCGCCGGAGTCGTGCTGGCCGTCCTCGGGGTCTTCGGGGGCCTCTACCTCGTGCCGCAGACCTCGATCTTCCAGGCCCGCAGTCCCTCGAACCGGCGAGGCGCCTACCTCGCGGTGCAGAATTTCGCCAACTATGGGTTCATGCTGATTTCCGCGGGCCTGTACGCCGTCATCAAGCATCTGAAAGTCCCTTCGCCCCGCGTCTTCCTCTGGGTCGGCGTGGGCCTTGCGGTCCTGGCCCTGGTGCAGGCGTCGCTCCAGCCTTCCCTCCTCTTCGGACAGCTTCGCGGTCTCCTGGGCGGCTCGCCGCTCTTGAAGAAGAAGGATGGGCCCCCGTGATGGTCCGCGTCGTCCGGTTCCTGCTCTACATCTGGATGCGCATCTTCCACGGACTCCAGTTCCACGGGACCTCGAACATCCCCAAGGACGGGCCCGTGATCGTCGCGGCCAACCACCCGAGCTACTTCGACCCCGTGGTCCTTTCGCTCGCGACGGGACGTCTGGTCCGGTTCTTCGCGCTCGCAGAGATCACGAAGCTCCCGATCATCGGCTGGTTCACGAGACAGTGGGGCATCCTCCCCGTCTACCGGGGTGGGAACAACGAACCCACCGTCCAGAAGGCCCTCCGCATCCTCCAACGCGGAGGGGCCATCGGAATCTTCCCCGAAGGGCGCCGTTCGCTCCAGTGGGCGATGGGCGACGCCAGGCCCGGCGTGGGTCGACTGGCGGTCCAGTCGGGAGCGAAGATCGTCCCCTGTGTCATCTACGGAACGTGGAAGGCGTGGCCCCGCCTGACCGGGCTTCCCCACCCGGCCAAGATCGTCGTCGATTTCCTGCCTGCGATCGAAGTCGAGCCGGCTGACACGCGCGAGAACCACGAGAAGATCGCGCGGCGGGTGCGGGAGATCATCGTCGAGGAGCAGCTCAAGCACCGCGTCGGCCCGGCGCCCACCGGCGCCTACCGGGAGGCCCCCGACTACTAGACTCGCCGGGGGAGCACCAGACTGGATTCCTAGCTCGACACCGGGACCCGCATCGGATCAAAGGGCGCAAGATCCACCGACGCCGGCTCGCCCGACAGGAGGTCCGCCACGATCTCCGCGGTGATCGGCGCCAGCAGGATGCCGTTCCGGAAATGGCCCGTCGCAAAAACCAGGCCGTCCAACGGCGCGCGACCGATGTAGGGCAGGCGGTCGGGCGTCGCGGGACGCAGCCCCGCCCACGACGCGACGAGGGGGAGCGAGGCGATTTCCGGCATGAGCCGTGAGCCCCGCTCCGCCAGACTTCCCACCGCATCGATCGTCACCGACTTGTCGAAGCCCTTCTCCTCAAGCGTGCTCCCGATCAGGATCTTCCCGTCGGCGCGGGGAATGAGATAGCTTTCGCCATCGAGCACCATGTGTCGGCAGAAGTCGGGCGGGCCACCCGCCAGGAGCATCTGCCCCTTGACGGGTCGGACCGCGAGCTCGATCCCGAGGGGCCGGAGGATCTCCGGCGACCACGCCCCGGCGGCGAGCACCGTCGTCCCCGCGTATACGTCGCCTCGGGCCGTCTTTGCCCCGTTCACGCGACCAGGCACGCGCAGGAGGCCGGTCACCGGAGCGTTCGTGCGGATTTCGGCGCCCTTCTTCACGGCAGCCTCGGCCAGCGCGACCGCCATCCGGTTATTCCGCACCTGGGCAATGTCCGGAAGGTGGAGCGCACCCTGGAGGGCGGGCGTGAGGCGCGGCTCAATCGCGAGTGCCTCCTCGCGAGAAAGGCCCCGACAGGGCTGGCCGTGCTCCCGCTTCCACGTCTCCAGCATGGCCGCATCGCGTGCGCCTTGCTCGCTCGTGATCAAGAGGAGCAGGCCCGTCACCCGGTATTCGGGGTCGACGGTCGAAAGCCCCGCCAGCTCACCGCAGAGGGGTTCGTACAGCGCGAGACTGGCCGCGCAGATCTCCGCCAGAGGGCCGGGATACTCGGCCAAGTGGACCGGCGTCAGCATCCCCCCCGCGGCCCACGAGGCCTCGCGGCCGATCTCGCCCCGCTCAAGGAGCGTGACGGCGAGGCCGTCCTTCGCGAGACGGTAGGCGATCGCGGTGCCGACGATCCCGCCGCCGACCACCAGGATGTCCGGGTTCCGGGCCATTATCCGATCTTGAAATTGATGCCGACGGTGAACTGGAAGAAATTCAGGTCATTTCCTGAAAGCCCCCCCGGGTGGGTAAGGAAGACGAACCGGAAATCTGCGTCCAGCGTGATCTGGGGAGTGACGGCGTATTCCGCGCCGAATCCGAAATGGAATCCCGGCTCGAAGGCGGTTTTGTTGTTCTGGTAAGAGAGCGCTCCGCTGTAGCTGATGTCCTCGTAGTAGAACCCGATGCCGGCGACACCGTAGGGCTTGACGGGCCAGTCCACGGGCGCGTAGAAAAGCGCGGAGAACTGGATGTCGAACATCCAGACGTGGATATCACCGCTCTCGTAGGACTGGGAGGTCTGGAAATCAAGCGACACCTCGGCGCCCAGCCAGGGCAGGATGCGGACTCGCCCTTGCCCACCGATCAATAATCCCGCGTCGTCGGAATCAAAGGACGAGGCGACGCCCAAGTGGCCGCCGACGGACCATGTCACGTCGTGTGCCCTCGCGGGCTGCACTTCAAGGGCCTCGGAGCCGAGGCTGAAGTCCGGATCACTCGCCAGGGTGCGCGGCAAATCCAGGTCGCCCGCCGAGAGCGCCATAAGAAGAGTTAGGATGGTCATGCTTCTCTCCTATCAGGATCGCCTAAGGAGTCGATCTTAAAGGCTTGAAGGCGTGGGTTCAAGCGCAGGGGCTGGATGGGCCTTGACCGTCCCGCGGGAGTGTAGGTAACATCCGTCGGCCCCCTATCGTCTAGAGGCCTAGGACACGGGCTTTTCAAGTCCGCGACACGGGTTCGAATCCCGTTGGGGGGACCATTTTCTTCCTGAGCTGCAACGGCTCTTCACCCGGAACGAGTTGGGGGAGTTGTACCGCACCCCCTCCGAAGGCCCTCCGAATTGGACCTCCGTTGTGCATTTTCTTGTGCAGTTTTCGACGGATCTTTCCAAGGAATTCATCTGTATCCGAACAGTTGTAAGTTCTCCAATAGGTCGCCCTTGCGTGCTCGAGTGAAGGCAGTCATCCTACGGGCAGGGTAGAAAATGGCATGGATCGGCTTGGATGCAAACGTCCATGCGGAACTGTGGGGGTTGGATGACAGGCCGAATACATGAGTGTTAATTGGCTCCTAGAAGGTACACCTGGAGGCACCAACCGGGGATGGAATCCGCGAGCGAGCCAGAAACCACTCCAATCTGCCCGAAGTGCGGCGGGAAGTCGGTATACGACGGCAAAGGCCTATCCTGCATCTCGTGTCCTTACACGTGGCGCAAGCCGGATACCGAGAGAGCGCCTGGGGATATGAAAAAGCGGAGCGATAGGGAATAGCGAAAGTCATTCTGTGGAGTGCGGTTGACGGTGAACGTCGGAGTCTGCCCACCCGGGTTCAGCAACGTTGTGGGTAGCCTCTGACATTTACTAATGTCGCTATGATCTGCTCAGGAATCGCGTTTTGCGCCTCCCGACGCGAGTTCTAAGCCGTCGGTTGTGGGTTCAATCACCTGCACCGGTTCCCGCTGTTGGGTCAATCCTGTCAAGGGCTCTCATCGCCTCCTTGCGCACGCCAGGGCTCCGATCGTCGAGAGCACAGCGGAGCGCCGGAATGGACATTTTCGCCTGTGCTCCCAGGCATCCCAGAGCATGAGCTGCGCCCATGCGCGAGCGCTCGCTTTCGTCCTGGAGATGTCCGGTCATTCGCAAAACGAAGTCCGGCCCGTACTCGCTCCGGTCCGCCGGCCGCCGGCAAGCGGAAAACCCTGTCGCGAGAAGCAGCAACGCCAGGACCGCCAGGACCCTACATCCCATATTCATCGCGGCACACCTCTCGTTTTGGTCAGAGTGGCTAGGGCGCAATGATGAGCTCGGCGATCTTTCCGTGCTCGAGGGAGAACCGGAAATGAAGCTTGACGGGACTTCCCGGGAAGGAGCCCGAGACGGTCACGGCGACCGAGACCCTCCTGCCATCCTTCTCAAAGGTGCCGACGTCGAGGACGGGCTGATATTTTCCAATGGTTTCGTCGATCCACTCGCCGATGGCCTTCCGGCCGCGGTGAATCCGGCCTTCGTCATGGACGGCGGCAGCTTCTAAGAAGCAGTCGAGCGAAACCTTCCGGTTGCGCGCGTTGTAGGACGTGAAGTACGTCGCGATCACCTTGGGCAGTTTGTCGGACATTGCTTCCTCCTTCAGAAAGGGGTCGACGCTACACGGTGGGGACCGTCCCACCGTCGATCGTGTATTCGCTGCCGGTGATGGACGCGGCCCGATCTGACGCGAGGAAGGCGATCAGTTCCGCCACCTCTTCCGGCCGTGCGGGGCGCCCAATGGGGATCCCTCCCAGGGACTTCATGAGACCTTCCCGGGCGGTCTGGACGTCGGTGCCCTGGATCTCGGAAAGGCGGCCGATCAGCGCCTCGGCGGCCTTCGTCTCGGTGAATCCCGGGGCGACGGTGTTGACCCTGACGCCTTTCGGTCCGACCTCTTTCGAGAGGCCCTTGCTGTAGGTGCTGAGCGCCGCCTTGGACGCGGCATAGGCCAGGGTCGCCTCGAAGAGCGGGAGCTTTCGCTGGATCGAGGAGACGTGGAGGATCACGCCGGACTTCTGCCGGATCATCGACGGCAGGAATCCCCGGTCGAGGCGGACGGCGGGAAACAGGTTGAGCTGGAGTTCCTTCTGCCACTCCTGATCCGAGAGAACGGCGAAGCCTCCACTGGGCGCCGATGATCCACCCAGGACGTTGACCAGGATGTCCACGCCGCCGAGCTTGGAATGCACCTCCTGGACGACCCGGTCGCAGCCTTCCGCGGTCGTCAGATCCGCGGGGAAGAAAACCGTCTCCGAGGGGAGCGGGGTCTTCGGGGTGGATCGGGAGACCGAGACGACCGTCGCGCCTCCACGCGCAAGACGCCGCACCACCGCTTCTCCGATTCCCTGCGAGCCCGCCGTCACGAGCGCCCTTTTTCCGCCGAATTCCCGGTGCAGGACCGCGAACTCTTCCTGTGCCATCGTGCACCTCCTGACGTTTAATAATGCTAACCTGTATTAATATACGATATTACGATGCCGATATGTATTAAAATAAAGTTTCAAAGGAGAATTTCTGGTTCCATAAGCTTTTGAGAGCAAGAGGCTTACATTTCAATTGAAATATTTTAGTGCAGGTGTGTATTATAATGATGTCGGCGCCAGGTGAGGCGCCTTGGGAGAGCTCATGAAGACGAAGAAGGGCGAGAAGGAGAAGTTGCGCGCGCGGATCCTGGATAAAGCGATCCAGTACCTGAAGCGGCACGGCCGGGCCGGGTCAGGGACGGATCCACTCATGAGCTACGCCGGACTCACCCGGGGCGCTCTCTACAGCCACTTCAAATCGAAGGATGATCTCTTCGCGCAGGCGGTCTCCTATGATCTGGCGAGACTCGAAGAGAACCTCGCTCGGCGATTCGGGGAGGAAGGGTCTTCAGCGGCCCTCAGGAAAGTGATCAAGGATCACCTCTCTGAAGAGAGCCTGACGAACGTCGAAGCGAGTTGTGCCTTCACGTCTCTGAGCAGCGACATGCAGCGCTCCAAGCCCGTCCATCGGGCGCTCTACGAGGAATACATGGTGAGGATCTACGCCATGTTCGCTCGGGCCCTGAAGGAGCAGTTTCCGAACGACTCTCCCGAGGAAAGCCTCGCCAGGGCGACCAACCTCTACTCGGGGCTGGTGGGCACTTTGACCATGGCCCGAACGATGAAAGACCCCAAGCGCGCCCGGGAGATCCTTGAGTCCGGGAAGCGATTCCTGATCCAGACGTTTGTCCCCCAGGCAGATCGCTGATTTCCCAACGACAAGACCGCTCTAAGCATGCATGCCGCGAGACCGGGTCAATTCCTGGCGCGAGTTCAAGTGGCCCTTTAGAATGCGGAGCTTAGAGGTCTGCTTGCATAAGACACATCGAGAATTCTGGAGCCCAACGATCATGCCCTCAATGTCGGCGGTCGTGATGGGATGTTGAAGAGTCGCTCGGCGTTCTGAGACATGATCTTTGCTCTGTCCACCGACGAGATCGAGGCATTGGCGATAAAATCCCGCGCGATTCTGGAGGATTCGAAGGGGTAATCTATCGCGAAGAGAATGCGTTCCGCTCCCAGAGTCTTCGCTCCAAACTCCAGCAAATCATCCCAAAACATGCCACTCGTCGTGATGTGAATGTTCGACCGGACATAGTCGCTCGGATTTCGCTTGAGGCGGGGCATCCCTGGCACGTGTTGCCGCCTTAGGAAGCCGTACACATTGTCCAGCCTGAACAGGAAATATGGCAGCCCTTCACCCATGTGTCCCAGGACGATTTGGAGATCGGGAAATCGGTCAAAGACGCCGCCCACCACCATCCTGACAGCGTGGAGTCCCGCTTCCGCTGCAAAGCCCCAGATAGCACCATGGAGGCCGTAGTCCTCGAAAGGCTTGATCATGGAGTCGGGCGGGAAGCTCGGATGCAGGTAGACTGGAGCCCTGTAGGATTGCGCAGCCTCGAGAAGGGGACTAAACTTCGGGTCGTCGAGAAACTCCCCATGGGTGTGCGAGTTGATGATGATTCCGTTCAGGCCCAGACTTTTCATGGCACGTTCCACCTCGCGAGCGGCTTGGACGGGGTCCTGCGGTGCCACAGCGGCGAGACCCGCAAACCTGTCCGGGTGCTGCCTCACCAACTCGGCCAGGCGGTCATTCGTCTTGGCGGCGAGGATCGTTCCGAGATCGGCATCAAAGATCTGCACGCCAGGACTGACGAGAGAAAGAAGGTGCATATCAATGCCATTGGCATCCATGTCCGCGAGGCGCAGCGCAGGGTCTGAAAACATTCTTCCCATCTCCTGATCGGTGACAAACTGTGCCGCGTATCGCACGCCAGCGGATGAGATAGTCGGGGCGAGCTTCGAGAACGCCGCTATGTATTCAGGGGTCGCGAAGGCCTCTTCGGTCGCGATCAGTCGCGCTTGATTGGCGGAATCTTTGTCTGCCATAGGTCAGGTCCCTCCGTTTCAGCGAAGGTAGGCATCCCGGGCGGCGCGAGCGCACTCTCCGTCGTCCTCGTCGGACGCACCTTCGGAGCCAATTCCGCTACAGCCGATGCCGGCGATCACCCGACCTTCCTCGCGCAAAACGGTCACGCTACGCATCGGGAGGATAGCGCGGTCCTGCATTGCTGAGAGCGCTGCAAGAATGGCCGGCTCAATCCGGTCCAGCTTCTCCCCGTCCTCCCGTAACAATGCACCGGTAAATGCCTTCGCCTGAGCGGCCTCGACGGAGAGCCAGTGGGTCCCCAGCATTCGTGCGAAAGCGAAGAGCCGGCCTTCCGCATCCACGATCGCCGTTGCTACCGAGACACCTAGTTCACGCGCCTTATTCTGGCTGGCGGTGATCATCACCTGGGCGATGTCAGGGGTCAGTGGCATGCTATTCCACCTCGTCATCCCAGATTTAAGTGGCAAATCGGGCGCTTAGGCCGCCATCCACCGCCCAAGAGGCGCCGGTCACAAAACTCGCACGGGCCGATGCGAGGAACCCCACCACTGAGGCGACCTCCTCAGCTTCACCGACCCGCCTCAGCGGATGGACCGAGTTGAGACGCTCCCATGCTTCGGCAGCGTCAGGCCGCTCACCATAGAGCGCAACGATCGGTGACGTGCGGATGAAACCAGGACAGACGGCGTTGACTCGGATGTTTTCCGGACCAAGATCGAGAGCCAGGGATCGAGTGAGTCCGAGCATGCCTGCCTTAGCCGCGGCGTAGGGAAACATCCCCGGTCGGGTCATCTGTGCGTGGATCGAGGAGATGTTGATGATCGAACCGCCGCCCCGTTCGCGCATCTGCGGCAAGGCGTACTTGACACAGAGCCAGGCGCCCTTGAGATCGACGGCAAAGAACGCATCCCAGGCGGTCGAAGTCAGTTTCGCAGCATCCTCACTCGCCCCCATACCCGCATTATTCACGAGCACCTCAACGAGGCCCAGTTGATCGGCGACGGCCTGCATGGCTTGTGCTACACGTGCCTCGTCAGAGACATCGCAGGGTATGAAGACATGACCCGGACCCAGGCTCGCGACTGCCTCCTGCCCAGCCTTCTCATTGCGCGCCAAAAGCGCCACAGGTCGGCCCGCGGATGCAAGCTCGCGGGCAATGGCAAGTCCAATTCCAGCGTTTCCGCCCGTAACGACCGCAGGACCTTGGCGCAACGGAGTCGTCGTATTCTCGGGATTGGTCATCAGTTCAGGCCCCCTTCTGCTCCTTCGGATAGTCCGTGGAGAAAGCCAAATCCTTCTGTGCCTGGAGAGCCGAGAGACGATCCGCGAGCGCCTTGTGGATCATCCCGTAGGCATCGCTCCCGAGCGCAATCCGCTTCGGTGCCGGGTTCTGTTCGACGCTCTCGATCATGATGTTCGCCATCTTGACGGGATCCCCGGGAGGGAGGCGGGAGGTGTCCTTCATCATCGTATGAACCAGGGCGGCGGGTGTCCCCTTGTAGGCGTCCATCGGCGTGCCCAGCTGCGCGCCACCGAACCGGAAGTTCGTCCGGGCGCCGCCAGGCTCAATGATCGTGACGCCGATGTTCAGGGGTGCGAGTTCCTGGCCAAGGGCATCGAGAAAACCTTCCAGTCCCCATTTGCTCGCGTGATAAAGAGAACCCCCTGGAAGGGCGGCTTGACCCCCGTAGGTCGATAGCCCGATCACCCGGCCGCCACCCTGCGCTCTCAGATACGGCAAGGCGGCGCGTATCAACTGGATGGGGCCCAGCAGATTGGTCGCCAGTTGGTGACCGACTTGATCATCGCTCAGCTCTTCCGCCGCTCCGAAGAGTCCGTAACCGGCGTTGCTCGCGATGACGTCAATCCTGCCCAGTTCGGCGAAAGCCCTCTCCACGACTCGCCGAATCTCGCCGGAATCCGTCATGTCGAGGTGCGCGAGCCAGAGCAGATGGCCGTATTTACCCTTCAGGTCATTCATCGAATCCATCTTGCGGACGGTGCCCGCGACCCGGTCACCCCGCTCAAGAAGCCGCTCGGTCATGAGGCGGCCGAATCCGCTGTTCACCCCCGTAATGAGCCACGTTCGCTGAGTCACGGCGTTCTCCTTAAAGGGCACGAGTTATAACTAACTAGTTAGTTATATCTTAGGACTGGCTAACCAGTTAGTCAAGTGGCAAAATGTCGCCGTGGAGGGCTCTTCATGGGAAACTCCGAGGCGACGCGCGCAAAGATCCTCAAGGCCGCCCTGGCCGAGTTCTCGACTTACGGGATCGCCGGTGCGCGGGTCGATCGCATTGCCAAGAGCGCCGGTTGCAACAAGAACCTGATCTACATCTATTTTGGAAGCAAAGAGAAGCTCTTTTCGACCACGCTTGAGAAGACCCTGACGCCCGTGTACCAGGAGATGCACTTCACGCCAGAAGATCTTCCGGGATTCGCCGCCCGGGTCTTCGACTTCGCCATGGCGAATCCCGAGATGATGCGCCTTATGGCCTGGTTGGCCCTGGAGGGGAAACCCGACAGCCTCCCCGAGCGCGCCCGCATCCGCAACGAGCGGATCGCGCACCTGAGGGAGGCTCAGAAATCCGGCTTGATCGATGATAGATTTCCTCCGGGCTTCCTTTTCGCCGCAACTTTGGCGCTTGCAACCACCTGGTCTGCGGCGAGCCCGTTCGGCCCGTCGCTTGATCCGGAATCGACCAAACGCCCCGCGGCCCTCCGGCGCAACATCGCGGAGGCGGTCGGACTCCTGTCCGGTTCAAAGAAGGTCTCCAAATAGGCGAACATTATCCTTCTATTCAGGCAGTAACAGCCTTGAGAACCAGTTCCACGAGGTCTCTCGCAAACTTCTTGTCGACTGGCGCATGACCGATCAGGAAGCGGAAAAATAGCGGTCCTTGAAGGGCGTCGACGAGAATCTCGGGATCCGTACCCCCGACAAGTTCCCCGGCAGCCATCGCCTGCTTGACGAGGCGAATTTGCAGGCCCCTCCGCGGCAAATAGAAGTGCTCCAGGAACAGCTGCCGGAGTTTCGGGTCCTCGTAGAAGTCGCAGATGAGGCGCATTGCAATCCTCCCGTCCTCCGAGTGAAGCCAGTCCGCTCCCCGGACCACGTTTTGCCGGAGCGCGTTGAGCGGCGAGCCCTTCGCCTCGTACGGAAGCACGGGCGTCAGCTTCTCGCAAAATGCGTCGAGCATGATCGCTTCCTTGGTCTTCCACCACCGGTAGAGCGTCGCCTTGCTCACTCCAGCGGCCTTCGAGATGTCGTCTGAGGAGGCAGAAGCGATTCCGCCTTTCCTGAGTAGAGCATAGGCGGCCTCCAGGATTGCCCGCCTTGCCCCTTCGCTTCGGGGTCGCCCGGGCGGCCGGCGAGGCGGAGATCCGGCATTCGGCATAGCTTGGTCCTCCATATTTAGAAACTCATAGTTTCGATTCATCTTGACTTCGCCCATCCAGTCGGCTAAATACTATACCAGTGGTTTCGTATTGTCAATGACCGAAAGGAGGGAGCGAATGAAGCACGATTTTTCCGATCGTGTCGCCATCGTGACCGGCGCAGGAAAAGGCATCGGTCAGGCCTGTGCCACGCAATTCGCCAAGCTGGGGGCGAAACTGGTCTTGAACAGTCGCAGTAAGGGTCCGCTCTCCGAGACGGCGGCGGCGATCCAGGACGTCGGCGGCAAGGCGGTCATGGTCGTGGGGGACGTTTCGGATGACCAAGTCGCCTCGGAACTGGTCCAGAGGGCAAAGAGGGAGTTCGGGCGGCTCGACTTCGCCGTCAATAACGCCGGGATTTCTCCCTGGGTTGGGAATACCACCGAGTGCAGCCTCGAGAACTGGCAGCAGGTGATTGGCATCAATCTGACCGGGACGTGGCTCGGGATGAGGTATCAGATCCGGGCGATGCTGGAGACGGGTGGGGGCGCGATCGTGAACATGACCTCGGTGGCGGCTCTCAAGGCTTTCGAGGGCTATTCCCCGTATTCGGCCAGCAAGTGGGGCGTCGTGGG
>Ga0222749_10001106_pt1 | contig 14287 bp, 11 predicted proteins | sample IncBWH2Mmetat_FD_197234 | JGI IMG/M metagenome (GOLD analysis project Ga0222749, IMG submission 197234) | Metatranscriptome of lab incubated forest soil microbial communities from Barre Woods Harvard Forest LTER site, Petersham... | ecosystem: Environmental > Terrestrial > Soil > Temperate... | reverse complement strand
CGCCTGCAAGGGGAGGGGCCTTCGGGCGCTCCTGGAACTGGCGAAGCTGGGGGCGGAGCCCCTGGAGACGTTTGATGTCAGCTTCAAGCTCGCTCCGCGGCTAAACGCGCTGGGGCGTATCGGGACGGCGATGGACTGCGTCGACCTGCTGGTGAGCGACGATGCCGCGCGGATCGGGGAGATCCTGAAACTCCTGGAAAAATCCAACCGCCACCGAAAGGGGCTTGAGGACGACATGTTCGAACAGGCCCTCGCGCAGGTGGAGGCGGCGGGGGGCGCGGAAAGCGCGGTGGTCGTCGCCGACGAGCGCTGGCATGTCGGCATCGTGGGGATCGTGGCCGCCCGCCTGGTGGATCGCTACTACCGCCCGGCCTTCGTGCTGGCGATCGAGAAGGGCGTCGCGCGCGGATCGGCCCGTTCCATCGAGGGCCTTGCGCTCCACGAGGCGCTGGAAGACTGCCATGATCTCCTTCTGACCCACGGAGGCCACGCGATGGCGGCGGGGCTCTCGCTCGAGGTTGGCAAGCTCGAGGCGTTCCGCCGGAAGATGGTGAGGCACGTGGCCCGTCGCCTGGAACCTGAGCGGCTGCAGCCGTCGCTCCGAGTCGATGACGAGGTCGCGGTGGACGAGGTGACGCGGCCGGTCGTTCGCGAACTGGAACGCCTGGCCCCTCACGGGGCAGGCAATCCGGAGCCCCTCCTCGTCGCCTCCCACGTACGGGTCGCCGGGGAGCCGCGCCTGATGGGGAAGAAGAACGGGCATCTTTCGCTCTACATCAAGCAGGAAGGCGTCGCCGTCCGCGCGGTGGGATTCGGGATGGGCGAGCTGTTCGAGCCGGTCTGCCGAGCCCGAACCCTCTCCGTCGCGTTCACCCCCCAGATCAACGAGTGGCAGGGTCGCGAATCGGTGGAACTCCACCTGAAGGACGTCAAGATCGAGTCCTAGGTCTCCTGTCCAGTCGCTTGCCATCCCCGGGCGGTTGCCCTATAATCCTGCCTCTTCATTTCTGAGAGGCGCGACACCATGAAGATCGGAGTCCTGACCGGGGGGGGCGACTGCCCGGGCCTCAACGCCGTCATTCGCGCGGTGGTCAAGAAGGCGGAGAAGGGCGGCGACACCGTCCTGGGGATCAAGAATGGCTGGAAAGGCCTCGTCGATGGCCTGGTCGAGCCGCTCACCGACTACTCCGTCTCCGGCCTCCTGCCCAAGGGGGGGACCGTGCTCGGGACGTCGCGCACGAACCCGTTCAAGAACGTCGAGTCCATCGCCAAGTGCGAGAACAACTTCAAGCGGTTCGGCCTCGACGCGCTCATCGCGATCGGCGGCGAGGACACGCTCGGTGTCGCCAAGAAGTTCGCCGAGAGGGACCTCCCCGTCGTCGGCGTCCCCAAGACGATCGACAACGACCTGAACGGCACCGACCAGACCTTCGGCTTCGACACCGCCGTCAACGTCGTCATGGAGGCGATCGACCGGATCCACACGACCGCGGAGAGCCACCACCGCGCGATGGTGGTTGAGGTGATGGGCCGACAGGCGGGCTGGATCGCGGCGGTGGCCTCGATCGCCGGCGGCGCCGACTACTGCCTGATCCCCGAGAAGCCGTTCCGGATCGAGGACGTCTGCGCGTCGGTCCAGGCCCGGAAGCAGAAGGGGAAGGAGTTCTCGATCATCGTCGTGGCCGAGGGGGCGGCTCCCGTGGGCGGCAAGCTCGCCACCGCGGGCGGGAAAAAGGACGAGTTCGGCCACGAGCAGCTGGGCGGCATCGGAAACTGAGTCGCCCAGGAGGTCGAGAAGCGCACCGGGTTCGAGACGCGCGTCACGATCCTGCGCCATATCCATCGCGGAGGGACGCCCACCGCCTTCGACCGCCTGATTGCCACCCGCTACGGCCTGAAGGCGGTCGACCTCGTTCGTGCCAAGAAGTGGGGGCGGATGGTCTCCCTGTCGGGGTTCCGGATCACCGATGTACCCCTCCCGTCGATCGAGCAGCAAAAGCGGGACCTCGACATGGATCTCTACAAGGATGTTGAGGTTTTCTTCAGTTAGCGCCCTCCTCGCGGTTTCGCTGTGCGCGTGCTCGGCGGCCCCTTCTCTTGAGGACCGCCTTCTCGTCGGCGCCGCCGCCGTCGACATTACGCCCCCCGTCGACGGCCCGAAGCCCACGTACCTCGCGGGGTTCGGCACGAACCGGGTGGCCTCGGGCGTCCACGATCCCCTGTGGGCGCGGGCGATCGTGATCGAGAAGCGCGGCCACCGTGTGACGCTGATCGCCTGCGACGTGGTCGGGCTCCTTCATGGCCGGCTGGGAGTGCTGAAGTCGAAGATCGAGGGGGCGGGGGAACTCATCGTCTGCTCAACGCACTGCCACAGCGGACCGGACACGGTCGGCCTGTGGGGTCCGCTCCCCATCGTTTCGGGGGTGTCGGGTGCCTATCTCCGGAAATTGCAGGAGGCGCTCGCCGAGGCGGCCCGGCGGGCCCTGGAGTCGCGCCGTCCCGCCACGCTCTACGCCGCCGAGGCGAGGGTCAGGGGCGTCTGCAAGGATATCCGTCCCCCCGACATCCGGAACGAGGTCGCCGAGTCGCTCGTTGCGCGGGACGATTCGGGCCGGGCGATCGCGGTCCTCGTCAACTTCGCGATGCATCCCGAAGGGATGGGCTCGAAGAACCGGATGGTCTCGAGCGACTACCCGCACTACCTGCGGGAGGCGGCGGAGCGCGATTTCCCGGGCGCCGTCGCCGTCTTCGTGAGCGGCGACCTGGGGGGCATGCAGACGCCCGACGTCAAGGAGCACACGTGGAAGGAGATCCGCCGGTGCGGCGAATCGATCGCGGCGCGCGTCCGGCAGTCGCAGGCCGCCGCGGTGGCGGTGGATGTCCCGGAGCTGAAGGTGGAGCGCGCGACCGTCCGGTTTCCCCTGGAGAACAGGCGGTTTGTCGCCGGGTTCAAGTCGGGCCTCTTCGGGACGGATTCGGAGGGGATCGTCGAATCGGAAGGGGAGGCATTCTTCCTTCGCACGGAGGTCGTGGCGGTGCGGCTGGGCGGAGTCGAATGGGTGACGATTCCGGGGGAGGCGTTCCCGGAGGTGGGACGCGAGGTCTTCCGGCTCATGGAGGCCCCCCACCGGTTCCTGATCGGGCTCGGGGAGGACGAGATCGGATATATCTTGCCGAAAGAGGATTTCGATCCTAAAAAGTACGAGGAATCCATGTCGCTGGGACCCCGGACGGCCCCCACGCTCCTGGATGCGTTGAAACAACTTCTCAAGGGATTCTGATGGCCAAGTACGACTATCGGGGCATCATCCACTGCCACTCGACCTACTCCGACGGCACGGGCGACATGGAGGAGATCGGGAAGGCGGCCAACGAGGCGGGCCTCGACTTCGTGATGATGACCGACCACGACCAGATGAAGCCCGTCGAGGACGGCCAGGAGAAGTGGTCCGACAGCTCGCTGATCATCTGCGGCACCGAGATCACGCCCGACAAGAATCATTTCATCGTTTTCGGGGATAAGAAGCTCAAGGACGTCGCCACCCTGCGCGAGCGGAAGCCCCAGGAGTACATCGACGCCGTCAACGAGCAGGGCTGGTTCGGCTTCATCGCTCACCCCGACCACATCGGGACGCAGAAGTTCGGGATTCCCAGCTATCGCTGGGAGGACTGGAACGTCACAAACTATGCGGGCATGGGCCTCTGGGACCTCATGACGGACTGGCAGAGCCAGCTCGACCGCGACGACGTCTCCATGGAGGTCTACACGGAGTTCGAGGACTGGCTCTCGGGCCCCCGCATCGAGACGCTCAAGCGCTGGGACGAGCTCAACAAGGTCCGGAAGGTCGTCGGCATCGGCGAGATCGACAACCACAAGTACAAGAAGGACTACAACGGGCAGACCGTCTACGTCTTCCCCTACGATGTGGCGTTCAAGACGATCTGCAACCACATCCTCCTCGACAAGCCGCTCGAGAAGGACTACAAGAAGGCCAAGAAGCAGGTCCTGGAGGCGGTGAAGCACGGCGCGCTCTATGTCTCGTTTGACTGGTGGGACGACCCCACCGATTTCTCGTTCGAGATCGACAACGGAAAGAAGGTCGCGGGCATGGGGGACACGATCGAGCTCACCGAGAAGACCGAACTGGTCGCGAGCTTCCCCCAGGAGGCGCTCCTCAACGTCTACAAGGACGGAGATTCGATCCTGGAGGAGGAGGGCGACGAGATCCTCGTCGACCTCACCGAGCCGGGCTCCTACCGGGTCGAGGCGATGAGGAATGACATTGTCTGGATCCTGTCGAACAACATCTACGTTCAGGCGGCGAAGTAGGGAGGGTGTTGGGGGGGGCGGATTCCCCGCCTCCCTGGGGCCCCGGGCCCCCATCCGGCGGATCCGGGTGATCGCTAATCCCCGTATCGAAGCTGGAGCACCCACTTCCGCCATTCGGCCTCGAGGTCATCGAGCTTCTTCCCCGTGACCTTCTCGAGCGTGGCGGCCCCCGACCGGTCGTCCTTGTGCGCCGCCCTGAACTGCTTGTAGAACGGGATCAGGAGTTCATTCTCCTGGAGGTACATGCAGAGGTAGCGGGCCGTCGCGTAATTCACCCCGCGGTCCTCGCCGTAGAACTGTCCAGCCGTGTAGCCCAAGAGCTCCCCCAGGGCTACCGCCTTGTTCGCCCTCAGTGCCTTGTGCAGGCCCGGGAGCCGCCAGTTGACGAATCCCACCATCTTTCCGTCCCGCGGACCCGACTGCTCGAAGAGCGACGCGAATCCTTCATTGAACCAGCTGGGCACATCCGGAAAATCCTCCGCGAGCAGGGGGTGGACCATCTCGTGGGCGAGCGTCCCGGTGCCCGTCGAAATGTTCATCACCATCTTCCGCTCGCTCGACATGTAGAAGCCGAATGGAGTGGAAGGCGGCTTCTGGTAGGTCGCCGTGCAGTAGTCCTCGTAGGTCTGGCGGTCCTTGAACAGGTAGACGCGGATGGGCTTCTCGGGTTTCTTGGTGAAATAGTCCCTGTGCAGGTACCGGAACACGCGGGCGACGGTGCCCTTGCACTGGAGGAACATGCCCTCGGTGTCATTCGAAGCGACGAAGAAATAGTCCTCCACGTGCTCCACGCGGGTCCCTTCGCCCAGTTCGCGCCGTATCTCCCCCAGCATGCGGAGGGACTCCTCCTCGGACCGGGGGAGGTCCTGCATGTACTGCGGGATCGAGGGTTCGGCGCCGCACCCGGCCCACAGGAGGAAGATCGGCAGGAGGGTGGCCGGCTTCCTCAAGGCCGCACCCACGAGAGGCGCGCGACCACGATCACCTGGGGCGGGATGTCGGCCTCCGGCGGGATCGGCCCCAGCATCCCCAGCACCACGGGCACCCCCGCCGGCACCGACCGGAGGTCGCTGAATCCGGCCTCGGCCAGTCGGGGCAGGCGGAGCGTGCCCTTGCCCGTCGCGAGCTCCTCGACGGCGAGGACCTTCGTGAAAGCCAGCCGCAGCCGGAGCGAGAACCTGTCCCCGCTCCCCAGCGCGGACGCCTCCATCGTCAGTCCGTCCGGGATCATCGAGGCGATAGGGCCGGCGTCTCCCACCGTCATGGCCACGGACCGCCGCACGCCGGAGAAGCCGGAGACGACCTGCTCCGGCTGACCCGCCGTCTCGATCGAGCCGAGCCGCCGGATCGCGCCTTCGTCCGCCTGCTTGCAGAGGCGCTCCCACGCCTCCTCCGAGATCGCCCCGTCGGGGCCGGCGCCCGTCGCGAACGGCTTGGGGGAGGCAAAAAGGCTCACCGATATCCGGACACCCGTAAGGGACTCGCGGTTGAGTTCCTGGATCACGCGGGCGACCTTCCGATGGAGATCGGGAGGCGCCGTGATCCAGAGATTGCCGTTACCCGCCTTTTCGAGAAGGGTTTCCCCCTGCCACCGGTCCGGACCCGTGGTGGTCCGGATGAGGTCCGCGATCTGCTCCTCCCCGATGATCGGCTCGCGGGCTTCTTCACTCGTGAAATCGGACGTCCCGTCGGGCCGGATCCAGCGCCAGAAGTCCATGGAGTACGAGTCCTTCGTCCGCCACAGGAGGGTCTGGAGGTCGTACGTCCGGAGCGTTTGGTGCTCGGGGTCTTCGGGCTCGCCGCACAGGGAGAGGCTGGCTCGATCGCTCATCTTCCGCACAATCTCGGCCAGCCGCAGCCGGACCTCCGAGTCCGCGGAGGTGGCGTGATGTTTGCGGACCTCGCGCGCCAGCGTCACCGCCGGCTCCGCGGGATCCTGGAGGAGGACCGCCATCAGGAGGGTCGCCAGGGAGGGCGTCATGTCAGGGCCTCTCGACGGGCGTGAATCTACCCACGACCACGATGTCACCAAGACCGTCGACGATCTTCGTCTCCCCGATCCGGCCGAGAACGACAAACCGGCCGGTCGACACCCCGACGGTGAGGCGCAGGGTATGACTGGCGAAGGTCGGGATCAGGACCTCGCCCGCGGCCTCCTTCTTCTTCTCCAGGGAGAGAAGCCGGCTCCAGCCGGCCTCCAAATCGACGCGGACGATGGAGCGCTCGTGGTCGAGCGACGCGCGGAGGTTGCCGCGGGAGCCCGTCGAAAAGGGCGACGTGATGGGCGTGCCTCCCGCATCATGTCCGGTCAGCAGGACGAGTCGCGTCTGGCTGCACAGCGCGATCCGGCGCTTGTCATGGGTCGTGCGCTCGAACCAGGAGACCCGGCGGGCCGTCCGGCCCTCCGCGGCCTCCTCCCGAAGGCGTTCGATCGACGTCTCCTCGACCTTGGTCCCGGGCTTCACCGCGTACGCCTCGATCTCCACCTTCAGCTCGAGGAGGCCCGTCCGTCGGCACGCCTCGAGCTGGGCCTCGACCCCGCGGAGCACCTCGGCGTCGTTGCGGACGATGAGCAGTCCGTTCTGGAACTGGATGGATTTCCCGTCGGCCTCCTCCCAGCTCTTGGGGCTGACCTCGTTTTTAACCAGGTTGGCGAGGTCCTCCCCGGTGTAGACGTAGGAGGTGCCGCCGGGGGTCTCCGTGGCGGTGTCGCTCTCGTCGGGTTCGAGATGGATCCAGCGCTCGTCCTCGATGCCGTTGGTCAGGTCGCGAACGTCGAAGAGACGCAGCGGGACCTTGCCGGAAACGAAGACGAGGATGCGCCGTCCGTCGACAAGCCACATCCCGCCCGCCTGCCGGGCCAGGGAATCCAGAAGACCCTCCAGCGGAGCGTCGTTGCCCGCCAGCTCCGAGACGGCGGGATCGAACCCCGCGGGGGCGTCGACTTCCACAGGGAGCCCCGAGAGCCGGGCCAGCTCCGCCGCCGCCGCCCTCACCTTGGTCGGGCCGAGCGAGCAGGTGATTCGGAGGGCCCGGACGCGGTTCACCGTGAGCGGCCGGTAGCCGAGGACCTCCTCGAGCGCCCGGCGGAGCCGGGCTTTCTCGGAAGGCTCGGCGGCCTTCCTTTCGGCCTTCTGCAGCGTGTCCATGGCGGCCTCGCCGCGGCGCCTGAGCTCCGCGGCGGCCCGGTCGCGCTCCTGGACATTCTCGGAATCGAGCTTGCGGATGACGGAATCCAGGGGCTCTTCTTGTGTGAGCAGCGCGGCCAGGATCGCCAAGTGGATCATTGGGTCCCCTATTGTACTCGACGTTCGAGGAGGCCGGAAATATGATAACTCATGAAATCGCGGTCTGTATGGCCGCCCACCAGCGGGGGAAGACGGCCTGGACCGAATGGCGCTCCTGGACCCGCGCCCGGGCCGCCCGGCCGTCCATCGCGAGGGCTTGTTCGATCCCGGATTCCCAGTCCTCCGTGACGATTCCTGTGGGGCCCACGATGTCCGCGTTGACCCCGACGGGGGAGGCCACGCAAGGCAGCCCGCAGGCCATGTACTGGAGCAGTTCGATCCCGCATCGGCCACGAGTCCGTTCGTCATCCGGGAGGGGAAGAATCCCGACCGACGCGGACCGGAGGGCCTCCTTCTCGCTCTCCCGGCTCCACGGGACAAACTCGCATTCGAAATCCGGCTTCCGCGTGCAGACGACGCGCAGCGGCCGCCGGATGCGCGGGCGGACGGCCGCGAGTTGCTTCAGGTCGTCGGCCATACCCGTCCACACGACGGTCTTCCGGTCGCGCGCCCCGGGCGTCCAGCCGCCGGTGTCGATGGCCGTGGGGACCACTGTTACGCGCGCCTCGTGCGGGCGGGCGAATCCGGCCAGCTCCTCGTTTCCCGCGATCACGTTCCCGACCCTCCGGCAGATGGCGGCGAGGGCGGCCGTGTGCTTGAGATGGGGCGCCTCCCCGAAGTCGAAGATCGCACGGGGCGCGAGCCTGATCGCCAGCTTCTCCAGCCCGGGCGCCCAGGGGGCGAGGAGCACTCCGTCGAGGTAGACGAGGTCGTGGAGCGGCCCGCGGCAGATCGCGGTCAACCGGCTGACCAGCTTTCCGACGAAGAGCAGGAGATCGAGTGGCCACCCGCCGTACCGGAGGTCCCGGTGCGTGAGGTCCTTCGGCGGGCGGCAGGGCGAGACACTCACCCGGGCCAAATCCTTCAGGAGGGGAAGGTACTGGATCACCCGGAAGCGCGACGACGGCGAGTCCCGTCCAGACGTGAGGAAAAGGATCTTGGGCCGGATCATCCCAGGTGGACAAGGAGCAGCTGAATGTCCGCGGGGGTGACGCCGGCGATCCGCGAAGCCTGGCCGATCGAGGCCGGGCGAACCCGGAGCAGTTTTTCGCGCGCCTCCGTGCGGAGGTGCTTGAGGCGCGCGTAGTCAAATTTCGCCGGGATGGTCTTGTCCTCGAGGCGCCGGAACTTGGCGATCTCGTTGGCCTGCCGCTCGATGTACCCCTCGTACTTGAGTTCGATCTCCGCCTGCTCGGCAACGGCGGGCGGGAGTCCCGGGAGGAGGTCACCGATCGCGACGCCGGGACGGCGCAGGAGCGCGTCCCGGCCGGACTTCCGGAGCGTCCCGATCGCCGTCCGGATCGCCGCCTCCTTGGAATCGAACGCAGACCGGTCCTTGAGGAGGCCGAGCTCATACGCGTGGGGCATGAGGCGCCGGTCGGCGTTGTCGCTCCGGAGGAGGAGCCGGTACTCGGCGCGGGAGGTGAACATCCGGTAGGGCTCCCGATGTTCAAGCCGGATGAGATCGTCGATCATGACCCCGATGTACGCCTCGTCGCGGCGGAGGACGAACGGGGGGCGCTCCTGGAGGCGGAGCGCGGCGTTGATGCCCGCGACGATTCCCTGGCCGCCCGCCTCCTCGTATCCGCTCGTCCCGTTGATCTGTCCGGCGAAATGGAGGCCGCGGACCCGCTTGGTCTCGAGCGTCGGGTGGAGCTGGTGGGGGGGAGCATAGTCGTACTCGACCGCGTAGCCGAAACGCAGGAATTCCGACTTCTCGAGGCCCGGCACGGAATGGATGAACTCCTCCTGCACGTCGGGCGGCGTCGAGGTCGAGGCCCCGTTCACGTAGATCGATTCGCCTTCCAGCGTTTCGGGTTCGAGGAAAAGCTGGTGGCGCGTCTTCTCCCTGAACCGGACGACCTTGTCCTCGATCGAGGGGCAGTAGCGCGGGCCGACCGACGTGATCTGGCCGGAATACATGGGGGCGCGATGGAGGTTCGCGCGGATGATCTCGTGGGTCGACTCGTTCGTATAGGTGATCCAGCAGGGGATCTGGGGCTGGATCGGAAAGCGCCCGGTGAAGTGGGAGAACGGGACGGGACGGGGGTCGCCCGGCTGGAGCTTGCAGCGCCCGAAATCGATCGAGCCCTTCCTCAAGCGGGCCGGAGTCCCGGTCTTGAGGCGGCCGACCTCGAAGCCGAGTCGCCGCAGGCTGTCGCTCAGGGTCTCGGCCGAGGGCTCGTGGATCCGGCCGCCCGTCCGCTTGACTTCGCCGCAGTGCTGGATGGCCTTGAGGAACGTCCCGGTCGTGAGGATGACGGCGCGGCCCGGGTAATCGCCTTTCTTCCCGCGGACGCCGGCCACTCGATCGCCCTCGACGATGACGTCCTCGGCCGTGTCCTCGACCAGCGTGATCCGGGGCTCGGTCGACAGGACGCGGGTCATATGCTGTTCGTAAAGGAGCTTGTCGCACTGGGCGCGTGGGGACCGGACGGCGGGGCCCTTGCTCGTGTTGAGCATTCGGAATTGGATGCCCGTGGCATCGGTGGCCTTGGCCATCTCGCCCCCGAGCGCGTCGATCTCGCGGACAATCTGACCCTTGGCCAGTCCGCCCATGGCGGGGTTGCACGACATGCGGCCCGTGGCCTCGATGGCCAGGGTGAGGACGAGGGTTTCGTGGCCCATCCGGGCGCAGGCGAGGGCGGCCTCGATGCCGGCGTGTCCCGCGCCGACCACGATGATGTCATGCATGGGGGATAGTGTAGCGAAAACACCCGGGGATTGTGTTAACTCGGGTTTTTCGCGGCGACGTCGGCCCACCCGCCGGACATGAGTTCGTTCATGACGGTCTCGAGCTGGGCGATCGGGACCCGGCACTGCTGCATGGAGTCGCGCTCGCGGATGGTGACTTTCTGGTCCGCGGCGGCCTGTTCGTCGCCCACGGTCTGGACGTCAACCGTGATGCAGAAGGGCGTGCCGATTTCGTCCTGGCGGCGGTAGAGCTTGCCGATGGCCGCGGTGTCGTCGTAGACCGCGGTCCACCGCTGTCGCAGGCGGCCGACGATCGATTTGGCGGTCTCGACGATCTTGTCGTTCTTCTTGAGGAGCGGGAGGACCGCAACCTTGATGGGCGCGAGCTCGGGGTGGAATCCGAGGACTACCCGCTTCTCCCCCTTGACCTCCTCCTCGCGGTAGGCGTCGCAGAGGAAGGCGAGCGTCGCGCGGTCGGCGCCGGCGGCGGGCTCGACGACGTAGGGGATGAACCGCTGCTTGGTCTCCTCGTCGAAGTAGTCGAGCGTCTTGCCCGAGAACTTCGAGTGCTGGGTCAGATCGTAGTCCGTCCGGCTGGCGATGCCCTCGAGTTCGCTCCATCCCATGGGGAAGAGGTACTCGACGTCGCTGCAGGCCTTCGCGTAGTGGGCGAGCTCACCCCGCTCCAAGGAGGCCGCCTCGGCCTTGGGGATCCGGCGATCCATCCCGCGGGCGACGCACTGGTAGAAGTCGCCCCGGTCGAAGACCTTTGCGCGGATGGTCGAGCCGTCCTTGAGCTTCAGCGTGTCGAGGTCATGGTCGCGCATCCGGAGGTTCTCCTTCCGGATGCCGAACTTGACGTACCAGTCGAAACGCGATTTGACCCACTTGTCGAAATGCTCGTCCTCGGTTCCCGGCTTGCAGAAGTACTCGATCTCCATCTGCTCGAACTCGCGCGTACGGAACGTGAAGTTTCCGGGCGTGATTTCGTTCCGGAAGCTTTTTCCGACCTGGCCGATGCCGAAGGGGAGCTTCTTTCGCGAGGCCTGGAGGACGTTGTCGAAATTGACGAAGATGCCCTGCGCCGTCTCGGGGCGGAGGTAGACGCGGACGCCCGTCGCTTCGACGGGGCCAAGGACGGTGGTCAGCATGAGGTTGGCCGGCTTGGGGGCCGCGAGGCGGCCTCCGCAGTTGGGGCAGGGGACGGGGAGGGCGGCGTCCTTGGAAGCCAGCGCGCGGAGGGCGCCGTCCCCCTTGAGGGCGTCCACCGGGATCGATTCGGCGAGCTTGGGGTCCTTCACGATCGCGAGATTCGGGGCGAGCTTCCGGCCGTCCGATTGGGCCCAGTTCTGGAGCGCCTTGGGGAAGCCGTTCTTCTGGGCCGAGGGGCTGTCGGGGAGCTTGGCGACCGCCTGGTACCACTTCGTGTTCTTCGCGAGGTGTTCCGCGTGGTCGGCCCGGTAGTTCTTCTCGCAGTCCATGCAGGCGGTGAACGGGTCGGCGAAGTTGTCGGCGTGGCCGCTGGCCTTCCACACGGTCGGGTGCATGGTGATGGCGGCGTCGAGGCCGACCATGTCGTCCCGGAGCTGGATGTTCTCGCGCCACCACAGGTTCTTGACGTTGCGCTTGAGCTCGACGCCGAGCGGGCCGTAATCCCAGGCGGACCCCAGCCCGCCGTAGATTTCGCTCGATTGGAAGACGAATCCCCGGCGTTTGCAGAGCGAGACAATCGTGTCCAGGTCGACCATAGGGCGAACAGGGTAGCAAAGAGGAGGGAGGGGCGCAACGCTTCAGGGGATGCCCGGGGCGAGCCGGGTCCGGGGCGTCACTTCTTGCCCTTGAGTCGCTCCAGGGCCTGCTGGGCGTCCTCGTGCTTGGGGTCGAGCTTGAGGGCCTCCTTGTACTCGCGCTCGGCCTCCCTCTTCTTGTCGAGGCGCTCCAGGGCGACGCCCAGGTTGTAGTGGGCGGGTGCGCTCTCAGGGTCGGCGGCCACCGCCTTGTCGAGCGCCTCGCGTGCAGGCGCTCCCAGGTCCTTCTTGAGGTAGGCGACGCCGAGATTCGTGAGCGCGGGCTCCATGGTCGGATCGAGGGAGACCGCCATCTTGAGCGCCTCGATCGACGCGTCGATCTTGGCCTCCTTCAGGAGGCAGACCCCGAGGTTGTAATGGTGGCTGAAGTCCTCGGGGTCGAGTTCGATCGCCTTCCGGTACGCCGCCTCAGCGTCGGCCAGCTTGTTGAGCTTCATGCAGACGGTGCCGAGCGTCGAGTGGATGTCCCCGTATTCGGGGATCAGCTTCGCCGCCTCCTGGAATCCGGCGAACGCGTCCGCGAGCTTCCCCGCCCGGTAGTCCCCCTCGGCCTTGTTGTACACGTTCAGAAACTGCTGTTTCTGCTGGGCGTCGGCGGACGGGACCGGGTAGATCCGAAGCGATTTCATCGACGCCTCGACCATCCCGAAGTACCGCTCAAACCAGTTGCGGCTGCAGTTGAAGGAGAGGATGTACATGCGCTCGCCGTCGCCCATGAACGTGTAGAGGGCCTGCTGGATGATCCCGACGGGGCTTTCCCCCTCGCTGAAGATCACCGAGAACTGGTAGGCCAGCCTGCCCCGGAGCGTCAGGGCCTCCTCGAACGGGAAGGTCACCTCCTTGAACTGCTTCTTGAACTCGTCCTTCCAGGCCGTGACGAAATCGATCAGCTCCTTCTTCGAGTTGACGATGCGAAGATCCATCCGCGGCTGGTACGCGACGTCCTTGGGTCCCCAGAAGCTGACGCTGGTGGACCCCTGCTCCTTTCCCCGCTGCCACTTGGGCGGGAGATAGATCTTGAAGGCGTAGAAGGGGTGCGAATAGCTGGGGCCAAGCCGCACGTTCGTCCGGGCGGGGACCGCGCTCTTGGGCGGCGTGAAGTCCTTCTTTTCGATCCTCAGGACCTCTTCCTTGCCGACGGTGACCTTGCCGCTGGCGGTCTCAATCTCGTATTTGTCGCCCTTTTCAACGACCTTGCCCTCGAGCTTGCCGCCACTCTTCAGGTGGACGATGTCCCCGAACGCGGGGTTGCAAAGGACGAGGAGTACGACCAGAGACCGCATCTTCCACCCCTCCAGTGAAGACGCCATTCTAGGCCGTGGGTATGGACCCGTTCAAGGCTTCCCGCAGGGACATGGGCCGGAGCGGGCGAATCCGGTGAGGGCGTGCGTCTCGAGCTCCCAGCCGAAGTACAGGGTCGTGGGGAGCCGGGGATCATCGTAGCGGTAGACCATGGCGGACACGCTGTCGGCGATGCGAAAGGGCGCGGAAAAATCGGACATCGAGTCCTCGATCGGAGCCTTGCTGCGGACCAGGTCGTACCGGACGTCCAGGATCAGGGGGATTTCGCCGCAGGGGTGAGGAACCGAAACGGCATGACGAGCAGGGCCGAGGCGGGCCTGGATCTTCCACTCGCCCCTCGGATCCAGGGCGCTACGGTTCTTCAGGCAGCCCGCCAGCTGGACGGGGTCGTCGAAGTACCAGGTCCGGTCCGCGGCGTTGAAGAGCTGGAACCACCGGTGGTGGTCGGTGAGGGTCAGGGTCCGGCGGTTCACGGTGATTTCCACGGGATGGACGCATGGGCCGCAGGTGGGGCAGGAGTGCGTCACCTCGGAAGGGATGAGTCGGGCGAGGATCGGGTCGGCCGGAGGGTCGGGGTCGACGGGCGTGAGCGAACCCCCGTAGTAGATCGGGGGCTTCCCCAGGCGGACGTTCAGGATGAAGACCACGATCAGCAGACCCATGGCCGCGAAGAGGACCGTGATCAGCGCGGGCTTCATCACTCTGCTCGGAACTTCCTGAAGCGTTCGAGGTTCTCCGGCGTCACCGAGGGGCGGAGTTTCGCGAGCACCTTCTCGAAGTCGATCTCGGAAAGGGGAGGGTTCTCG
>Ga0222749_10001102_pt1 | contig 14302 bp, 13 predicted proteins | sample IncBWH2Mmetat_FD_197234 | JGI IMG/M metagenome (GOLD analysis project Ga0222749, IMG submission 197234) | Metatranscriptome of lab incubated forest soil microbial communities from Barre Woods Harvard Forest LTER site, Petersham... | ecosystem: Environmental > Terrestrial > Soil > Temperate... | reverse complement strand
GTTATTCTGTATACGAGCCGGCAAGCCTGGGGAATCGCATGAGGCGCAGCGCCGACGTCAACCGCGAATGCAGGAGTGAACATGAAGGCGCGCGTCCTCGCGCGTGCAGGAGTGAATTAAAATTGGGCAGACTAAGAAAACTCGTCTCCGGAACCACCGGCTCAGAGATCGCCGAAGCCGCCCTGGTCCTGCCCATTTTCTTCATGCTGATGCTCGGCATCTACTGGTTCGGCCGCGCCTTCAACGTCTACGCCACCATCAATCATGCCGCCCGCGAGGGAGCCCGATTCGCTACAGCGCAAACCTGCGCCAACTGCGGCGGCAGTTCCAATACACCGCCAACGGTTGATTCGGTTGCCGCGCAAGTCAAGCAGTCCCTCCAGGCTTCCAGCCTCGATCCGACCCAGGTCAGCCACCTGACAGGCATTACTCGCCCGGCGTGCAACCCGGGGTCTCCCGCGGTGTCTTGCTCGGTGCCTGCGGCGGATCCTCACGTTTGTGTCTACTACAATGTGCAACTGCAACCCGCCGCTAGCTCTGCCGGGTCCGGCGCGCCGGCCTGCGGGGTTTCGGTTCAGTTCCAATATCCCTATCAATTCTTCCTGCCGTTCACTTCTATCAATATGCAGAAAATAATGCTCAACGCCGGAGTGCAGATGACAGGAGAATACTAAAACGCGTGTTCAGCGGAAATAAACTCGGTGCGCTGCTCTGGTCGCATCGCTCTCCGTTTCGGGATACGGAGGCCGCCGCCATCATGGAATTCGCCGTTGCTCTCCCGCTGCTGGTGGTTCTAGTCGTGGGAATCTTCGACTTCGGCGGAGCCTTCAATCTGAAGCAGGAACTCAACAACGCGGCCCGCGAAGGCGCTCGTTTCGGAGCGGCCCAGCCCAGCAACGACATAACACCTACCAACCTCAAGCCCCCGTCTGTTGATGCAATACGCTTCCTTGTCGACTCCTATCTGCAAACAGCCCACATCAATGACTGCGGTCTCAGCGCTATTTCTGAGCCACCTCAGGGCGGGGGAGTGTCGTGGACGTACAACGCCTCAACCGGATGCGCAGGGGGTGGGCTTAGCCTGACCATAAGTCGCGCGATCCTTATACAGGTGGCAGTCGGAGGGCAACAGGTATGGATGGTCTGCACCACCGTCAATATCTCTTACCCGTATCAATGGCACTTCAATAACGTCATCCAGTTGCTCGTCCCCGGAGCCAACTACTCTTATCTCGGGAACATTCAAAGCAACGCTACTGCCGTTAACATGAATTGAGGGTGCTGATGGAAGGGAACATTCGTTCACGACGACGCCACCACCAACGGGGCCAGACCATCATATTGGTCGCTATCTCGTTGGTGAGCCTGCTGGCGATGGCCGCATTGGCGATTGATGTTGTGACCCTGTACGCGGCCCGCAGCGAGATTCAACGAGCCGCCGACGCCGCAGCCCTGGCCGGCGCTAAAGCAATCGCAGATTCTGGTATCACCACGCTTTTAGTTACGACCCCGAATTTCGCGGCCGTGCAATCCTGGGCACCGACTGTGGCGACTAACGAGATTAACGCGGTGCTACAGAAGAATCTGGTTGGCGGGGTCGCGCCTTCGCTGGCTTCGGGGTCGCCCTCCTTCACCTGGTCCCAAGGCAATCCGCAGGTCACCGTGAAATTGAGCAGTTCCAATCTGCCGACATTTTTCTCCAAAATCTGGGGAGGCACCGCCACCGTCGTCGCCGCCACCGCGACCGCCGAAGCCTACAATCCGGCCAACCTACAGAATTTCACGCCAATCGCACCCAAGGCCGTGAAGCCATGGCTGGTCGCCAACGCCGACCCCAATAACGGAGGCACTCCGTTCATTAACCCCTCCACCGGAGCTATTCAGTCTGGCAACCCAGGCGATCAGTTCTCCCTGACGTCTGATTGCACAGGTTCCTCCATCCCCTGCGCCTTGATCGACAATCCTCCGGGAATGAAAAACTCCGGTGCTTATATTGCGGTCGAGTATGTCCCCGCGCTGGTTACTGCTCCTGGCTCTCCTAACCCGAACGTCTGCCCCAACATCTGCACGGGAGCGACCGACTACGAGCAGAGTATCGAGTGCGCCGATGTCACAACCTCGTATCAGGTTCTTTCGTGTGGGGGCGGCGCCTCCAATCTGCAATGGGCCAACTCCATCAACCCGGGCGGATTGACGGGCTTAAGCGCCTTGGGAGCCGAATGTCTCATTAACGCGTCAACGCATGGCAACAACAAAGGCCAGGACAAGCTCGACCCAAGCCCATGGCCCGATAATCCAATGCAGATCAAAGCCGAAAGCGGTCTACAGATCGGGAAGTTCGTCACGACCAGCAGTTCGATCGTCACCATTCCGATCATCGACACGCCGCCTGCCGGGATCCCTCCCACCGGCGGAAACGTCACCGTGGTCGGCTTCCTACAGGCATTCATAGACGAGGTTCACGGTGGTGCCCACCCGGGCGATATCCAGGTCCATGTACTCAACATCGCCGGCTGCAGCAATAACTCGACCAACAGCGGCATAACTCCCGTGGTCGGTGGCTCCGGCACTTCGCCCATCCCCGTCCGCCTGATTACCCCTCCCTAGTCCGGTGTCGCGCGAGTTTACGCAGGCAAGCGCTTTCATCCCGAGCGAAGCGAACGATTTCTGCACTTTGACTGCAGCGCCAATCCCGACCCATTGAGCAGAACGACCGGTGCGACTTCGCACCACGAACCCGCTGCCTACTTCGTCAGCGGCTGCAGAATTCCCCCCAGAACATCGGCTCCCTCGCTGCGCTCCAGATGCGGATTCCTGATCCCATCGTGATACGCAATCGAGTAGGTCTTGAAGAACTTCGCATTCTCTACCAACAAATCGATCGTCTGCTTGCTGTCTTTCGACGCCCGCAGCACATCCTGTAAAACTTCCCTCGACCAGGCTCGCCCATTGATTGCCACCAGCTTCATTCCCGGACCAATCCCAACCGCATACGCCGGCGAGCCATAAATTACGTCCGAGAACCGCCCGTCTTCTTTGACTACAAACCCAAGCGAGTAAGAAGCGTCCACCGACTTGCGCAGTTTCTCCCCGGTGCGAATGAACACGTTAGGCTGCTCGTTGTACACCACGCGCCATCCGCCCCGTTCGATACCGCCAAGTGGCGCCCGAGGATTCGTCGAGTTCACCCGCTCCTTCAAAAGCCCAGCCCAGTCGTAAGCCACAACCTGATTCAGCGCCCGCACCAAATCATCAAACGTGTACGGCACAACGTTCGGAGGACCGCTTTCGCCCCCATAGAAAAGCTTGCAGAAATCATCCAGCGACTTCTGCCCGTGGCTCTGCTGCCGGATCGTCGTATCCACCTCCAGCCAGATCAATGCCCCCTCCGGATAGTAATCCAGCCCCCGCCGCCAACTCTGCCACTCCGGCCCCTGCATCCGCAAAATCTGCACCGACCGCGCCGTGTCCTCAAGCGGACGCCACGCCCGCCCCGCCCGATGGTCAAGCATCGCCCCCGTTTCCGCCAACGATTCACGATATTGTTCCGGCGTCCACAGCCCGGAGCGCGCCGTCAGCACCTCCCCAAGATATTCCGTCAACCCCTCATATACCCAAAGTAGATCGCCTAACATCGGATCCTGATAATTCCGCGTCGCTAACCCCGCCGGCCGCCGGTGCTTCCCATTCCACAAATGCGTAAATTCGTGCGGCAGCAGGCCAGCTTCCATCAGGTGCAGATCCGAATCCGTGAGCGTGCGCTCACCCACGCTGTTGTCGCTCGACTGGTGATGCTCCACCGCGTGATGCCCAGCCTCATCGCTGAGCGTCAGCAGAAAGTGATATTCAAGATAATGCCGCGCCCCGAATAAAGCCCCAGTCTCCGCCACCAGCTTGCGGTACGCCGCCTCGTCCGCGGGCGTCATCGCCAACCCGGCATCGCTCTCGCTGACCATATCGATAACGTGCACTGGCGTTTCTCCCGGCTTCGTCAGCTCGATCTTGCGATAGTGATCGCCGGCGATGAGTGGAGAATCAATCAGAGTGGTCAATGAGACCGGCCTGAATCCGATGAATTCGTTCGTACCACCCTTTGTGACAGCAGCAACCGGCAGTGCTGTCCCGAATTTCCAGCCTTGTGGTGGAGTGACCGACGCCGTAACCTGCACCGCATCCGAACTCACTCCCTGCGGATAAAGCACCACCTGATTCCAGTTCAAGTCGAGAACATTCGTAGTCGCCGACGGACCGCTCGCACCCGCGCTGCCGTCGTTGGTAATGGTGTCGAGCGAAACCTGCAACTCGCTCGCGCCCCCGGGCACGTCAACATGAAACGCGTACATGTCCACAGGATCGCGTTGCCACGCCAGCGTCTGCCCGCCAGCCTCCATCTTCACGCCGGTAACATTCGCAATCGGTCCCGCAGGACGATGATTGCCAGGAATCCATTCCGGATAAACCAGCGTAAGCGGACCCGCCTTCACCGCAATCGTCAGCCGCGAGTGATAGATATTGCGAAACGCGTCGCTCAGATCGACCGACAGTTGCATCGACTGAGCGCCAGCAAGGTTGGACAGAAATGAAAGAAGCAGACAGAAACAAGCTGCAAAAAAGAGACGGCGCAAGTGAAGCTCCTCTCCAGCAAAAACTCAGGTGAGCTTAACGGACCCGCTACCGCCGGCGCAACTGGGATGAAATCGCGGACTACGGTTTGGCCGCGGCCTCCAGTTGCGAATCGGTGGCGCCCCCTTCTCGCGAGCGCCGGACGGCGCAATCTGTTTCTTATAAGGGTGTGGAGAAAAAACCTGCTTTTGGGTGGTGGAGCGCTTCCTGTGTGCGTGAGAACTCGTTTTCAGGCAGCTCGGTGGGACGAACTGGGCCACAGTTTGCTGAAAAAACCAGCGATTCGTATCAGGGCTCGCCTTTAGGCGTGCCGTAACCAGCGCCTTTTCCACGACGCCTTCAGGCGCTGGAGGCCGAGAACCGGAGTTTTTCAGCAAACACTCTAATGTGCCATCCCACAAATTCGCGAAATAACCCTGTCATCCCGACGCGAAAATAACCCTGTCATGCCGACCGAAGCGAAGCGGAGTGGAGGGACCTTGTGTTTTCAGCGGCTTTCATTTTGATCAGGCCGCCTCCATATCCGGCTTATTTCCGGGACACCACACTAGCCGCTGAGGTAACAGAGTCGATGCCGAACAGTTCCATCCCCCTGCTCAGCCAGCCCGAGAAGAACCATCCCTCGGTGGTCATGCAGGTTCTGAAGCGTTGCGCGCATTAGGTCTAGGAATCTGTCTGCAAAAAACCTGATGTGCACTTTGTTGCACAATCTTATTCCCGCCCGATTGGGTCCATTTGTCTTGACAGCAAAACGTTTCCGGGGCATGATTCCGACCACTGAACCTTGGAAGAGCTTCCCCAGTTCGGATCTACACCGACATCAACAATTGCCAGCTGCCCGCGGTAAGCTGGGTCATTCCGGACAGAAAATGGTCCGACCACGCCACCGAAAGCGACGGCTCCGGACCTTACTATGTGGCCAACATTGTGAACGGCATCGGCTGGAGCACTTGTACGGACAATGTCGGAGGCGTGCAGGTTCCGTACTGGAACGACACCGCCATCTTTATCCTCTGGGATGATTGGGGCGGCTGGTTCGACCACGTCCCGCCGTTCCAGGTCGTGAGTCCGCGGAACTGCAATCAGTGGGGCTGCAATTATGTCTACGGCTTCCGGGTGCCGTTGTTGGTGGTATCGGCTTACACCCCGGCGGGCTATGTTTCCGGCGGGATTTCTGGCCCTCCCGTTTATCCGCCCCCACCCAATGTGACACACGATTTCGGCAGCATTCTGCGTTTCATCGAGAAGAACTTCAACCTGCCGCTTGGAGGAATTGATTCCCCTTATCCCTTTGCGGACGCCTTCGCCCCTGATGCAAACGCACCCGGAGGATCGCTCGCTGACTTCTTCCCAATTTCGTCTAAAACGCCCCGTCCCTTTCAGGGGATCCCCGTGGATCCGCTCCACGGCCAAAGTTACTTCCAGAACTACTTCTCCGTGACCAACCCGAGCGAGACACCGGATGGCCCGGATGCCGATGACGACTAGGTGAGATGATTGAAAATGCTAAGTGCAATGTCGCTGAGGAAACTGGGTTTGGCCCGAGACACGCAGCTGGCACAGGATTGGCTAAGTTTGCTGCTAACTTCTCAAAGCGATGCGCGTGGTTATCGCAGCGGCGGGATCAGTTATGAGTAGACTGGCGCTCGCATTTGCGCTCCTTGCAATCGTATCTACCCCCGCTGCAAGTGCCGCGGCCGTTGTCAAGTACAAAGTCCTGTACGATTTCGCGGGGGGAAGCGACGGGGGTGGGCTGTTCGCAGCCGTAACAGTTGATGCCGAGGGAAACCTATATGGCATGACCAGCGGAGGGGGCACGTACGGACAAGGTACCGTTTTCAAACTGACACGCTCTGCAGGCGGCAAGTGGACGGAACGTGTGCTGCACAGCTTTTACTATCGCAAGGACGGAAATGGGCCGATGGGTAACCTCATTCTGGATGCTGCGGGAAACCTCTATGGTGTGGTAGGAAGCGGCGGCCCGAATGGCGCTGGCACGGCCTTTGAGTTGTCGCCTTCGCGAAACGGCACCTGGGTGGAGACCAAGCTTTACAGTTTTTGTTCCGCTACGCAGTGCACCGACGGAAGCGGCCCTACGGCGGGTCTGATCCAGGACACCGCAGGCAATCTCTATGGCACCACGCAGGGCGGCGGGAAATACGGGGTGGGCGGGGTGTTTGAGTTGACGCCTGTGTCAGACGGCTGGACAGAAAGCGTCTTGTACAGCTTCTGCTTCAACGTCAACCCTTGCACAGATGGAGACGACCCGTATGCCGGTGTAAGCTGGGATTCGGCTGGTAACCTTTATGGTACAACCAAGTACGGTGGCAAGAGTTCACCGGATTATGGTACCGCGTTCGAGATGAAGCACAAGCAGGACGGGACCTGGCAACATCGGCTGCTACATAGCTTCCCCGCCTTCCCGCGAGACGGAAGGCTTCCCTATGCCGGACTGGCTGTGGATAAGTCGGGGAGCCTCTACGGGGCAACGTTGCAAGGCGGCGGCTCCGGCTGCGAAACGGGTTGCGGTACCGTATTCAAACTGACGCACAATCCGGTGGCCGGCTGGAAGGAGAGCGTGCTTTACCGTTTTCCGCAACCCGAAGATGGTGCCGGTCCCGCCAGCACTCTGACGCTGGATCAAGCAGGCGATCTCTATGGGACAGCCTCTGGCGGAACCGGATGCAATGGCGGTTGCGGGGTGGTGTTTAAACTGACGCCGGGCTCAAACGGAAAGTGGCAGTACAGCGTGGTCCACAAGTTCAACGGCCAGGACGGAGCCTACCCCAACGGCAGCGTGATCGTCGACTCAAAAGGCAATCTCTATGGCACAACCGAGCTCGGAGGCACGGGTGGCTACGGCGTAGTTTTCGAGATCACCCCGTGAGCATTCTTTCCACCATTCCGCAAAATCCGGTGCCCATCTATACCGACATCGCCAACTGCCAATTGCCAGCGGTAAGTTGGGTCATCCCGGACAAAAAATGGTCCGACCACGCCACCGAAAGCGACGGGTCCGGACCTTACTACGTGGCCAACATCGTGAACGGCATCGGCTGGAGCACCTGTACCGATACAGTCGGAAGCGCGCAGGTTCCCTACTGGCAAGACACGGTCATCTTTATCCTCTGGGATGATTGGGGCGGCTGGTTCGACCATGTCCCGCCCTTCCAACTGGGCGGGCAGGGCAATGGCTGGGGCAAAAGTTATACTTACGGTTTCCGCGTGCCGTTCCTGGTGGTTTCAGCGTATACGCCAGCGGGTTACGTTTCTGGGGCAATTTCTGGCACTCCCACCTATCCGCCTCCCCCCAATGTGACTCATGACTTCGGCAGCATTTTGCGGTTCATCGAGAAGAACTTCAGCCTTCAGCTTGGAGGAATTGATCCACTCTATCCGTTTGCAGACGGCTTCGCACCCGACGCCAACGCACCTGGAGGATCCCTTGCCGACTTCTTCCCCATTCCGGCCAATAACCCGCGTGTATTTCAGGGGATCCCGATCGATCCGCGATACGGACAAAGCTACTTCCAAAATTACTTCACGGTCACGAACCCGAGCGACACCCCGGACGGTCCGGACGCAGATGATGACTAAGCCCTCTATAGGTTGGCGTAGCATCTGCGATGGTGGTGCCCAAGTCGATCTTAGGCAGCGTGAGCGGTCGCACGCGGCAGTGCTGATACTTGTGAGTGCCGTCACATTGGCTGTGGTCCTGTCGGCCACCGACGCCTGGGCGGCACCAAAATACAAGGTACTACATTCTTTCAGCACAGGGAACGGGGGCGGGGGGCTGTGGGGCAGCTTAACCCTCGACTCGAAGGACAACATCTATGGAACGACCATTGGCGGCGGTGTCCACAATGGCGGTACTGTCTTTGAGTTGAGCCATTCCGCAGGTGGTCGCTGGCGAGAGGCAGTACTGCATAGTTTCAATTATCGCAAAGATGGAAACGCACCCTTTGGTGGTCCGATCTTCGACTCGCTAGGTAACCTCTACGGACCACTCAGCACCGGGGGGACTTACCAAGCCGGTGCCGTCTTTGAGCTAACCCCAGGGTCGGCGGGTTGGAAAGAAACTATTCTCCATAGCTTCTGTGCCACGCAGCACTGTGGCGATGGAAGCGGACCCTTCTCAGGGTTGACCTTGGATGTGGACGGCAATGTCTATGGAACGACGTTTGGAGGAGGTCAGTACGGTGGGGGTGCGGTGTTCGAACTGGCACATAGTTCCAAAGGCTGGACAGAAGACGTGCTCTACAGTTTTTGCCCCAAGGTACCTTGTGTTGACGGAGACGCCCCGTATGCGGGATTGACTTGGGACACCGCTGGCAACCTTTATGGCACTACCGAGTTAGGTGGCAAGGATTCTCCAGACTACGGGACCGTATTCGAGCTGGAACACAAGCCGGACGGCACCTGGCAACACATTCTTCTGCATAGCTTCCCCTCCTTTCCTGGGGACGGTGAGGTTGTCTATGCCGGCCTCGTGTTCGATAGCGCGGGCAATCTTTATGGCGCAACCCAGGGAGGAGGCGGCCATCTCTGCGGCTCCGCCACCTGTGGCACGGTGTTCAAGCTGAGCCCTCAAACCAACGGCCAGTGGAAAGAGACCATCTTGTACCGCTTCCCAAAGCCTATCAATGGCAATTCACCGGGGGCCAGCCTGGTGTTTGATCAGGCCGGCAATCTCTACGGCACCACGGCGCTGGGCGGGAACACCGCCTGCGCCAACGGCTGCGGCGTGGTTTTCAAGCTGACGCCCGGCTCCAACGGGACCTGGAAGTACAGCGTGCTGCACCGCTTCACTGGCAGCGACGGAGCCAACCCCGCCGCCGCCCTCATCCTCGACCAGAAAGGCAATCTCTACGGTACCACCACGCTCGGCGGCGCAGGTGGCTACGGGGTGGTGTTCGAGATTACGCCATGAGTATTCTTTCCACCGTCGCGCAAGATCCGTGCCCATCTATTCCGACATCGCCAACTGCAACCTGGCGTTCGCTGACTTTTTCCCCCATCTCACCCAAAAACCCGCGTGTGTTCCAGGGGATCCCTGTGGATCTGCTCCACGGCGACAGTTACTTCCAGAATTACTTCTCCGTGACCAACCCGAGTGAAACCCCGGACGGTCCTGATGCCGACGATGATTAAACGGAGCTGTGTGGTGCCGATTAAGCGATTGCCGCCTGCTTTGATCAAGGTTGCGGCGGCCTTGGCCTTGCTGGCGGTGACGGCCGCATCGGCAGCTCCCAAGTACAAGGTTTTGCACGCTTTTGGTAAGGGCAAAGACGGGGGCGGCGTGTTTGGCGGGCTGGTCGCAGACAAGAAGGGCAACCTGTATGGAACAACCAGCGGCGGTGGTTTTTACAATCTGGGCACGGTTTTCGAGCTGAGCCCAAAACCTGATGGCCGATGGACGGAGAGCGTAATACACAACTTCGATGGTAGCGAAGGGGCCTTGCCACAGGGGGGCTTGGTGCTAGATCCAGCAGGGAATCTCTATGGTGCAGCCGCTAGCGGTGGCCCTAACGGAGTCGGCACGGTTTATAAAATGACGCATGAATCGGGCGGTTGGACCTTGAGCGTGCTGGACGACCACGGATCGGGCGCTGAGTTGATCCTGGACAAGGCAGGCAATCTCTATGGACCTATCGGCCCCGGCAAGTATGGCAACGGCGCGATCACCGAGATTGTCCGCGGTTCCAGGGCCTGGACAGCAACTGTGCTTTACAGTTTTTGCCCCAAGGCTCCCTGTGTTGACGGAGACGCTCCGTACGCTGGGTTGACTTGGGACGCAGCTGGCAACCTTTATGGCACAACCGAATTCGGTGGCAAGGGGTCGCCGGACTACGGCACTGCGTTCGATCTGAAACCAAAGCCGGACGGGACCTGGCAACACATTCTTCTGCATAGCTTCCCTTCGTTCCCGGGCGACGGCGAAGTTGTGTATGCCGGACTGGTGCTTGACGGCGCGGGCAATCTTTACGGCGCGACCAACAGCGGCGGCGGCCATCTCTGCGGCCAAACCAGCACCTGCGGCACCGTGTTCAAGTTGAGCCGCAATTCAAACGGTCGTTGGAAGGAGACCATCCTGTACCGGTTTCCCAATCCGTCTGAGGGCAATTCTCCCGGCGCCAGCCTGGTGTTTGACCAAGCCGGCAATCTTTACGGGACGGGAGCCGGCGGCGGGATCAACGCCTGCGCCAACGGCTGCGGTGTGGTCTTCAAGCTGACGCCCGGCTCCAACGGAACCTGGAAGTACAGCGTACTGCACCGCTTCACCGGCAGCGACGGAGCCGACCCCGCCGCCGCCCTCATCCTCGACCAAAAAGGCAATCTCTACGGTACCACCACGCTCGGCGGCCCAGGCGGCTACGGCGTGGTCTTCGAGATCACCCCATAGCGGTCACCCATTTTTCCCTTGACCCGGGCGCTCCAAAGCGGCTAACATAATGACAGATTGATTTGCTGTTTGATAACAGCAGAGTCCAGCAGTTCTTTGACAATTTTGAGTTTCCCGCGGGTCCAGCCGCCAACCGGCCCAGAACGCGGTAACTCCTTTAGAAGGGATATTTTAGCGGGTATCCCCCAAGCGCCTACCTGTTTTCATACACTTAGGACGCAGGAAGTCAGGGTATCCCTCCCGTAACTCCTTTAAAAGGGATATTTTACGAGGGTATCTCCAAAGCAAAGCCTTTGTTTTCATAGATCTGGCAGGAAAATGCATTTTTTGGGGTATATACCCAGTACTCAGTGGTAAACATCGAGGCAGGTGTTTACCTAAGAGTAACTAGCCGGTGGCGGGCGGATTGACCCCGCAAATCCCTGTTACTTGTCCAGATCGATGACCGGAGGCTGCGCCCGCGCTGAAGACTTCTCGATCTCGGCCAGGCCCTTCTTGGCCAGTTCGATCTCGTCCGGGTCTTTCGCCAGGTGGAGATAGAGCTGCATATGTTCGGACGCCGCCTGAAAATTCTGCTTCTGCAGCAGAATCACGGCGACCACGTATTGCAGCCTCGGAATCTGATGCGCGTCGTCCACGCGGATTCCCTGCAACGCGCTTTTTTCCGCATCCTCAAAATTCTTCAGGCGGTAATTGGCCACCGCGCAATCGTAATAAGCGTCCGGAAAATTGACCGGGTTCAAGGCCAGCAGCTTCCCCGTAATGTCAATCACACCGTGCCAGTCGCTGGCGAACATGGCGAGCTGCGCCAGTCCGTCATAGGGATTCACATACTTCGGATCCGCTGCCACCGACTGCTCGAAGGAGTGCTTGGCCAACTGTGGATCACGGTTGGTCTTGCTCAGCAGTTGCATCCGCCCCAGCTGATACCACGCCGTCGCATATCGAGGATAGATCTGAACCGCTTTCTCGAGCGACTTCAGCGCCTCGTCCAACTTGCCCTTTTTCTCCAGCACGAGTGCCTTCTCGAAAGCTTTCTTGGCCGCAGGGGGCGCCAACGCGCTGGTCACACTGATGCTGGTGCCGTCCACGTGGGCCAACCGATGCAGCGGGACTCGGCCCACCTCGATGCTGTTCATCAGAGATCCCCGGCTGCCGAGTTCCACGGGTTGGGAAGTAAAGCCTGCCAGTTCTGCCTGTAGCTGACACTGCCCCAAATCTCTCGAACTCTCTCCGCTCAACCTGTCGCCCGCGTTCGAGCTGCTGGCATCGCTAACCGCGGCAATGGAACCCAGCCGGGAATCCCCAAATTGAAAACTGAAGCCCCCATGGCTATCGCTGTAGGCTTCGTTGTGCTTCTGACCCCGGCAGATGGTTTGAATGATCACGGGTTCGGTCAACTCGGTTCCGTCGTCGAGCACAACCTGGCCTGAAACGAAAATGGATGTCGGCGCAGAAGCGGGAACGTTAATCCCGTTGGTCGGAAAAGTCGGCGAAGACCCATTCAACCCCGGCGAACCAGTGGACGGTCTGCCGCCTCCGGAGCGACCTTGGGCAAACGCAGAGGAGGTCAACGCGAAGATGAGGAGAGCACATCGAAAAAGCGGGGTTTTCATGACACGCCCCCAGGGTCCGTTAACGGAGTATATGCCTTTTGATGAGCGGTCGAGACACTTATGTCACGTTTGTCATCAAAATTTTACAAATGAAATCGCCAATTAGCCCCTTGGCCGCCACCACATGAACCGCCCCAGGAATATCGGGATCCGCAGCCGAAGGTTCAATCGTGGCCCTTCTTCTGGGCGCTCTTTTGCGGCGCCTTTCGGGTACTAAAGTTTTCTGTCTTCGAAGACGATATTCCTAAAAGATGAGCAGTCGTCGATCCGGGACCACAGCGAATATGGCGACGAGCATCTGAGGAGCGTCCTTGTGAAGGCTTTAATCGCTGAAGACGAACCGCTTTTCCGCAAACTGCTGGTGGAGTTGCTGACCCCCGAGTTCGATCTGACCGTAACCGAAGACGGCACCACGGCGCTGGCACGTCTCCAGGAAGAGAATGGACCCGTTCTCGCCGTCCTCGACTGGGTGATGCCGGCAATGACCGGCCTCGACGTTTGCCGGCAGTTGCGAGCCGATCGACGAACCGCGGGCATTTACGTGATTCTGCTCACTGCACGAAACAGTTCTGCAGACATTGTTGCAGGGCTTCGAGCCGGAGCGGATGACTACGTCACCAAACCCGTTCAGGCGGAGGAACTTCGTGCACGGGTACAACTCGGGTGCCGGATCATCGAACTGGGGGCCACGCTCAAAATCGAGGTTGGAGCACTGGCGGTTGCCCTCGCCCGCGAGAAGCTGCTGCTGAACCGGCTGGCCCTGGTCCCACAGCGCACGTCAAGGCGCGAACCGAAGAAAGGGATTCCCTCCCTGGTTTAAATTTTGCAGAAACTTGTAGGCCTTTGTCGTATGGCCGCTAAGATGGCCCAAGGGGCGGCGGCCAAAGGCCCTAGCAACTAACAGAGGCGATGTTCACGTCGGGCGGCTCGCAAGGGCCTCCTGTTCCGTCGCCTTGGAAACAAATAAGGTCGCGGGAGAATTCTGGGAGCTCTTACCCCTTTAGCGAGCCATCCGTCGTGGATCGGCGCAGTCGTAGCGAACTCATCTACGTAACGGCAATATACGATCAAGAATCACCTGATCGGTGCATGAGACCGTGACGCAGGCGTATGCGGCCCAATCCCGTCGAGGGATTAACTCAGAAAGACCTGTCAAACCTTTCATCGCTGCCTGTTACTTCTATCAGTTGTTAACGCCCTGCGAGTGAGTTCAACTTCCTTATTGCTCGGACCAACTTTTCACGGCCGCAGAAGAAGTGAATGCGAAGGCCCATGAGTGGGAAAAGGTCACAAGGGAACGCCCACTAGCAGAAGTGGGAGTCGCTTTCTCTTAATGACGAGCGTCAAATTCAAATTTCGTGGTACGGAGGAATTACAGATGGCCGTTCGAACCAGACTTCCAATTGCCTTTCTCGCTATCATTTTGGGCTGCTCTTCAGGACTGCTGGCACAACAGAAAGGGCAATACGTGCCTGGGCAGTATGGTCTGAATGCGGGTATCGCGCCCGATCCCGGATTCACCTTTGCCAGCCTGACGATCAATTACTCCGCCGATTCCCTGAAAAATTCATCCGGAAACTCGGTCGCGGGGGTCACGGGAACCTATGGGTTCTGGGCGGTGGAAAACATTTTCTATTACGTGCCGGCACATAAGATTCTC
>Ga0222749_10001100_pt1 | contig 14305 bp, 10 predicted proteins | sample IncBWH2Mmetat_FD_197234 | JGI IMG/M metagenome (GOLD analysis project Ga0222749, IMG submission 197234) | Metatranscriptome of lab incubated forest soil microbial communities from Barre Woods Harvard Forest LTER site, Petersham... | ecosystem: Environmental > Terrestrial > Soil > Temperate... | reverse complement strand
AGCTCTTCCAACCCTAAACTGGTCCAATCCCATAACGATTCCTACATCCCAGTCCCGTGTGCTTACAGTCGGATATAAGCGCTGAGGGCCTGTAGAAAGCTCCCCGCGGCAAACCAACAAGACAATAAGTGGGATAAACTGTAAGACTCAGGCTTAGATCGAGCCATAACCGACCGCGAATACCCCATTAATTGCCTCTCAAGTGGGCTAAACTATTTATTGTTTTAGAATTACAACATGTCAGTCCTTAGTTTTCCACAGTGTTCCTGCAGGAACACTTCTCTGCTTTTACACTTTACAGCAAGAAAGGTAGCGAGGGCACAAATGTTCTTGCAGGAACATTTCTATCAGTGAGTTCTTATTCGTGACTGGCTCTCTCGGGAGGGCCGGTCGCAACTGCCAATCCGAAGAAGTGTTCCTGTAGGAACACGCAGACCGAAATCTTCCACCGCGACGCGGGGTCGCATGTCGTGTGATCCCGGTCGTCCTCTGTGCCCTGTCCCTAGCCGCGCACGAGTGTCCTGCGGCAACACTTTGCTGGTTTCGAATCGATGAAATGTTCCTAGAGGAACATTTGTACTGGTTTTGCACATCAATTCCCCTGTTTGCACAACACTTATCAATTGAATTGATCTCTGAAGAGAAGTATGCTGCGGGTGGCTCTGCTTCTCCTAACAATTCCATGGGACGTGTAATCGCTGTTGCCAACCAGAAGGGTGGCGTCGGTAAGACTACGACTGCCATCAACCTGGCCGCTTCCTTTGCGGCTGCTGAAGTAAACACACTGCTCGTCGATTGCGATCCGCAGTCGAATGCCACCAGCGGCTTAGGGTTCGCGAAAGATCCTGAGCGCGTCAGCTCCTATCACCTCCTGATGGGGGCGGCTACTGGTCAAGAGGCAGTGCTCCCCACAGAGCTCGAGCAGCTCTGGCTGATTCCATCGCACAAGAACCTGATTGGCGCAAACCTTGAACTGGTTGACGCTGACCGGCGCGAGTTCAGGATGCGCGACGCGATCGCGCCACTGCGCGATCGCTTTCAGTTCATCGTGCTGGACTGTCCTCCAGCGCTCGACCTGCTCACGCTGAACGCGCTGGTTGCTGCTGATGCTGTGCTGATTCCTATGCAGGGCGAGTACTTTGCGCTGGAAGGTATCAGCGAGTTGCTGGATACGATTGAGCGGATACGTGCCGCACTGAATCCTGCGCTGGAGATCGAGGGCGTGGTGCTGACGATGTTTGATAAGCGCGCGAACCTGGCGCAGCAGGTGATGACTGAGTTGAAGAACTATTTTGGCGATAAGTTGTGCCACACGACTGTGCCGCGCAACATCAGGCTGGCCGAGGCGCCCAGCCATGGCAAGGCGGCGCTGGTCTACGATCCGCGATCGAAGGGCGCGGAGAGCTACATCAAGCTGGCGAAGGAGATTATTGAGAGACAGCCGGCGGCTGTAACGCCTCAGCCGGCAGAGAATCTGGCTGCGTCAGGGCAGGCTCCGGGCGTGGGACCTCAGGCGTCAGAAAAGCCGATCACCTCAGAAGGCACGGAAGAACACAGAGGGGACGCGGGCGTGGAGGAGATTGCGCCCGCGGAGATGGACAAGAGCGCCTAGTATATTGACGACCGTCTATATGCTAGATCGATGGATATCGATGTACAAAAACAGAAATGCGAAGGTCCTTCGGCCTGCGAAAGAAGGCAGGCCTCAGGATGACAAGAAAGAGGGGACGGATATCGTGACGACGGCTACGGCGGGGAATCTGGCGGGGCATCCGGAAAAGGATAAAGAGAAGGTCGAGAAGCGGCGGGCGCTGGGGAGAGGATTGGAGTCGTTATTGCCGGGGCCGCGGGTGGTGAGACCCGCGCAGACAAACAGTGCGCAGGATACGGCGAGCGCTGTCCCAGTTTCGAGAGCTACCACGGGGGCTGAAGCCCCGGGATCTGGGGGTTTTGACACGGCCCTGAAGGGCCGCTCTGCCACGGTGGCGAACGCAGTGGAACCGAATTCGGGGGCTCGAGCGACGCAGGCAGCCGAGCTTCGCTCGGCCGGACAGCCGATGGGGGCTGTCCCCACAAACCCTTCCAGCCTAGCGGGCGTCCCTGCAAACGCCTCCAGCGTGGCTACAAATTCCTCCGGCTTAGCGGCTGCGCACACTACTCCTTCACCGGGTGCACACCCAGCTACGCTGCCACCGGCTGTTCATGGTGCTACTGCTCTTGCAGAGTCGGCGATTGCTACCGGATCCGTTGACTACGATCCGTTCGGGGATGCGCCGAAGGGTGAAGTGATCGAGATCCAGGCTGTGGCGGATACACGAGTGCCTTCGAATCTGGTCGTAAACGTGGCCATCGCCGACGTCGACAAGAATCCGTTTCAGACGCGGTATGTGGACGATGACGATGCGCTCGAGGAGCTGGCGGATTCGATCAAAGCGAACGGGGTGGTGCAGCCGATCGTAGTGCGTCCTGCGACGGAGCAGGGGCGGTACATCCTGGTGATGGGTGAGCGTCGACTGCACGCCTCGAAGAAGGCCGGGAAGACGCACATTCCGGCCCTGGTGCGGCGAATTTCGGAGCAGCAGGCGGCTGAGATGACGATCATCGAAAACCTGCAGCGCGAAGATCTGAGCCCGCTGGAGCAGGCGCAGGCGTTCCGCGTCCTCAGCAGCCAGTTCAATCTGACGCAGCAGCAGATTTCCGAGCGGGTGGGTTTGTCCCGCGTTTCGGTGGCGAACTATATGCGTCTGCTGAAGCTGCCGCGGGAAGTCATGGAGATGCTGGCGGAGAAGCGTATCAATTTCTCACAGGCAAAAGAGCTTTTGAAACTGGGAGACAATGACCGGATCGCGGAAGCGGCACTGTATGCGGTGAAGAAGGGGATGAACATCGAACAGATCGAGATGCTGGTTCTGCGGATGGATGGGCTGCTCGATCCTCTGCCCGACATGCCGGGAGTGAAGAAAGAGAAAACCAGCGGCGGGGCGCGGTGGGTGGATCCGAATGTGCGGTCGGCGCAGGTGGATCTAGAGCGGTTGCTGGGAGTGCGGGTGCGGATTCGGGATCGCAAGGGTAAGGGAAAAATCGTGATTGAGTATTCGACGGTGGATGATTATGAGAGGGTGGTGGAGATGTTGAGGGGGAAGAAGTAGTAGGCAGTTGTCAGTTCTCAGTTGTCTAAGCGGCCGCCTGGTGGCCGCCTTTGTTTTTAGGGGATCAGGGTCGTTAATAGGTGGAGTGGGGAGTGATTGTCAGGCAGATTTGGTGGGTACGACGAGGGAAGGCTGGTGTGATTTTGGCTTCTGGGTGGGAGCTTCGGGTGGGCTACTGCTGTGGTTCCTTGAGCGGGGATGTAGATTGGTCCAAGTGTGACACCCCGCGAGGCTTCTTCCCTTAGGCGAGAGACAGCAGATTCCTCCTTGGCGCTGCGCGCTTCGTCGGAATGACATGGGGTTGGGGGTTAGGTTGATCGACGAGGATTCAGTGGTTGGGCGGAATGGTAAGCATGCGGCGGTTGGGTGGGTTCCGCCTCGCTTCGCTTTGGCGGGACGGGCGAGGCGCCCATCACCACATGGTCTTTAAAGTGCGGCCTGGAGATTTTGGGGTTGGGACGGGTCTTGATCGAGGGGGCTGGGGATTTCGACGGAGACTTTTGTGCCGTTGGAATCGGATTGGATTTCCATGGAGCCTTGAAATTGGCGGATGCGTTCGCGCATGCCGCGGATGCCGAGGCCGGATCCTCCAGAGCTGACTTGGCGGAGGCGTTCGGCGGACATGCCGGATCCGTTATCGCGGACCTCGGCCGTAACGTGAGCTTGCGAGCGCGACATGATGATCGAGGCTTTCGTTGCGCTGGCGTGGCGATGGATGTTGGTGAGGGCTTCCTGGATGAAACGGAAGAACACGAGTTCCAGATCGCGGGGAAGCCGCCCGAGATCGTCTGAGATTTCGACATCAATGTGTAGAGCGGTTCTTTCGGTGATGCCTCCGGCGTACCAGCTGATGGCAGCCTGCAATCCACTTTCGTCCAACAGCGGCGGATGAAGGAGGTAGGAGGTCGTGCGGATATCACTGTGGAGCTGGCGGACAGTCTCGCGGATTTGTTCGATGTCGGCAGCGAGTTCCGGGGAGGTCGAAGCCCTCTGGAGCAACTGGTCGACTTCAATGGCCAAAACGGCCAAGGACTGACCGGCGCAGTCGTGAAGTTCACGGGCAACGTGACGGCGCTCTTCGTCGCGAAGGCGCATGAGTTGCCAGGAGAGTTCCTGCAGCTCGCGAGTACGGGAACGGACCTGGTGGTCGAGGGATTGAGAGAGGCGGCGGAATTCTTCTTCTCTGGAGCGGAGAGCTTCGGCGGCGCGAACCTGCGCGGTGATATCGCGAGCGACCTTGGAGGCTCCGATGATGTTTCCGGCGGAGTCTTTGACTGGGGAGATGGTGAGGGAGACATCGACGAGAGAGCCATCTTTGCGGCGGCGCAGGGTCTGGAAGTGGTCGACGCGGTCACCGCGACAAATGCGCGCGATGATGCTGGACTCTTCGTTCCAGCGATCGCGTGGAATGATCAAAGTGATGTGCTTGCCTACGGCTTCTTCAGGGAGGTAACCGAATATCCGCTCGGCGCTCTTATTCCAACTGGTGATGATGCCGTCGAGGGTCTTGCTGACAATGGCGTCGTCGGAGGAGTCGACGATGGCGGCGAGCAGGGCGGTGCTGCGTTCGGCGCGTTTGCGGTCGGTGATCTCGCGGGCGACTTTGGAGGCGCCAACAATGCGTCCGGAGGAGTCGCGAACGGGGGAGATGGTGAGGGAAATATCGATGAGGGTGCCATCTTTGCGCTGGCGGACGGTGTCGAAATGCTCGATGCGTTCGCCGCGCCTGACGCGAGAGATGATGGTGTCTTCTTCGGGAAGGCGGTCTTTGGGGATGATGAGGGTGATGTGGGCGCCGATGGCTTCCTTAGAGGAATAGCCGAAGACGCGCCGGGCAGTGTTGTTCCAACTGGTGATGATGCCGTCGAGGTTCTTGCTGATAATGATGTCGTCGGAAGAGTCTACGATGGCGGCGAGCAGGTTGCTGGCTTGAGCGTTGGGGCCGCGCTCGAAGACTTGAAAGGCCGTGTCGGTGCGTTTGCTGTGACGATCTTCGAGGGTACGCTCGATGATGGGAACCAAGTTGCGGGCGAGATCGGACTTGCTGCAGAAGGCGCGTGCGCCGACCTCTGCGGCCTGGTGGGAGATGATTTTGGGATCGTTCTGGCTTACGAGGATGACGTCGACTCGTGGCCTCTCGCGGCGGAGGATGCGAGTGGCGTCGAGGCCGTTCATGCCGGGCATGCTGACGTCCATGAGGACGACGTCGGGGTTCGTAGCGCGGGCGAGTTCGACCGATTGCTGGCCGTCGCCGGCCTCACCGCAGATTTCCCAGCCTGAGTGGCGGGAGAGCATGGTGGAGATGACGCGGCGGACGCGGGCATCGTCATCGACTAGAAGAATTCTGGCCTGGGACATTTCTCTCGATCGCAACTTTCCCTCAGGAATACTCAAGACAACTTGACATTCTGACATTCATAGGAATAAAGCGGGCATCGGGAAAATTCCCCTAACGATGTAGGGGGTTTACAGTAGGCCCGGGAGTTAAGGAGTGGTTTTCAGGACGATTTCAGAGGAAGGATTGTAGACGGTGGAGTTGTTTACGCTGTTTGACTCCCCTGAAGAAAGCGAGAGGCTTTCGAGGGCGAGGGAGCAGATTCCTCCTGGGCGCTTCGCGCCTCGTGGGAATGACAAGGATGGTGGGGTTGGCGGAATGATAAGAGTTCGGCGGTTGGGGCGGTTCCGCCTTGCTTCGCTTCGGCGGGACGGGCGAGGCGCCCGTCGCCACATGGTTCATGATGGTCCATGATGGGTGAGTGTGGAGGGGGCGCTTGGCTTCGCCTACGCTGGACGGACGAATGCGTCCGTCCCAACACGAGGTGTTGCGCATTACTTTCGTTTGGGGGTGGTTACCTGAGGGGCCGGTGGCGGGGGGAATCTTTATTAATATCAGCGAAGCTGTCGGAACTGGGACGAAAGTGCGGGTCTCAGAGAGGGGCGTTCCGAATGAGGGTTTCGCGAGGTGTCTGGTGTATTTCGCTTGCTTGCCTGGTGTTGATCTGCGCGGGCTTCTGGTTGCATGATGGCGGGGCGCCAGCCAATCCGCCGAGCTTTGCAACTGCAAATCAAATCACACATGACGGTTTAGCCAAAACGGCGGTGCTGTCCGACGGGTCTGCGCTTTATGTGGCGGAGGAGAAGGACGGGCATCAGGTCATCTCCAAGATCGTTCCGGGCACGGGGGAGCAGTCAACGATTGCGACTCCGTTTGCCGATGTGCGGGCGATGGATGTATCACCGGATCACACGAGCCTGTTAGCGTCACCGGCGCACGCCGGGGCACGGAACCGTGAGCTGTGGACGATTCCGTTAAACAAAGTAGCCTCGACGCGGCTGGGGGGATTGGCAGCTGACGATGCGGCATGGTCGCCGAATGCGAAAGATCTGGTCTCGGTGAAAGGGAACGAGATCTGGATCACTTCGGCGAAAGGGACCAGCGCGAAGAAATTGGCAGCGGTGAAGGGGCGTCCGTTTAGTCCGCGGTTCTCGCCGGACGGACAGAAGATTCGATTCAGCGTGAGCGATGTGGAGACCAACACTTCGGTGCTGTGGGAAGTGGGGAGGGATGGATCGAGTCCCCACGAAATGCTGGCGGGATGGGACAAGGCGCACGCGGTGTGCTGTGGAGTTTGGAGCCAGGACGGGAAGTCGTACATCTTCCAGGCGACGCAGAGCTGGCCACCGATCACGACGTTGTGGGTTTTGGCGGAAAGCGGTGTCGAGCCGCAGCAGCTGACGGATGGTCCGATGTCGTTTGGGAACCCGTGGCCAGCGGAGAACGACAAGATATGGGCGCTGGGTGTAAAGCCGACGGCGGAACTGGTGAAGTACGATGCCGCGCACGAGAACTATGAGAAGGTTCTTTCCGGAATTTCGGCGACCGACATGGATTTTTCTCCGGATGGGAAGTGGGTGAGCTATGTGTTGATTCCGGACGGGACGATGTGGAGGAGCCAGGTGGATGGCAGCGAGAGGCTGCAGTTGACGTTCGCGCCAGAGCGGGCGGCACTGCCGCGTTGGGCTCCGAATGGCAAGCAGATCGCCTATGTGAGCAGCCGGACGGGACAACCTTCGCAGATCATGGTTATCGGACCGCAAGGAGGCAAGGCGACTCCGGTGTACGCGGAGAAGCACGGGCAGATCGATGCGAACTGGTCGGCGGACGGAAAGCGGATGATTTACGGGTATGTGTTTGGAACGCCGGACATGAGCATCAACATGCTCGACCTGAAGACACACAAGATCACGAAGGTTGCCGGTTCGGACGGATTGTTCAGTCCGCGGTGGTCACCGGACGGGCGCTACCTGGTGGCACTGTCGCTGGATTTCACGAAGGTGATGCGGTTCGACTTTCAGACGCAGAAGTGGTCGACGTGGTTTACGGATGCGGCAGGGTCGGTGAGTTATCCGCAGTGGTCGAGTGACAGCGAGTATCTATACTTCGACGACATGGTGACGGACGAGGAGACGATCCGGCGGGTGAAGTTGGGCGAGAATCATGCAGAACGCGTTTACGCTCTGCGCCACATTGATCGGTATTTGGGGCCATGGGGGTACTGGGTTGGCCAGGCGCCGGATGGTTCGTGGATGTTCGTTAGGGACCGCAGCACACAAGAGGTGTATAGCCTCAACCTAGGGGTATCCAAATGAGCCTTCTCGGAAAGTTGTTCACGGATGGGAGTGCTCGGAGGGTGGCGCGAACGGGCTTGCTGGTGTGCCTCTTCGCCTGTGTTGTGAGTGTGCCACTGTTTTCGCAAAGTGAAGACGGCGCGGGTGATCGGAAAGTGATTACGCGGGTGGAGCCGAGGTATCCGCCAACGCTGGAGCGGCTGTATATCGGCGGAGTGGTGCGGCTGCAGGTGGATGTCGCGGCGAACGGGACCGTGGAGGGTGCTCAGTTGCTTGGGGGAAATCCGATTCTGGGGCAGGCGGCGATCGCGGCGGTGAAGCAATGGAAGTACGCTCCGGGGAAGACGAAGACGCGGCAAACGGAGCGGCTGGAGTTTGATCCGCACCGGTAGGTGAGTGGACATGTTCTCGCTTTAGACGGAAGCCCGGCTTTGCGCCGGGCTTTTTCGGTGGGTGGAAAGCGGGGCTGAAGCCTCTCCCAATAGGTCGTCTCGCTTTTGCAATGTGGCAGGGCATCGAATCGCGGTACGGGGGTTTGACTCGCTATCAGCCGTCGCACGCGGGCTTTGCCCGCGGGACGGACGAAGGCGTCCGTCCCTACATTTGCGCTTGGCTTCGCCAGCGCGGGACAGCCGAAGCGGCTGTCGCTCCGTGGGCTTCCTCACAAAAATTCTCTTCGAGCGATCGGGAATCAAGTTTGTAACAAGTGGGAATTGAAGAGCAGAATCTCACGCTTTTTCTAGTGTGAGTAAACAAGGCGGGGTCGAGAATCGAGGCTCGTGGGCTAGACCAGCACTCTTTGTTTGATGTTAACTACTGTGGTTCGGACGATGGCTTTTGAGGTAGAGATATGCTGGATCACGCGATATTGGCGTCTGTGGCGGAGCAGATGATGAGAGAGCAGGAGATTACGGCGAGGGGCGGAAGGTGTAAGTTTCGCGGACTGGGGGGGCAGCGGCTGCGGACGGTGCGGTTTGTGATGGGTGGGAAGGAGTATCAGACGATTGAGCAGAATCCGGAGAAGCCTAGCCGGTGGGGAAAGCTGGCGCGGGATGGGCGACGGGTGGTGCAGGTGCGGGATCTGGGGACTCAGAAGTATGTGGCGGCGGTGGTGGATGGGAAGGTGACGGAGTACTCGCAGTAGAGACGAACTCACTTTACGCGGCCCACTTCTCGTCTATCTGAGGGTGGCCTGCCTTCCGGAAATCAAAGGCTTCACCACGGAGGACACAGAGGAAGTCAAAATCCCGCCCCTTCGACTTCGCGGGCAGGCACTGTCAGCCCAAAGAGCGCGGAAGTAAGGATGGGCACCGGGTTCGGCAAGGAAGTACAGAGGTCCTTCGGCCCGCAAAAAAGCGTGGGCCTCAGGATGACAAGGACTGTGCTGACGGTGGGGCTGGGCACGGAGGGTTACGGTGATCTGCAATCCGGCGAAATTGTTCGCGTTCTTTTTTCTCTTCACCATCATTCCGACTTGCGCGCAGCAGAGTGAGGTGCCGATCCGGTTGCATCCGGAGAATCCACATTACTTTTTGTATCGCGGGAAAGCTGTTGCCTTGGTAACTAGCGCGGAGCATTACGGGGCTGTGATCAACGGGAAGTTTGATTATCACAAGTATCTTGCGGCTTTGGATGCTGCGGGGATGAATTACACGCGCGTGTTTGGCGGGTCGTATGTTGAGGAGCCGGGGAAATCGTTTGGGATTCGTCGGAATAATCTGGCGCCCCAGGCAGGGAAGTTTGTGGCTCCGTGGGCGCGGAGCGATGTTGCCGGATATGCGTGCGGGGGGAACAAGCTGGATCTTTCGAAGTGGAATCCTGAGTACTTTTCGCGGCTGCATGATTTTCTAGGAGAGGCGGCACGGCTTGGGATTGTGGTGGAGATTGGGTTGTTCTCCTCGCAGTATGGGGAGATGCAGTGGAATCTGTCTCCGTTCAAGCGGGAGAATAATGTGAACGGGACGGAGGCGATCGACTGGAAGAAGGTGAATACGCTGGAGAACGGGAACATTCTGAGGTATCAGGAAAAGTATGTGCGGAAAGTGGTGCGGGAGGCCAGTGCGTATCCGAATGTGATATTTGAGATTGCGAATGAGCCGTGGTCGGATCGTCCGGTGTTGGCGGACGTAGTGAATCCTTATCTGTTTACGGGGAGGGATCAGTATCCGAATTCGGTGGATTTGCCGAATGAGGCGACTATGGCGTGGCAGGCGCGGGTGGTGGAGTGGATTACGAGCGAAGAGGCAGGGCTGCCGAATAAGCACATGATCGCGCAGGACTGCTGCAATTTCCGGTATGCGATGCGCGGTGTGCTGCCGGGAGTGAGCGTGGTGAATTTTCATTATGCGTATCCGGAGGCGGCGACGCTGAATTACGGGTTGGGGAAGGCTCTGTCGTATGACGAGACTGGATTCCTGGGGCAGAGCGATGATGCGTATAGGCGGCAGGCCTGGAATTTTATGCTGGCGGGAGGGAGCGTGTTCGACGGGTTGGACTATTCGTTTACAGTCGGGCATGAGGATGGGACGGATGTGGAGGCGAATGGACCGGGTGGGGGGAGTCCGGAGCTGCGGCGGCGGCTGAAAATCTTGAGCGAGTTTTTGAACGGGCTGCCGCTGGTGGATCTCAGGCCCGATTTCGATCTGGTGAAGCATGCAGGGGGAGTGGTGACGCGTGCGCTTTCTTCGCGGCGCGGTGAGTATGCGATGTATTTGGATGGGAATGGGCCGACGGAATTGAGTTTGAGTTTGCCGGCGGGAAAATATGCAGTTTGGTGGGTCGATGTGGTGTCGGGGGAGAAGAGGGATACGAGCTCGTTCAACCATCCGGGCGGGGAGAAGACGATTACGAGTCCGGCGTTTCGAAATGGCATCGCGATACGGATTTCGAGAGGGGAATCTAGATAGTCATTAGTGGGACTTGAGGACAGTAATTGGGGCAGGAATTGCGGTGAGGCCCGTGATTTTAGGGATATTGTGGGGTGCGGTCTAGTAAAACCTTGAACCACTAAGGACACGAAGGTACACGAAGGAACGGCACGAAGAGTCAAAATCCCCAACCCTGTCGCCAGACCGCGAACAAGGGTGGGGCACCCTTAGTGACTTTGGAGAGGTTACTGGCGTGCCAGGCACGGCAGAGCCATTTTCAATGCTGAGTTCGTGGTAGAGACTGTGGGTGTATGGCGCAAGAATCTACCAACGGAAAAGATAGCCTCAGGGTTGAGAAATTGTCGCTGCTGGTGTTGACTTTCTGCATTGTGGTGCTTGTGTACGTGCTGGTGGCTCGGCCTTTCTAGCGCAGTTTCACGAAATCAACGTGTCGTCCGCTGAAGCGGACTCGATTTCCTCCTATCTTGTTTCCCGGCACTTCGTGCCGGGCTTTCACATTCCGCCGCTTCGCGGCTGGCACTACGGTTGGTCGGATGAGCCGCCTCGACCCTTAGTTTCACTGCAAGGTCTCCACGCCGGGAATAGGAATCAGGTCGGCTGACGGGTGGGGCGGCGAGACGCCGCCCCCCACAGCCGGCGGGGACGCCGGCGCTACCTTCCACTGTGTTAGCACCCGCTACCGTGCATCCATCAGACTTTTTCGTGTCTCTCCGGTTCGTTCCAGGGTGGCGGCGAAGAAGCCGTCGCAGGGGTGGATTCCTGGGATCGTGCGGAGATACCGGCCCTGCACAAGCGATACCGGATTGGGCCAGGTCACGACTCCCGTCGATCGCAGGCGATCGAGTTCGGTGCGGCAATCCAGCAAATGCAGGCTTGGTTCTTCTTTCATTGCTTGCTCGACTACATCTTCGTTTTCCTCTTTCTCCAAGGAACAGGTCGAATAGATCATGCGGCCGCCGGGGGCGAGGTGGGCGCACGCGGAGAGGAGGATCGCTAGTTGGCGGTCGTGGAGTTCTGCGAGGTCATTCGGCTTGAGACGCCATTTGATTTCGGGATTGCGGGCCAGAGTGCCGGTGCCGGAGCAAGGGACGTCGGCCAGGACGAGATCAAAAGGCTGCGCGATGGGGAGAGTACGGGCATCGGCGATGACCGTTTGAATCTTCGTGTCTGCGGGAAATCGCTTTTGCATTTGACGGGCGCGATGGGGGTGGATCTCGACGGCGGTGATGGTGGCTTCGGGATTCAGGTCGGCGATGGCAAGCGTCTTGCCACCCGGGGCAGCGCAGCAATCCAAGACTTGCTCGTGGCCCGGACCAACCAGGGCGGCGATCAGTTGTGAGGCTTCGTCTTGAATGACTGCGTGGGCGCGGCGAAAGGATTGGGTCTTCGTGACGTCGCCGGAGTTGACGCGGCGGGCTGCGGAGAGGAGATTCCCCGGTACGAGGGAGATTCCTTCTGCGTGCAGTTCTTCTGCTGCATTGGGGGCGCGTAGGCGGAGAGTGATGGGGGGGATCGTTTGGTTGTGTCGGCAGATTTGTTCGGTGGCATCGAGTCCGTATGCTTGTGTCCATCGTTCTACCAGCCAGACGGGATGGGCGCAGGCATCGGCAATGGCTTGCGGCGAAAAATCGCTCACCACGGAGGGCACGGAGGAAGACAGAGGATCTTTGGAGAGTTTGCGGAGGACGGCGTTGACGAACGGGGCGGCGGAAGCTTTGCGGGCGCGTTTCACCAGTTCGACGCTTTCGTGAAGGGCGGCGCGATGCGGGATGCGGTCGAGATAGCGGAATTGATAGAGAGCGAGGCGCAGGGCGATCAGGACTTCCGCATCGAGTTTTTTTAGGGGCTGCGAAGAGGCGCTTGAAATCTTGTCATCGAGAAGAGAACGCCAGCGGAGAACTCCCATGACTAGTTCGGTGGCCAGAGCGTGGTCGGGGCTGGATAGAGCCTCGTACGTGTTGGAGTGGAGAAGTTCGGAGGCGTAGGAGGATTCGCGTTCGACCCTGAAGAGGATGTCGAAGGCGACGGTGCGGGCGGGGGATGCGGGCATGCTCTTCGATTGTACGGAAAACGGAAATGCCGGGGATGGGGAGGGCGACGGGCTTGTGTGACGTCCGCGATCGCCACCGGGGCTATAAAGCCGCATCTTTGCCACGGCTAACGCGGCCTTGAAGGGCCGCTCTTTCAGGGCGGTGGGATCTTCGGGTCTTCTCTCGAGAGTCGATTTGCTTTCGGCCGTTTAACGCGGGCTTTGCCCGCGGGACGGACGAAGGCGTCCGTCCCTACACTTGCGCTTGGCTTCGCCTTCGCGGGACAGCCGAGGCGGCTGTCGCTACGTGAGCGGATTAGCTGCCTAGCCTCTCTCCTGGCTTCGGGTGGTAGCCGTTGACGAAGGCTTGGGCTGGCGAGCGCTGCTTTCCTTCGAGCTGGAGTTCCAGAATTTCCAACGATGTGTTTTTCGCGCAGCCTGCGATTAGGCTATCGCCGATCACTTTGAGTTCAGTTGGCGGGACGAGTTCGTTCGCTAGCTGCGCCCTTAAGATTTGCAGATTTTTGCCGCGGAATCTGGTGTAGGTGCCGGGCCAAGGTTGGAAGGCGCGGAGGCGGTTCAGGATCTCTTCAGCGGTACGGGAGAAGTCGATGAGGCCATCTTCTTTCTTCAGGATTGGGGCGAGAGTCGCTTGCGAGTCGGCTTGCTGGCGGGGATGGATTGAGCCGGCTTCTAGCCTGCGGAGCGTTTCGACCAAGAGATCGGCGCCCATATCGGCTAGCCGCGGGGCCAGGGTCTCGGCGGTGTCGTCGGGGTTTATGGGGAGTTGCTGTTGCAGCAGAATGTCCCCGGTGTCGAGGCCGGAGTCGATGCGCATCGTCGTGTTGCCTGTAACAGTTTCGCCGTTGGCGATGGCCCATTGGATGGGAGCGGCTCCGCGGTATTTCGGGAGGAGCGAGGCGTGGAGATTGATGTTTCCCAGCGGCGGGAGGTCGAGCATCCATTGGGGGATGATGCGGCCGTAGCCGACTACGATGATGGCGTCGGGCTTGATAGCGGAGAGTTTGGAGCGGAATTCGTCGTTGGTTTTGATGCGGTCGGGTTGGGCGATGGCGAGGTTTAGTTTCTGGGCGGATTGTTTGATGGGTGATGGGACGAGTTCGAGGCCGCGGCCTTTGGGGCGATCGGGTTGGGTGACGACGAGATGGATGCAGTGTCCTGCGGCAAGCTTCTCAAGCGAGGGGACGGCGAAACGCGGTGTGCCACAGAAGATGAGAGAGCGAGGCATTGGGTAATTGAAAACCTAAAACGACAACGGGGGCTAAAGCCCGATTTCTTCCAGCCAAGTTACGCGGCCCTTGAAGGGCCGCTCTTCCACGGAACGGTTACAGTTCGGGTTCCTCATGCGAGCACGCAGCGGCAAGCAGTGCTTCGCAAGGAAGAATCTGCTTGTGGCTGGTGGCGTGGCACCGCAAACGACCAGCAGATTCCTCAACGGCTTAACGCCGTTTCGGAATGACAACAAAGATGACTGGCAGCAATCGGCTCCTCACGTAAGAACTCAATTAATCTAATCGCTCAATTTGCCAATTACTCAATTTCTCAATTACTAAATCACCCAATCACCCGATTTCTACCATTCTCCGGCT
>Ga0222749_10001097_pt1 | contig 14320 bp, 6 predicted proteins | sample IncBWH2Mmetat_FD_197234 | JGI IMG/M metagenome (GOLD analysis project Ga0222749, IMG submission 197234) | Metatranscriptome of lab incubated forest soil microbial communities from Barre Woods Harvard Forest LTER site, Petersham... | ecosystem: Environmental > Terrestrial > Soil > Temperate... | reverse complement strand
TTTCCGAATCCTCGTCGCCTTCGGGAATCGGCGCGTGCGTCCGCGCTACAAGCATATAAATCGACGGCACAACGAACAGGGTGAAGATCGTTCCTATGATCATCCCGCTGACCAGCATGATGCCGATGCTGTTGCGAGCTCCTGCTCCAGGACCCTTCGCGAGTACAAGCGGGAAGTGACCACACACGGTAGCGGCGGTCGTCATCAAGATCGGCCGCAGCCGCGTGCTAGCCGCCTCGATGACGGCATCGAGCTTGGCCTTTCCCGTTTCCTGAAGATGGTTTGCGAACTCCACGATGAGGATGCCATTTTTTGCCACCAGACCGACCAGCGTGATCAAACCGACTTGGCTGTAGATGTTGAGTGTCGTCAGTCCGAGAAAAGAGAACAACAGCGCCCCGGACAGGGCCAGCGGCACCGAGCCCACCAGAATGATGAACGGATCGCGAAAGCTTTCAAACTGAGCTGCCAGAACCAGGTAAATCAGGATCGCCGAGAGCAAAAAAGTTCCCAGGAACTTGCTTCCCTCAACCCGCAGCTGGCGCGATTCCCCGGCATAGTCGACCGTAAATCCCTGCGGCAGGATCGTCTTGGCTTCGTCTTCCAGGAAACGGAGTGCTTTATCGAGGGGCACATTCGGCGGGATCACTCCCTGAATGGTCACAGCGTTGAGCTGCTGGAATTTGTTCAGTTGCCGCGGCTCAGTAGTCGTTTTCAGGGTGGCGAAGGTGGACAGCGGGACCAGCTTATTGTCGGAACCGGTGACGTAGATCTGCTGCAGTTGCTCGGAGTTCAAACGATCCGCACGTTTGATCTGCGGAATCACCTTGTAGCTGCGGCCCTGGATACTGAAGCGATTGACGTAGTCACCGCCGAGCATGGTAGCCAGATCCTGGCCGGCCTGGGTTAAGTCAACTCCCTGGGAACGAAGTTTGTCGCGGTCGAAGACGACTTCAGCCTGCGGCTGATCGAATTTCAGGTCGGTATCGGCGTAAATGAACAGGCCGCTTGCGAACGCTTTCTGGACGAGTTGATTGGCAAATTCGCTGAGTTGCCGGGGCTCGGCTGCCGAGACAATTACGAACTCAACCGGGAAATTTCCGCCGCCCGGCAATGGCGGCGGCGTTAACGGGATTACGCGGATGCCTGGAATTTTTGAGAGTGGCCCGACGGATTCGACCAACAATTGCTGAGCCGTCTTTTTCCGCTGACTCCATGCTTTCGTCACCATGCCTCCGAAGCCGCCGCTCGGGGAAGTGATCTGAAAGATGCTCTCGCTCTCGGGGAATGCATGATAAACATCGTAGACCTGAGACGTGAATAGATTGGTCTGATCAATCGTCGAATTCGCGGAGGACTGGATGACGCCGAAGACCACTCCCTGATCCTCAGCTGGCGCCAGTTCGTGCTGCGAGAACATGTAGAACGGCACGATCAACGCGACCACAATTGCCCAGAGAACAAAGACCACCGGCCGGTACTGAAGCGTGCCGGCGAGCGTTCGTGAATAAAGACTGCGCACGGTGTCGAAGCGGCGGTTGATCCACCCCGCAAAGCCGCGCTCTGTAGCTCCAGCGCGCAGCAACTTCGACCCCATCATCGGAGACAGCGTCAGCGCTACTACACCAGAAACAATCACGGCTCCAGCGAGCGTAAAGGCGAACTCGCGGAACAGCGCGCCTGTCAGACCGCCCTGAATACCAACCGGTGCGTACACCGCGGCCAGTGTGATCGTCATCGCGATGATCGGGCCAACCAGTTCGCGTGCAGCATCAATGGCTGCCCGGAAAGGAGGCTTGCCCAAGTGAATATGCCGCTCGACGTTCTCCACCATCACAATTGCGTCATCCACTACTAAGCCGACCGAGAGCACGATCGCGAGCAGAGTTAGCAGGTTGATGGTAAAGCCCGCAATCAGCATCAGGAAAACAGCGCCCACCAGTGAAATCGGAATGGCGACGACTGGAATGAGTACTGAGCGGAACGATCCGAGAAAGAGAAAGATGACCACCACGACGATTAGCAGCGTTTCGGTGAGCGTACTCAACACTTCGTTGATCGCGTCCTGAATGTACGCCGTCGAGTCATAGGGGACGCCGACTTTCATGCCTGGTGGGAGTTGCGCGCGGATTTCCGGCAATGCGGCGCGGACGTTCTTGATCACTTCCAGCGAGTTAGCCGTGGGGAGCACCCAGATCCCCATGAACGTCGCCGTCTCGCCGTTGAAGCGAACGTCCTGCTCATAGTTCTGGGCGCCAAGCACAACATCCGCAATCTCGCCCAGGCGGACCACGACACCCTTATCCTCCTTCACGACCAACTGGCGAAACTCTTCCGGTGTGCGCAGATCGGTGTTGGCGATCAGGTTCACCGACACCATGGAACCCTTGGTTTGGCCGAGCGCGGAAAGGTGGTTGTTCTTCGACAATGCGTCCCGCACCGCCGAAGCCGAAATACCGAGCGCCGCCATTTTTTCGGGCTTCAGCCAAATCCGCATCGCGAAAGTACGGTCGCCGAGGATGTCAGCGCGCTGCACGCCGCTGATGGCACTTAACTTCGGCTGTACAACCCGCGTCAAATAATCCGTAATCTGATTCTGGTCCAGATTAGCCGACGAAAAGCCGAGGTACATAGCGGCAAACTGCTGGTCGGCGGTCTGCAGGTCGATGACCGGTGCTTGGGATTCCGGCGGCAGGTCGTTGCGAACCTGAGCCAGTTTCGCCTGGATCTGCGTGAGCGCCGCGTTAGTGTCATAGTTGAGTTTCAGGTGCACGATAATCGTGCTCAGGCCCTGAGCGCTCGACGATTCCATGTAGTCGATGCCGTCAGCGCTGGCAATCACGCGCTCGATCGGAGTCGTGATAAAGCCGCGAACCAGGTCGGCGTTGGCGCCCACGTATACGGTGGTGACTTGCACGATGGCGATGTCGCTGCGCGGATATTGACGCACACTCAGCGAGCGGATCGACTGCAGGCCGGCGATCAGAATGACCAGGCTGACCACGATCGCAAGGACCGGCCGCTTGATGAAGAGGTCGGTAAACTTCATTTAGCTATCCTCGGGCTTGGGAGCCGGATTGTTTCCGGGCTGGACTTTGTTGTTGACTTGTACGGCGGCTCCGTTGCGCAGCTTGAAAACTCCGGACGTCACAACCTCGTCGCCGGGATTGACGCCTTCGATGACCGCGACCTGATCTCCGTGCGATCCTTCGAGCTTAACAAAATGCTGTTGCACGCCACGGTAAGCCTTGCCGCTCGGGTCCTTGAGGTCAGTAATTACGAAAACCGAATCGCCATAGGGGGCATAGTTGATCGCAGAGGCGGGCAGAGCGATGACGCTACGACCTCCCCCTGTCCCCACCTCCACCTGAACGAACATGCCGGGGCGCAGTTTTCCTTCAGGATTGGGCAGGGTCGCCTGTATCTGAATATTTCGGGTTGCTTCGTTCACCACCGAGTCGATCGCAGTGACACGCCCTGAGTAAGCCATGCTTGGCAGATCTTCCTTGGTGACGCGCAAGGCGCGTCCCACCGGCACTTGGGAAGCCGTCTGCTGGGGTACACCGAAGTTCACGTAGATCGGATTTAGAGCCTGGAGAGAGACTATTGCTTGGCCCGCCGACAGGTACTGCCCCAGGTTGACCTGACGGATACCCAGAATCCCTGAAAACGGCGCCCGGATGGTCTTACGCTCAATCGTCGCTCGTACCTCCGCTACATTTGCTTCCGTTGCCTTGCGCTGGGAGGTGGCCTGGTCATACTCCACTCGTGAGATCACGCCTTCATCCACCAGTTGCTGCGCCCGGTCATAACTCACACGGGCAAGATCGCGCTGGGCCTCGAGCGATGCCAATTGCGCCCGTTCCTGGCGAGTGTCAAGCTCGACGAGAATGTCTCCCGCATGAACTGACTTGCCGGAATCGAAAGCGACTCGCGCCACTGCACCCGGAAGGTCTGCGCTGACCGTTACGCCCTGGACGGCCTCCATGGTGCCGATGACGCTCAGTGTCGCCGGCCATTGCTCCCTGTGCGCTACAATACTTGTTACTGCTTCGGGGGGCGGCTGAAACGCGGACGCCTGCACAGCCGACTGAACTTGTCTGAACTTTATGAAGCCCAGGGCGCCGAGGAGGACTACAGTCGCGCCCAGCATCAAGATCATTCTTTTCGCCATAACTTCCCCTTACGTGGCCCCGTGAAATGGAGTGCTCATTAAAATGCTTTTACCTTACTTGCACTTAGATTATCCGATTTGATTCCCGACTGGGGTAGAAGGATTCGGGCTAATTCGCTGGTTACCAGTCCCCAAACGACACCGACGATTATGAAAACAATTTCCCCCCTTCTGCAGCTCTTTGCGCCACCGCTGCCAGCGCAACTGGTGAGAGGAACTCTCTGAAACAGGTCTCTTCCAAAGAAAGCCCTTGACTGTCTCGAGCAGAGGATGACACCCTACCCGTCTGCCACTCTTGGTTCCAACTCGGCGTGTTGACCGAAGAGCAGCGCCCGTGCAAGGAATTATTCTCGCTCTCGTGGTGATTTTCCTTGCTGCCATGATGTTTCCTCCTGCCTCGGGCGCGGAGGAGCCGGCTGACCGAAAGAATATGGTACTCATCGGCCATAGCGACCTCAATGGCCATGGGGACGGAGGTGAGGGGTTGGCGATCCAGCAGCGTTCCGACGGCCGCCGCATCCTCTACATCGCACATGAGGGAGAAAAGACTTGCCTGAGTGTCGTCGACGTGACGCATCCCGAGGCTCCCGTGCTGCTCAATCAGCTCCCATCGCCTGCGCTGGAGGTCACACGTTGCAATTCGCTTGGACTTTCGGGAAACGTCCTTGCTGTAGCCGATCAGACTATGAAGGCGGGCCAAACCCCTGCGGGGATGTGGGTGCTTGATGTCTCGGATCTGGAGCGCGTCCAAAAAGCACAAAGCATGCAGGATCTCGCGTTTTCGTTCTTTGACACCTCGGGGCCAAACTCGCGCGGCGTCCATTGGTTGTGGTTTGTCGACGGGCAGTTCGCCCACCTTTCCACCGGGACGAGTGACTCCAGTCCTTCCAATCCGAAAGATGACCAGTTCTACGTCGTGGTGGACCTTCGCGATCCTCACCACCCACGCGAGGCCGGCCGGTGGTGGCTTCCCGGCACCCAGAAGAACGACGCCTGCCTGCCAAGCTGCCTGCCGAAGCGGCATCCCATTGATGACGGTTATCGGGCTCATAACATGCAGGTCTACCCGGACCGCCCGGACCGTGCCTACGTCGGCTATATGGATGGTGGTCAGGTCATCCTGGATATCTCCGGCTTGTCTGAGGTTCGAGAGGGGCGTGCCAAAACCTTTTCGCCGCGCCTGATCAGCCGTCTCCTGTTCTCTCCGCCTTATCCGGCTTGGACCCATACCGTCCAGCCACTTTTTGGACGCGGTCTCGCGACCGTCTCTGACGAAGCAGTGAAGGATAACTGCGCTGATGCGCCAAAATTAGTTTGGCTGGTGGATATTCGCGAGGAGACGAACCCAGTCATCGTGGGGACTGCGCCGCTTCCGGAAAACGCCGGTGATTTTTGCGCACAGGGCGGGCGCTTCGGTGCCCACAATCTGCATCCAAATTTCCCGAGCCTAACCTCGGCTCAGTTGAAGAATACGTTCGTCGGGAGTTTCTTCAATGCGGGGGTTCGGATTTACCGTTTAGTCGACGTGGCCGTTCCGAATGCTCCGCCGCAGATTAAGGAAATCGGGTTCTTTGTGCCGCCAGCTCCGGCCGGAAACCCCACTCACACGATCCAGATCAACCACGCGATCGTCGACGAGAAGATGTTGATCTACGCGACCGACCGGATCAGCGGCGGCCTCTATATTTTGAAGTACTCATGCTCAGAGCCGCTCGACTAGAGGCTGAAGCTTTGCCGGCTGCGCCATCCACGGTAGACTGCGTTGCCCACTACCACGGCTCCGGGAACAGGAATGAGCGAGCAAGCAAGTACGGCGTCCATACAGTTAGTCGACGTGGCGGCACTGATCGATGAACAAGCGGTTGGGCGTTTCCAGACCGGTGTGCTTCTGCTGTGTGCTTCCGCCATGTTGGTTGATGGCTTCGACACCCAGGCGATTGGCTATGTCGCGCCAGCCCTGAGCGCAGCGCTGGCCGTGAAGCCAGCAGCCCTCGGGTTGGTCTTTGCGGCGGGTGGCCTGGGCGCGATCCTCGGTGGCCTGGGGCTCTCCGCATACGCCGATCGGGTAGGCCGCAAGCCGATCATCGTGGGTTCCATGCTTTTCTTCGCAGTTTGCACTCTGCTGATCTCCACGGCGAACACGGTGCAGCAATTGATGTGGATGCGGTTTGCGATTGGACTGGGGCTGGGAGGCGTCGTCCCCAACGCGCTTGCTCTGAGCGCCGAGTTCATGCCAAAGAACTTCAGGGTGACTCTGGTTTTGATGACGTGGTTAGGATTCTCCATCGGCTCGGGAGTTGCCGGCCCGGTTACAGCCTACATCCTGCTGGCGCACAGTTGGCGCGCAGTTTTCCTGTTCGCCGGCATCCTGCCCATTGCGCTGGCTCCGTTATTAATCTGGAGACTGCCTGAATCCTTGCACGGCTTAACTCAGCGTGGCTCCGATGGGCGTCGTATCTCCGCAACGCTTGCCCGGATGAACCCGAGATTGATATTCCCGGAAGATGCTCGTTTCATCAACTCCGAGCAAAAGGAAAAAGGCTTCCCTGTGGTGCTGTTGTTTCGCGAAGGCCGCGCTCGCATTACCCTTTTACTTTGGGTCATGTTCTTTATGAATCTTCTAGCCCTTTTCTTCCTGAACAGCTGGCTGCCGACCGTTCTTCACAAGGCAGGACTGCCTCAGCATCTGGCGATCATCATTGCCGCGCTTTTACACTTTGGTGGCATTGCGGGCGGGCTCGCGATCGCGCCACTGTGCGACAAGTTCAATCCGTATGCGGTTCTGGCTTGCGCGTACATACTGAGTGGGACCTTCATCGCGGGCATTGGTATATCGAGAAACGTGGCGTTGTTCGCCATGGCTACAACCTTCCTCGCCGGCTTCTTTACCTTTGGCGCGCAGAACTCCGCCAATGCTATCGCTGCCACTCGTTATCCCACGGCCATGCGCTCGAGCGGGATCGGTTGGGCACTCGGCATCGGACGAATTGGCCAAATCGTGGGACCGCTCATCGGCGGCTTTTTGTTGTCGCTGCAGTGGGGAACGACTCAGATCTTCTATGTGATTGCTCTACCTTCGGTGGTTGCCGCCACTGCCGCTTTCTTTTTGAGTGGAGCGTCCCAGCGGGCGGGTTTCGGGACGGGGGCGGAAGCGAAGTGATTTCGGAACCTCAGTCCATCCAGGCCACGGGCATGCAGGAAGCGGATATCGACGACCGCCGAATTGCGAGAATCTCCATCCAGGAACTCGAACGGCGATGGAAGCTGGTGCGAGACCACATGAGCGAACGTGGTCTCGATGCTTTGATTACTCAAACCGAAAGAGACTTTACCGGGGGATATGTCAAGTGGTTCACCGATATCCCCGCTTACTATCCGCGAACGGTTATTTTCCACGCCTCCGATCTGATGACCGTAGTCGAGCACGGCCCGGCCGGGCGGCGGCGAAGCTTGGCCGGTAACGATGCTGAGAATCCTGGCGTCGGAGAAGTCATCACGACCTCGGCGTTCCCATCCGTGCGCTATACCCAGACCTACGACGCCGAAGTGATCTCAGATGTCTTAAGCCGCAGAGGATATCGCAAGCTAGGATTAGTTGGACCGTCAGGAATGCGGCATGGATTTGTTGCCTGTCTCGAACTCGCCCAGTCCGGCGCCGAGATCTCTGATGAGACTGAGTTCATCGATCATGCCAAGGCGGTCAAAAGCCATGAGGAAATTGCGCTGATTCGGAAGGCGGCGGAGATGCAGGACGCCGTCTTTGGCAAGGTGTGGTCCCGTATAAAACCTGGCATGCGCGATTTTGAAGTAACGGCCCTCGCACAATACGAGGGTCAGCTTCTGGGAAGCGAGCAGGGGATTTTTCTCGGCATGTCCGCAAGACTAGGACAGCCCGCATTTTTCGCTCAAAGACACTTCCAAGGACGCACCCTCAGACCTGGCGATCATATGTCCTTGCTCATCGAGAACAATGGTGCGGGCGGGTTTTATGCCGAAATCAGCCGAACCATCGTACTCGGGAAAGCATCGCAAGAACTGATCGATGGATTCGAAACCGTCAAGGAAGCGCAGGCGTACACGCTGGGGAAATTCAAGCCTGGGGCATCGTGCAAGGAGATATCTCTAGCTCATAACGAATTCATGAAGCAAAAGGGTTTGCCTCCGGAGTCTCGGGTCTACTCCCATTCGCAGGGATACGATTTGATCGAACGCCCGTTGATCAGAGCTGACGAGACCATGAATCTCGCAAAAGGCATGAACATGTCAGTCCATCCGGCCTACGCTACGGGTTCCATGTTCACGCATATTTGTGACAACTACCTGGTTGAAGAGAACGGCGTCAGCGAGTGTCTTCACAGGACGCCGAAGCAGATCTTCGAGCTCTAGCCTTAAAAGATCAACTTCAAACCGAGCTGGATGGCGCGGTTACTTCCCGATCCAACCACAGGATTGCCACCCGCCTGGTCGGGCGTCGCACATCCGCAGCCGAATATACCGGTCGACGAAGGATCGTCAAATGCGCCCGGACCGTAGCCACTCGTCCCGCCGTATGGATTCGCAAAGCTGGGATGATTGAGAATGTTGAAAAACTCCGCGCGGAACTGAGCTTTGAACCGCTCCGTAAACCTCCAGTCCTTGGTTACGGACATGTCTAGGTCGCGGAAGCCCGAATCGCGGAACATGTTACGGTTCATCGTGCCGAACGATCCAAACGGGGGAGGAATCATGACCGAACCGCCCTGTGCGTAACAGCCGAATGTCTGGAGCGAAGCCGTCGCCCCGACTGCCGCCGCGTTGTTCAAACAGCCAGCCGGCATATTGGAACTGCCCGGCGCGTAGTAAGGAATGGGGTTCGGTCCAGAGGTAAAATCCGACGGGTTTCCGAAGAAATCCCACCGGCCGGTGTTTTCGTTGGTTCCATCGATGTTGTCCACGGTGTCGTTTACGGTCCACGGTTGTGCACTCTGCAAAGTCACTATGGAATTGATCTGCCAGCCCTCCAGCATCTGCGCGAACGACTTTTTCCCGGGAATCGCATAGGTCAGCGCCAAGGTGAAACGATGGCGAATGTCGTAGTCGCTACTCGCATATTCCGACTGGGGATACCTGCTGTCCTGCGGCAGAAATTGGTTCTGGTTGGTAGAAGAATAATCAAGGGCATGCGAGTAGGTATAGCCGAGAAGGAAAGAGACCCCGTGGGTAACGCGCTGAGTCAGGGTCACCTGCAGCCCGTTGTAGTTGGACCCGTAAAGGTTCGACATCATGTTGATGAACCCCAGGTAGGGGAACTTGCTGGTGTACGGGCCGGGGTTCGCCGTCTGGCTTCCCAGCACTGGCACCGGCTGATTGATGTCCCGGATGCCAATCAGGTTGGAGCTGTAGTTGCCGACGTAAGCAACGTCCAAGGCGAGGTTTGCGGTGAAGCTGTGCTGCACGCCCAAAGTCCACGTGCTGATGAAGGGAGTACGGAAATTCCGGTTAATCCCAAGGAGGTTGCAAGGCGCGGGGTCCGAACCCACACCATCCCCGCACTCGATCGGGGCTTGGGGGAAAATGGGGGCTCCGCCGACCGACGAACCGTTCCAATTGAGGTTAGGAATTACTACCGAACTGACGGCGATGGTGCCAGCGCCGGGAGTGGAGACGCCGTTCTGCACGATGGCGGCTCCAGTGGGAATAGTGGCTAGGCCAATCGTGGTGGCATTCTGAACATTCTCCTGCACTAGGAACGTCTCCATCGAGATTGTGTCGTAAACGATTCCGCCGCCGCCCCGAATCACAGTCGTACCCCGGCCGGTGACGTCCCAGGCCATCCCTACCCGCGGCGCAAATTGTTTGTAGTCCGGATTGTACGGCGTACTGATTTGGTGACCAACCTGTACCAGCCCAAGATTGGGATCAAAATTGCCCAGCAGGTTGTGGTCCTCTCTTATCGGAGTTTCGTATTCGTAGCGCAGTCCGAGGTTCAGGGTAAAGTTCGGAGTGACGCGCCAGTCATCCTGAAAGTAGAACGCGGACAGCCACTGGGTCTCGTGACGCTGAGGATTGCCGTAAGTGATTTTCCCGAACGTTGGGGCACCGGCCAGGAAATCTTCGAGTGATGAGGACGTCGAAGTAGGAGTGGTGAAAGCAGCACCACCGTTGAAGAAGATCTGGCCCTTGCTGCCGCGGAAAGAGCCTTCGTTTACGCTGAAGTGGCGTACCTCGGCACCAAACTTGAAGGCGTGCTTGCCGCGCAAGTACGACACGCTGTCGCTGCCCTGCCAAACGGCGTCTGGCCCCTGAAACTTCGGCCAGTTTACCCCTCCGCCCAGTGAGTTAAACGGGGCAACGTTGATCTGGGGCATCCCAAACCGCAGGGGATCGGTGACGCCGGTGTTCAGGCCGAAGGCGGTCGCGGGAGTGTTGTGATCCTGGGCCAAGTTGGCCTTGTTGTCGTAGACGTAGCCCAACCTGGCCTCGTTCACCCATCGTGAATTCGGAGTCCAAGTCCAGTTTCCTCCCCCGGTGATCGGTTTCTGACTTTGGGTCGACAACCACTCTGGCTGGAGGAACGGCTGATCCTGCGCCACCTCAAAGTCACGGCCCCAAAAGACCATGCCATTCAAGTTGTTGTGATCGTTGATGTGGTAATCGATCTTCCCTAGCACGCTATCCGAGCTGTTGGTGTTGGGGAACCCGATCGTCACACTCGACGAGGCGCTTGCGTTGGTTGGGTAATACTTCAATAGGTTGAGGCTTTGCGAACTCAGAGTTGTGATACCGTGCAACGCCAGATCAGCTGTTGCGTCTGGGATGCTGATACTTGGATCCCCCACTGATGCTGTCGTTGGGGCGGACACGACGAACGAATTGCCCACTGTGTAACGCTGCCCTTCGTAGCCTACGAAGTAGAAAAGCTTGTCTTTGATGATCGGCCCGCCCCCGGTAGCACCAAACTGCTGGAAGTCCAGTGGCGTTTTGGGCTGGGGCGCTGGATTGAAGTAGTTGCGCGCATCGAACGAGTCGCTGCGGCCAAAGGCGTAGGCCGTCCCATGGATAGCATTGGTACCCGACTTCAGTCCCACTGTGACCGTGACGCCTGGTTTCCAACCGTACTCTGCTCTTGGGTTTATCTGGGTGTTGAATTCCTGGATGGCGTCGATCGGGATCGTCGTCACCGCGTCTCCCGTCAGCCCAGGTGCGTTGATGACGCTTAGGGCGGAAAAAGGTTCGTCGTCCGTCATGCCGTCCACAACGTAGGCGTTGGACTCGGGACGCACCCCGTTGGCGCTCTGGTCCCATCCCCCGCCCCCTGGATAGATCATGACGCCCGGTCGCAGGGTGAGAAGTTTCTGGTAGTCGCGGCCGTTTAAGGGCAGATCGTTGATGGTTTGATTGTCGATGGTCCCGCCGAGAATGGCGCTGGTCGTGTCCACCAGGGGGACCTGGTCCAGAACTTGGACGACCTCCGAAATCTGGCCCGTGGGAAGCACAAGGTCGATCCGAACGTCGTTGCCAACCTCCAACAAAATATTTACGCGCTCGATGGACTTAAAGCCCTTGGATTCGGCGCGGACCTTGTAAGTGCTGGGAAGCAGGTTCGGAGCAGAGTACTGGCCGGCTTCATCCGTGGTCAAGGTTCGCGTGATGCTTCTTTGCAGATCAGTGACGGTTACCGTAGCACCCACGACCGCCGCTCCGGTTTGGTCTGTAACCCCTCCCAGGATGCGCCCGGCATTGCCCTGGGCGAAACCTGGCAGAGACAGAAGAAGGAAGATGCTAACGCTTGCAGCGACTGCTCGAATAGTTCTGCCCCGCACAGACCGGTTCACTGCCGTCGCAAAGGACTGCATAGCGCCTCCCGCCTAAGATGGCAGACCACGTTGTGAGTCATACATGAACATGTTCACAATTCCAACGAGTTGAACTCTATCTTGGGAGCAATGTCAAGCATTTTCGCATGGAGGGGGTCCGACCATGACGAAAGAATGTCTTGGGAACCTGCGAAAGCACGAGGGGTGCCTCGGCGAATTCTGGTCAGATTCCAAGAATGGGACAAACCGATCCTGCGCTCGCAGCACGGCTATGGAAGATGGTACAACTCTCGGGTGCGACTTTTAGACGCGATCGCGATCTACAGGACCGATTTGGGAAAGTAGCTCGATGACCAATTTGCTTATCCTTCTGGCCATGCCGCCAGAGACTGTAACGCAGTACGATTCCCGTCTTCGCGCGGCGTTTCCGGCGTTGACGATCAATTTTGTGGAACACCATAGCAAGGTCGGTTCCCATATCGGCAAGGCAGATATTCTGGTGACTTTCGCTCCAATGGTGACCGATCAAGTGCTGCGCGACGCGGAAAACCTGAAGTGGATTCAGGCACTAGGGACCGGCGTGGATAACCTGATCGATCAGCCCTCCTTACGGAGCGATGTGATGGTCACCAATATTCAGGGTATCCATGGCGCCCCGATGTCCGAAGCGGCAATTATGGCGATGCTCGCACTGAGCCGTGATTTTCCGCGGGTGGTCCGAAACCAGGATCGTCATCTTTGGGACCGTTGGCCCGCCCGTCTCCTCGACGGCAAGAGGTTAGGCATTCTCGGAATTGGACTCATTGCCGAAGCGCTTGCTCCCAAGTGCAAGGCGCTGGGAATGAGCGTGGTGGGCGTTACATCTGTCAAACGGACAGTCGCCGGTTTTGATCGAGTGTATGGGCGGGATGAGTTTGTGTCAGCGGTTTACGATCTAGACTATCTGGTTGCGCTCACTCCGTATTCACTCGCGACACATCACATCGTGGACACAGCCATATTCTCCGCCATGAGGCCGACCAGCTATTTCATCAACCTGGCGCGCGGCGGCGTGGTCGACGAAGAGGCCTTGATAAGTGCTCTGGAAAGCGGCCAGATCGCGGGCGCGGCGTTGGATGTATTCAACCATGAGCCCCTTCCCCAAGATCACCCATTTTGGACCATGAACAACGTCATTGTGACTGCACACCTCGGTGGCTTTTACGATGGATATGCTGATCGTGCGCTGCCGGTGGTCGAGGAGAATATCCGAAGATTTCTCGCCGGCGACACGATGAACATGATCAATGTCGTAAAGCGGTGACCGGGAATAGTGCGCTGCCGTCATGGCGGCTGTCGCGGGGTGGCCGCCTTCACTGCGAGGGCAAGATGCCGGCGCTACAAAATGGGAGGACATGAATCAATGGCGGGTGACGGCTTCGCGCGCGATCTGAACCGGGAGAGACGTGCAGGAACTTCGCGACGAGAGTTTCTGAAGGCGGTCGCCGTGGCCGGCGCCAGTTCGATGCTATCGGCGAGAGGACTGATGGCGCAGACTCCGTCGCCCACGGGCAACGCCAAACCGAACCGGATTGATGTTCATCACCACATCCTGCCGCCGCCTTACATGTTGCGGGCACGCGACCAGATTTTGGCGATTTCCGATCGAGACCACTCCGCATTGTTGAACTGGACGCCGGCCAGGGCCATTGAAGAGATGGACAAAAACGGCATCGCCACCGCGATGACCTCGCTCGGACTTCCCGGCGTCTGGTTTGGAGGCACGAAAGCCGCTCGCAGCCTGGCGCGGGCCTGCAATGAATATGCGGCGCAGATGGCTAGGGACCATCCCGGCCGCTTCGGCACGTTCGCGGCTCTGCCGTTGCCCGATCGAGAAGGCAGTCTGCGGGAAATCGCCTATGCGATGGACGTTCTGAAGGCGGACGGTGTCGGGTTGGTGAGCAGTTACGACAACAAATGGCCTGGAGACGCCACCTTCGCACCGGTGTTCGAGGAGTTGAACCGCCGCAAGGCCGTGGTATTTATTCATCCAGCCGTGCCTGGCTGCTGTAGCCATCTGATGCCTGGCATCCCGGCATCGACAATCGAATTTCTGTTCGACACGACGCGCGCCATCACGAGTCTTCTCGTGAACGGAATGTTCTCGCGGTTTCCGGACATCCGCTTCATCTTCTGCCATGCCGGTGGAACCATGCCGATGCTTGCCGCCCGCACCAACGCATTTGTCCAGCGTCACAAGGAAGTTGCCGACCGCTTGCCCAACGGGGTCCCCTACGAACTGAAAAAGCTCTATTACGACGTTGCCAATTCGACCAACCCTTCGTCCATGGCTGCATTGATGAACCTCGTA
>Ga0222749_10001092_pt1 | contig 14372 bp, 10 predicted proteins | sample IncBWH2Mmetat_FD_197234 | JGI IMG/M metagenome (GOLD analysis project Ga0222749, IMG submission 197234) | Metatranscriptome of lab incubated forest soil microbial communities from Barre Woods Harvard Forest LTER site, Petersham... | ecosystem: Environmental > Terrestrial > Soil > Temperate... | reverse complement strand
ACAATGCCGCGATCACCAGAACATGCCCCAGCGTAGACTGCAGGAACTGCAACCATGGCATTCGTGTCGGGACAAAAACGTCCGGCCAAAACTCCCCTGGCCGCAACACCAGCCACAGCGGCGCTTTTCGCCGCATCCGCAACAGGTCTCTCAGATTACCCAGGAAGGCTCGGTGCCTGGGTTCCAGCGTCACCAGCAACGTGGGCGCGGCCGCCGGGGCCGGCTTGCGCTTGCGCGAGGTGTCGATCAGCAGCGGACCCTGTTTCATACCACTCCCCGCGACCGGCGAGAATCTCCCTATTATAGCCGGGTTCGCGGCCTTCAGCGCCCGGACAAAGGGTTCCCGGCCCGGAATTTCCGTGCTCTAATACCGATATGAAACTGGCAGAAGTCCTTCCGCTCATCTTGCTCACCTGCACTTCGCTCCCGGCCGGAGCGCAAACCCCACCTTCCGCCCCCGACTACTCCGGAATGTACAGCTTCCAGCGCGAAGGCGAATTCGTCCAGATCACCGTTGAAGATGCCGGCCATGTCACCGGCTTCGTCTCCCGCTTCGGCGATTCCGAGAGCGATCGCGGCGCCTTCCTTGATCAATTCTTCAAACAGGGCAAGCTCGACGGAACCAAACTCACGTTCACCACCGACACCGTGCACGGCGTCTGGTTCGACTTCAAAGGCACAATCGAGCGCGGACCCGGCAAAACTCCAGCAGACGAGGCCTACTACGTCCTGAAAGGCACCCTCACGGAATACCACACCGATGCCAACAAAGCCGTCACCTCAAAGTCTCACGAAGTAATCTTCAAATCCTTCCCCCACGAAACCTAGTCACGAAACATGTGTAGAGCGGACATTCCTGTCCGCTGCCGTTGAACTTGATCGCAATGTTGTTTCTGAAGCGCAAGAGCGGCGGACAGGAGTGTCCGCCCCACACAATCTACGCGACGTCGCGGCCGCTCCCAGATTTCCCTCGAGGCGCGCCTTCGGAAAGCTCCGGATACAGCGGACGCGTCGCGACCACTCCATTCTCCACCACCACGGTAAGACTCTGGGCGCAGCGCTCACAAAGCCAGAAGTACTCGATTCTGCGGGTTGGGGAGCGCTTCTCGTCAGCGCGGACTCCGCCGGTTTCGACCTTGAAGATCCTGCCTTCGCGCAGGTAGTGCAAACGAGACAGACACGCCGGATTTGCGCACTTGGAGAGCACGGGGGAACCTCCTGATCAAAAATCGCGGGCTGCTCTCCAAACAGCCGTCACAATCAATTATAGAACTCGAAGCGCGGAACGCAAACCCGCACAGAATCACAATCGGCGGGCGGCCCGGACCGCCGCGTTAGTTTTACTCCGGAGGGTGCCCGGTCCAAGCTCCGCTTGGGCGGGGACTTTCGTGATCGGAATGCACCGCACAGTCGGAAAAACGCCAGCCTGCTGCCGGCGACCTCTACAAGAATTCCGGTGGTATACTCTCACTCGCGCTGGCGGGTCTCAGAGTAAGGGTTGTTCAAATGCGAGCGACAACGCAACTGCAATACGCACTCATCAAAACCCTGACGGTGCCCGCAGCGATCCTTCTTCTGATCTTGACGCCTACAGCCTTGGCAGGCCCAAAGTTCAGAGTCCTACACGCCTTTGGATCCGGCAAGGACGGCGGCGGCCTGTGGGGCAGTTTGGCCTTCGATGCCAACGGCAACTTGTACGGCACCACAAGTGGCGGCGGAGCCTACGGCGACGGCACAGTTTTCGAATTGACGCCCGGATCGAACGGCCGATGGAGTGAGACCATCCTGCACAGTTTTCCCTCATTCCCGGAGGACGGCGGGGCACCCTTCAGCACTCCAATTTTGGACGCAGCAGGTAACTTGTACGCCACCGCCAACGGCGGGATTCACAATAGCGGAATCGTCCTTGAACTCGCGAATAGCTCCTGGGCCGAGACCATCCTCTACAACTTCTGCGCCAAACCCAAGTGCGGCGACGGAGGGTCGCCCAGCGCCGCCCTGGTCATGGACGGGGCCGGGAATCTTTTCGGAACCGCCTATTACCCCTTCGAGCTGTCGCCGAGTTCTGGCCTATGGAAACTAACCGTCCTGCACAAGTTTCCCAGCTTCAAGGGAGACGGGAGCGACGCTTACCAGGGCGTGATCCTGGATGCTAGCGGCAATGTCTACGGGGCCACCGAGGGCGGCGGTACAGGGAATGAAGGCTGTATTTCAACCGGGTGCGGCATCGATTACGAATTGCACCACACGCTCGACGGAAAGTGGAAGGAGATTGTACTGCATGACTTCGGAACTGGCGGGGACGACATGCAGATCTCGGGAGGGCTTCTCTTGGATGGCACGGATACCATCTACGCCACAGCCGACGGCGGGGCCCACGCCCAAGGCGTAGTTTACCGCCTCAGCCGTGGCGCCAACGGTCATTGGAAGGCCGCGATTCAATATAGCTTTACCGGGGGCGCAAACGGAGGCGGGCCAAGCGGCGCCTTGGTCATGGACAAATCCGGAAATCTTTACGGTGCGACGGTGAATGGAGGTACAGCGTCATGCGGCTGTGGGGTCGTTTACAAATTGGCGCCGCGCTCCAATGGCAAATGGATGTACACCGTGCTGCACCGCTTCACCGGGTACGACGGAGCCCAGCCCTACGCCGCCCTGATCCTCGACAACAAAGGCAATCTATATGGCACCACGGCCACCGGCGGCGCCGGCGGCGCTGGCGTTGCGTTCGAGATCACGCCCTGACACGGGGTGGCCCACCTATAGCGTTGGCGGCTCCAAAGTTCAGAGTTCTCCATAACTTTGGCGCGGGCAACGATGGTGCTGGGGTCTGGTCGACCCTAATCTTTGACAAGAAAGGCAATCTCTACGGCGCGACCGGTGGCGGCGGGATCTATGGAGATGGCGCCGTCTTTGAACTCGCGCCCACCTTCGGCGGTGACGCACAATGCAGCTGCGGCGTGGTGTACAAATTGACATCCGGTTCCAACGGCAAATGGAAGTACACCCGGCTGCACGCCTTCGTAGCCTCCGACGGCTACGAGCCCGGCGCCGACCTTCGTCATCGACGGCTAAGGGAATCTCTACGGCACCTCCGCCGTCGGCGGCAAGTACGGCCTCGGCGTGGTCTTCGAGATCACCCCGTAAGTCACATCGCCGGCTAACTAGCCCTTTACTTCCTGCTGTCCTCAAGATATTCTACACACGCGGGCATTAGCTCTTCGACAATCACGGATCGTGAATCCGCATTACTGGTGTTCCATTTCGGCACCGGAGATGAGCTAAGTCCTTATTCCGGAATATTTTGCGCGTAAGTCCTTATTCCTCAAAGATTTTGAGGGTAGTGTGGCTGTAACCCCATGATTCCAAAAGACCGAGGGGGGAGGGGGGTACCCCGCTTTTTTCCGTAACGGGAAATCGCCGTCACCATACTTTTTCCCGCTCGAACGTCTAAAGCTACAAGCTGGACGTCCAGCCAACGATCATCCAGCCAACGAATCGAGCTATACCAAGCGGGTTTCGTCAGCGGAGCCGCTTTCGTCGCTTGCGTGGCGAGAAGGTATAATTGTCAAAGCACTGATATTACTGAGTCATCGAGATTACTGGAGGAAGTTTCTATGGACCCGCTCGCCAGCGGATTCTGGGCGCGCCTCAAGGCCAACCGCCCGGCGTACACGCTCACGATTTTGCTCACATTGACGGTCGGCATTCTGATCGGAACCGTGATTTCCAAGGGAGTCAAAGGCCAGGAGAAAAAGAGCTCCGATGCCACCCCTCTGACCATTCCCTCGCCGCAGCAGCTCTCCAACCAGTTCTCGCAGATCTCCAAGCAGCTGGAACCGAGCGTGGTCAACATCAATACCGAATCGACCATCAAGAACCCGCACCGCCGCTCGCGCGGAGGCAATCCCGATCAGCCCGATGATCAGCAGAATCCGTTTGACGATTTCTTTGACAAGTTTTTCGGCGGGCAGCAAGGCAACGGTCCGATTCACGAACATTCGCTGGGCTCCGGAGTCATCGTTGATGCCAAAGGCTACATCGTCACCAACCGCCATGTGGTCGAAAAAGCCGACCGCATCCGGGTGAAGCTGCTGGATGATCCGCCGGGAGTTTTGCACGACGCAAAGGTGATTGGTTCCGATCAGGAAACCGATCTGGCCGTGATCAAGATCGAATCCGAAAAACCGCTGCCTGTCGCCAAGCTGGGCAACTCCGACGGCATGGAAGTGGGCGATTGGGTCCTGGCCGTGGGCAGTCCGTTTGGACTGTCCGAGACCGTGACTGCAGGAATCGTTTCGGCGAAAGGCCGCAACATCGTGCCCAACCGGCAATTCCAGTCCTTCATTCAGACTGACGCCGCGATCAATCCCGGCAACTCGGGAGGCCCGCTGGTCAACATGGCCGGCGAAGTAATCGGCATCAACACTGCGATTCTGACCGATACCAATGCCTATGCCGGCGTTGGCTTCGCCATGCCTTCGAACACCGTCGTAAACGTCTACAACCAGCTGATCGCTCCCGAACACCGGGTGGCCCGGGGCTCGATCGGGATCATGTTCAACGCCCAGGAAAATCCGGCGATCTCGCGGGTGTATGGAGCGGGCGCTGGCGGGGTAACGGTTTCCGCGGTCACGGCGGGCAGCCCGGCAGAGCAGGCCGGACTCAAAGTCGGTGACACAATCACGTCGGTAGATGGCAAGCCGGTAAAGAACGGCGACGAATTGGTTTCCGACATCGCCAGCCGTAAACCCGGCAGCAAGGTGCCGATCGGATTCGTCCGCAATGGCAAGAAACAGGACACCACGGTCACAGTCGCGGATCGAGCCAAATTGTTTGCCGCTCGCCTCGGTGAAGATGATGAAGGTGGCGAGGAGGCGGCGCCCAAAGAAAGCAAGCTGGGCCTGACGGTGAGCGCGGTTAATTCTGAAATGGCCGACCGGCTGGACATTCCTGCCGGCAAGGGCGTGATCGTGAAAGATATCAAGCCGTCATCGTTCGCCGATGACGTCGGGCTTACGCGTGGCGATGTCATCCTCGAGATCAACAAACAAGCGGTCAATTCCGAGGACGACTTTAGCCGGATCTCTTCGTCCATGAAGAGCGGACAGGATGTGGTGTTCCTGGTACGCCAGCGGGGCTCAGGCCGCCAGGACGGCACCATCTTCCTGGCCGGTACACTTCCGTAACCTGGTAACAAACCATGGAGACTGGCACTGAGGGCTCCCGATCGGGGATCATTACCCAAGTGCCAGCTCTGGTTTGCGAGGATAATGTTTGCGTTTGCTAGATTCCTGGATAAAAAGATTTTCGACCGTGGTCAGCGTCGCGCTTGTCGCGGCCACGCTGTCGTCCGCGCAGGACGGTAACACGAACAGCGCGCCCGTAGCGGCGCCGCCGAGTAAGCAGCCCCCATCGAATTCCCATACTTCGACGGGCGCTCACTCGAAGAGCTCCAAATCCACCAGCACTTCGGCGCACTCAACCGGAAGCAAAAACAAGAAGTCGCGGAAATCCGCCACCAAACGTACGCACGGACAGCAGAAGATTGACCAGAAGCGGACCCTGGAAATCCAGGAAGCGCTGATCCGTGAGCACTACCTGGATGGGAAGCCTACCGGCGTGTGGAACGATGCCACGCAACAAGCCATGCAGAAGTATCAGGCGGACAACAATTGGCAGTCGAAGACAACTCCCGATGCACGCGCGTTGATCAAGCTGGGACTGGGACCAGACCATGATCATCTGCTGAATCCCGAAAGCGCCATGACCAACCAACCCCCGGCGGCCCACAGCGACGGGGCCTCACCTCGCGGCGGCGCCGCCGAACCTGGCAAACAGAAACCATAGAAAGTTAAAAAAACTCGCCACGGGTCTTCACGGATCGAGAAAAAGAAGAAGGCGTATCCACGTCGATCCGTGAAATCCGTGGCGGAGAATTTAGCTCTTCATCACCGGGTCGGGAAAATAGGGCAGCGGTTGCCCGCTGACAATGGCGCGCGGATTACCATCGACGAGAGCGCGCGCGACCTCATCTCCGCAGATTTCCGCGGCTGCGGTGCGGGCGGTGGAAAGTACCGGCGGGCGATTCGTGGTGTCATGGGCATCGGTAGCGAGAACGTGGACGGCGTCGCGTTTAAGCAGCCATTGTGCGGTTTGCCACGCCCCCTGCCCCCAGCGCCCCGTCAGCGCCGACCCGGTCACCTGAATCACGCACCCGAGTTCCACCCACTGCAGAATGCGCTGCGGGGTGCGCTGCATGATCGGATTGCGTTCGGGATGGGTAATCACTGGAGTGATTCCCTTGTCCAGCAGATTGCTGAAGTTCTCTTCAATCTGAACCGGAACACTGTAGTTGCTTAGTTCCGCCAGCAAGTAGCGGCTGCCTTCGATGGTATAGCGATCGGGAAACAGCATGACATCCTGGAGATTCTCGTAGGACAGATGGAAATCGCAGCCCAGGCTGAGGCGGGGAGTCTGGCCAATCCGCTGCCGCAGGTAGTCGAGCAGGCGCGCCAGGAACTCGCGGTCGTAGCGATAGCGGTCGTTGGCGTGCGGAGTGGCGACGATATGCTCGATCCCATCGGCAACCGCCATGCGGCACATCTCCGCGGCCACGTCCCAGGATTTAGGGCCGTCGTCCACCTCTGCGAGGATGTGGCAGTGGATGTCGATCACAACCAGATTTTTCTGGCTTTGATGCGATTTAAGCAGATTTGGAGAAAAAGACCAAGCTCCGATGGCCGTACATCAGGTTGAGGCGTGTTCGACACCCAGATCCATCCGGCGCAGCAGGTCTGCGAAGCGCGGGTCCGAGCGTAGCGGGCCGAAACGCCGCGTGACCTTCAGAAAAGCCATTTGACTTTCCCGCTCGGCATAAGCTTTCTCCAGCCACCGAAATGCGCTGTCGCGGTCGCCGATGCCGGCAAAAACGGTCGCCATATCGAATGCCGACACGTAGTGGCGCTTGGACGCCTCCCGCAATCGGGCAATCATCTTACTCGCTTCATCTCGATTGCCCGAATACCCGTATGCGGCGCCCAGCGAAGCCAGCGCGGGGGGACCGTCCCGGGACAAGTCTGCTGCTTTCCGATATTCACTGATCGCTTGTAGCCACATCCCCTGGTCTTCGTAGCTGGAGCCGAGCGCAATGTGTGCGGGAGCGAAGTCGGGATCCATTTCCAGAGTCCGCAGGTTCAGATCGGCGGCTTGCGCGTATTGACCCAGGTCGCGATAGCGCCCGGCCAAGGTGGTGTTGATCGACAAGGAGAGAGGGTCAATCTGCTGCGCTTTTCTGGCTTCTTCCACTGCTTCGGAAAAGCGGCCCATGGCCGAGAGATAGTAGCTGTACCATTGGTGGGCAGTCGCGTAGTTCGGGTTCAGTTCGATAGCGCGGCGAAACTCCTGCTCGGATCGCGTCCAGTTCCAGTCGTAGTAAAACTCCACCAGTGCCAACTCGGCATGACCTTCGGCGATTGTGGGATCGAGTTCCAATGCTTTGTTGGCTGCAGTACGGGCTTTAGCACTTGCGACTCGGGCGGGTAAGACATCCGAGCCCATAATGGAGTAGCTATCCGCCAGACCCGCATAGGCGGCCGCGAACTTCGGATCGCGAGCGATGGCGTGCTGGAAGTAATCGACGCTCTTTCGCAGTCCGTCCTCGGTTCGTTTATTCCAGAAGTAACGGCCCTTAAGATAGGCCTCGTATGCGTCGGGCTGGACAGGGTGCACGTTAACTGGCGGCACGCTGGCTTGCGGGGAGGTTACTTTTCCCTGGACTTCTTCCGCGATATCACGCGCCGCCGAGCCCTGGAGGACTAGGACATCCTTGAGTTCGTGATCATAACTTCTTGCCCAAAGATGACGATCGCTGGTTGAGTCGATCAACTGCACCCGAATCCGGACGCGGTTCCCAACCCGTTGCACGGTCCCTTCAATCAGGGTATCCACGCCTAGTTCGCGGCCAATCTCCGGGGCGGTCTTACCGGCGCCCTTATAGTGCATGGCCGAGGTCCGAGAAATGACGCGCAAGCTTCCGAACTGGGCGAGATCGGTAGTGAGCTCGTCAGTCATGCCGTCCGCGAAGTAATCCTCGGCCGGATCATTGGAGAGATTCTGCAGGGGAAGGACCGCGATAGAGTGAAGCGGTTTGGGAACGGAGGCGACGGCCACGGACGCGTTCCTGGTTGACCGAAATACGGCGAAGAAACGATCTCGCGTCCCGGCCACATTGAAAAGCAGCGCCACTCCAACCAGCATCGCGGTGGCTGGCGCCGAAAGAAGAGACCAGGCAAATGACCGCGAAGGAGGCATGACGTGTTCGGGCTCGCGGGCGGCAGGAATACCGGCCGTGGTCTCGCCGGCTTCAGCAGTTGCCTGCTTTGGCTTTTGTTCAACAACAATTTCCACTGGAGCGATAAAGCGATATCCCAGTCGCGGGAAAGTTTCGATATAGCAGGGCTCAGTCGCGGAATCGCCCAGCGCCTGGCGGAGCTTCTTGATCGAAGTGTTGAGCCCGTGCTCGAAATCGACGAAGGTGTCGGCGGGCCAAAGCTTCTGCCGGACCTCCTCCCGGGTCACAACATCGCCGGCACGACTGAGCAGAAGTTCCAAGATGCAGAAAGGTTGGCCACGAAGTTTGACCTTTGTCCCGTTCTTGGACAGCTCCTGGGCGAAAGTCTTCGCCTCAAACGGTCCAAAACGGAAGATTGACGAAGAGGTCTCCATGGCCAGACGCCGTTATGGGCGAGGGTTTTTAACCCGTGGGATTGTACCATTGCCTCATCCAAAACGCAGCATGGTAAATGTATCTATATGTGTTTTCAGTAACTTCCAGACTCACCTTCGATTCACCTTAAAATCACCCCCAAAGCATTGCTTGTGCAGACGGAATGGGGGAGAGTGCCGAGCGCGAAGGAGGGCAAGGTCGGTGCGCAGTTGCCGGACTGACCCGCGAGTTGTGGATTCGTGGTTTGTGACTCGGGTTCATACGGATCAAGGACGTGGCCAAGAATTTTTCTTTGCACGACTGCCACTTCTCACCTCGATTTCACGCTTTCTATAGTAAGCACGTTTCATCTGGCCGTCTGAGCTCGGCTCTGATCCGGCCAGGTGAATCTGTAGTTGACGTGCGGCGCTGGAAACGAAATCGGCGCTGGAAACACCATTTACACGAAAGTGGCGGTGAGTGAGCAAATCAAGCAAGGAGGGTTCTTGTTTCGATGCGTCCGGTCGCACCAGTTCCGCAAACCGGAGCTCATCGTTTGGTGGGCAATTAGCTTTCCGGGAAAGCAAACTCTCGGGGGAGAAGTTTGGTTTCCTGGTCTCAAGGCGGCCTCCGGCGGTATTTCCGGTGGCCGTCGCTTGAATCGGGAAAAGCACCGGATCTCTGATGTTGGGGCAGGAGTCCGGGCCGATCCGGCTCATATGTGACACTCATTGCTTGGCAATTCAACTGAGCAGCTCTTCTGTTGTCTCGTGTGCGCTCGGTCGTCGGTAGTCCCCCGCCCCTGGTACTAGCGTTGATAAATCAAGACTAACTTAACAAATCAAAAGGAGAAACCATGTTCCGTATCAGTGTTTGTATGTGTGGCTTATTGCTGCTCGCATGCTGCATCCTGCCTCTAGCTGCCCAGTCACCGGCGGCGACGGCTCACTCGGTCTTTTCGCCAGCAACAGTCACTTTCTATGCCTGCGTAAACAACACAAGCGGCGCCATCCGGATTGTAGCTAAAACCACGACGTGCAAGGCGACCGAACACAAGATTAACTGGAACGAGATAGGACCCAAGGGACCACAGGGACCACAGGGGCCGCAGGGGCCGCAAGGACTGAGGGGACCTCAGGGGCCGCAGGGACCTCAAGGACCGCAGGGACAGCAGGGACCTCAAGGACCTGCTGGGATTTCCGTGGGCTACTCGTGGTCAGGTAACGCTGGCGGCGCTGCTATCGCTGGCTTCCCAGGCACGGTTGTCGCGCAAGGCAATCCCGTCGGGACAACAGGAGTGTATTACATCAATGCCACGGTGATGGTGATCGATCAACCGGCTGACGGCATTTACTGCTACACCAGTACGGTAGACAATGGCGGCGGCATCTTCGGCAACCAAGTGGGAACGAATGTTGCGGCCAGTACCAACTCTACCGTCTACGCGTCGGCGTCCGTTGCCGATACGTGGTTCATCGGCGCTGGCGATGCTTTCCAACTGTGGTGCTACACTGCCGGCAGCAACACCTCTTCCGTTTTTGACTCTTTGAGCACGGCCACGCTGATCGACAGTGCAGGCGCCATGCCCAAGAAGCACAGACACTCGGGAGAGTCGGCTGTACTCACTGGGCCAGTAAAGTAGAGCTGGATCGTCTTTTCAGGAACCTATTGTGGATGTCCCACCCAAGCCTTTGTGCTTGGGTGGGTTTTTATTGATATGGGTGTTCCAGCGCCCGTTGACCTCACTTTCTGCGAATCCGCTCCAGAAAGCCTTGCAACTCCTCCGGCAGTGGCTCGCAGACGGCAGCGCCTCACCGCTTCGAGGATGCCGCAACCGAAATGCAGTGGCGTGCAGAAAATTTCTCGGCAAGCAAATCGCGGCTTCATTCTCTCCGCACAAGTCGCGTGGCGACCCGTGCGACCTGCAAGTAAGCGACGGAGTTCTTCTGCTCGATCTGCTCCAATCTCGCTATGGGACTGTTCGTCACTAACGACATCTACCGGTAGTTTTGAAGTGCGGGAACTTGGCGGAGGCTGCGCTCAGCTCTTATATCGCTCCCGCATGAACTCCCCAATGGCCGCGTAAGCGGTCGACAGCGTCCTCTCATCGGGCAGGAAGACAATCCGGAAATGCTTGGTCCCCGGCTTCTGGCCGAAGCCGGAGCCATAGACCACCATCACGTGCTTCTGCAGAATAAGTTCCTTCACGAACACATCATCGCCTTCAGGAATATCGATGCGCGGATAAGCATAGAAAGCCCCGCGCGGCGAAACGCAACTCACGCGCGGAGTCGAATTGCACCACAGCACGGTCAAGTCGCGCCGGCTTCGCAGCTTCTTGCGGACCTCGATCAAGTGATCCTGCGGCCCCTCGAGTGCGGGCTTGATCGCATACTGCTCCGGATGATTGGCGCACAAACGCGCCCGCAGCAGGCGCTGAATGCCTTCAGCATATTGCTTCACAACTGCGGCATCGCCGCTCACAATACCCCAACCAATACGCCAGCCCGGAACCAGATAATTCTTGGACAGCCCACCGAACGTGACCACAGGTACATCCGGCGCAACCGATGCCATCGAGATATGCTCATCGTCGTCGAGAATCAGTTTGTCGTAGATCTCGTCGGCAAAAATGATGAGGTTGTGCCGGCGCGCCACCTCGGCGACCTGCTCGAGCATCGTGCGAGTACACACCGAGCCTGTCGGATTGTTGGGATTGATCAGCACGATGCCGCGGGTACGCGGCGTGATTTTTTTCTGGAGGTCGTCGAGTTCCGGCTGCCAGCCGTCTTCTTCGTTCAAGTAATAGGTGTTGAGCTTTATGCCCAGCTTGGTCAGCAACGCCGAGTACAGCGGATAGTCCGGGCAAGGAGTCAGCAGGTCGTCTCCCGGATTGAGCAGCGCGGTCAGGCAGGCGTCGACGGTTTCGCTGACACCGTTGGTGACGAAAACGTCCTGCACCGAAGTGATTCCCTTGCGCGCGGCCTCTCCTCGAATCGCGTCCAGCGCCTCTTTGATTCCTGGCGAAGGCGCGTAGCCGTTCTTGCCGTCACGCATGGCCCTGTACACGGCCTCAATCATGTGAGGGGGAGTCTGAAAGTCGAAAACGTTGGGATCGCCGATGTTCAGCGGCAAAACCTTGTGGCCTTGCTTGATGATGTCATCGGCGATACAGACCAGATCACGAATGGCATAGCGAACGTGATCGAGGCGGGAAGCGGCGGCGATTTCACGGGTTTGAGTAATCGGCATGAATGACTCCAGTGGCTGCACAATTCTGACGGGAATCAAGGCCAAAAGCAAACCGCAGAGGTTGTGCGAGGCCATAACCGGTCTCTGCGCCCTCTGCGGTATGTTCTCAGCGACCTCTGCGATTTAAGTCCTTAGTCCACCCGATCAATCTGCGCCTTCTGCAAGCGATCGGAATAATCCACATAGATCGATTTCCACTCGCTGAAAAAGTCGATCGCGCCCAGACCGCCCTCGCGATGGCCGTTGCCCGTGGCTTTTACTCCACCGAAAGGCAGATGCACTTCCGCACCAATCGTAGGCGCATTGATATAGGTAATTCCGGCATGAAGGTCGCGCATGGCCACGAAAGCTTTATTCACGTCTTTGGTGTAGAGCGCGGAAGACAATCCGTAGTCGATGCCATTCGCGATCTCGATAGCGTCCTCGAGATCGTCACAGGCAATGATCGAAACCACCGGCCCGAAAATTTCCTCTTGCGCGATGCGCATCTTGCGATCAACGTCGACGAACACAGTCGGCTCCATAAAATAGCCATTCTGATATTCACCTTTGTCCAGGCGATTGCCGCCGCACTTCAGGCGAGCGCCTTCAGCCTTGCCGATGTCCACGTAGCTGAGGTCAGTCTTGAGCTGATTCTCGTTAATCGCCGGGCCCATCTCGATAGTTTCATCCAGTCCATTGCCGACCTTCAACGCCTTCGCACGCTCCACGTACTGTTCCACGAACTCGCTGTAAATACCTTTCTGAACGATGATCCGGCTGGTCGCGGTGCAGCGCTGGCCAGTTGTTCCGAAGCCGCCCCAGAGCCCGCCTTCAATCGCCAGATCAAGATTGGCGTCGTCGAGCACGATCATGGGATTCTTGCCGCCGAGTTCAAGCGAACAATGCTTGAAGCTCTTGGCCGCAGTCGTACCCACGATGCGCCCCACGGCGCTCGAACCGGTCAGCGAAATGGCTTTTACGTCGGCGTGCTCGGTGATTGGCGTACCGACCTCGGACCCAAATCCGGTCACGATATTCACCACGCCCCGAGGCAAGCCAGCGTCGTAAAGCACGCGTACCAGATTGAAAGTGGAAAGTGGAGTATCCTGCGCAGGCTTGATCACGCAGGTGTTGCCGCAGACCAGCGCGGGCAAAAGCTTCCACGAAGGAATCGCCATCGGAAAGTTCCAAGGAGTAATCATTCCGCAAACTCCGATGGGCTGGCGCACCGCCATGGCGAACTTGTTGGGCAACTCCGATGGCGTGGTCGGACCGAACATGCGGCGGCCTTCGCCGGCCATGTAGTAAGCAGTGTCCACCGCCTCCTGCACATCGCCGCGGGTTTCTTTGAGGATCTTTCCCATCTCGCGGGTCATGTCGCGGGCGCAATCTTCCTTGCGCTCCATCAGCATCTCGGCGGCGCGGTAGATGATTTCCGCGCGGCGGGGAGCGGGAACCAGACGCCACTTGGCGAACGCACGCTTCGCGGCTGCGATCGCGGCCTCAACGTCCGCCTTGCCCGACCTCTGGAAGATGCCAACCACGTCGCGAGTGTCGGCGGGGTTTCGATTCTCAAACGTCTGTCCAGTCGAAGCCTCGAGCCATTCGCCATCGATAAAGTTCTTGTAAACCCTGGTCCGCGTGCCCGTGCCCATGATGGTCGGCCCGGTTAAGACATCGGTTGCCATAAAGCCTCCTGGGATGAATGCTGGAGAAGGATACCTGTCTCTATGCTACAGGCCGGAGTAAGGCGCGGCAAGCGAAGCACTGGCGATGAACACGTAGCCAGCGTCTACCTCGAAGCTACTGTCGGGGCAGGGTACTCCGGCAACTTGTCTTTGTTGGCATTCGCGCGCTTTACTTCCAGTTCGTCGAAGAGGATGGAGGGATTCACTATGCTGTGCGGGATCTGCAACGGGTGGTTCTCGACGTTGACGTCGTTCCCCGCGGCGATCAGGTCGTTGCGCAGCGTGCGGGTGTCCAGGTCGCCGAAGGTGGCTCCGCGGACCAGTTCTTCGTGGCCGTCTTTTGCCCACACCTTATAGAGCAAGCGGGGAACGCGTTGCGGGCCCAGGGTCTCGACATAGTATCCGTAAGGTAGCTCGCGCTGCTGGCAGAGTTCGATGAGCTTCTTCTTCAACTCTTCGGGCGAGGACGATTCGGAGGCCCGCACGATCATGTTTCCGAGACTGGGCCCGGGGTAGTTCTGTGGCAGGCGGGCGCGGCCGTGGCCGTTGGACGCGGGAAAATCTCGAATCGGCTCTCTCCCCATCAAATAGTTCACCAGCTTGCCGTTTTCGATGACGGGGACGGGCATGGCTTGGACGCCTTCGTCGTCGACGTCATACTTGCCCATCAGGCTTCGTCCATTCATCGAGGCGAGCGTGGGATCGTCCACTACTGACAGAAAGTCAGGAAGCACGCGGGATTT